>Ga0209121_10000271_pt1 | contig 56016 bp, 50 predicted proteins | sample Cruoilmetagenom3_FD_187292 | JGI IMG/M metagenome (GOLD analysis project Ga0209121, IMG submission 187292) | Oil polluted marine microbial communities from Coal Oil Point, Santa Barbara, California, USA - Sample 3 (SPAdes) (version 2) | ecosystem: Environmental > Aquatic > Marine > Oil seeps ... | reverse complement strand
GTGGTGCATCTGATATTGAAGAAGGTTGGCTGCCAAACTATTATGTACCAACACCTTTCTTTATTAATTGGTCAGAACAATCAGTTGAAAGGTTAAAAACATGGAAGAGACCTAGTGCAACAAAAATAGCATCAAGATTTCAAAACAAGGAATTCTATTTCAAGGAATGTATTAGCTTTTCAATAACGGGCATTTATGCTCCGACTTTTAGAGTTGGTTGTGGGAGTATTTTTGATGTGAAAGGTTCTGGAGTATATTTATGGCACAACAAAAATACTCATTTAATTGGTATAATGAATTCATCTACAATTAGATATTTTAACAAAAATTTTATTCAACATACTGTAGATTTCCAGGTTGATGAAGTAAAAAAAATCCCTATAATATATAATATACCTGTAAAATATAACCAAAACCTGAAACAATTGGTTTCTTCAATTATCCAAAATCAAAAACAAGAACCCCGCTACGATTATATGACCAACGAGCAGGTTGAAATTGACAAGCTTGTCTATGAGATGTACAATCTTAATGAAGATGATATAAAGGAGGTTGAGAATTGGTATTTTAGGCGATATCCCAAATTATCAAAAACTATTGAAGGAAAAATAAAAAATGATGAGTGATAAAAAAGAATATATTAAATTTTTAAATGATTTAAAAAACAAAATAAGGCAATCTCAATATCGGGCATATAGAACAGTCAATAAGGAACTTATTAAACTCTATTTAGATATTGGTAAATCCATTGTAGCAAATCAAAAAAAGTCAGGATGGGGAAAGAAAATCATCCAGCAACTTTCTGAAGATTTACAAAAAGAATTTCCCCAAAACAGCGGTTTTTCTTATGCAAACTTAGATCGAATGAGGAAGTTTCATCTCGCCTACAAGGATAATCCAAAACTCGCACAAATTGTGCGAGAAATACCCTGGGGACAGAACATCGTAATTCTTGAAAAACTCAAGAATGGTTATGCGCGGGAATATTACTTGCGAATGACTATCAGAAATTCATGGAGTAGAAGCATTTTAGTCCATCAAATAGAAACGAAATCTTTTGAACGATTTCTAACGGATAAGAAAACCCATAATTTTGATAAGACACTTCCAGCTAAAATGTTAAAGAAAGTTAAACCTGCTATAAAAGATACCTATATGCTTGATTTTCTTGAAATATCCGAGGATATTAAAGGAAAAAAATTAGAAAAGAAACTTAAAGAATTAGGGAGGGATAAAGAATGAGCTACTCAGATATTATAGATAATAGAAGAAGTTTCCTTAAGGATGAAATAAATTCTGTTCTAAAAGGAACAGAAAAGGCTAAATTTGCTATTGGTTACCTGTACTTATCGGGATTCAATGAGATAATAAAAAATATTTCCCACCTGAAAGAACTCAAATTGATTATTGGTAGTTTATCCAATACAAAGACACTTGAAGAGATTGCAGAAGGTGTAGCAAGGAGAGATGAACTTGAAAAGGCGACGGAAAAACTACAATATCAGAATAAAACAAAGAAGAGAGAGATAATTAACATTACAAAGAATAAGTTGGGGCATAATATCGGAGGCTTGGAGCAGTCAGAAGAAAATGAGAAGATGCTCTTATCTCTTAAAGATTTAATAACCTCAGGAAAAGTTAAAGTCAGGTTATATACAAAGCAACGACTTCATTCAAAAGCATATCTATTCAAACATAACAAAGATACCGCAGAGCAAGAAAGAAGTGAAGGGAAGGCAATTGTTGGTAGTAGTAATCTGACCATATCAGGATTCAAAAATAGTACAGAATTAAATTTTATTATAAGAGGTAACGAGAACTTTAAAGAACTTGATTCGTGGTTCGATTCAATCTGGGATGAATCTGCAAACTTTAAGGAAGAGCTTATAAACTCAATTGATGAAAGCTGGGCTTTGAAATACGCTAATCCTTATGATATTTATATATTAACACTCTATAATATTGTTCAATCCAAAATGAAATTTCGTTCTCATGTTATCTGGGATTGGAGTAATATGCCAAAATTGTATAGATTTCAAGAAATAGCAGTAATGCAAGCTTATGAAATCTTGAATCGATACGATGGCGTTTTTGTTTGTGATGTAGTAGGACTTGGTAAGACATTTATAGGATCGGCGTTACTCAAACAATTGGGTAAGAGGGCAGTTGTTATTTGCCCCCCTCGTTTAAAAAATATGTGGGAGGAGTTTGGCGAAACATTTAAAGTTGATATCAAAACAATTTCTCTTGGTGCTCTGAATAAAGGAGTTTTTGATGAGAACAGTGAACTCTGGACATACAGAGATAGAGATGTTGTATTAATCGATGAAAGTCATTACTTTAGAAATTCTGATACAAAACGATACAACGAAATTCAACCGTTTTTAATAGGTAAAAAAGTAATACTTGTAACCGCAACTCCTCAAAATACTTCAATCTGGAATATCGACAATCAGATTAGACTATTTAATCAGGAAGGTTCGAATGATTATCAAGTGAAAGGTGGCTCTCTTAAAGAATTTTTTAATAAAGTAGAAATACACGAAGCCAAAATTCAAAATTTACTCAGTAAAATATTAATAAGGAGGACAAGAAAGCATATTAAAAAATACTATCAATCTCTTGAAGATAAACCCATCGAATTTCCAGAGAGAGAATTGAAAACTATATCTTATAACATTGACACTACTTATAATAATCTTTTTGAAAAAATAGAAAAAGCATTAAAAAAACTTACTTATGCAAAGTACAACCTGTGGCCATATGTTAAAGAGGAGAAAAAAGATGAAAGTGTTTATAAGAATCTAAAGAAGATAACAGGGCTCCTCAAGGGATTGCACAAGGTAATGCTTTACAAGAGATTAGAAAGCAGTATTTATGCTTTTTCTGAAACAATCAGAAGATTGTTAAGGATTCACGAAAGGTTTTTACAAGGTTTAGAAGAAAATATTATTCCTGCTGGTGAAGAAGCCCAGGATTTAATTTACAGAGAAGATTTTGATATTACAGATGTATTAGAGAAATTAAAAGAGGTATCCCAAAAGTACCAGGTGAATGATTTCAGGATAGAAGAATTAAAACGAGATTTGAATAATGACATTGCTATATTTAGCGATATATCAATATTTTTAGAAGGAGTCTCAGAGAGTAGTGACAAGAAATTTGACGAGCTTTTAAAAATATTGGATAAACACAAGAAAGAAAAAGTTTTAATTTTTTCCGAATATGCAGATACAGTTGAGTATCTTCATAAAAGATTAGAAGATAAGATTAGAAATCTTTCTTTTGTGACTTCAAAAACCAAAGATGCAATGTCAATAATTAGAAAATTTGCTCCTGAATCTAATGGATACATACTGAAAAATAGTGAATCTCCAATTGATGTGGTTGTTTCTACCGATGTATTTAGTTCCGGATTGAACCTTCAGGACTGTGGAATTGTAGTAAATTATGATCTGCATTGGAATCCTGTACTTCTAATTCAAAGAGCTGGTAGAATTGATAGAATTGGTACGGAGCATGATATTATCAATATCTATAACTTTCTTCCTCATAAAAAAGTAGAGGAAAAAATTTCACTCAAGGAAAGGATTTCCATTAGGATTCAAGAGATTCACAATCATATTGGTGAGGATGACAAAATACTTGATACATCGGAAAGATTGAATGAAAATGCATTATATGCAATTTATGAAAAGAAAGATATTGATAAATTAGAAGAAGAAATAAATGAAGAAGAATTTAACCTTGATGAAGCTGAGTTGTTGATCGAGTCATTAACAAGAGAAAAACCAGAATATTTAAATTATATAAAAAGTCTACAATTAGGAGCGAGGGGATGTAAAAAAAACAATAACAATAATGGTATTTTTGCTTATTTTAGGAAAGGAGATATAGATAAACTTTATATTCTGAACAAAAAAGGTGAGATTATAGATGATACAGGGGGAATAATGTCAGAAATCCGATGCTCTGTGAATGAAAAACAATATAGCTTATTCAGAGAAGATAAAAAGGTATTATCTGCTGGTTTAAAAAAGTTAGAAGAGCTTTTTAGAAAAGATTATCAAAATAGCGTTGAAATAGAGTCTAAAAAAGATCCTATTATTGTTAAAATAATTAATAAAATTGTAACTTTCAGAAAAGAAATAAAAAACAGCGAAGATTTGGAATTGATAAATAAAATAAGCAATGTATTAAACAAAGGCATTCCGGATGGTGTACTTAAGGATTTAAGAAAACTTGAAAGATCAAGAGTTGAGGGAAATAACTACTTCATAGGGCTTATTGATATTTATAATAGATATAGATTGGGCGATTTAAAATATGCTGAAAAAGATGAACAAGAATACAGGAGAATTGAATTAATTTGCTCGGAGTTATTAAAATGATTTTTGCTCTTATTTCTATACCTTTGGCACTTTTCTATAATATCGTTGTATTGCACGAAATAGAGGAAAATCATCCCTTTTTATTCCCGAATAAGTAATAGATTTACCTTCCCTTTTCCTTTTGCGAACTTCATCCTTTATTTTCTTTTTACTCCATTTTTGTCTTTTTCTAATCAAAGAAGGATCAAAACCAGCAGCTTTTAAAGCAAATTCCCATGAACCAAATATTTTTGTAGCTTCTGCAGTAAGGGATTTTACTTCTCTTTTTACAAATTGATAATTTAGAGGTTTTCCTTGATTATAAAGTTTCTTAATTTCTAAAATTACATGTTCTCTTGTCCATTTTTCATGATATTTTCTAATTTTATTATAATCCAGTCCGGCATTTGTTATTGCATTTTCCCAACTGGAAAAATAATCAATTGCAGCATAAAATAGTTTGTGATGGTATTTCCTCACCCAAAGACTGTTTAAAGGTGTTTTTTGTTTGCGTAACCACTGTATTTCATCTATGATTTTATTACATGACCAAATTTTCACAAATGGGAAAGGATTATTACTGATTGGTTTCTTCTTGATTTTAGAATAATCTAAACCAGCGTGTTCAATAGCTAACTTCCAATTACCAAAGTGTTTACAACCTGCTGAATAAAGCCGGTTTTCATTGTTTATCATATACTTTGCATTCAATGGTTCTTTGCTTATATATCTTTCCTTAATTTGAAAAATAATCTTTTTTTTCGACCACACCAATGTTCTTCGGATTTTTGAATAATCGAATCCTGCTGCTTGAATAGCAGCAGCCCAACTACCAAAATTGCGTTCACACATACCCATAAATCTTCGATTATTAAAGGATATAAAACTAGCATATAGAGGACATCCTCCTTTATAAAGATTTTTGATCTCTTTTATAATCTCTTTTCTATTCTCTTCTTTTTTAGTGTTTTTTCCCATTATTAAATTATTGCACCTCAGTAGTTATAATTAATGTATAACTTTGTATTTAAATTGAATTCATATAATATTCATACAATATAATTTATCATGAATAAATTATATTGTCAAATATGTATAATGGGGGATAGGGAGATAGGTATAGATGTCCTGAAATAATACTGAATCAAGTAATGTCACCCTATGACAGAATTGGATTTACGATTTATAACTTTCGATTAATAATTTAAGCTCTCTATATCACCCTCACCTCAGTCCTCTCCCATAAAGGGCGAGGAAGATATAGAGAATAACAATGGGATAAAATATATTACACTTTACTTTGGAATTAGTATGTGAAATTTTAGAATTGTAACATCACTATTCGCATTCTCTATTGACAATTTATTTATATATTATATAAATAGTTTGGGGAGCTATCATAATAGCTGAGAAAGTAGTTTGACTACTGACCCTTTGAACCTGATATGGATAATGCCATCGTAGGGAACATTTTTATAATCAGGTTTAAAACCTGATTATTTTATTTTAGGAGGTTTTATGGTAAAAGATCATATGGTTAGCAGATTAATATTCGATGAGTTTTCAAAAAAGTTTTCAAATGCTCTATCTATAGATGTATCAGTGGTGGGAGCTGGTCCAAGCGGGTTAGTAGCCTCGTATTATCTGGCAAAATCAGGATTTGATGTTGTTATATTTGAGAGCAAATTATCACCGGGAGGGGGAATGTGGGGAGGAGGAATGATGTTTAACGAAATTGTATTACAAGAAGAAGCTGTAGAAATAGCAAGAGAATTCGGGATAAGTGTAAATTCTAAGAAAAATGGTTACTATACAGCTGATTCAATCGAATCTACTTCGGCTCTAATATATAAATGCAAAAAAAGTGGTGTTCAAATATTCAACTTAATAAAGGTTGAAGATCTTATATTAAAAGATAATTCGGTTGAGGGAATTGTAATTAATTGGTCTCCTGTTTTAAAATTAGGATTGCATGTTGATCCTTTAGGTGTAAAATCCAGAGTTGTACTTGATTCAACAGGTCATCCTGCTGAATTGACAAATACATTAGTAGAAAAATCAGGTATCAGATTAAATACACCAACAGGGAAATTCGAAGGTGAAAAACCGATGAATGCATATCTTGGTGAAATTCAAACTGTAAAAAATACAAAAGAAATATATAATAATTTCTTTGTTTCCGGCATGGCAGCAAATGGAGTATTTGGTGGATTCAGAATGGGTCCTATATTCGGAGGGATGTTATTATCAGGGAAAAAAGTGGCGTATTTAATAAAGGAGGCATTATCAAAAGAATAATAGATGTCAATTTGAATAGATTTCGAGAAGGTCTTAGAGTAATTGAAGAGACTGTGAGATTTATTTTAAATGATTGTGAACTTGCAAAGGAAATAAAAAGAATAAGGGAAGAATATAGAAGTATCGTAAATTATTTTGGTGATGATATGTTTCAATACAGAGATTCTCAAACCGATATCGGAAAAAGTAATGATTTTGATTTAAGTATTAGACGAAATATAAAAGATGTCGTTCTTCGTTCATTTGGAAGAACAGAGGAATCTATGAGAGTTATCGAAGAATATGGTAAGATAATTAATAATGATGTATCGGCAAAAGCCAAAACAATAAGATTTCATCTCTATACACTTGAAAAGGAAACAATAAATAAGCTAAATAAAATTATAAAATCATTCAGAAATGATTACGGATTATATTTAATTTTGTCTAACCCTAAGGTCGGTTACCAAAAATTAGCTGAGATTGCTGTTGATGAAGGAGTATGTGTTATTCAATTAAGAGATAAATCATTAAATGACAATAAATTTCTCAAATTAGCTAAGGAATTACGAGGTATAACACAGGATAGTGATACATTATTCATTGTAAACGACAGAGTTGACATGGCAATTCTGTCGGAAGCTGATGGTATTCATGTAGGTCAAGAAGATATTACCATTATGGATATAAGAAAGTTATCACAGAGATTGATTGTAGGTAAATCAACACATACACTTGGACAATTGAAATCCGTATTATCTGAATATCCTGATTATGTGGGTATTGGTCCGATATTTAAGACAAATACAAAAAAAGTACCGGATAAAATTTTGGGGGTCTATAATGCAAAAATAATGCTGGAATATTCGAATGTCCCATCGGTAGGTATAGGCGGTATCAATGATCAGAACATTGAAGATATTTTAAATATCGGGTTTAGAAATTTCAGCATTGTTAAATATATAAATACAAGTGAAAATCCCAAAAATGAGATTAAAAAAATTAATAAATTATATAGGAGATATTATGACACAAAGAATTAAAGCAATAAACGAAATAATCACAAACGAAATGGAAATAGCAGCTTCATTTGATGGTGTTTCTCCTGAATTTGTTATGGAAGGTATAAAGAATGGAACAATAGCGTTACCTCACAATAATAAAAGAAAGAAAAAATATTATTATGCAATAGGAGAGGGGCTTTCAACTAAGGTAAATGCAAATATAGGGGCAAGTCCGTATCATATAAATTTAAATGAAGAATTATTAAAAATGAAAGTAGCTATTGAATCCGGAACTCATTCTATTATGGATCTGTCTTTAGGCAATAAAATCAAAACAATAAGAAAAAAGTTATTAGAAAAATGTCCTGTTATGTTAGGAACAGTCCCTTTATATGAAACAGCATTTGAGTTATCTGCAAATAAAAGGGACATTACGGATTTGAAAATAAATGATTTTCTTAAAATAATTGAAGAACAGGCAAATGATGGTGTTGATTTTATGACAATTCATGCAGGTGTAACAAAGAATTCAATCCAGAAATTTCTAAACCAGAAAAGGCAGTTGAATATTGTTTCAAGAGGTGGTTCGATTATGACTGCATGGATTAAGTATAATAATAAGGAATCTTTTATATACGAGAATTTTGATAGTATTCTTGATATATTAAGGGAATATGATATTACAATATCATTAGGTGATGGTATGCGTCCTGGTGCTATAAATGATTCGAATGACAGGGGACAGATAGAAGAACTTCTTATACTCGGTGAGCTTACTGAGAGAGCATGGGAAAAAGGAGTACAAGTCATTGTAGAAGGTCCCGGTCATATTCCTATAAATAGAATAAAAACGAATGTGGAGATACAGAAGGAATTATGTAATAATGCTCCGTTTTATGTTCTTGGTCCTCTTGTAAATGATATTTCAGCAGGTTATGATCATATTGCTGGAGCAATTGGTGGGACGATTGCAGCATACTATGGAGCGAATTTTTTATGTTATGTTACACCTTCGGAACATCTAAGGTTACCAAGCATTGATGATGTACGAGAAGGTGTGATTTCAAGCAAAATTGCCGCATTTTCAGCTGATCTTGCAAAAGGGATGCCTTATGCTGTTAATAAAAATACTGCAATGTCTGATTATAGAAAAAATCTTGATTGGAATAAGCAAATAGAAAACGCAATATATCCACCAAAAGCACTGAAATATAGAAATGAATCCGGAATAGGGAATGATGAAGTTTGTACAATGTGTGGAGATTTTTGTGCTATTAAAAAACTAAATGAAATAATATAGATTATATATTGAAATTATTTTAATTAGATAAAGACACTTGATAGTGTTATATGATATAGCCACTGAATCAAATATATTAGTATAAATATATTAAAAATTAAATTATATCAGGTATAATTATCCATACTATTATCCATTTCCCCGAATTATCTCTATCCATACATACAACTCCGGCGTTTTTAAAATCTATAATATCATTATTCGCTTCACCTGTCAGCAAATATGATGATAATTTTTTTAAATGAGGAAGATGTCCGACAATAATGATATCTTCATCCATATCTAAAATATTTTCTACCCAAATAGATATATCATCTAGTGGATTTAAACCCTCCTTCTCGACAATTCCATTAGAGGGATAAAGATAATCCGCAAGTATTTCTGCTGTTTGCCGAGCTCTTGTTTTGCCACTGTGAAAAATGTTTTTAATATGAATTTTTATATTGTTATCAAGAAACCTGGCAATTTCTTTTATATTGTCTAAACCCTCTTTAGTCAATGAACGATCCGGGTTGTCCTCCTTTTTCATATATTTTGCATGTTGAATCAGATAAATTTTCATTATTTCTCCTAATATAAAACTATAATAACATTTTCATAATATAAGTCAAGAATTATTGAGTGAGAAAGAGGAAGATATACACCACGAATTACACTAAGAGAAGGGAATAATTTATTGCTTTGATTACACGAATTAGGGAGAATTGCACCAAGAGAGAAATATCCTTTAACTTTCCCGCCCCATTGCGGGAGGGAATAGAAGGGAGGGGGATATAGAGAGAACCACCACGAATTCATAAATAATGGGGAATAGACATCAGACAACATACGCCAGACATCAGCCGAGAGGGGAAGGGAGAGAATAATAGTAAATAGTGAATAGAGAATAAGAGCAGATTCCTGTTTTTGCATGAATGACATGTTTCGAATTTTCGATTAATGATTTAAGCAATTAAATGAAATACTACTTGATTTGATAGTGAATTTATGTTATTAATAGCGTTAATTATTGGAGATAAGGAGATAAAATATAATAATATGATTATAGCAATCGATGGACCTTCAGCTTCGGGTAAAAGCACAACAGCATTAGCATTAAGTAAAGATCTTGATTTTTTGTATATTGATACCGGAGCTATGTATAGGGCTTACACGCTTGAGGTATTGAAATTGAATATACCTGTCGAGGATGAAGAAAAAGTCAGTTCAATTAGAGCAAATGTAGATATAAAATTGATTAACAATTCCGATTCACTGAAAGTGATGCTTAACGGTAAAGATGTGTCTAAAGATATAAGGATGAATGATGTTACGGAAAATGTCTCCAGGGTATCTACATATTGCGATGTAAGAGAAAGAATGGTAGAATTACAAAGGATATACGCTAATAATCAAAATGTAGTTTGTGAAGGCAGGGATATTGGAACGGTAGTATTCCCAAATGCCGATATTAAAATATTTATGATTGCAGATATTGAAGAAAGAGCCAGAAGAAGACAGAAGGATCTGAAAATGTTGAATATCAATAAAGATATGGATACTATAATAAAGGATATAAATAAAAGGGATGAATTGGATTCTAATAGGGAAATCAGTCCTCTAAAAAGAGCAGAGGATGCTATTCTCATCGATGACACTAATATGTCATTTGATGAACAGCTAAAATTTATAAAGGAGTTGACATTGGCTAAAAATGAAGGCAAGCTATAAATTTGCTCGTAAAATCTCGGGTATTTTCTTCTATAAATTCTGCCATTTGAAAGTTTATGGCAGAGAGAATTTACCTACAACCCCTTATATAATCGCACCAAATCACATTTCGAATAATGACCCCCCTGTTATGGGAGTTTCAGTAATAGATCGTGATGTCTGTTTTCTCGCAAAAGAGGAATTATTTTTACCCAATAAAATATTTGCATATATCATCTCTAAATTAAATGCAATTAGATTAAGAAGAGGTGGTATCGATATTGATGCTATAAGGATTGCTATTGAAATGATTCATAACGGACATCCTCTTGTTATATTCCCTGAAGGAACAAGAAACTTGACTGATAAATTATTATTAAAGGGAAAACCGGGTGTAGTTTTTATTATGATGAAAGCGAATGTTCCTATTGTTCCTGCATTTATAATCGGTTCAAATAAATCCATTTTTAGTCTGATATTTAAAAAACAGGAATTGAGTGTTACATTCGGCAAACCAATCTATCCGGATGTGTGGAAAGGAATGAAAAACAAAGAAGCCAGGATATATCTTGTCAATCTTATAATGGATAAGATAAAAAAGTTGTATGAAGAAAAAAGTAATAATAGCTGAACATTACGGATTTTGCAGTGGTGTTGATATTGCTGTAAATACATTAAACAAACTGATGGATATAAAAAAGAATATTTATATTTATGGAGACCTTATTCATAATAGAATCGTTATGAGTAAATTTGAAAATAAAGGGTTACACATTATCAATAACATTGATAATATACCTGATAATGGAACACTTGTAATAAGGACTCATGGAGTAAAACCTATGGTGTATAAGAAAGCTAAAGAAAAAGGGCTTGATATCATCGATCTGACATGTATTTATGTAAAGAGAAGTCAGAAATATGCAAAAGAGATAATAGAAAAAGGCTTGAATTTGATTATAATAGGGGAGAGAAACCATGATGAAATATTGAGTATTCAAGGTGCAAGTAGTGAATCTGCTATTGTCATTAATTCGAAAAAGGAAGCTGAAAAAATAAGCACAATACAAAGAGCAGGAATAGTTATTCAAACAACATTCAATAGAGAAACTGCAAAGGATATTATCTCTATTCTTTTTGATAAAATAGGATATCTTGTTATCTATAATACAATATGTAATGCCACTGAAAAAAGACAGAATGCTTGTAGGAATCTTGCTGTTAAAACGGATGCAATTGTCGTTATAGGGGATAAAATGAGTTCGAATACAAATAGACTTTATGAAATTGCAAAATCTTTAAATATAAATACATTTATGGCAAATGATGAAACCGAAATCGATTGCAAAAAGTATAAAGATTATAAAAGTATTGGAATAACAGCCGGAGCATCTACACCGGATATTATTATAAAAAAAGTTATAAAAATGATTGAAAATTGTTAAAAAATCTATATATAAGGAGGACTACATTAAATGGTAGATAAAGAAAAAAAATTCAGCAAGGTTAATTTCATTAGAGAAGAGATTAAAGCTGATGACAAAAAGGAGCTCTTTGATACTTATGAGCTAAAAAAAACAAGCAGGAATATGATAAAAGGGACAATAATCTGCATCGGAAAAAAGGATGTTATTGTTGATATTGGAATGAAATCGGAAGGTATAATTCACATTGAAGAATTTGACGATATTGAAAAATGGAAACCGGGAACGGAGGTAGAGATATTTATAGAATCCTTCGAATCCGAAGATGGTTTAATCCTCTTATCAAAGAAGAAAGCAGATTTCGAGAAGGTATGGGATAAGATTAAGGATTCATATGACACTAACCAAAATGTTGTCGGAAAAATCCGAAAAAGAGTTAAAGGTGGTATGATTGTCAATGTACATGCTGTTGAAGCATTTTTACCGGGTTCACAAATTGCTCTTCACCCTATTAAGGATTTGGATAGTTTAATTGGAAAAACTATGGAATTCAGAGTAATAAAATTAAATTTCAAGAGAAGGAACATCGTAATATCTCATAGAGTTATTCTTGAAGATGAGATTAACAAGAAAAAAGATGAACTACTTAAAGAACTTGGAGTTGGACAGATTAGAGAAGGGATAGTTAAAAATATAACTGATTTCGGTGCTTTTGTAGATCTTGGTGGTATTGATGGATTACTTCACATTACTGATATATCCTGGGGTCGTATCAATCATCCCTCGGAAATGTTTTCGATTGGAGATAAAATTAAGGTAAAAGTAATCGGTATTGATGAATCCAAAAACAGGGTTAGTCTTGGTATGAAACAACTTTATCAACATCCATGGACTGATATTGACAATAAATATCCTATAGGAAAGAAAGTTGCAGGCAAAGTGACCTCAATTACGAATTATGGTGCTTTTGTAGAACTTGAAAAAGGTGTTGAAGGTTTAATTCATATATCTGAAATGTCATGGACAGAACATATCAAACATCCTTCTCAATTATTATCCGTTAGTGATAATATCGAATCTGTTGTGCTTAATATAGATAAGGAAAACGAAAAGATTTCACTGGGTTTAAAACAGGTAAAGGAAAATCCATGGGAACTGATTACTTCTAAATATCCTGTTGGTTCAATTGTTGAAGGGAAAATAAGAACCCTGACAAATTTTGGTGCTTTTATTGAAATAGAACCAGGTATTGATGGTTTAATTTATATTTCCGATCTTTCATGGACTAAAAGAATCGAACATCCGAGTGAAGTACTGAATAAGGGTGAAACAATTAAATGTCAAGTATTATCAATTGATCCTGAGAATAAGAAAATATCTCTTGGGCTTAAACAAATGCAAGAAGATCCGATGAATACAATAGATAGAGATTATCCAGCCGGCTCTCATATTGAAACTACAATAGTCGAACAGTTTTCAAAAGGTTATATTGTTGAATTGCCAAACGGTTTAAGAGCTATATTACCTGCTTCTCACCTCAGTAAAAATGATTCGGAATCCAAATCTACATATAAAACTGGTGATAAAATAAGAATTAAGATTATACAGATAAACAAAGCTCAGAGAAAGATTGTTGCAAGTGAAAAAGAATTTGTCAAAGATATTGAACGTATAGAAGTTGAGGATTATCTTAATAAACAGGATAATTTCTAATGAGATATAGTGGGAAATATATTTCTCACTATATAACTAAAACATATAGGAGGATATGTGGCAGATAAATTCATTGTAATTGTTGGCGGAGTAATTAGCGGTGTAGGAAAAGGCATTGCCACTGCTTCAATTGGTAAAATATTACAGAAATTTGGCTATAAAATTACTGCTGTAAAAATCGATCCGTACATTAATTATGATGCGGGAACATTACGACCAACCGAACATGGAGAAGTCTGGGTTACGTACGATGGGGGAGAGGTGGATCAAGATTTAGGTAATTATGAACGATTCTTAGGAATACATCTTTCAAGACATAATAATATCACAACAGGACAGGTATATGATAAAATAATTAAAGACGAGAGAAAGGGCAAATATCTTGGTGAAACAGTCCAATTTATACCACATGTTCCGGATGAAATAATTGATAGAATTAAGATAGCATCTAAGGATAGTGATATTTGTCTAATTGAAATAGGTGGTACTGTCGGAGATTATGAAAATATACCTTTTCTTTTCTCAGTTAAAAGCCTTGAGAAAGAATTATCAAAAGATAATGTTCTTTATGTTTTAGTAAGTTATATGCCTATTCCAAGCAATATCGGAGAAATGAAAACCAAACCTACACAGCAGGCAATCAAACTATTAAACGAACATGGAATATTCCCCGATATCATATTATGCAGAGGGGAAAAACCGTTGGATAATATAAGGAGAAAAAAGATAGAGACTTATGCAAATATTGCTTCGGAATTTGTTATTTCCGCCCCTGATGAAGATATTTTGTATGCTATACCTCTTAATTTCGAAAAAGAACAACTCGGGAATAAAATATTATCAAAACTTAAACTTAAAAAAATAAAATCTCCTGACTTCTTAAAATGGGAAAAACTTGTTAACTATATTAGAAAACCTGATTTTAATGTGAATGTAGCAATGGTTGGTAAGTATGTTAATATAGGCGAATTTAGTCTAAAAGACAGCTATATAAGTGTCAATCAATCACTTGATCATGCAGGTGCACATTTACATACAGGAATTAAAATAGACTGGATTGAGGCTGAAGATATTGATAGCTATAATAATGCAGAAAGAGTTCTGAGTAAATATAATGGTATTGTAGTTCCCGGAGGATTTGGATTAAAAGGAGTTAATGGTAAAATAAATGCAATTAGATATGCAAGAGAAAACAAAACTCCTTATCTCGGTCTATGTTATGGATTACAACTCGCTATTGTTGAATATTCAAGAAATGTGTTGGGAATCAAAGATGCAAATACAACCGAAAATGATCCTGATACTAAAAATCCTGTTATTGATATAATTAAGGCACAAAAGAAAATAATCGCAGAAAGTAGATATGGTAATACTATGAGACTCGGTGCATACTGTGCCATTCTTAAAGTAAATTCTTTAATATATACATATTTTAAGGATATGAATAGAGTTTATAATATCGATGGAATTAATAATTATTTCTCTGATGTATCTGATAAAGAGAAAAGGATAGGAATAATTAATTCTGATGAAAATAATTCCTTAGTGATTGAAAGACATAGGCATAGATATGAGGTAAATCCAAATTATATTGCGCGTTTGAGTAGAAATAATTTGAAAATTACAGGTTATCACAGGATGTTGGATGGTACCATACTTGTAGAATTTATTGAACTTGATAATCATCCTTATTTTGTTGCTACTCAAGCCCATCCGGAATTCGAATCAAGTCTTGAAAATCCGTCACCATTATTTTATGGTTTTGTGAAAAATATGTTAAAAAAACACTGATTCGGGGGCTTGCCAAAATCCTTTTATATACATATATTACAATATTATGGATTATATTGCAAATGAGAAGATAGAAGAAATTCTTTCTTCAATAGATATTGTTGACTTTGTAGGTGAATATTTGGATTTAAAACAGGTTGGTTCCAATTTCAGAACCTTATGTCCATTCCACAGTGAAAAAACACCCTCGTTTTATGTTTCCAGAGAGAAAAATATTTATCATTGTTTTGGTTGTGGCAAGTCAGGGAATGCTATTAAATTTCTTATGGAGTTTGAAAATGTATCATTTAAAGAAGCCCTTACCATACTTGCAGAGAAGAGTGGAATAAATTTGGAAATTAATTATAAAGGCACTCAAAAAGACACTTCATATTTTAAGATATTGGATGATGCTAAGAAATATTATATCGAATCGCTATTTTCACATAATGGGAAATTAGCATGTCAATATTTAAAACATAGAAATATTAATGCAGATACAATCAAGTCTTTCTCTATTGGATATTCTCCATCCAGAGGACTTACACTATTTATGGAAAAATCAGGATGGAGCAAGCAAGATATATTGAATGCTGGACTTATTGTAAAAAATAGTAATGGTGAGTACTATGAACGATTTCATAATAGGATTATATTTCCGATTTTTAATACAATTGGGAAGGTTATCGGATTCGGAGGAAGAGCACTGGGAAATGAGCTTCCTAAATATATAAATTCTCCCGAGACAGAATATTATAAAAAGGGAAAACTTGCATATGGTTTGTATCATTCAAAAAATTCAATAAGCAAATTAAGGAATGCTATTATTGTAGAGGGGTATATCGATTTATTAACAATGTATCAAAATGGTATTACTAATGTTGTGGCTCCTCTTGGAACATCTTTAACAAGTAATCAAATAAAATTAATAAAGCGATATTCACATAGCATAACATTGCTGTTTGACGCTGATCACGCAGGGATAAGAGCAATGGAAAGGGGAATTGATTTATCTTTAAAGCAGGACATGTCTGTATATGTTGTTCTATTGGATAACAATTTGGATCCTGATGAATATATAAAAAAGAATGGAATAGAAAGTTTAAGGAATAGAATTAATGAAAGAATTAATTTCATTGATTTTAAAATATCAGTTTTGAAGGATAGATATGATATAAATGATATAGACCAGTTAAATATCTTGATCAAGGAGTTATTAATTACTGTAAATGATATTAGCGACCCGATTAAGAGAGAACTGTGGTATAGAAAGATTTCTGATTTATTTAATGTCGATATTGAATTACTCAGATCAACTATCAATAAGAAATTAGAAGTTGTAATTGCAAAAGGCAATGCAAATGAAAATTCAATCAGTAATATTTATTTGAATATACTTAGTGTTTTATATACTGCACATAAAAAACATGATTTTTACGAATATATAGAGATGTATATACCCCTGGAATATTTTCAGGATAACAAAATAGGTAATATTGTCTATGATATTGCAAAGAACAGGAGTATGCCGGAAATTAATGATATTACTACAATAGTTACAGGATCTTATAGAGAAAGGATGTATAAAATAATATTCTCTGAGAAGGTATCAGATGAAATGCTTATGAATTCATTAAAGATTAATGCTAAAAAATTATTGAAAATAAAATTAAAAGAGATTAATGATAAGATTAAAAAAGCACTATCATCAAATGAAGAAATCAATTACTATGAAAGTAAACAATCTAAGATCTTACATCATCTCCAAAAAATAAAATAGGAGGAATAGATGGCGAGTAAAGTTAATATTAATGATTTGGTTGATGATTTGGTTAATATTGCAGGTAAAGAGAAAGAAATATCATTAAAACAGATAAATTCTTTTTTACCTGCAAGCATAATAATGTCGGATGATATTGAATATATTATTGATAGACTTGAAGGTAAAAGTATTGAAGTTTTGGATTTGATGTCTCGGAAACATACAAACGAGGATGAAGATTCCAATGATAATATCGGTAAAGATGCGAATGATACAATAAGGGTATATTTTAAAGAAATGGGAAGGATTCCCCTTTTCTCCAAGGAAAAGGAGGTAAAAATTTCAAAGGATATAGAACAATCCCAGTTTATATTGACAAAGCTCATATTTTGGTCTAATGAGAATATTGACACATTTTGTGATAATATAAAAGATATTCAAGCTGGAGATGGGTATCACCTGGAAGATTATATCCATACTGATTTCAAATTTTTTAATGAAAACTGTGAATTTGAAATCCTAAAAGAAAGCGAAATTTATGAAATTTTCGAAAGTATTATTAAACAAAATAAAAGGTTAAAAAGATTAACAAGAAACAATAGTAAAAATGTAAAATTAATAAATTGTATTAAAGATGAAATAATTAAGTCTTTAAATAGACTCGGATTACAAGAATTAGTATTAAAAAAATATGGTTTAAATATTATATGTCAAAATAGCAGAATTCTTCAACTTAAAAATGAAATTAAAGAACTTTATAACAAGTATAACCTTGATGAAGATTGGAATGTAAAATCGAATGAAGAAATTCAAGAAATGATAGAAAATAGTACAGATAGTAATCTTATTGAAGGGCTTTCGGATTTAAAATACAAGAGAAGTGAAATACAGGCAATTAAAAACAATTGCGGTTTAGAAGACCATGAAATATCAAGATTACAAAGAAATATAAGTAGATATTTCTATAATATCGAGAATGCTAAAAAGCAAATGATTGAAGCTAATGTAAGACTTGTAGTTAGTATTGCAAAAAAATATACAAACAGGGGCCTCGAATTTATGGATTTAATTCAAGAAGGGAATTCAGGATTAATGAAAGCTGTTGAGAAATTTGACTATAGAAGGGGATATAGATTTTCTACATATGCTACATGGTGGATTAGGCAGGCAATTACAAGGGCAATTGCCGATCAAGCAAGAACAATAAGATTGCCTGTTCATATGATTGAAGTAATGCATAAAGTAGTGAAAACATCAAGAATTTTAAGCCAGGAATTTGGAAGAGCACCATCCCCTGAAGAGATATCTGAAAAATTAAATATACCTGTGGATAAAATAAAAAGTGTATATAAAATTACTCAGGGAACTGTTTCTTTGGATAGACCTATTAATGAGAGTAATGACACACATTTCGGAGATTTTATAAAGGATCAGAAAGTCGTTTCTCCACAGAAGGCAGCAAACCTAATGATACTAAAAGAAAGATTACATGAAGTTTTAAATACATTAAGCGATAAAGAAAAAAGTATTCTATCTCTCAGATATGGACTTAAAGATGGCGTACCGAGAACACTTGAAGAAGTAGGTAAGATATTTCATGTAACAAGAGAAAGAATCAGGCAAATAGAAACAAAAGCATTAAAGAAACTTAGTTTTCCCACAAGAGCAAGAAAACTTAAACCATTCCTTGATGTTGCGGATGAACATTATTGATAATTTATTGTTTTTGTATAGGATGAATTTACCCAACCGATAAAACCATTAAGGAATTTTACCTTAATGAAGTTATTTTTACCTTCCATGATATGAAATTCAGCCCCTTCGGGGGCTCTTATCTTCTCAATAAATTCATTACCGGGTCCTTCAAGTACGGATATTTGTTCTATTGTTACACCATAAAGAATATTTTTGTCTTTTCCAATACTGAATAAAGCTCCGCTCAGTAGAAATTCATATATTATTAACAATATGATAGGAATATATTTAAATTTCACATTTATCACTAACAAAATCATTATCAATAAAATTCCACAAATGGATAGGAACAATATTAAATTTATATTAATATTTTCTGTTATAAAACCAAACAATGATAAGGTATTGAGGGGTTTGAAATTGTCGGGCAATTGCTTCCTATATATTGATAAGTTTTTCCTTGCCGGTTGAAAATCATTTCTCAATTTCAAAGATTTAACTGTGTAATATATTGCTTTTCCTAAAGAACCGAATTTGTAATATGCTACACCGATATTATTTAATTCCGAAGCACTCAAACTATCAATTTCAATTTCATAATAGTCTATAGCTCTTTTATATTCTCCTTTCCTTATAAATACAGAACCTGAATCGTTTGAGGAGAGGGGAGAAGCTAAAAATAGTATCAATATCACAAATAGAACACTAAAGTGTATAAATTTTCTCATTATTCCTATCTTTAATTGCATTCCTTGTGTCAAACACTAATTTAGAGTGCTGAACTATAAATTTATAATCATATAAAGAATGATCTGTTGTAATTATAGTAATATCCGTACCCTTTAACAATTCCTTTGATAATTCTTTAGATTTCATGTAAATACTATCCTTATTTATCTCACTATGATCTTTTACAACATAGAGATCATTTATATATGGATCATTATAAGAAACATTAGCTCCTTTAAAAATCAAATCCGATATAATATCTATAACAGGAGATTCTCTTAGATCATCTATATCTTTTTTATATGTGACTCCGATTATCAGGATTTTAGCTTTATTAACACTTTTCTCAATACAATTCAGAATTTCCGTTATTCTATATACAATATAATTGGGCATATTTGAGTTTATTTCATCCGCTAATGAGATAAATTTAGCATTATAGTTAAATGCCTTCATTTTCCAGCTAAGATAAAGTGGGTCTATTGGAATACAATGTCCTCCTAACCCAGGGCCCGGATAAAATGCATGAAACCCAAAAGGTTTTGTAGACGCAGCATCAATCACTTCCCAGACATCTATACCAAGTTTGTTACACATAATAGCAATTTCATTTACAAGACCAATATTTATACTTCTATATGTATTTTCCAATATTTTCACTGTTTCTGCTGATCGTGTTGAAGAAACAGGAATTATTGTATCAATAATCTTGCTATACAAATAAAATCCCATTTCTGTACATTGTTTAGTTACACCACCAATTACCTTTGGTGTGTTTTTTGTATGATAAAAAGGATTGCCCGGATCAATTCTTTCCGGAGAGAATAATAAATAAAAATCTTTTCCAACTACAAGCCCTGTATTTTCGAAATAGGGTAGTAATACTTCATCGGTAGTTCCAGGATATGTGGTTGATTCAAGAATAATTATCATATCCTTATGCAAGTATTTTACTATTTTATCCCTTACATTTACTATATATGAAACATCCGGTTCTTTGGTCTTATTTAAAGGTGTGGGAACACATATTGATATTATATCAATATCTTTAATCGCAGAGTAATCCGTTGTTGCTTTAATATATCTATTTTCTACAAGTTTCTTTAATATGTTATCATCAACATCTTTAATATAATTTATACCTTTGTTTATATTGTCCACTTTTTTTGGGTCTATTTCTATTCCTGTAACATAATAACCATTTTTTGCAAATTCAACAGCAAGTGGAAGACCTACATAACCAAGCCCAATTACAGCAATTTTGACACTTTTATCATCTATTAATTTCTTAATATTGTTCATTAATAATACCTCCTAAGGCAATATAATACAATAATACAGCTTTTTGTCAAGAAAATAATATTAATAAAAAGACAATAGATTTATCTATTACTCTTAATTTGAAAACTATCTAACATATTGCTTATCTATATAATCACCTTTACCTCAATCCTCTCTCATAAAGAGCGAGGAAGTAAAACTGGGAAATATATACCATATATTAACTTTCCCTCCACAGGCGGGAGGGAATTGAAGGGAGGGGGATATAGAGGGGAAACCACCACTAATGCACGAATAATAGAGGATAGACATCAGACGCCAGACTTCAGCCGAAAAGAGAATGGAGGAAACAACGAATTACACTGAAGAGAAAGAAACAATTGTTACTTTAATTTCACTAATTAGAGAAAATTACACGAAGAAAAAATCACGGAAAGGAAAGATATAACACTGAAATGGGAATACAATAATGGAAGATGAGATGCTGAAACAATACTGAAACAAGTTCAGCACAGGGCCCAGCATGACAGAATTTTATTTTCGGTTTACGATTTACAATTTACGATTTTCGACCATGTCATTGCTAACGAAGTGAAGCAATCCCACAAGAGTAAATTTATATTGCTTCACCTGCCTGTGCGTGTTCGCACGCAGACAGGTCGTTTCACTCCTCTCAATGACAATGATGAGTTTAATGAAACTGGTCAATATGTCTATATCTGTATTCATATATATATTATTGACAAATTATATATATATGATGTATTATTTAAGATATAGATAAAGGAGTATTTATGAATAAAAGATTATTTTTAGTAGCATTAATTATTATAGAAACATTAATATTGGGGGGAGGTTTATATCTAATCTCCCAAAATGTAATAAATACAACCTCTTCACCAGATGAAATGAACAAATTGATATTAGAAAACGAAATCGATAAGATAGCTGTCAGCTCTAATATTATGGGAAATAATATGATAGATCTGGTTTTATTTAATGATGATATAGGTATTTCTGAACTTTCTAACCTTTTCAAATCCAAAATCAAAGGTATAAAATATATTCATATTGTAAATAATAAAAAAAGTATTATAGGGTCAACAAATCCGGATAAATTATATACAACATATTCGGGTAATACAATACCTGCAAATCAGGACAGAAATGTCGCAGAATTAAAAAACAATATGTATCTGATATCTACAGTATTGAAAATATCAAATAAAAGAATTGGTGAAATTCATGTTGGCTATCAATTTACACCTCCATTTACAAGATCAAATAGTTCAAATCCTATCAAATATTTACCTTTTATGTCTGTATTTATTGTCGGTAATATAATCATTTTAATTATTGCAGGAGTATTCATGCCTAAAAGTAGTGTTGGAGATCTTAAAATCGGACCTGCCGAAATTCATGAATTAGCAATGCAGGAAGAAAAACTCAAAGATAGTATATTGGAAATGGAATCAAATATAAAAACATTGACACAGGAAAAGGAAGAAAAAAATAAAATATTACTTGATTTGAATGGGAATATTGTAAACTCTAAAGAGGATGAAACTGCAATTCTTAATCATATAGAAGAACTTCAAAAACGAGAAGAGGAACTATCTAAGTCTGTAGAAGCCAATGTATCAAACGGTGAGGGTTCTCCTAATGTAGATGTAGATGAACATGTAAATGTTCAAATCGCAGAAATGCAGGCTAAATTAGATGATATAGAAACTGATATTGCTATCAAACAGAAAGAAATAATGAAAATGGACACTAATATCGAGCTTTTAAAACAGGAAATTGATACATTAAATGAAAACAAAAATAGAAGTTTATCAGAATTAAATGGTGTTGAACTTGAATTGAATAAAAGGATATTAATGAAGAGAAGAGAAGAGATTAAACTTTCCCAACATGTTGAAGTTATGAGAAGGGAAGACGCTCGTTTAAGTTCTTCAAAAAAGACTAATAGAGGTAAAAGTAAACTATAATTGTCTAAGAAAATTATAAAATAGATGTTTCATATAAATCTAGCTAAAAATAAAAAAAACCATCAGTTATATATAAAATATAGCTGATGGTTTACATAATATATATTATATGACATTATATTTGGGATAATAACGCCTCCAGATACATTCTCTTTCTATTGGCTTCTACTGCTATTTTACAATCGCTATAATCATCTTCTATTGTTTTGAATAAGCTAATAGCATCTTCTACTTTCTTTAGTTTCTCATAACATCTTGCTGCATCATACATTGAATAAGGAATTGTAATTTTATCAAATATGCTCTTATAATTAACAGGTAAATAATATTTAATGGCTTCCTCATACTTTCTATTCTGTTCGTATATTGCACCTAATAAATGGCTTGAAGATGCATATAAAAACTTATTCCCTTTATTATTCTTAAGAGATATTCTTGCATTTTCTTCTGCTTTATCATACTGATGCATATTATATTCACTCAGTGCTTTATAATAGAATGATTCTTTTGCCGAACTTGTTCCCCAGTATTGTGTTTGAATATCATTTATAGCAATAAGAGCATCTTGATTATTACCTGATTGTATTAAATTAATTGCATATGATAGTTTTATATTCGCCCCTTTTTCCTTTTTATTTTTACTCGTTAAGTATGAATTTAGCATAACTACTACAACAATTATAACAATTCCGGCAATTACACTTTGCTTTGCATATGTCTTAAAAAAGCCAAACGATTCTATTATCTTATCCTGGATATTGTCATGCTTGATCTCTTGTTTAGTCACTCTTACCTTTTTTGTTATTTTAGCCATATAATATACTCCTTTTTATTTTTCAGTGCCCCTGGCAAGAATTGAACCTGCGGCACCTGGTTTAGGAAACCAGTGCTCTATCCACTGAGCTACAGGGGCCAAAAATTAGTTTTCATTCTATCATAAAACCATTATATTGTCCAGATAAAAAACAGTTATCATTTTTGATTTCTCTTATATGTCCCGAAAATCTTATATTTTTTATTGAATCTATAATATCATCTATACCATAAATATCGCTATCCAAACAAATCCTTACAGTCCCATCTTGTAAATTTTTTACATATCCTTTTACGCCAGGGTATTCTCGATTTATAAGTCTATAAACCGTATATCTAAATCCAACCCCCTGAACAATACCTATAATAATATAACACATATTCATAAAATACTACCAATTTCAGTAATACTGTTTATTATGTGAATATTATCACATATAGTAGATACCAAATATGATGGTTTATAAATTAATAGTCTCTTATCTATTTTCTTTGCAATAGAGATCTCAGATAGTGTACCATATCCACCATCTATAGCAATTACAACATCCGCACTTCTAATAATCAAAAAATCTCTCATTTCACCAATACCTGTAGGTAAAACTATATCACAATATTTATTTGCTTCTAATTTGTTTATAGATGGTATAATGCATAAAGTTGTACCGTTTTCTTCCTTTGCTCCTTTACATACTGCTTCCATAATACCGCCTCTCCCCCCCGTTATTAAAATATATCCCTTTTTAGCAATAAGTTTTCCTATTCTTTCTACATCATCATATATATCTTTTGTACATTCCGAACTACCAATAATTGCAATCTGTTTCATTATATAAACCCTATAATATATTTGTATTGGTCGGGGTGACTGGATTTGAACCAGCGACCTCTTGGTCCCGAACCAAGCGCGCTACCGGGCTGCGCTACACCCCGCTACAAATCAAACAAGTTTCACAAATGTGCAACCTGTTATTTCCTTTGAATTATAATCATTTTCCCGTCTCTTTTCAATTAGTAACAGCTTTTGATACAACGCCGTTCCCTTCGGGATGATTAGCTTTCCCTTCAAATTTAATTGTTTCAATAAGGGTTCCGGAATATTATCAGCACATGCACTAACAATAATTTTATCAAAAGGAGCATATTCATTCCATCCTATTTTCCCATCACCGACTTTCATAAAAATATTCATATAATTGAAATTATTATTCAGTACATTTTTAGCTTTATTGCTTAATTCCTCGATAATATCTATCGTAAACACCTTGCCTGCCAATTCTGCGAGCAATGCAGTTTGATAACCGGAACCTGTACCGATTTCAAGTACCTTGTCGTTTTTTGTGATATCAAGACTCTGAATCATTAATGCAATAATGTAAGGTTGTGAAATGGTTTGTTCGAATCCGATGCCAAGAGGATAATCTCCATATGCTTCCTTACCCTGAAATGCTTCTGCAACAAAGAGATGCCTTTGAATCTTCAGAAAAGCATCTATAATCCCTTTATCTGTAATTCCTCTTCTTATAATTTGCTCTTTTACCATCTGCTCGGCAAATTTATTATAATTCAATATTGAACTCCTTTTCAAATATATTAATTGATTTGTAATCCGTTATATCTATTTTAAGTGGTGTAATCGATATGTAATTATTACTAATTGCCATATAATCCGTTCCGTTTTCATTTTCCCATAACGGTTTGTGACCACCAATCCAATAATAATCATTTCCACGAGGATCCTTTTTCTTCACAATAACATCATCATACCTTCTAGTACCCAATTTAGTAATTCTTATGCCTTTAATTTGTCTTGATGGTATATTAGGAAAATTAATATTTAAAATGAACCTGTTATCCTTGATTATAGGGTATAATTTTTGTAATATCCCGGGTAAATAATCTCTAACACCCGAAAAATCAACCTTACCAAATGAAGCTACTGAAATTGCAATTCCGGACTTATTACGCATCATACCTTCAAATGCTCCTGCTACCGTACCAGAATAAAATATATCTTCACCTAAATTGGGACCATGGTTTATTCCGGATAAAATAATATCAATATCCATTCCCTTTAAAAATCCGTTTAAGGCAATTAAGATACAATCGGTAGGCATACCAGTGACAGCAAATATATTATTGGAAATTTCCTTTATTCTTAACGGTTGATGTAATGTCAAACAATGACTGCTACCACTTCTCTCTCTATCGGGTGCAAAGATAAATACATCGTTATCCTTCTTAAGCATATTAAATAAAATGTTAACGCCTTCAGCTTGATAACCATCATCATTTGTAATTAATATTTTCATATTATACCCAGGTATACATTGATATAAGAGAGATAAATCTTAATGTATCGATAACCGGATTTACGGAACTCTTTTCACTACCATAAAAGGTTTTTATTTTATGTTCACCGATTTTATATCCACTTCTACCCGTTTGAATCAATATCTCCGATTCGGTTTCAAATCTTTTTGTTTTTAATTTTATATAAGGGATTAATCTCGTTCTCATTATCCTAAATCCTGATTGAGAATCATAAATTCTATTCTTACTCATTATGGATATTATAAGTGAAGTAATTTTATTTACAATCTCTCTAATATAAGGCATTCTACTATAATCGATGCGCTTGCCTATAACGATGTCATAATTATACCTATTAGCTTTTCTTAGTAAGTATTCAATCTCTTCGGGATTATGTTGATTATCCGCATCAATCATTGCAATATAATCATAATTATTTTCATATGCGTAATTAAAACCTGTTTTTTGTGCTTCTCCCTTTCCTCTATTTTTATCATGTCTTATGACATTTATCTTATTGCTTAGAGCGATATTATATGTATCATCATTCGAACCATCATCTATAACAAGTATGTTTTTATAACCCGATGTTTTTACCCGAGTAATAACATTCCCAATGAATTTACTCTCATTATAAGCCGGTATCAATATAAGTAATTTATCTTTATCCATATTCTATCAATGGTCGGGGCGACTGGATTTGAACCAGCGACCCCCAGCCCCCCATGCTGGTGCGCTACCCGGGCTGCGCTACGCCCCGACGATTGCTTTATAACATAAAATGAAAAAATAATCAATAATTAATCGAACAATTCCAGTATATTTTTTAGTTCATTAATGACATATTCCAATATTGTGTGTTCAAAAGCTTTATCAGGTTTCTTATCTATATGTCTATTTCCCTTTTTTCTGAAATATTTATTTACGCCATCGATTGTCATTCCTTCTTCATACAATAAATCCTTAATTTTAAGGATTTTCTCTATATCATATTTTTTATATCTTCTCCTGCCATTTCTTCCCTTTTCAATTTTAAGAATATTTATCTCTTTTTCCCAGAATCGTATAGTATATGCTTTAACACTTATAATTCTTTCGACTTCACCTATAGTGAAGTACATCTTATTGGGTAGTATAATTTTACCCATTTTCATCTTTTAAAGACCTTTTCATCAGATCAATCACTATTTGTTTTCTATCTTTATCATTAAACAATATATTGTTTACCTCTTTTGTTATAGGCATACTAATCTTATGTTTGTCCCCTAGTTTCTTAGCCACAGAGGCAGTATTTATACCTTCAGCAACCATATACATAGATTTCAATATATCATCCAGCCTCATACCCTTACCAATTTTTTCTCCTACATATCTATTTCTACTATGTTTACTTGTTGCCGTAACAAATAGATCTCCAATACCCGAAAGTCCTGCAAATGTTTCCCTTTTTGCCCCTAATTTTACTCCCAATCTCGTAATTTCCGCAAGTCCTCTTGTTATAAGGGTTGCTTTTGTATTATCTCCTAATCCCATTCCATCAAGAATACCTGCCGCAATTACTATTACATTTTTCAGTGCACCTCCCAATTCGACTCCAATAACATCTGTGCTTTTATAAATCCTTAAATACTCGTTACTTAAAGCATATTGTACGGATTTAGCAGCATCTTCACTAATTGAAGCTGCTACAATTGCCGTCGGTTTTTTATCGGCTACCTCATTAGCTATACTGGGACCGGATAATGCAACTACATTATTTTCAGGAAATATCTCTTTGAGTATCTCAGACATTCTCATTTGAGTGCCATTCTCGAGTCCTTTTGATGCACTTACAATAATAGTATCTCTATGTATAAGATTTTTAATTTTCAATGCTGTTTGCCTTAGGGTTACAGAAGGTACTACAAAGAGTACAATATCGGCAAAATCAATGATATCCTTAATATTATTTGAAACTATGACCGTTTTAGGTAAATATATACCTGGCAAGTACTTTTTATTTTCTCTATATTTTTCAATGCTTTCATAATTTTTTCTATCGAATTCCCATAACATAACGGAGTGACCGTTATCTCCTGCGACAATAGCTAATGTTGTCCCCCAATTTCCCGCTCCAAGCATCGATATATTCATTATTTCCCTCCTGTTTTTGATTCTTTCCCTTTTAACAGTCTTGAAATATTTGTTCTATGAGTAAATATAACAAGTAATACTGAAACAATCACAACAAGTAAAATATAGAAATTATATTCATAAAATATAGAAGTCTCTGGTATGGCATACTTGGATATAATCATAAGTATGGGGAATGACACTACGGCAATTATAGAGGCAAGAGAAACATATTTTGTTGTCTTCGAAATAACATACCATATTAATATGGCAATAAATGAAATGGCTGGGCATAAGGCAAAGAATACACCAGCTGAGGTTGCAACCCCTTTACCCCCTTTAAATCTAAGATAAACCGGGAATATATGACCAATTACTGCCATAACGCCTATAAATACTGCTATATTAGGTTCAAGATAGATTCTAGCAATAATAGTTACTATAAATCCCTTTAAAAAATCAAATACAAATGTAATAAAACCTGCCTTTTTACCAAAAACTCGCATAACATTTGTTGAACCTATATTACCACTGCCAAAATCTCTAATATTCTTCTTGAATATAAATTTAACATATAAATAACCAGAGGGAACACCTCCGACAAAATATGAAGCAACCATCAAGGAGAATAGAATATATATATTCATAACAAACACCTCACCAGTGAAGTTTTATTGGTATACCTTTAAAATTATACAACTTTCTTATAGCTTTTTCAATATACTTCAGTTGAAAATCCTTAACATCGATTTTCATATTAAATTTCAAATTAAAATGATTGGGATTATCCTTATTTTGTATTATATTTCTTAAATCGATAGCTTTTTTATATTTTAACCCAAATGGTAATTTTTCATTTATATCATCTCTAATATCTTTCAAATTTTTGGATGTTAGTATTTTCATATTATTATTAATTTCAATTGCAGTATCAATTACCTTGTATACCCCTTTACCACTTAATGTGGAAATAAGAAGAAATGGTGCAAATGATGCAAAATGAAGTTCTTTTTCAAAATACTCTCTTGTCTTTTTCCGCAGATCAGGAGGTAATAAATCACTTTTATTAAGAACTATAATAACAGGTCTGCCCATTTTTTTTACAATATTGAATATTCTCTTATCCTGAAATGTTAAATCAAAACTGGCATCTATCATTACCACTACTACATTAGCTCTACTTATACTGTCTACAGTTCGAAGGAACATATAATAATCGATATGTTCTTTATATTTCGCTTTGTGTTTAAGTCCGGCTGTATCGATTAATATAATTTTCCTATTTTTATATTTTATAATAGAGTCAACACTATCCCTGGTTGTCCCTGGTATTTCACTTACAATTACCCTTTCCTGATTTAATATTTTATTAACATATGATGATTTTCCTACATTGGGTTTACCAATAATTGCAATATGTAAACCACTCACTTCCGGAATATTATTGTCTGGTAAATATTCATATACTTTATCTAAAAGGTCGTAAATCCCTATTCTATGGAGACATGAGATTGGAAAAATATCATTGAATCCAAGTTGATGAAATTCCATTGCTCCCATTGCTCTATTCTCATTATCAGCTTTATTTGCAACAATAAAAACAGGTATATTCACATTCCTCAGTATATTTGCAATATCCTTATCATATGGATTGAGACCCTCTTTTGAATCTGTAATAAAAATAATTATATCAGCTTCTTTTATAGCAAATTCAACCTGCCTGAAAACACTTTTCGAAAGATCATCTTCATTATCAGGAATTATTCCCCCCGTATCGATTATATAAAAATACTTATCATTAAACTGTGCAACGGCATAATTCCTGTCTCTTGTAACACCTGGTTTATTATCGATAATAGCAATCTTTCTTCTCAATATTGCATTAAATAAACTTGATTTCCCAACATTCGGACGTCCGATAATTACTATTTTTTTCATACTTCAATTAACCTTTGTGTTGTTATTGCAAAACTTCTATTAGCAATCATAATATCACACTTTAAGTTTTTATTCAAGTACTTAATATCATGATCATCTATCGATAAACCATCATTATTAGTAATATCCGGTGGTAATACAACAAGGTCGTAATAGCTATTTTTCATCCTGATTTCATTAATAATGTCTTCAAATGAAATTAACGAAGCAACATTTACTGTATTTCCAAAGTAACTATTTGTGATAGAAACAATATCAGAATCAATTAGATATTTTTCCTTTAATAAATTACTATACTTATAAATGTAATGCTTAAATGCATTCCCCGTAACAAGAGCAATTCTCTTATTAATTGATTTATTATTCCATTTATTTATCTGCTTGACTTCATTCAAATAAGTTCTAATAAGACCTATTCCATTGTCATACTGGGGATAATCACCATAATACGCATTGTCTGGTATTTTATCTCCTGAAATTATAAAAAGCTCGTCAGCCGCATAAATTATTCTTCTTTTAAAATTTCTTAAAAAATATTTCTGTGTTTTTTTAACTATATTAATTAAATTACTTGCCTCTTCCCTACTTTGCATTCTAAGTGGATAAAGAGAACCTCTAAATTTTGTAATACCTACAGGTATTATTGCTATGGATAATATACCTGAAATAATCTTTTCCATATCTTTGATGCTTTGTTCTAATATCTTACCGTCATTAATTCCAGGACATATTACGAACTGTGTATGAAACTTGATTCCATTGTTTATAAAATGCTTCAATTCTTCAATAATACTCTTTGATTTATCATTACCGATCAAAAATTGTCTAATCTTATTATCTGTAGCATGAATAGACAGATATAGAGGAGATAATTTTTCATTGATTATTCTATACCTGTCAAAATCGGTAAAATTTGTCATAGTAATATAACTACCCGTAAGGAATGAAAGAATATAATCATCATCTCTTTCCTTTAATGTTGTTCTTGCATCTAAAGGTAACTGTTTTTCAAAGCAGAATATACAATTGTTAGAACATCTTCTGAGTATTTCATACCCTTCGATACCCAATGGATTATCAGTATATTTTCTAACTGTTGTTAAATTAATTTCCCCCTTTCTGATATATTTTATAATTAATTTACCTACATTTTGATGAAAAGACAAGCTTAAATTATCAACAATCTTATGTCCATTTATACTTATAATACTATCCCCTTCTCTGATTCCATATCGATAAGCAGGTGAATCCATTTTAACTTTTGCAATTCTCATCGAACAATTCCTCTAATCTTATTAACCTTATCTTTAACTATACCTATAGGAATAGGGAAATTTCCCTTAAAATTTTTTGCTTCCTCTATACTTAAAATACTGTTTCCAATCAATCTGGAAATAAGTTTATTTAAATAGCTATACTCACCAAGTTCAATTGCGATATCGTTATTCCCCTTCATTCTATAATAGAATTTACCTGTAAACATAATAAAATCTACCCATGTGAGTAATTTATCGGGTTTGAACGAACCATTAGGATAAAGGTACATATATTGCTTATTGATAACATAACTTAAAATAGAATTATTTGAATCTGCAATATCTATTATTTTTATAGAATTAATTCTATCTCTATCAATTTTTACACCTTCCATTATAAAATATGCAAAATTAATTCTTGTCATAAAAGCAACTCTTAAATTAATATCATCATGCACTTCATCAATGTTTTTATGTTTGGTGCAGGAGACTAAAATTAGTATAAGCATTAAAATAATTATATTTATTCTTTTCATATAAAGCAAGCGGGTGACGAGGGTCGAACTCGCGACACCAAGCTTGGGAAGCTTGTACTCTACCAACTGAGATACACCCGCATTAAGTAATAGAATATAGAATATTTTAATATTTGTCAATGTTTTTATTGAGATGTAGATAGAGACACAATTTTTTGCATCTAATGTTCTATAAGCACCAGATATTAAGGAAACACAAGATATTGAGTCTCTACTGTAAAATATCGTATGAATCCTGCTGAATTCATAATTCACAAATCATAATTAATAATTAATAATTTATTCCCCCTCCCTTCAATTCCCTCCCGCCATGGGAGGGAAAGTTATTATATGGTATATATTTCCCTTCTCTTTGTGTAATTCGTTATAAATTGGTGAATTCGTCGTGAATTCCCCTCTCCGTGTTATTTCCTCCCCTACCCTTCCTCGCCCTCTGCCGCCTCCTTTTTCTGTCATGCTGGGCCCTGTGCTGAACTTGATTCAGTATTGGTTCAGCATCTCATACCAGATCCTGAAATAAATTCAGGATGACACATTTGTAATTTGTCTACCTAATTAGAGTAATAAAGGTTAAAAAATATTCTCTTCTCTTAGTGAATTCGTGGTTGATCTCTCTCTTTTCTGCTGTTGTCTGATGTCTATCTGTTCTGATATAAATATAATATTTGACATATTCCTATAAAAACATTATTATTTTATAATATGAAAAGAAATGAAGAAATATTCATTGATCCTTTATCAAATCTATATAATAGAAGGTACCTCGATTTTTGGATATATCATGAAATTATACGAGCAGAAAGATTTTCATCAAAATTCTCCATTTTAGTAATTGATATTGATTATTTTAAGCAGATAAATGATAAACTCGGACATTTAAAGGGAGATATGATTATTAGGGAATTTAGTAAATTTATTATTAGAAATATTAGGGAAGTTGATATACCTATTAGATATGGTGGAGATGAATTTGTTGTTATCTTTCCGATTACCGATAAAGAATCACTTAAAATAATTACAGAAAGAATCTATAAAAATTTAGAAGCTACTGAATTCGAGGGAATAAAAATTACTATTAGTTCCGGGATAGCCGAATTTCCAACAGATGGGGTAACATGGGAAAAACTTTTTTCTTACGCTGATAAAGGATTATACAAAGCCAAGAATCATGGAAAAAACAAGTATGAAGAGGCGGATTATAATGATATAGGTGAAATACAAATCCCTTCTCCTATATTCGTTGGGAGGGAAGAAGAATTTAATTTTATTACCAATTCCATTGAAAATGAAAATAAATTCAATATTGTAACGGGTGAAATAGGAATAGGTAAAACAAGATTTATAAAGGAGATTGCTGCATTTCATAAGAATAATATCTACCTTAAAGGTGTATCGTTTTCTTCATTCAAATATATTGCTTTTCATTCCGTCAGGCAGATTCTCAAATACTTCTATACGGAATATAATAATCTATTTTATGATTGTTTTAACAAACTAAATAATAATTACAAAAATGAAATTAGGAATATAATTCCATTTATTTCATGGAAATCTCAAAAAGAATATCATTCGGTAGATAGATATGCATTTTATTATGCAATAGTTGAATTTTTTTCTCATATGTCCTTCGACAAGAATGTATTCATAATGTTTGATGATTTGCAATGGATTGATCAAGAAACACTTGATCTGATTCATATATTAATTAATTCTAAAATATCTAATTTAAGAATATTTGGCACTTATAGAAAAAATGATAACAAAGCAGAACGAGTAGACAATTTCCTTTCCACATTGGGAAGAGAAAGGATATATAACGAAATAATCCTTTCCCCATTATCAAAGGAAGAAACTAAAATTTTATTGAGTTATATACTAAATTCCTACCCACCGGATGAAATGAGTGAATACATTTATGGCAATAGTGGTGGAAATCCTTTCTATATTGAAGAAATTATCAATAATTTATATAAAAACAACTCGTTATCATGGGAATCTGAAAAAGGATGGGCATTAAGTTCATTTGACATAGAACCTCCGGGAACAATAGCAGATATTATAAATGCAAAATTTAATACATTAGATGAGATTGCTAAGGACATCCTATATTATATATCTGTTATTGGCAGGCCGGTTCAAATTGAATCATTGGTATATTTACTTAATAAAAATGAAGGAGAATTGATAGATTCAATTGATGTGTTGCTTAAAATTCATCTTTTGGAAGAAAAAGATATTTCATTCTATTACTTTAGAGAAGGGATAACACTTCAATCTATTTATTCATCTATAAAAGAAAATCAAAAAAAATATATGCATAAAAATGTTGCAATAATGCTTGAATACAAATATGAAAATATCATTAATGATTATATTGAAGAAATTGTATTTCATGCGATAAAATCCGGTGATGATGAACTGGTAAAGAAATATATTGAATCTGCTGCAAAAAAATTAAAAACGATGCATATGTATCACGATGCAATAGATTTATATAAAAGAGCAATTGATATTTGTAAAATAAGGGATAAAAAAGTAGAGCTACTGGAGGAATTAACATTGATTTATAACACAATAGGAAATTATACAGAATCTATTGATCTAATCAATATATATATTAAGGATAAAAACTATATAGACTATATAGGTAAGCTCTATTTCCTTAATGCTAATAACTTATTGGAAAATTATCAATTTAAGAAATCTGAAAAGATGTTTCATAAAGCTTTGAAACATACAAGAAATCAAGATATGATGAATAATATAAATGTTAATTTAGCATGGCTTTATGCTAATACTATGAAATACGATAAGGCATCTCTGATCTGTTTTAAATTACTTACATATAAGAATCTGTCTAATATAACAAAGGGGGATATATATAACACATTAGGAGCGATATTCTCAATAAGAAATGACACTAAAGCTGAAATATATTATCAAAAGGCTTTAAAATACAGAAAGTCGACAGGAGACAAAAGAAGGATTGCTGCTGTTCTAACCAATCTTGCAATTGTTTATTCGGATAACGGACAATATAGAAAAGCCATAAATAATTTTAAAAAAGCTCTTTCAGTATTTGAGGATGCATCATATATCAAAGGTATTGTTATTGTTCTTCTTGATCTTTCCGGTTCTATATCAAACACAATAGGAGAAAAAGAAAGTATTCGGTTACTTAAAGAAGCAGAAAAAAAGGCAATTATAATCAATAACAAGAATATTCTTACACAAATATATAATTCGATGTCATTTAAATATCTGGATTTAGGTCAAAAGGACATAATGTTAGAATATGCAAGTTTAGTTATGGAGTATGCAAAATCCTTTAGTAATTATTCAACTTTAGCTCGTAGTTATTTTTGTATATTTGAGTATTATTTGTATATAAATCCAAATAAATCTGAAAAGTACTATAAAAAAGTAGTTAATTATTATAACAAATATAAATTAGAAGAATTAAAAGAAGATATATTAGGTATGAAGTATGATTTATTACTTTACTCAGAACAATATGAAGATTATATCAAGACTGAAAATTTAGTTAAAAAGAGTATAAAATATGCTTCAAATAAAATGTATTTATGTGATTTTTATCTACATCTTGCTATAATAAATTCACTAAAAGCCAATAAAAACGAATCGATTATTATTTTTAATAAAGCGGAAAAAATAATTCCCAAAGAAAACAAATTTATGAATGCCAATTTTCATTTTTCTAAGGGAATAGCATACAAATTTTTACAAGAGTATGAAAATAGTAAATATGAATTTAAAAAAGCCAGAAGATTATATAACAGTTTAGATGCTTATTTTCATGTAAATAAAGTTGATAAATACTTAAATGAACTTACAACAAAAAGCATATAATAATATCACAGCATTTATTCTTGCCGGTGGTAAAGGAAAACGCCTTACACATAAAAAATCTCTTATTCAAATAGACAAAAAACCTCTTATATTACAAACTGTTATTGATCTATTATCAATTTTTTCAAAAGTTATATTAGTATCTGACAGTAGGGAGTTATATTCATTTTTAGATGTTCCTATATATGAAGATATAATAAAAAACATTGGTCCTTTAGGTGGTATTTATACAGGATTGAATATATCAGAAACGGATTGGAATTTCTTTATTGCATGTGATATGCCTTTTATAAATTTGGATATTATAGAAATATTAACGGAAAATATATCTGATAAATATGATTGTATTATTCCATATATTAACGGATATTATGAACCTCTCTTTGCTTTATATAATAAATGTGCAACTAAATATATTTCAAGTTCAATAAGACAAAATAAATATAAAATTCAAAGTTTTTTTAAAAATATTAACATAAAAGAGATATGTGAAGCTGAATTTAAGGGAATAGACAATATCGAGAGGACATTTGTAAATATAAACACAAAAAATGATGTAAAAGATTTAAGAAAATTAATTAAGAATTAAATTGTGAAAATTATTATATAAATTAAATCTATTCTCTCTTAAAAAACCTATCATTGTAACATTTAGTTTATGAGCTGTTTCTATACCCCTATTGGTTGGAGCGGATTTTGATATAATAATGGGAATTCCAGCTCTTCTGACTTTAATAATAATATCCGATGCCATTCTACCCGATGTCATTAATATTTTATCACCAGCATTAATGTTGTTTAAAAGCATATAACCTGCAATTTTATCTGCTGCATTTCTCCTGTTAATATCCTCGAAATGAATCAGGCATTCGCCTTTCAAATTGTATAATGCTGCTATATGACTACCACCTGTACTTCTATATAATTTTCCAATAGAGTCGAAATGTTTGCCTATATTTATAATTAATTCACTTGAGAATCTAATGTGATATTTAATAGGGAGAAGAGAAATCGTCCCTTCTCCCTTATATCTTTTATATACTTTAAATGTTGGAATAGATATAAAAATTGAACTGTCTTTAATTTTTGTATCTTTTATATCTTCTAAGGACTGTATTATTCCCTCTGTTCTTAGGAATCCATATGTAAATTCTTTAACCGCTTCGAATAGGCATGTTGTTGAAAAAATGGTCATATTATTTATTAATATATTTATCCAAGATTCCTCAATAACAGAATCTTTAATTCTATTTATCTCATCTTTACTAACCCTTAGAATTTCAAATTCCATTTATTCTCCGGTATTTTTAAGATATATAAACCAATAAATTGCCGCTACAAAGAAAGCACCTCCGACGATATTCCCAAGAGTTACCGGAATTTCATTTGCAACAATAAAGCTTCCCCAGTTAAGAGACGACAAATTCGACACTTGACTTGAAATTGCATACTGACCTTTCAACAATATACCCATCGGTATGAAATACATATTAGCAATACTATGTTCAAATCCTGATGCTACAAAAGCCATAATAGGAAAGAAAATAGCGAATACTTTTCCAATAATATTTCTTGATGATAAGGACATCCATACTGCTAAGCACACAAGCCAGTTACATCCAACACCTCTAAAGAATGCCTCCCAGAATGGTATGTTCACTTTAGCTACAGCAATGTTCAATGCAGTTACACCTACTCCTCCTCCATTCATTTTCCATAAACCCGATCCATACATAATTCCGACTAAAATTAATGAACCGACAAAATTACCTAAAAAAACAAGTCCCCATTTTTGAAGAACTCTCAAGAAACCTACTTTTTTATCAAGAGAACTTATTAACATCAAATTGTTCCCGGTAAATAGTTCTGCTCCCGCTATCACAACTAACATAAGTCCAACACTAAAGACTGCTCCTCCCATAAACTTTGCCATACCAAAACCCATACTACTACCGATACCTTGAACAGTAACAGTCATAAGTTCGGCTCCAAAACCAATAAATGCACCTGCTAATACTGCAAGTAAAAAGATCTTTTTGGGATCACCATTGGTTTTTTTTACACAAATAGATTGACTTAATGTTTTTGCAATTGTTGCAGGATTCCTACATTCAAAATTATTAGGCATAATATTAACCTCCTTTATGCTTTAATTTCATTACCGAAATACTTGAATATACTTTTGACAGGAAATATCAATGATTGTCCGAGAGGACATAATGATGTTTTAAACATAATATCCGATAGATGTATCATTGATTTCATAATCTTTTCTTTATCATCTGTTTTTTCAATGTTTCTAATCATTTCATGTAGTTTTACAGTACCTATCCTACACGGTGAACATTGACCACAGGATTCATGTTTAAAGAATAGAAGTACATTCTCTAGATAATCCCTCATATTTACTTTATTACTAATAACAAGTACAGCTCCACTTCCAAGCATACCATCATATTCTTTTAAAGTATCAAAATCAAGAGAGACATCAAGTATAGATTCATCATAAACAGCACCTGCTGTACCGCCAAGATGTACTGCTTTGAATTCTTCACCTTCTTCTATACCTCCTCCGAATCCATATATAATTTCTCTTAGTGTAACACCCATAGGAAGTTCTACAACACCAGTATATTTAACATTGCCAAGTATTGTAAAAACCTTTGTTCCCGGGCATCTCTCTGTTCCGAATCCTTTAAACCAGTCAGCGCCATTATTTATAATCGGAGCAATATTTGCAAGTGTTTCCACATTATTAACAACTGTGGGATATTTCCATAATCCACTTATACCTGGGAACGGTGGTTTTATCCTTGGATTTCCTCTCTTCCCTTCAAGAGATTCTATCAACGATGTTTCTTCGCCACAAACATAAGCGCCAGCACCTTTTTTAATTTCAATATCAAATGTAAAACCAGATTCAAAAATGTTTTCTCCCAACAGTTTATAATCATAAGCTTGTTTAATTGCTATCTGAAATCTCTTTATGGAAATCTCATATTCACCTCTAATATATATATATCCTTTTGAGGCACCTACAGCATAACCTGCAATAATCATTCCTTCAATAATGCGATGAGGATTCCCTTCCATAATTAATCTGTCCTTGAATGTTCCAGGTTCTCCTTCATCTGCATTACATATTATAAATTTTCTTTCTGCAGGTGTATTTAGTGTAAATCCCCATTTTACACCTGTTGGAAATCCAGCACCTCCTCTACCTCTCAAATTTGAATCCTTTACGATTTCTACAACTTGTTCAGGTGTTATTTTTTCCTTGAAAATTCTTCCTATAGCTTCATAACCACCAACAGCTATATATTCATCAATCTTTTCAGGGTTTATAACACCGTTATGAGAAAGAACTATTTTGTTTTGAAGTTTTTCATCCATCGGATTCAATCCATATTCTATTATTCGTTTTTTTACAGGTTCTACTGTTAATTCGTCAAGAATATTTCCTTTTAACAGATGTTCCTCAATTATTTTATCAATATCTGATATTTTTAAGTTTTCGTAACATATATTCTCCGGACAAATAACCATTGATATGCCCGATGTTCTAATGCCCAGAGTACTTGTTTCGAGAACTTGTATCTCTTCATCTAATCTATTTTCTTTAAGTTTCTTTTTAAGAATTTCTTCAAATTCTTTAATACCTGAGAGTATAGTATCTTTTTCAATATTTATTAATACACGATTTCTATAGTTTTTCATATAATACTCCTACAATTTCTCTATTTTACATGCGGCTACTTTAAATTCAGGGATTTTAGCCACCGGATCAAGTGCATCATTTGTCAGTCTGTTTGCTGCCGCTTCTGCGAAATGGAATGGGATAAAAACCGATTCGGGAGCTACCTTATCCGTCACTCTTGCTTTTGTAATAATTGTCCCTCTTCTTGAAGATATTCTAATATCTTCATCATCTGAAATACCAAGTGTATTCGCTATTTCAGTACTTATCTCTGCATAGGGACCTGGTTCAAAATCATTCAACACTTTTACTTTTCTACTCATTGTTCCTGTATGATAGTGGAAAAGGATTCTACCGGTACTAAGTAAATATGGATACTTATCATCAGGCAATTCTGCAGGCGGTATATAATCTACAGGTGAGAATAAACCGAGACCTTTCGAAAATTTATCTTTGTGTAAATATTTTGTACCGGGATCTTTTTCATCTTTGCATGGCCACTGCAAACCTTCGACACCTAATCTCGAGAAATGCATTCCGCCATATATTGGTGTAACTTCCGATACTTCATTTAGAATCTCTTCCTGATTCTTGAAATTCATCTCATACCCCATTCTTTTTGATATTTCCTGAACGATCCACCAATCCTCTCTGGCATCTCCAGGGGCTTCTAATATAGGCGTTAATAACTGCACCCTTCTCTCTGTATTTGTAAATGTCCCTGTTTTCTCAAAACTACTGTATGCAGGTAAAACTACATCCGCTAATTGAGCAGTTTCTGTCATAAATATATCCTGAACAACAAGAAAATCAATCTTATTCAAAGCTTCTTCAACATGATTAAGGTTAGGATCACTTACCATTGGATTTTCACCCATAATATACAATCCTTTAATATTTCTATTGTAGGCTTCATTCATTATCTCTACGACAGATAATCCAATTTTATCATCAAGTTTAGTATTCCATTTTTTCTCAAATTTTGCTTTTATATTTGGATCCGTAACCTTTTGATATCCCGGATAAACATTTGGTAATGCACCTAAATCACATGCTCCCTGAACATTGTTTTGCCCTCGAAGCGGATTAACACCGGAAGACTCCTTACCTACATTTCCGGTAAGCATTGCCAAATTTGCAGTCGAAAGAACATTGTCCGTACCGGTTGTATGTTGTGTTATCCCCATAGAAAATATAATAGATGCATTCTTTGCTTTTCCGTATATTCTTGCAGCTTCAATAAGTTTATCTTTTGGAATTCCTGTTATTTCCTCTACCTTCTCCGGTGTATACTGTGCAACTACCTTTTTAAACGCTTCAAAACCTTCCGTTCTCATATCAATAAACTCTTTGTCGTGTAATCCTTCATTAATAATTACATTCATTATACCATTCATCCATGCAACATCTGTACCATTATTTTGTCTTAACCAAACATCAGCATGTTTGACAAGATCAATTCTTCTTGGATCTACGACTATTAACTTTGCGCCATGCTTGAGAACTGCGTTATTAATATATGTTCCTATTACAGGATGCGTTTCCGTTGTATTTGATCCTGTAACAAGTATACAATCAGCATATTCGAATTCCTTTATAGAATTTGTCATCGCTCCACTACCAAAAGCTCTTGCAAGACCTGCAACAGTGCTTGCATGACACAATCTGGCACAGTGATCAACATTATTTGTTCCTATTGTAGCTCGTATAAATTTCTGAAATATATAATTTTCTTCATTTGTACATCTTGCCGATGATAAACCGGCAATTGCATTACTGCTGTATTTATTTTTAATACCGGAAAACTTTTCCGCAATAAGATCAAGTGCTTCATCCCATGATGCTCCTCTAAATGTGCCATTCTCTTTTATCAATGGTTTTACCAATCTTTCATTACTCATCTGATATTCATATCCAAATCGTCCTTTTATACATAATCTACTATCATTTGACGGACCATCGGCACCATTTATTCTTATTATTTCATTATCTTTCTTTTCAACCTCTATTCTGCAACCGACACCACAGTATGGGCATATTGTTTCCTCTTTTTTAATCTCCCATTTCCTTGCTTTTCCTTTGGATGGTTTTTCCATTAAAGCCCCTACTGGACATGCTTGTATACATTCTCCACAACCATCGCATGATGAATCTTTCCATAAACCACCAAGGTCAGTTGCTACATAAATATCAATACCCCTCTCAGCAAAATCAATTACACCTTTTCCCTGAATCTCATAACATGCTTTTATACATCTTCCACACACTATGCACTTGTTTTGGTCATATATTAACATTGGTGCTGAATCTTCTATTGCCTTATATTTCTCGTTTATAGGAAATGGAATATTATCAATTTCCACTCCATATCTGTATGCAAGGTCTTCAAGTTCACAACTTGCATTAGTTTCACATGTCATACAGCCCTGTTTATGCTCAGATACAAGCAATTGAATGATAGTTTTTCTAACATCTTCCAATTCATCATCAAATGCCGTAATTTCCATACCATCTTTAACCTGTAGTGTACATGATGTTTTTAAACCTTCAATCCCCTTTATTTTAACAAGACACAACCTACATGCACCCGTTGGAGAAACCTTATTATAATAACAAAGCCCGGGTATATCAAAACCATTATCTCTAGCAACCTGAAGAAGATTATCACCTTCATTTGCTCTAACTTCTTCACCGTCAATTTTTATCGTTACCATATTGTTCATAAGCCCTCCATATTAAATCATTTGTATAATGTTTGCTGAAGTAATTTATTAATTTTACTATTGCTCTCGTCATAATATATTATATGTTACCTCTCTTATAATTCTCGATTATTTCAATAACTTTTTTTTCAGTTAAATTACCATAAACCTCATTATTAATAGACATCGCAGGAGCAATTCCACATACACCAAGGCAACTTGAAAACTCAAGAGTAAATAAACCGTCTTCAGTTGTTTCATTTACATCTAATCCCAATTGTTTTTTCAATATCTGCAATATATTAGTAAATCCCTTAATAAAACAGGGCGGTGATTGACAAAGTCTTATTATATATTTACCTCTTGGTTCCTTGGAAAGCATTGAATAGAAACCGACAACTCCATTCACTCTGGAAATTGGAATTCGTAGATAATCAGCTACTTTTCCAAGAGCCTCTTTCTCAAGATAATTTTTAGGATTAAAATTTTGAATATCATGAAGCATAGAAAGTATATTCTCCTCTTTGGGTTCATATCTCTTTATAATTTCATCTACTGTCATATTTTTACTCCTTATTTATTACATTAAATGGACAAACACAAAAGTGTGTACCACACTTTATAAATATTTCCTGATCTATTAAACACAATTATTGATTTTCTCACTTTATAAAAACCATTTTGAATTATTTAATATGATTACTTTTTCAATACTTCTACTTGAAATCTTTATAGCATTTATATTCAATTTTATTCTTCTCCATTTCGCAATATTTATTCTACTACTTGTAAAATTTTCATAATTTATTTTAATTGTACAGATATTGACATTCAAATATTTTGCTTCTATTTCCCCTTTTATTAGATTTGAAACATTAATAATCTTCATATATCAACTTTGTGTAAAATATATCATTTATATATTATTTTGTCAATCGTTATTGATATATTGTTCTTCATATATCCTCCATATCGTGATTTACCTTCTGCATATTGAAGTTAATTATTATCATAATAGCCTGCGTTTGCCAAATCGAACCATATATGTCAATTTCAGGATATCTTTTCAGATTGTTTAGGATATCATCTACTCCTTTAAAAAACATAATCTAATATCCCCTCTTTAATGAATCCCCCCTACCCGATGAAATATATCTTCCGGCATCTTTAACAACATCTTTAGCCATATCGATAGAAATCGATACTTTATTATCATAAATATTATAATTCTCTTTATAAGTTATTGGTGTGAAATCAGGCATAATTACATTTGCCCCGCTATTCAATGCCTTGAATAACCCATCCCTATCGATTGTTCCTATAGCAGTAGTGGCAGGTATATGCGTATTTTTAGTTATAATTCTTACAAGTGCAAGAACAGTTAATGTTTTTTTTATATCACCATTAGGATAATTGTTATAAGGTGTATCCGATTGGGATATGAATGGACCTAAACCAATCATATCAGGTGATATATTATCAAGTAAAATAATATTATTACATAAATCATTATCGGTTTCTTCAGGAAGCCCGACTATAAAACCCGTTCCTACTTGATAATCGAATTTTCTTAGAATATTCAATATTTCAAGTCTCCTTTTAAGTGTTTGTCCGGGATGAAGAACCTTATAATAATGTTCGTTAGATGTTTCAAATCTAAGTAGATATCTGTCAGCACCAGCATCTTTAAATGCTTTATATTCACTATACTCTCTCTCTCCAATACTCAGTGTAATAGCCATATCCGTTTTTTTCTTTATTTTATTTACTATATCACATATATCGCAACAGGTATAATTCAAATCGTCACCTGATTGAAGCACTACTGTTTTTATTCCTAACGATGCAATCTCCCCTGCTCTATTGACAATCTCCTTAACACTCATTCTATATCTAATAATATTTTTATTATCCCTTTTTAAGCCACAGTAACAGCAATTATTTTGACAATAGTTTGAGAATTCAATAATCCCTCTAAGATGTACGGAATCACCGCAATATTCCATGCGTATTTTATCAGCTAATTGCCGAATATTTTCGAATTTTTCAGGATCCTTTAAATAAAAAAGTATTTCACCCCTTTCCATATTTCTCCATAATTATTCTGATAGAATCAAATAATATTTCTTTTTCTTTCAATGGAATTCTCTCCCATTTATTTGAGATAATACCATACCTATCATTTATCCTATAGTTTTCAGCCGGCATGATAGAGTTCTCGATATTCCCTGCAATAAATGACCATCGTCTCCCGAATATTTCAACAAACCAAACACTCACATTAAATTTATCTTTTATTTTATTAGATAATGCATTAAGATCATTTATAAATCCATTTTTAGAAATAAAGATCTCTTTCTCCATTTTCTGTCCTTTTATAATACTCAATTAGTTTATCATAGGATAATGGTAATTTCTTTTTTGTCTCCTCAATCTCCTTTTTAAGCAATTCCAAACCAATCCTTTTTGTCTCTTCACTTGCAAAATCATCCAACCATTCTCGAAATGTTAATATAGCATTTAATTTACACATATGTCCCTCTTTTCCGCACTTGAGTAATCCCATTATATGTTCTCCCGTCCTTCTGCATCTATATCCTGCCGTACAGAAAGAAGTTATGTAGCCCATCTCAGAAAGTTCCTTTACGAACTCATCAAGACTTCTTGTATCTCCAAGTATAAATTGTTGTCTATCCGTATCTTGTTTATTGTAAGTATCACTATATGAACCTATACCAATCCTTGTCGATGCATCCATTTGAGTAATACCAATAGGTAGAATTTCTCTTCTTATTTCAGCAGGTTCTCTTGCCGTAAGAATCATACCTGTATAAGGAACGGATAATCTTATAATCGCTATGAGTTTTTTGAAATCTTCATCCGATACCTTATATTTCGAATTTTCAGAGAGAGGGGCATTTGCCGCAGGCTCCAGTCTTGGGAATGAAATTGTGTGTGGCCCTACACCGTTGAATCTCCCTTCGAGCTCAATCGAGTGATACAAAAGTCCCATTACTTCAAACCGCCAATCATATAAACCAAAGAGTGCTCCTATTGCAACATCGTCGACACCAGCCTCCATTGCCCTGTGATGGCTATACAATCTCCAAAGGTAATGACCTTTCAGAGTACCTTCAGGATGCACTCTTTTATATGTTTCATGGTGGTATGTTTCCTGGAATACCTGATATGTTCCTATCCCAACCTCTTTAAGCATTCTAAAATCATCCACAGACATAGGAGCAGCATTTATATTTACCCTCCTTATTTGCCCATATCCGTTTTTTGTTTTCACATTTACATCATATATAGCTCTAATCGTATCGGCAATATATTTTGCATCGGATGAAGGATGCTCACCATAAACTGCTATTATCCTTTTATGCCCTATTACCCCGGCTAAAACCTCAGTCTCTTTCTTTATCTCTTCAGGACTCAATCGTTTTTGTATTTGTTCTTTGTTATCATATCTAAATGAACAATATAGGCAATTATTCACACATAAATTACTGCAATAAAGAGGTGCAAATGTAACAATTCTATTATCATATACTTTTCTCTTTATCTTCCCGGCAAGCTCATAGATTTCCCCCCAAAGATCATTATCCTTCAGATTTATAAGGGAAGCTGTCTCATCGGGATTCAGGGTCTTTATCTCTAATGATTTATCCATTATGTCTCTAATTTCTATCTTGTCGGGATTTTTGTTTTTATTTATCTTTTCCCATATTTCATTGTCATTTATGAAATCCTTACCCCTATCAAGATACTTTGTAATCTCGTCCTCCTTAATAACACTATTTATCCAATCTCTATGAGTATTCCTGTTTTCATTATTTTTAATTTCCATCTTATCCTCCATTACCTGATTTTTTGCATTTCCTTCTCATAAGCCATAAGAGCTGAAGGAAATGGTGATAATGTCCTCTCCAGAACACCTTGAAGATATGATATTGCCACACCATAATTCGTAATTGGTACATTCGATTCCCTGACAATATCTGTTCTATTTAACATTTCCTTCCTTGTTAACATACACCCACCACAATGAATAACCAGTTTATAATCATTAATATTCTCCGGATAATCCCTTCCGCTATAAACCTCTATATCAAGCTTTCCCCCTGTATATTGCTCAAGCCACCTTGGTATCTTTACTCTTCCGATATCATCTGCAAGTGGATGATGAGAACATGCCTCTGCAATAAGAACTTTATCTCCAGGCTTCAAATTTTCAATATATACCGATCCTTTTACCGCTTCAATTAGATCTCCTTTGTGTCTGACAAAAAGTATTGAAAAAGTTGTACAAGGTAAATCAATTGGTGTCTCATTACACATTTTTTTTACTACTTGTGAATCTCCTATTACTATATCCGGCTTTGCTTCCAGCTTTTTTAAAATGTCAACCAACCCTGTCTCTTTTACAACAATAGCTGTAGCATCATTATCCAAAAGATCTCTAATTGTCTGAACTTGTGGAAGAATCAATCTTCCCTTTGGAGCTTCGAGATCGATTGGTATAACAAGTATGGCAATCCCTCCTGATCTGACAAGATCCCCTACAATTGTTAAAGGTTTAATAAAATCCTCCGGTATAACCTTTTCAATATCATTCTTTATCTCATTTATATAACGGTTCCTGTTAATTTTATCCATACAAGAGACAGAAATTACATAATTTACCTTATCCTTTATATGGGAAATGAATGTTTTATCAGGTTTTTTTATATCTATTTTATTAATAACAATAATTATAGATATTTTTTTATACTTTGCTTTTGTAACAATCTTCTCTTCATAATCCGTCCATTTGTTCGGTTCAATAACAAGAATGATTATTTCAGAGCGATCGAATATCTTTTCCGTTTTTTTAATCCTTTTATCAGCTAAGTCTGATATATCATCTAATCCTGCAGTATCAAGAAACACAACAGGACCAATAGGCAATAATTCCATGGATTTTTCAACAACATCTGTGGTAGTTCCTGCTATATGGGATGTAATTGCAATATCCTGCCCTGCTATCATATTTAAGAGACTTGATTTACCTACATTTGTTCTGCCGAAAATTGCTATATGAAGCCTATTGCTCTTTGGAGTTCTATTCATTACTATCTCTCCTGTATCCTAATGTCTTAATTTTAAAATATATTAAATTTACCAATCGAATCACTCTCCTTTCTACAATTATTCATTTACCTTGCTCATTCCCGATTTTACATTAACACCTTCTATCATACCTAATTTCCCTGTAAATGCTCCGATATCATCCGTACTACCATCAACTATCAAAGTAATTATATTTATTCCTCTTTTAGAATAAGGTAATCCCATTCTACCAACAATAATATCCCCATACTCGGATAATAAGTGATTTACACTATCTATACACTTTTCTCTATTATCTATTATTATCCCTATAAATCCTATTCTTCTTTTCATAATATCCTCTCAAAAATAAATCTCAAAACTTGCGATAAGCCTTGAGATATCTTTTAATTTCTACAAACTCTTGGCTCAGAGATAATCCTTACCGCAAGCAGGATTGCTAAATATTACAGATTTTTATCTATATATCATCTCTCCTGGTATATTTAGTATGAAGCAGGTGATGTGCTTTTTCACCATTTGGCTCACCAAGAAATTCCTTATACAATTGTTTTATCTGTTCATTCTCATGCGATTTTCTATGAGTAAGCATTGTAGAATCTTCGTTATATAATCCGCATGCTCTTTTTGCTCGTATTGCAATAGAAGAACCATAAGGTTGTCCTCCGCCTCCTACACATCCACCGGGACATGCCATTATTTCAATGAAATGATACTCTGATTTCCTATCCTTCTCTATCTGCTTTGATACCTTATCAAGGATCTTTCTTGCATTTCCAAGACCATGAGCAATAGCTACCTTTAAAGGGAATGGTAATCCGGGGATCTCTACATCGGCTTCCTTGACTCCATCCATACCTCTTACCATCTTTAAATCGACAGAAGGAAGTGTTTCGCCTGAAATGAGTTCATAACCTGTTCTAAGAGCTGCTTCCATAACACCTCCGGTAGCACCAAAGATAGTAGCGGCACCGGTATACTCTCCCATAGGTGAGTCTGCTATAACATCGGGAAGATTAGCAAAATCTATACCTGCAAGCTTAATCATCCTGGCAAATTCTCTTGTAGTAAGGACAAAGTCAACATCCTGATATCCTGATGCTCTCATCTCAGGTCTTTGTGCTTCATATTTCTTTGCTGTACAGGGCATTACAGAGACCGATACAATATTACCCGGATCAATCCCTTCTTTATCGGCATAATATGTTTTTGAAAGTGCGCCAAACATCTGTTGAGGAGATTTGCAAGTTGAAACATTATTCATAAGATTCGGGTAGAATGTTTCCATGAATTTTATCCATCCCGGAGAACACGATGTAATAATTGGAAGTTTACTCATATCTCCTGTAGATATAGCATGTTTAGTTATTCCGATAAGCTCTGTACTCTCTTCCATAATTGTTAGGTCAGCAGAAAAATTCGTATCAAAAACCTTATCAAAGCCAAGTCTCTTAAGAGCAGAATGCATTTTACCAGCAGTTATGGTCCCTGGTTCCATACCAAATTCTTCGCCTATTGCTACCCTTACTGCAGGTGCTTCCTGTACAATAACATGTTTTTTAGGATCACTGAGTGCATCCCATACATCCTTTTCATTTAATTTTTCATAAATTGCCCCGACGGGACATACACTTATACACTGTCCACAATTGATACAAACTGTGTCTGCAAGTCCCATTTCGAATGGCAATCCCATAATAGTATCAAATCCTCTTTGTATCATATCAATTGCTGCTACTTCTTGTACTTCCTGGCAAACCTGTACACATCTCTGGCATTTTATACATTTTAACGGGTCTCTAATAATCGAAGAAGAACTTTCATCGATCTCCTTTTCAGTATATATTTTTTCAAATCTATTCTCTCTCACACCAAGTTCTTCGGCAAGTGATTGAAGTTCACAATTTCCATTTCTTATACATGTCAAACAATCATCCGGGTGATCGGAAAGTATTAATTCAACGACTGTTCTTCTTGCTTTTTTTACCTTTTCACTGAATGTATTTATCTCGATCCCATCTCCATCTATTGGGGTACAGCATGCTCTCTTCAGTGTGGGAGCCCCTTTCATCTCGACAACACATACTCCGCAACCTCCGGTTGGCTCAAGATCCTCATGATAACATAATGTTGGGACATCAAATCCCGCAACCTTTATGGCATCTAATAACATAGTCCCTTTTTCAACTTCAACTTCAATATTATTTATCTTTATCTTTACCATATTGTTCATATATATCTCCTTATCTACCCAGTTCTTTACCAAAGTATTTTAATGCACTTGAAATCGGTAATATCGGAGATTGCCCAAGTGCACAGAGTGAAGTTTCCTTCATCGCCTCTGCTATCTCTTCTATTGTTTCCCATTCATTACCCTTAAGGTTATCATTAGTCTTTATTTTTCGAATTAGTCTCAATATAGTTGGGTTACCAATTCTACAAGGAGAACATTGACCACATGATTCATGATTGAAAAATTCCATTAGATTTTCAAGTATATCGAGTATATCAACATCTTCATCCATAACAAGAACTGCTCCGGAGCCAAGAACAGCTTTATATTCTCCGAGATGATCGAAATCCATCGGGACATCAAGCATATCCTTGCCTAAAAATGCTCCTGCTGCACCACCAACCAGTGCAACTTTAAATTCCTTATCGCCTTTTATTCCGCCGCCATATGTGAAAATAATCTCTCTAAGTGTTGTTCCCATAGGAACTTCAACCAATCCGGGATAATTAACATGTCCAAGAATCGTATAAACCTTTGTCCCTGTTGATTTTTCCATACCGAATTGCTTATACCAATCAGCTCCGTTTACTATGATACTTGGAATATTTGAGAGTGTTTCAACATTATTGACAACTGTTGGTTTTCCCCATAAGCCCTTTACCCCCGGGAAGGGAGGTTTAATTCGAGGATTCCCTCTCTTGCCTTCGACAGATTCGATTAAGGCAGTCTCTTCTCCGCATACATAAGCCCCTGCTCCCTTTTTGATCTCTATATCATAACTAAAATCGGACTCAAGTATATTGTCTCCGAGTAATCCGTATTGCTTAGCTTGTTTGATGGCATTCTGCATTATCTCGATTGAAAGCTTATATTCCCCCCTAATATAGATATACCCCTTTCGAGCACCTACGGCATAACCGGAAAGAATCATTGCTTCTATAAGTTTATGAGGATCGCCTTCCATGATAAGTCTATCCTTAAAGGTTCCAGGTTCACCTTCATCTGCATTGCAGACAATGAACTTCTCGCCTTCAATGGGTGCTGTGAATGACAATTTAAGTCCTGTAGGGAATCCTGCTCCACCTCTACCTCTTAGGTTTGATTTTTTAATTTCTTCGATAACCTCCTGAGGTTTCATTTCGAATAATGCTTTCTCAAGAGCCTTATATCCATCTCTTGCTATATAGTCATTAATATTTCTCGGGTCGATTAAACCTACATTATTCAGTACAATTCTTTCCTGTTTGCCTTTGATTGTAAGATCTTTCTTTGCTTCCGGTGGTTCGATTTTGTATTCTTCAACTATTCTACCATTAAGAAGATGCTCCTCTACTATTCTTTTAATTTTTGTTTCATCAAGATTGGCATAGTAAACACCTTCCGGGTAAACAAGCATTGTAACACCAAAACCAAAAACACCAAGTGTTCCCGATTCTATGACTTTAATCTCTTCTTCAAGACCATTTTTCTTAATTTCTGCTTTTAGTATCTTCTCGATATCTCTGATTTTCTGCATCTGAGAAATAGAATCTATCCCAATCAAAATATGACTTCTAAATATCTTCATTATTCATCCCTCATCTTTTCAATTATATTATCAACCTTTTTAGGGGTTAAATTACCATATACATCATCATTTATCATCATTGCAGGTGCTACTCCACAAACTCCAAGGCATGAAGTTGTTTCAAGTGTAAACACACCATCCTCCGTTGTCTCTCCCACATTTACCCTTAATAATTGTTCTAAATGCTCAATCAATGATTTTGAACCCATCAAATGACATGGGGTAGACTGACAAATTCTAATGATAAATTTCCCTCTTGGCTTTACAGAAAGCATTGTATAAAATGTAATCACACCATATATCTGTGAAAGAGAAATATTTAAATGTGTTGAAACCTTTTTTATAACCTCTTTACTTAAATAATGTTGTGGATCCGAATCTTGTATGTCGTGTAAAATATAGAGAATATTCTCCTCTTTTGGTTCATATTTCTTTATAATTTCATCAACTATCATATTTTTTACTCCTTATCTATTGCATTAAATGGATAAACATAAAAGTATGTTCCAATCTGTTTGCATATTTCCTGATCTATTGAATACAATTATACCTTATATTATTATTTAAAATTTATTTCAAATTCTTTAACAATATTACCTTTTTCAATATGCTCATCTACTACCCTCTTTGCTTTATCGGAATCCATATTACCGTAAATCACCAACTCTTTCCCCTCTTCACAAACTTCAACTATCGGTTCTTTCGAACTATAACCTTTCTCACCGGTTTGAGTGACTATTACATTACTGATATCTTTTTTATTTATTTCATCAATGAAAGTTTTAAAAACCTCACTTGCCCCTGCTGCAATTCCCGATGTTCCCATTTCTACAGTAATCTTAATTTTTGTGTTTTCCACCCTTTGACACATCTCATTTTGCACTTTTTCTCTTATCTTTCTTAAATCTTCAAGGTTCATATAACCTCCTTAACATGATTAACTTTTTGTTTAATTCTTCTATTTAAATCCATATAGCATTTTTAAATAATTATCCTGTATGTGTAAGATTTTCATCATAATATTTTTTAATTGTACAGATATTGACATTCAAATATTTTGTTTCTATTTGCCTATTTATTAGATTTGAAACATTAATAATATTCATATATTACCTTTGTGTGAAATATATCACTTATAGATTATTTTGTCAAGTATATTTATATATGTGCGGTAAATAGTTATTGACAATAGTTAAAAGTATCAAGTTGCAAGTTCGTAAATTATTAATCGTAAATTGAGATTCTGTGCAGAGACACAATTTTTGCGTCTAATGTTTTATAAGCACCAGATATTAAGGAGACGCAAGATATTGCGTCTCACGGTCAATAAAATATTGTATGAATCCTGATGAATTCATAATTCACAAATCATAATTAATAATTAATAATTTATTCCCCCTCCCTTCAATTCCCTCCCGCCAGTGGGAGGGAAAGTTGCTATATGGTATATATTTCGCAATATTATTTCCTCGCCCTTGATGGCCTGTCCGCCAATGCTTTAGCGCAGGCGGGGAGAGGACTGAGGTGAGGGTGATTATTTAGATAAGCAATATGTTAAATAGTTTTCAAATTAAGAGTAATAGATATCTTCAATTCTATGATATTCTGTCATTAATGAGATAAGCTGATTATGAAATCCAAGCATATGGTTGACAATATATGTGTGGAATCTGTATTTATACCACTCCATTTCATCTTCGAGATACCACTTTTAAAATCTTCATTTCTTTGATATCTGTATTATAATTTGATTTAATTCTCTTATTCTATAGGGTTTTGATATAACACCTTTAAAACCATATTGTTCGTAATGAGCAATTATCGGATCATTTGAGTATCCACTTGAAACAATTGCATTGATATCAGGATCAATCTCTAATAATTTCTTAATTGTTTCTTTACCTCCCATTCCTCCGGGTATTGTAATATCCAATATAGCCATATCATATTTATTACCTGTTTTTATGGATTTGCGATATTTTTCAATTGCTATAGAACCATCAGTTGCAATATCTGCTTTATGACCAAGAGTTTTTATCATTTCTATAACCGTTTCACCTACAAGTTCCTCATCATCCATTACAAGTATATTAAAATTTTGAGCAAAATTTCTGCTTTCATCTACATCTTTATCATTTATATCAAGAAAAGCAGGTAAGTAAATTACTACAGTAGTACCCTTCCCGACATTTGATTCTATATTTATCGTTCCGTGGTGAGATTTGATTATTGAAAATGCTGTAGTAAGCCCAAGACCAGTCCCCTTTTCCTTCGTGCTGAAATATGGGTCGAATATTTTTGCCAAATCTCCCTCAGGGATTCCTCCACCATGATCTTCTATTGTTATTTTAATATATTTTCCGGGTTCAAGATTAATCTCTCTGGGTACATTGGTAATATTTTCAATGAGTACATCTATAATTCCACCACCTGGCATAGATTCCTTAGCATTTATAAATATACTATTCATAGTTTCCATAATTTGCTCTTTGTCTACCTCTACTTTACATAGATATTTTGGGGAAGAGTACACTAATTTCACATTGGAACCGGCTAAAGCCATTTTCTTTACCTCTTCGAATATATAATCTAGATTAACTACCTTTTTAACAGGGGCACCACCTTCGGCAAATGTTATTAACTGATTAGCAACATGTTTTGCATTTATTGCCGCCTTTTCAGCTAATTTAAGATAGTTATATAATTTATCACCTTTTATAAGATGCATTGTAACAATAGAAATATTCCCCATTATTACAGTTAGGAAATTATTAAAATCATGGGCAATACCCCCTGCCAACAACCCAATTGTATTTAATCGTTCAACCTTGTCTAATTCCTGCTCTAAACTATATTTTTCCGTAATATCTCTTAATATTACATTAACACCTATAATTTCACTATTTATATTATATGTAGGAGCGATATTAATATCCAAAATATGTTCGATACCATCTTTATCACTAATTCTAATATTATTAGGGATATCTCCAAATGCATTTCGGGTAATAATACAATTAATAATATCTTTTAATTTATTTTCGATTTCCTTATCCATGAATTTCACAATTTTAAATATATTTTTACCTATAATTTCCTCACTACTGTATCCTGTTATCACCTCCGCTGTTTTATTAGCTATTACTATATGTTTTGATTCATCGATTACAAGTATACCATCTGCCATACTCTTTAAAAAATTCGTAATTTTATCTTTTTCATCTCTTAATTTATCTTCAAGTTGTTTTCTTTGACTTATGTCTATATACATACCATAAACACCTATCTGCTTTTTTCTTAATTTTATAGGTGCACCTATAATGATAACATCAACTAATGTACCGTCTTTCTTTTTTCTTACGCTCTCCTTTCTAAGTATATTACCATTCAATGATTCTAATGATAAATTTGAAGCCTCTTCTTTAAAATCCTCAGGTACTATGAAATTGTTTATAAACTGATTACGAATCTCTTTTAATTTATATCCAAACATCTCTTTAAATGCATTGTTAATATCAATAATTCTATCCATATTATCTACAATTACTATTGCTTCCGGTGAAGATTCAAATAATCCCTTGAAATATGTTGTTTGGATTTCAAGTTCTTTAGTCCTTATCTTAATATTTTTCTTTAAAATCAAATTGGTATACCATGTAGTTAAGAATATAATTAATATAACACATAGAATAATCAAACTTATAAATAAATATTTTCTAAAAACATTATAATTGTGTTCATAGGTTTTTCCCATCCATTTTTCAGATATTTTATCAAGTGTTCCGGTCTTTTGAGCTAATATTATTCCTTTGGATAGGATATCGACAAGTACGGATTCACCTTCCTTACTGGCTAAAGAGCTTTTACCATCATACAATTTATCACCTATTTTTTTAATCTTTTCATATAGATTATGACTATATACATAATACATAACAACCTGTTCATCGCCAATTACAGCATCCGATTCTCCATTAATAAGTAAATTTATAGCTTTTGAGAAATCTTCTGTAAATAGTATTTTAAAATCTATGCCTTTTATTTGGAGAAATTTATATGCATAATCTCCCCTTTGCATCGATACTATTTTTCCGGATAAATCATTAATATCTTTTATATCCGTTCTATCTGTTTTTACATATATGTATGCCGGAACATCACAAATCGGTATGGTAAAATCAAATGTGGAATCTCTGTTTATACTGTAAAAAAAGTCACAAAGTATGTCGGCTTCACCTGATTGAACAGCTTCTCTCCCCTCTGCGAGAGGCGTATGGATAAATTCTATATTTAATTTCAATTCCGTAGCAATCCAGCGCAATAACTCAACAGTCATACCATCGATATCATCATTTTTGTTTACAAAATAAAACGGAGGATAATTAGTATCCCCTACAAATACTATTACACCCTTATTGTCTATATATTCCCTCTCGCTCTTACTTAAGATATCGTTGGAATAAATAAATGAGAATACAAGTAACAATAAAATTGTAAAGACAGCAATTCGTTTATACATTTTTCTTCCTTACATTGTATTATATATAATTTAATATTTATAGTCAACAAAATAATTTAGATTTAATGCAAATAATTATGGACATACTTTGTTACAAGTAACAAGTAACAAGTTGCAAGTGCCAAGAGCCAATAGCATTGCTATTGGGGGAATGCCAACGCCAGTGGGAACGGACATATAACATAAATCGTTAATCGTAAATTGATAATCCAATTTTGTCATGCTGGACTTGATTCAGCATCTTATACCAGATCCTGAAATAAACCTGTCCTGACGCAGGTCAGGATTCAGGATGACACATTCGCAATTCGTGATATTAATGTTAAATTTTATTTCACTAAGC
>Ga0209121_10000270_pt1 | contig 56052 bp, 51 predicted proteins | sample Cruoilmetagenom3_FD_187292 | JGI IMG/M metagenome (GOLD analysis project Ga0209121, IMG submission 187292) | Oil polluted marine microbial communities from Coal Oil Point, Santa Barbara, California, USA - Sample 3 (SPAdes) (version 2) | ecosystem: Environmental > Aquatic > Marine > Oil seeps ... | reverse complement strand
GGCACCGCAAGAAAGCCCGCCCCCGACGCCCCCTGAAATTCCGCCCGAACCACCGGCCGAAACGCCCTCGGTGCCCGGCCCCGAAATTCCCGTCGCGCCGCCTATCGAAGCACCAGACGCCCCTCCGCCGGAGATGCCGCCTGACAGCCACCAGAGCTTTGCACCGCGCTCACCCCCGCCAGCCTCGCCTGCGGCGCGCGTGCGCGCGGACAAGGCGGGGCTTTCGCTTGCGTCGATTCAGGGCTCCGGGCCCGACGGGGCCATCCTGCTGGCGGATGTGGATCGGCACCTGGAAGTGACGGCTGAAAAACCTACCCAGCCACGTATCGACATGGGCGAAATGCGCAAGGCGATTTCTGCGGCGATGGTCCGCTCTAAACGCGAGATCCCGCATTATTACCTGTCCCATTCCATCGACCTGCAACCTGCGAGCGACTGGCTTGCAGAAACAAATGCCAACCGGCCACCGGACAACCGCCTGCTGATGGGGGCATTGTTCCTGCAGGCAACCGTGCGTGCGCTGGCCAAGACGCCAGAGTTGAACGGTATCTTCACGGAAAACCGGTTTGTCCCGTCAACCGCTGTCCATGCGGGGCTGGTCGTGGCGCTGCGCGGCGGCGGGCTGATAGCCCCGGCGATCCGCGACGCCGAAACATTGACGCTTGATGCGCTGATGGCTGCGATGCGCGACCTTGTTGCCCGCGCCCGCAATGGACGACTTCGCAACTCAGAGCTGACAACCGGCACCATCACGGTTTCCAGTATGGGCGAGAACAGTGCAGAGGAGCTTTATGGTATTATATACCCGCCACAGGTGGCATTGGTGGGCTTTGGCGCACCAAAACGCCGACCTTGGGTCCTGGATGATGCGGTTGTGCCGCGCAATACCGTGACCGTCACGCTTGCCGCCGACCACCGGGTCAGTGACGGCCGCAAGGGCGCACGACTGCTGACCGGGATCGAACGCCTTTTGAAGGAGCCTGCCACACTATGACAAATGATGAAATCCGCCGCGCCTTTCTTGAGGATTTGGTGTCCGTCGCCCCCGATATTGACCCGGCAACGGTCTTGGACAGCGACCACCTGCAGAATGATCTGGAGATGGATTCGATGGATTTCCTCAACCTGATCACAGCCCTGCACACGCGCTTTGACCTGCCCATCCCCGAAGCGGATTATTCCCGTCTTGCCACGCCCGGTGCAGCGGTGAGTTACATCGCCGCGCATCTTGAGCCGAAACTTCTCGGCAGATCGGCCCAAACAGAAATGGGTGGTTGATATCCGCTATGTCTGGACGCGCGGAGGCTGGCTTTTTCTGGCATTCGCCCATTGTCCTCGGACCATTGGCGGACAAAGGCTCATTTCTGGACCTATATGTCAGGTGTTTTGGTCAAGGGTATTTTTCTTGCCAGAATCTGTCGTGCTTGATCAGCGCATTATGCGAAGACGTGGAGCGATCACACTCTAAAACGGTCCATCACGACCAAGCCCGTATCGATCCACCCCACGCCACTGCCCGCCATAAATGGCGTGGCGTGCAGTGGATCCTTCATCGCACACGAGCCGGGAATGTCATAAGACAGGCGTGTTGCGTTCAATTGAATTCACCAGCCGGAGTGAATGCGTTGTGCCATGCAATCGCGGCCTCACACCGGCAGGTAAATGCTTGAATCCAATCAAACGCAATACACTCTAGATCGGCCTTCCCTGCATCAACCGGGGCAAGTCGCCCGTCAACCCGGCGGCCTCGCGCACAAAATTCCGGCGCAGGGCAGGGATTGATCCCACCACACCCATGCCCAGATCACGGCCCAATCGCAGAAGTGGGTTATCGTTGGAAAACAGCTTGTTGACCATATCTGTCGCCATCACCAGTGTCGTCGTGTCGAAGCGACGCCATTGCTGATACCGCTCCAACACCTGTTGCGAACCGATATCTTCGCCGCGCCGCCCGGCCAGCGTCAGGATTTCGGCCAGCGCCCCTACATCGCGCAACCCGGCATTCAGTCCTTGTCCGGCAATCGGGTGCATTCCGTGCGCCGCATCGCCTATCAGCGCCATCCGCTCACCGAAAAAGCTGTCGGCAATGGTCAGGTTCAGCGGATAGGTAAACCGGACCCCCTCCAGTGCAATATCACCCAGAAAATTACCAAATCGCGGGCGCAGAACCTGTAGATAGCCGGCATCGTCCAGCGCGTTGATTGTTGCGGCAGTGTCGTGGCGTTCGCTCCAGACAATTGAACAGCGGTTGCCGGTCAACGGCAGGATCGCCAGCGGCCCCGGCGGCATAAAGAACTGATGTGCGATACCATGATGCGGTAACTCGTGGCGAATCGCGCAGACCAGCGCGGTCTGGCCGTAGTCCCAACCACTCCGCTTTATCCCGGCGCGCGCAGCCGTACCGCTTTTGCGCCCGTCCGAACCGATCAAAAGCCGCCCCGTCACCGAACTGCCATCGTCCAGAGTGACAGACACGCCAGCCGGTTCGACAGATTGCGCAACAACTGTCTTGCCGCTGATCTGAGAGATTCCCGGCTGGGCCTTCATCGCCTCAAGAAAAGCGCGGCGCAGGTGGCGGTCCTCGACCATATAACCCATCGGGCCTTCTTCGATCTCGGCGTGGTCGAAATGCATGAAAAATGGCGATGGCCCGGCACCGGCATGCCCGTCGGTGGCCTTGATTTCCAACATCGGCTGGGCATTGTCCGCAACCAAAGGCCATATGCCAATTGCGCGCAACAGTTGCTGAGAAGCCAGTGCCAGCGCATAGGCGCGCCCGTCAAAACCGGCGTCTTTACGGGTGGATTCAGTAAGCGTGTCGATCACACTCACTTTGTATCCGGTCTGGGCCAGCGCCAGGGCCAAAGCCGGACCATTCAGCCCACCGCCAACTATCACAATATCCGTGTCGTATCTCATGCAGTCCAATATGGTTGCTTGTTCGGGATTGTCCATGTGCAGTGCTGTCGCTACCGTCCATTTGGAATCACGATCATAGGGGCGGTGAAATGCAGGACTGGTTATACACAAGTGCGGGTAATCTGGGGCGCGGAATTGCTGCGGGCGATATCGACCCTGTCAGACTGACTGAAACGTATCTCGCGGCAATTGACGCGCATCCGATGAAAGATCGGATTTACGCCCGCGTCACCCATGAGCGCGCCCTGGTCGAGGCTGGTGCCGCACAGGCCCGCGCAAAGGCCGGGCGACGGTTGTCATTGCTGGACGGGGTGCCGATCAGTTGGAAAGACCTGTTTGACACGGCCGGGATCGGCACCGAGGCGGGGACGGCGCTTTTGAAGGGCCGGGTGCCAGAGGCCGATTGCCACGTGCTGCGCAATGCGACCATGGCAGGGACGGTCTGTCTGGGAAAAACCCACATGAGCGAGCTGGCCTTTTCCGGGCTGGGCCTGAACCCAATCACCGAAACACCGCCCTGCGTCAATGGTGCCGATACCGTGCCGGGCGGGTCGTCCTCGGGGGCCGCGGCTTCGGTTGCCTTTGGGTTGGCGGCTTGTGGGATAGGCTCGGATACGGGTGGCTCTGTGCGTGTCCCGTCGGCCTGGAACGATCTGGTCGGGCTGAAAACCACCTCTGGTCGGCTTAGTCTTGAGGGTGTTGTGCCGTTGTGTCTCAAGTTCGATACGGTCGGCCCGCTGGCCCGGACAGTCGAGGACGCCGCCCTGATGCTGGCCTTGCTTGAGGGGGGGCCGGCGGCAGATCTGCGCGGCGCATCCCTGAAGGGGTGCCGTTTTGCTGCATTGCAGACAGTGGCGATGGATCACGTGCGCGATACCCCACGCAAGGCTTATGAGGATACGTTGATCCGGCTAGAGGCTGCGGGTGCCACAATCGAACCGCTGGAGGTCCCGGAACTGGCCGAGGCAATGGCCCTGACAGGTGTGCTTTATACCACCGAGGCCTATGGGTTGTGGCGTAACGTGATCGAGGACAACCCCGAACTCATGTTTGCCAAGATTCTAGAGCGGTTCCGCGCCGGGTCATCCGTCTCTGGCCCCGATTACGTGTCCGCATGGGCTGAACTTGAAAGCCATCGGATGGCCTGGGATCGGGCCACGGCCGGGTTCGATGCGGTCTTGTGTCCGACCGTGCCGACCTTGCCGCCGAACCTGGAGCGACTGAACAGTGATCACGATTATTACATCACCGAAAACCTTCTGTCGTTGCGCAATACCCGGATCGGCAACCTGATGGGATTGTGCAGCCTGACCCTGCCAACCGGGGTGTCAAGTTGCGGAATTCAGCTAATGAGCCCGCCAAACAGCGAAGAGGCGTTGCTGCGTATTGGTGCGGCCAGCGAAGCGGCATTGGCCTGAAAGCCACAAATGCAGCGCGCGCGCCTTCAATGTCTGGACGGGGGCGCGGTGCATCTCTAAAGTTACCCTCAAACGGGGCGATATGACCCCGATCCTGAGGCAGTAAAATGAATTTCCCCGAGCGGTTCTCGAACCTACCGGCATACGCGTTTCCGCGTCTTCGTGCCCTTCTTGACCACCATGCCCCCGGCGGCAGGGTGGAAGCGATGACAATTGGAGAGCCGAAACATGCGTTTCCTCAATGGGTTACGGACGTTATCGTTGAAAATGCCGCCGGCTTTAACAGCTATCCCAACAACGACGGAACAGATGAATTACGCGGAGCCTGTGCGGCCTGGGTAAAGCGGCGTTACAGTGTTTCACTTGATCCGGCCAGTCAGGTCATGGCCCTGAACGGCACCCGCGAGGGGCTGTACAATGCTGCCATGGCGCTGTGCCCCGAGACGAAGAATGGTCAACAACCGGTTATCCTGTGCCCAAACCCGTTTTATCAGGTCTACATGGTAGCCGCGATTTCGGTCGGGGCAGAGCCGGTTTTTGTCCCTGCGACCGCCGCTACTGGCTTTCTGCCGGATTATGCGTCTCTGCCTGCGGACGTGCTGAACCGGGTCACAATCGCCTATATTTGTTCACCCTCCAACCCGCAGGGCTCTGTGGCCAGCCGTGACTATTGGGCCGACCTGATCTCATTGGCGGAGCGTTATGATTTCCGCATTTTCGCGGATGAATGTTATTCAGAAATCTACCGCAACGCCCCGCCCCCCGGTGCCTTGCAGATGGCCGGTGCGGTGAGTGCGGATCCGGAGCGGGTGACGATCTTTCATTCCTTGTCCAAGCGATCGAACCTGCCGGGGCTGCGTTCGGGTTTTGTGGCCGGGGGGGCGCAAAGCATTAAAGCTCTTAAACAGTTGCGCGCCTATGCCGGTGCGCCGTCGCCCTCGCCATTACAGGCGGCCGCAACAAAGGTCTGGGAGGATGAAGCGCATGTCGAGGAAAGCCGCGCGCTTTATCAGGAAAAATACGTTGTTGCCGATCAGGTGATGGGATCGGTGCAGGGGTATCAGGGCCCAGAGGCCGGGTTCTTTTTGTGGCTGCCGGTCGATGATGGAGAGGCCGCAACTCTGAAGCTATGGCAGGAGACCGGGGTACGGGTTCTGCCAGGGGCTTATTTGGCTCAGGGAGAGCCGGGGCAGAACCCCGGCGAAGGTTATATTCGGGTCGCAATGGTGGCCCCAAAAGAAGACACACAGCGCGCGCTGACAACTTTACGCGACTGTTTATACTAAAAAAATCGCTGTCCGAATTGTGGATACCACGGTTCGGGAAAAATGCGCAAAATTGAAAAGACCGAGGACAGGCATGGCATATCATTCACGCAGCCGCGATCCATTGTTGGACGCAAACATGCAGGCAGCAATTGAAAAACGCGGCAAGGAATTGATCGGGATTGCCCTGATCTGTCTGGGGCTGGCGGCCGCGGCAATGATCGCGTCTTACACGCCAGACGATCCCAACTGGATGGTTTCCACCGATGCGCCGGTGCAGAATCTGCTTGGCCGGCTGGGTGCCTCGATTGCCGCTCCCCTGTTCATGATTGTTGGCTGGGGTAGCTGGGGTGTTGCCGTGGCCCTACTGGCCTGGGGTCTGCGATTCGCGCTTCACCGGGGTGAGGAACGGGCGGTCGCCCGGCTGATATTCGCACCGATAGCCATTGCTATTGCCTCGATCTATGCCGCCACGTTGATTCCCGATGCGCAATGGCGTGCCACCCACAGCTTTGGGTTGGGCGGTCTGTTTGGTGACACGGTAATGGGGGCCTTGCTGACGCTGTTGCCGGTTGGGTCGCATCTTGCGGTCAAGCTGACATCACTGGTCATGGCTGGCGGGATGCTAGCACTTGGGGCCTATGTTCTGGGGTTCACGCGCGCAGAAATGACACGCGCCCTGCGGTTTGCGATGGTTGGTATGATCATGGTCTATGGTGGGCTTATGACCCTTCTGGGTCGGGGCGCGGCCTCGGCGATGACCGCTGCAAGGGCTGGCCGGGAAAAACTGGCTGAGCGCAAGGAGGCTGCCAGGACCGCAGCCAGCATTGCCCAGGCTGAAAGGATCGCCGCCAGGGACACCGTTATTGTGGCGGAACCGATCGTCGCCGCCCCGGCTGAGACATTGATCCCACCACAAGAGCCCGATCGTGGCAACCTGCTCTCGCGTATTCCATCGCTGATCCGTCGTCCTGATGCCATGCCGGAACCAGAGTTGGTCGAGCCTCCCCTGGCTGCGGCACCTGTGGCGCTTGAGGGTGAACTGCCCGGCGATGACCGCATCCGGGCCAAAATCGCTAACGCGGTTCGTTCTCGTGCAGAGGCCGCAGCGCCTCGGCCTGAGGTTGACCCCGAACGCCCCCTGACAAACGGGCGCGGGCGCGGTCCGGACCCGTTGGTTTTGGATACGACCCCGATGGGGCTGAGGCCGGAACCACCGATAACGGCCACCCACGTGGACGCATCAGAACCCGAGATGGAAGCGCAGCCTTTGCCGTTGCAGCAACCCGTATCTGCGGCCCCTCAGGTTCCGGTATCCGAACCGCGTAAAGTGGTGCAGAACCCGGCGCGCAAACCCCCCGCGCCATCGCGCCGGGCCAAGGCCGAAGCACAACCGGCGCTGGCGTTCGAGGAACCAACAGTTGCATTTGAACTGCCACCGCTGAACCTTTTGGCCAACCCGGGCGAAATCCAGCGCCACCACCTGAGTGATGAAGCGCTGGAAGAAAACGCACGTATGCTGGAAAGCGTGCTGGATGACTATGGCGTCAAGGGCGAGATCGTCAGCGTCCGCCCCGGCCCCGTGGTCACCATGTACGAACTGGAACCGGCTCCGGGCCTCAAGGCCAGCCGGGTGATTGGGCTGGCGGATGATATCGCGCGCTCTATGGCGGCACTGTCGGCGCGGGTTTCCACGGTGCCGGGCCGCTCAGTTATCGGTATCGAATTGCCCAACGAGAAACGGGAAATGTGCGTGCTGCGCGAAGTTCTGGCGGCGCGTGATTTTGGCGACAGCAACATGCAGTTGCCGCTGGCGCTGGGCAAGGACATTGGCGGCGATCCAATGGTGGCCAATCTGGCCAAAATGCCTCACCTGCTGATCGCTGGTACAACCGGGTCGGGCAAATCGGTGGCGATCAACACGATGATCCTGTCTCTGCTTTACAAACTGACTCCGGCGGAATGCCGGCTGATCATGATCGACCCAAAGATGTTGGAACTGTCGGTTTATGATGGTATCCCGCACCTTCTGTCGCCGGTCGTAACAGATCCTAAGAAGGCCGTTGTCGCCCTGAAATGGACCGTCGGCGAGATGGAAGACCGTTATCGCAAAATGTCCAAGATGGGCGTGCGCAATATCGAGGGGTATAACGGGCGCGTCAAAGAGGCGTTGTCAAAGAACGAAATGTTCAGCCGCACGGTCCAGACCGGATTTGACGACGACACCGGCGATCCGGTGTTCGAGACCGAGGAATTCGCCCCCGAGGCGCTGCCCTATATTGTCGTCATCGTTGACGAGATGGCCGACCTGATGATGGTTGCCGGCAAAGAGATCGAGGCTTGCATTCAGCGTCTGGCACAGATGGCGCGGGCCTCTGGTATTCACCTGATCATGGCCACTCAGCGCCCGTCGGTTGATGTGATTACCGGCACGATTAAGGCGAACTTTCCCACCAGGATTTCGTTCCAGGTGACCTCGAAAATCGACAGCCGGACGATCCTGGGCGAAATGGGGGCCGAACAGCTTCTGGGCATGGGCGACATGCTGTATATGGCTGGCGGGGCCAAGATTACCCGCTGTCATGGCCCGTTTGTATCGGATGAAGAGGTGGAGGAAATCGTCACGCATCTCAAGGCGTTTGGCCCTCCGGACTATATCGGAACCGTTCTGGACGGTCCGGATTCCGAGCGCGAAAGCGACATTGATATGGTGTTGGGGCTGGGTGGCAATACGGATGGCGAGGATGCTCTTTATGACACAGCCGTTCAGATCGTCATCAAGGACCGTAAATGTTCGACCTCTTACATTCAGCGCAAACTGGCCATTGGCTATAACAAAGCCGCCAGACTGGTTGAACAGATGGAAGACGAAGGTCTGGTTTCACCCGCCAACCATGTGGGCAAACGCGAAATTCTGGTGCCGGAACAACAGTAGTTGCGGGTTTTAATTGCGCCACATCGGACTATCTAAGGAATATGAAACAATTCTCCTTTGCCGTCGTCCTTGCTCTGTTCGCTTCTGCGGGTTGGGGTGCCGAGAAGCTGCCCTTGTCGGCCATTTCCGGCTATCTGAATGGCTTGGAAACGGCGCAAGGCCCGTTTACCCAGATCAATGATGACGGAAGCCTGTCCACCGGCACTCTCTACATGCATCGCCCGGGTCGGATGCGGTTTGAGTACGATCCGCCGGACAGTGCCGTGGTTATTGCTGGTGGTGGCGCGGTCACGATCCATGACACAAAGTCGAACCAACCGCCGGAAAGCTACCCGTTAAGACGCACGCCATTGTCGATTATTCTGGCCAGAAACGTCGATCTGGGCCGCGCCAATATGGTTGTTGGGCACGGGTTTGACGGCACAGCAACAGTTGTCACCGCTCAGGATCCGGAAAACCCGGAATATGGCAGTATCGAACTGATGTTCACTGCCGAACCGGTCGAGCTTCGCAAATGGGTGATCCATGACGGCAGCGGAGGTCAAACCACGGTTATCATGGGCGGATTGCAGGCCGGTGGGCACCTCAGCAGCCTGTTGTTTACCACCCAGTCCGGCGCTGGAGCCGCCAACCGGTAACAGGGCGGGGCCTAGTGGATCGACCGAGACATTTGAATCCCTCCGCCGGGCGGCAGGGATGCTGTGCAAGCCATTCAAGTGTCATGATAAGTTGATCCATCATGAAACAACCTATTGGTTCGAATCGTCAGATTCGCACCACTAGTACTGGAACTTGCGGCACGTCCTAAGCTGACCATCATACATCTTGGCGCGGGTATCCACATCCGCCGCCACCCTCAACAGCCAGCTCTTGCTCTTGTAACTGCCGCGTGAATAACCTGTGTGCCCTTCGTGATAGGCCAGATACTGGTTGCGGGCATCATTCAGGGCGATGCTGTTCTTTTCGAGGCTTTTATTCATGTACCAACCAACGAAATCGCTGGCGTCACTCATCCGGTCCCTCTTGGCGCTGCGCCGGCCTGTCTCTTTGCGGTATTGGTCCCAGGTTCCATCCAGCGCCTGACTAAAGCCATATGCGCTGCTTTGCCGACCCATCGGGATGACTCCCAGTACGAACCGGAATGGGGTTCGGGCGTCACTGCGGTATTTGCTTTCCTGGTAAATGGTCGCCATCTGTACCGACACCGGCACGCCCCATTTCCGCTCGGTCGCTTTGAACGACTTCATGAATTTCGGGCGCTGCTGGGCGATGCTGCACGCGTCATCAAGGTTACGGGGCGGCGCTTTATAACCACCACCACAGGATGCCAGCATCAGCGCCAGCAACATCGCGCAAAGAGTTCTGCTCATCTGCCTCTTGCCTTTTTTGGCCATTTTAACGTAAAGCCGCCTGCGATGAAATCACATTCGCAAGAGTATCGGTTCCGGAAATGCGCGAAACGCCTCTTTCCCTTCGACCGAAAGCAAGAATCCGGGCTGGGAATCCCGACTGTCAAGGCTAAGTTCACAGACTGTTTCCAAGAAAATGCACGCAATCATTGGACAACAGCAGGTTGAAAATAGTAAAAACTTTACCTAGGGGCTGAAAACTATGTTGAATATGCGCGCAAAATATTATTTGGGTCAGGTTGTCCGCCATAAGAAACATCCGTTTCGCGGCGTGGTTTTTGATGTGGATCCCAAATTCTCGAACTCGGAAGAGTGGTATCTGGCGATTCCAGAGGACAGCCGTCCGGCCAAGGAACAGCCGTTTTACCATCTGTTGGCTGAAAATGATCAAAGTTACTACGTCGCATATGTTTCGGAACAGAACCTTGTGGCCGATTATTCCGGCGAACCGGTAGACCATCCGGACATTCCCGACATGTTTGGCCCGATTGAGGATGGTTCCTATCCGTTGCATTTTCAGCTGAACTGACCGGCTTGGGCGAAAACCCCCGCGGCACCAATTCCCTTAATACCCTAACGCGCATCCGTCTTTACGCGGGTCGCTGGCCCCTTCCAGAGTACCATTTTCGTTGATTCTGATTGCCTGCGCGCCGCCAAGGGCGACTTCTGGCACGGTCACTTCGTGGCCCAAATCGGTCAATTCCTGGCGTACCGATTGCGCATAGCCGCGCTCAACTTTCATCGTACCCCTATCCGAAAACGCACGCGGTGCGTCCAATGTGGCCTGCAACCCCATACCGAAGTCCTGCAAATTCGAGACAAATCGCGCATGTCCGTTTGGCTGATAGGCCCCTCCCATCACACCAAAGGGCATGATCACACGGCCATTTTCCCGCAGCATTCCGGGAATGATCGTGTGCATAGGTCGCTTTCCGCCATCCAGTTCATTCGGATGGCCCTGTTCCAAAGTGAAACCCGCGCCGCGATTTTGCAGAAGAATGCCGAATTTCTCTGAGGCGATTCCGGACCCAAAGCCGTGAAATATCGAATAGATCAACGACACGGCCATCCGATCGCGATCCACCACAGTTATATAGATCGTGTCCTTATGCGCAGCCCCCGCCGCCGGTGCCAAGCCAGGCATGGCCCGGGCTGGGTCGATCAGTGCCGCCAGTTGGTGGGAAGTTTCAGGTGCCAGCATATAGTCCAACCGGCTGGTGTAGTCGGGATCGGCAAGAAACCGGTTACGCGCATCATAAGCCAGCTTGGCCGCCTCGGCCTCGAAGTGGGCGCGCGGGGCTCCCGAAGGATCCATGCTGGCAATATCGAAATGCGACAGAATATTCAGCATCAGGATCGCCGTCGCCCCTTGCCCGTTTGGCGGATGCTCGACCAATTCTATGCCTTTGTAATTGCCACTGACCGGGGTGGTGGCCATGCAGCGTGTGGCATCGAAATCCTGTGCTGTATGCTGACCGCCGCGCTTGATGAGGGCGGTGATCATGTCTTCGGCAACCTCGCCGGAATAGAAGGCATCACGGCCATTCCTGGCGATTCGACGCAATACTTCGGCCTGACCGGGCGCGCGAAACAACTGGCCTGTTTGCGGCGCTTTGCCCTCGAAAAGATAAGCCTCGCGCGCATGATCTTGCAGGTTTTCTGCAGCAATGGCCCAGTCGAAAGCCACTCGGGGGGCCACAGGGATACCTTCCTCAGCATAGTGAATTGCCGGAGCCAGCAGCGCCTCTATGCCCAGTTTACCGACAGATTCGGCCAGGTGGCAAAACGCGTCAACAGCACCGGGAATTGTAACAGCGTCCGGGCCATTCAACGGCACTTCTTTCATGCCCGCGTTCCGTAGCCTGGCAGCGTTGGCACCGGCCGGGGCACGGCCCGACCCATTTAATGCCTGAACCTTGTCACTTCCAGGAGCGGAATAAAGCACAAAGCAATCCCCGCCGATTCCTGTCATATGCGGTTCGCATAATCCCAGCAGAACCGCACCGGCAATTGCGGCGTCCATGGCGTTGCCACCACGTTTCAGGGTGTCTAGAGCGGTTTGTGCCGCCAGAGGATGCGACGTCGCGCACATACCGTTTGCGGCCAGAACTTCGGACCGCCCTGGCATCTGAAAGTCACGCATTGTCCGGTCTCCAGTATGAGGAATTCCGAATCTTAGTTGGCAACCACAAGATTGCCAATGCGTACCGTCTGGTTCGTCGAAAGAAGTTCCTCGGTGCCGCGCACTGGGTGGGGGCTATTAAGCGCGACACCGAGGGAAGCTATATGCAGCTACCTATTCGGTTTGCCGCACATTTCAGGCAGCACTTTGAAATGAAAATGGCAATTTCGAGGCACATTGGTCAGGGATCTCTTTTCATCGCCCTTTGGCTGACGGGAAATCGAACCGCAAAGACAAATGATTGATCAGCCCACAGCGGTCATAACGGATATCGCTGGTCAACTCGCGGATCAGGAACCAGCCGAACCCTCCTTCCGGCAAATCCTCACGCGCAACAGAAATATCGGCGGCCAACCCCTGAGGCAGACGTTTCTTCGGCAAAGGTGCCCCGGTGTCGCAAATTCTGATGTCCAGATGTGCGCTCCTAAGACTGCTCAGGATTCGAATTGTTCCAGGCTCGGTCAGCGCATAGGCATGTTCGACCACATTATTGACGGCCTCGGCCAGGGCAATCTCGACCTCGTCAGCTCGATCACAATCAAGTCCGGACGCCCTCAGCCTTTCTGAAATCGAAGCGATCGCTTGGCGCGCCTCCAACTCGGTGGCATAGAAAGACGTGTTGAACTTGTCCCGCATTCCGGTAGCTACCTTCGCCCGCCGCTTTGGTCCGTTACGCCGAAATCGCGGCTTTGGCGTCATCCAGAGATGCAAAAAGGTTGAATACCGTATCCATCCGGGTCAGGCGAAACACCTTTTCCACCATCGGTGTCAGCCCGGCCAGATCCAGCTGTCGATGATCGTCCAGCTGTTTCATCGCCGCGACAATGGCACCAAGACCGCTGGAATCGATGAATGCGACCGAAGACAAGTCCAGAATGACATGATCCGGCCCATTTTCGGTTTCCACACGCATGTCCTCCTTGAACTGGATAGCCATGGCGGCGTCTATCCGCTCGGCATTTACGGTTACGATACGGGCGTTGCCACTTACGGTGCTGGTCAAGGTCATTCAGGGTTCCTCAGCGATAATTTTCAAGCCAAGGCTAGACGGCAAACCTTACCATTCGGTATTCAGGCCAGAGCAACAATAGAATTGGGCCGTCTGGCCAAGTGCAGGCAGACAGACCCCTTTTTCGTCACATCCAAGGTGCTGAACATGAAAGTTCACTTTCCAACCCTCGCCAAAACTATCGCCGCCCTGACTGCGGGCGAAACAGATGCGGTTGCCCTGATGGCTACTCTGGCTTGTGAAGTTCACCATTCGGATGATCGTTTCGACTGGACCGGGTTTTATCGGGTAACAGAACCTGAATTGTTGAAAATTGGCCCCTATCAGGGTGGCCACGGCTGTCTGACCATCCCGTTCAGCCGGGGGGTGTGCGGCGCTGCGGCGCGAACCGAACAGGTGCAACTGGTCGCGGATGTCGAAGTGTTTTCCGGTCATATCGCCTGCGCATCTTCAACCCGGTCGGAATTGGTGCTTCCGGTCTGGAACGGTGCCGGTACATTGATCGCCGTGTTCGATATCGACAGCGACCAGCCGGGTGCTTTCACCAATCAGGATGCCAAGGCTCTGACCAGCATTCTCGCCGCTACGTTCAACCGTTTGTGAAAAATATCTTGGAAATTTCACCGAGCCGCTGCATGGTGAAATTCACAACCATTTTTTCATAAGGTTATCTGCGTGAACCACTCGCCTACCCAAACCACTTCAATCGGTGCAGACCTGCGGGCATTGCGCAAGATGCGTGGATTGACCCTAAGCGACCTTGCAACCCGGCTGGACCGTTCGGTGGGCTGGTTAAGTCAGGTCGAACGTGATCTGTCCGAGCCTTCGGTCAGCGATCTGCGTCAGATTGCTGCGCAACTTGGCGTGCCGATATCGCTGTTGTTCGCCCATGCCCCCGTTCCCGCGCAAGAGGCCGGGTACGTGGTGCGCAACGGTGCGCGCCGCCCTATCGGCTCTCGTGCAGCCGGGTTGATCGAGGAGTTGCTATCGCCGGACCTGACAGATGATTTCGAAGTGGTTCATTCCACGTTTCAACCGCACAGCCAAGTAGAGCGGACCGTGACCCGCCCCACGCAGGAACTTGGCTATTTGCTTTCGGGCAGGCTCGACATGCAAATCGGAGAGCACGCCTTCACCATCCACCCCGGCGACAGCTTTCGCGTCCGTGGCGAACCGCACCGTTGGGCAAACCCCTATGACGAGCCGGCCGTGGCGATCTGGGTGATCGCCCCGCCGGTCTATTAGCCCCATGAGTTTCGATTTCCTGCCGGGATTTCGAGGCTGGGTCAATGCGAAGACGCCCGTCAGGGCGGATGAGCGCCCCACAGCCCTGCACCTTACTGGTGTCGGCCAATCCGGCTTTGCCACACGTTGGGTGTTCACGGGTTGCGCGGCGCAACAGTTGGAGACTTTATGATGCTTAGCACCCTGCTTGGCATGGACCCGTGGACCATCGCCACTTTCATCGGAGCCTCTTTCCTGCTCTACCTGACGCCCGGTGCCGACATGATGTTCACCATTGCCAGCGGCGTTGCAGGTGGCCCGCGCGCGGGTCTTGCTGCGGCTGCCGGCATTTCACTGGGCGTTCTGACCCATGTTATCGCCGCAGCCGCCGGCCTGGCCGTTCTGGTGGCGGCTTCGCCTGTCATGCTGGACGGTGTGCGTTATGCTGGCGCGGCCTATCTGGCTTATCTGGCCTATGCCAACTGGACAGCCGACCCAGATCTGGACGAGCGCAAGGGGCGCTCCGATGTCTGGCGCGCCTTCCAGCGTGGGTATCTGACCAATATTCTGAACCCAAAGGTGATCCTGTTTATCCTCGCTTTCCTGCCACAGTTTACCGACCCTGCGATTGGTCCGGTCTGGCATCAGATCATCCTGCTTGGCGTTATCCTCGGTATCGGTGGCATCCTGACGGACGGTGCCTATGGCCTGTTCGCCGGCCTGGCCGCCGAAAGGGTCCGTAAAAGTGCCGGCACTATGAACAAGATTTCTGCCGTGGTTTTTGGCAGCCTCGCCGCGCGACTGGCGATCAACTAGAAGGTCTCTCCTATGGCTGATTTCCCAACCCAGGCCCGTGTGGTCATCATCGGCGGCGGGGCCGTCGGCACCTCGGGCCTTTACCACCTCGCCAAAGCGGGCTGGACCGACTGCGTGCTGCTGGAAAAAAACGAATTGACAGCGGGCAGCACCTGGCATGCCGCCGGCAATGTGCCGACCTTTTCCACCTCATGGTCACTAATGAATATGCAGCGCTATTCCACCGATCTTTACCGCGATCTGGGCGCGATAGTGGAATACCCGATGAATTACCATGTCACCGGCTCTGTCCGGCTGGCCCATAGCAAAGAGCGGATGCAGGAATTTGCCCGCGCCTGCGGCATGGGGCGCTATCAGGGTATGAAAATCGACATTCTGGGCCTGGATGAAATCAGGGACCGTTATCCCTTTCTTGAGACTCACGATCTGGAAGGCGGGCTGTATGACCCCAACGATGGTGACATTGATCCGGCCCAGTTGACCCAGGCGCTGGCCAAGGGCGCGCGCCGCATGGGCGCACAGATCGAGAGGTTCTGCCCGGCCACCGGTATCAGCCGCGAGGCAGGCGAATGGGTGGTACATACAGAGCAAGGCGATATCCGCTGCGAATACGTGGTCAATGCGGCCGGCTACTATGCCCGGCAGGTTGGTGAGTGGTTCAAGCCGTTCGGCGGTCGCAGCGTGCCGATGATGGTAATGAGCCATCAATACATGCTGACAGATGAAATTCCCGAACTTGCGGCCTGGAGCAAGGAACAGGGTGCTAAGCTGCCCCTGCTGCGCGATGTAGACAGCTCATATTACCTGCGCCAGGAAAAGAACGGCCTGAACCTTGGTCCCTATGAACGCGGGTGCAAGGCACATTGGGTGACCCCCGATGATCCCATGCCCGCGGATTTCAGTTTTCAGCTATATCCCGACGATCTGGAGCGGCTGGAATGGTATATCGAAGACGCCATGGCCCGTGTACCGATCCTGGGCAGTGTTGGCATCAACAAGGTTATCAACGGCCCGATCCCTTATACACCGGACGGCCAGCCGTTGCTTGGGCCAATGCCCGGCGTACCAAATGCGTTCGAGGCCTGCGTCTTTACCTTTGGCATCGCCCAGGCGGGGGGCGCGGGCAAGGTTCTGGCCGAGTGGATCACAGACGGGGAAACCGAATGGGACATGTGGTCTTGTGACCCGCGCCGCTTCACCGATTACACAGACCAGGATCACTGCATCGCCAAGGGAATGGAAATTTATGGCTATGAATACGCCATGCATTTTCCGCATCACGAATGGCCCGCGGGACGCGACAAAAAGTTGTCTCCGGTGCATGAAAAGGTCAGCGGGCTGGGCGGCGTCATGGGGGCCTATGCCGGGTGGGAGCGGGCAAACTGGTTTGCACATCCGGGCGATGATCTGAGCGAGGCAAGCACTCAGACCTGGGATCGTGGCGGGCCGTGGGCCCCCCGCATCAAGGCGGAATGCGAAGCGGTGCGCGATAGTGTCGGCGTTCTGGACCTGCCAGGCTTCTCGCGTTTCAATCTGGACGGGGCTGGGGCAGCAGAATGGTTGCGCGGGCGGATCACCGGTGGGTTGCCAAGGGTGGGGCGGATGAACCTGGCCTATTTTGCTGACAGCAGGGGCCGCATCCTGACCGAGATGAGCCTGCTGCGTCACTCTGAAGATCATTTCACATTGATAACGGCTGCGACTGCGCAATGGCATGACTGGGACGTGCTGAATACCGGCCTGCCAGACAGGTTGAGCCTGAGCGATCACACAACTGATTACTCGACTTTGATTGTGTGTGGCCCAAAATCCCGTGACCTTTTTGCCGGTGTGACCGGGGCCGATCTGGCTTTGCCGTGGTTGTCGCTGCAACAGGCCGGGGTTGCAGGCCGCGATGCCCTGCTGGCGCGGGTCAGTTTCGCCGGAGAGCTGGGTTGGGAAATCCACGCTGCCAATGGGGATATGCCCGCGATCTATGACGCAGTGTTGAAAGCAGGGGCAACGCCCTTTGGCATGTATGCGCTGAATTCCTTGCGGATCGAAAAAGGGTATCGGGCGTGGAAGGGCGATCTGTCCACTGACTATACTTTGTTCGAAGGCGGGCTGGATCGGTTCGTCCAACTCGACAAACCACAGGATTTTCCCGGTAAAGCCGCGCTTGCCAACGAAAAGCAACAGGGTCGCAAGAAACGCTTTGTCACGCTGATCGTAGATGCCGGCGAAGCGGATGCACCCTATATGTCAACGCTTTGGCATGCGGGAAAAGTTGTCGGCGAGACCACATCCGGTGCATGGGGCTTTCGCGTTAACGCCTCTGTCGCGCTGGGCATGCTGCGCGCCGATTTGGCGGTGCCGGGCACACAGATCAAAGTGGAAATCTTCGGGAAGCAGTACAATGCGGTTGTGCAGGAGGATCAACCGCTTTGGGATCCGCAGAACGAAAGGGTGAAGGCATGACGCAGGTAACGTTGATGGACGGTTCGATCGGTCACGAGTTGATAAAGCGCAGCGGTAACCGGGCAATGCCGCTGCGGTCGACACAGGTGATGATCGACCAGCCCGATCTGGTGGGCGCGGTGCATTCTGACTATTTTGCAATGGGAGCCACTATCGCCACCACCAATACCTATGCAGTCCATCACAGCCAACTGGAGCAGATTGGGCTGGAGGATCAGGTGCCGGCCCTGATCGACACCGCCGTGGCACAGGCAGAAACGGCGCGGGCCAACTATACCGGGGGCCGGATTGCCGGGTCGCTGGGCCCGCTGCTGGCGTCCTACCGGCTTGATCTGAACCCCGATCCGGACGAGGCGGCGGTCAAGTTCGGCGAGTTGGTGAATTTGATGAAGCCAAGGGTCGATCTGTTCCTGATCGAGACCGTTTCTTCGGTACAGGAGGCAACCGGGGCGCTGCGTGGAACAAAGGGTTGTGGCAAACCGGTCTGGCTGGCGTTGTCAGTGATGGACCGTGACGGAACGCGCTTGCGCTCGGGCGAAGCATTGTCCGATATCGCACCGCTGATCGCGGAATACGCGCCCGAGGCGGTTCTGATCAATTGCACCAGACCCGAATCGGTCCCTGCGGCGCTGGAGATCATCAAGGGGTTTGGCCTGCCGTTTGGGGCATATGCCAACGGGTTCACCCACATTTCCGAAAAGTATCTGGCAGATGATCCGACAGTTGACACCTTGGAGCCGCGCAGCGATCTGGGGCCGGATGCCTATGCGACGCAGGCTATGGGCTGGGTCGGGCAAGGGGCGACCATCGTGGGCGGGTGTTGCGAAGTGGGTCCGGATCACATTGCAGAACTGGCCCGGCGATTGCGCGAAGCCGGGCACGAAATCGTTTAGCGGATGACACGTTCATCCGCCCTTGCAGGCGTCTTCGCGACGATTGGAGAGTACAATGGCGAACCTTCCTCAACAGGCCCGCGTCGTTATTGTCGGCGGTGGAGTGATCGGCTGTTCGGTGGCGTATCATCTGACCAAACTGGGCTGGGGCGATGTGGTTCTGCTGGAGCGCAAAGCCCTTACCAGCGGCACAACCTGGCATGCGGCCGGGCTGATCGGTCAGTTGAGGGCCAGTTCGACCATGACCAAGCTGGCAAAATACTCCGCTGATCTTTACGCCAGTCTTGAAGCGGAAACCGGCGTTTCAACCGGTCTGCGTGAGGTCGGGTCTATTACAGTCGCTCTGAGCGAGGCACGGCGCGAAGAGATTCTGCGCCAGGCCGCGATGGGGCGTGCATTTGGTGTCGATGTCGAGGAAATTTCGCCCACTGAAATTGGCACCCGTTATCCCCATCTCAATCTCAAGGGCGTGCTTGCGGGGGTTTACATTGCGAAGGACGGACAGGGCGATCCGGGTAATATTGCGCTTGCGATGGCCAAAGGCGCGCGCCAACGCGGAGCAGTGATTGCGGAACAAACCAAGGTCACGGGGGTGCGCCGGAGCGGGCGACGTATTATCGGAGTGGAATACGAGACCATAGAGGGTCCGGGCCACATCGCCTGTGACATGGTGGTCAACTGCGCCGGCATGTGGGGCCACGAGGTGGGCCGCATGATGGGCGTGAACGTGCCCCTGCAAGCCTGTGAACATTTCTATATCGTGTCCGAGCCGATTGCCGGGCTGGGCCAGTTACCGGTTCTGCGCGTGCCTGATGAATGCGCCTATTACAAAGAGGACGCCGGCAAGATGATGCTGGGTGCGTTTGAACCTGTCGCCAAGCCATGGGGCATGAACGGTATTCCCGACAGCTTTGAATTCGATCAGCTGCCAGAGGATTTCGACCATTTCGAACCGATCCTCGGGATGGCGGTAAACCGGATGCCGATACTGGGCGAGGCGGGAATTCATACGTTCTTTAACGGGCCGGAAAGCTTCACGCCGGATGATGCCTATCACCTTGGCCTCGCACCCGAGATGGACAACGCCTGGGTCGCCGCAGGGTTCAATTCGATCGGTATCCAGTCTGCCGGTGGTGCCGGGATGGCATTGGCACAGTGGATGCAGGATGGTGAAAAACCGTTTGATCTGGGCGGTGTGGATATCGCCAGGATGCACCCTTTTCAGGGCAACAAACGCTATCTGGCTGAACGGGTCACAGAGACGCTGGGTTTGCTGTATGCCGATCATTTTCCGCATCGGCAGATGGCTTCGGCGCGTGGGGTGCGGCGTTCGCCATTCCATACCTACCTTGCCGACAACGCAGCGGTGTTCGGAGAATCCGCCGGATGGGAGCGCGCCAATTGGTTTGCCCGCAAGGGTCAGGAACCCGCGTATCAGTATTCCTGGAAGCGTCAGAATTTCTTTGCCAACGTAGCGCAGGAACTGGCCGCCGTGCGTAGTAACGTTGGCATGTATGACATGAGTTCGTTCGGCAAGTTGCGAGTAGAGGGGCGTGATGCCGAAAGCCTGCTGAACCATGTGTGCGGTGCGGATTTGTCGGTTCCCGTTGGCAAGATCGTCTATACCCAGTTTTTGAACACACGCGGTGGGATCGAGGCGGATGTGACCGTCACCCGCCTGTCCGAAACCGCCTATCTGGTGGTCACGCCCTCGGGGACACGATTGGCGGATGAGACATGGCTGCGCCGCCACACCGGAGACAGGTCGGTTGTTATCACCGATGTCACCGCAGGCGAAGGCGTGCTGGCCGTGATGGGGCCGAATGCGCGCAAATTGTTACAAGCCGTTTCGCCCAATGATTTCTCGAATGCGGTCAATCCCTTTGGCACCGCGCAAGAGGTTGAGTTGGGCCTTGGTCTGGCACGTGTGCACCGGGTGTCTTACGTGGGCGAACTGGGCTGGGAGATCTATGTCAGCTCGGACATGGCGGCGCATGCGTTTGAAACGCTCTGGCAAGCGGGGCAGAACGTGGGGCTGCGACTATGCGGTCTGCACATGATGGACAGCGCACGCATCGAAAAGGCGTTCCGCCACTTTGGCCATGACATAACCTGCGAGGATCACGTGCTTGAGGCGGGGCTGGGCTTTGCCGTCAAGACCGCCAAACCTGATTTCATTGGCCGCGATGCGGTGCTGCGCAAAAAGGACGAGGGGTTGAAGGCGCGGATGGTCCAGTTCCTGCTGAACGATCCCGAGCCGCTTTTGTACCACAACGAGCCGATCCTGCGTGACGGGCAAATCGTCGGGCATCTGAGCTCCGGGGCCTATGGCCACCATTTGGGTGGCGCAATTGGCATGGGATATGTGCCCTGCGAAGGGCAAAGCGCGGCGGATGTGCTGGCCTCGGGTTACGAGATCGACGTGGCCGGAGTACGGGTGCGGGCCACGCCATCGTTAAAACCGCTATATGACCCACAGGCAGAGCGGGTACGGACGTAGTACGTTATTGGTCGTGGACAATCCGGCGGGACAGGGCCTTGGCCCAATGGGTATAGGCCAGCGGGCTGGGGTGATAGCCGTCCTTGGCAACATAGGCTGGATCAGGCGGGAAATCGAAAGGGATATGGGACAGGTGCGCGTTTTGCGCGGCAATCCCGGCCAGCGCAGCATTCAGCCGGACTGACTGGCAGCCCAGTACCCAGCGCAGGGGCTGTGGCAATAGTGGAAACAGGTGCATCGGTGGCACGCCCGAGGCATAGATATGCCGCACCCCAAACCGGTCGGCCAGCATTCTGTGCAGCGCAAGCTGCCGGGCCGCCCATTGCGCCCGCGGTACCTGGCGGGTCACGTCATTGACCCCAAGCGCCAGCAAGGCAATGTCAAAGGGTTCAGCTGACAGGTGCGTCAATCTGGCCAGCGCTGTCTTGGTGGTGGCCCCGGTCGCGGCCTCAAGCCGCCAGGTAACGGCGAAATGCACGGAAAGCGCGCTGACAAGCTGGCCGCTCAGCGCGGCATCTTGCGTCGGTGCCCCTACGCCTGCGGCAGAACTGTCCCCGACAATCAATACCCTTAAAGACGGCCCTGTGCCCGCATTGCCGTGCCTCGCTCCGGGGGGCTCGGGCAGGATCAATGCCTTGCGCCGCACCGCGATTGCCTGTGCCAGCAGGACAGGCATCAAAGGTACGCGGGCCAGAATGTCAACGGGGATCACGATTGATACGACCTTTGGTGTCTCAGGACAGCGCCTCGCGGAATTTCAGGAACCGGGGGTCGGTCATCACCCGTGCATTCATCGCATCGCGCAGGGCTCCGATGGATTTGTGCGGGCGCATGACAACCTCGAATTCGCCGATCAGCCCGTCAGCGTTCAGGGTGATCAGATCCACGCCCACCGCATCCAGATCGCCAATCTTGCACTGAAACTCGAGCGCCCAGTCGTTGCCTGCGCCCATCACCCGGCGATAGCGGAAATCGCTGAACACCTGACCCACATGGCCCAGCACCGCAGCCACCGCATCGCGCCCGGTCCAGGTCTTGTAATATGTCGGCGGCAGGAACCGGACATCTTCGGCCAGCAATTCGGCGATCAGGCTGTCATCGCCCTTTGCGACGACCTCCTGCATTCGTGTGATGGTGGGGTGCATGGGTGGGGTCTCCGTCTTGCTGACATTTGCGTCAGCCTTGCCGGTCAGTCCGGTGCAGGCAAGCCCGACGTTACGGGAACTTGCCCGCATCCGTGCTTGGCGCTAGGCAGGCAGCATGGCCGTTTCTTCAGATTACACCCCGCCCGACGATCCGCTGGACTTCCTGCATGACGACGCCGAACTGGTGGCGGTGAACAAACCTGCCGGACTGCTAAGCGTACCGGGACGCGGAGAGCATCTGGCCGATTGCCTGATGTCACGGGTGCAGGCGGTATTTCCCCATGCGCTGTTGGTGCATCGGCTGGACCGGGATACATCCGGTGTGATGGTATTTGCCCTGACCCCCCACGCCCAGCGCCACCTGAGCCAGCAATTTCAAAACAGGACCAGCCGCAAGACCTATGTTGCGCGCCTTGAGGGCCGGCTGGAACCAAAAACCGGCACTGTCGACCTGCCGTTGATCGTGGACTGGCCTAACCGGCCACGTCAGATGGTGTGCCATGAAACCGGCAAAGCGGCGGTGACCGATTGGCGGGTGCTGCGTTATGAAGAGGCCGCGACACGGGTGCGGCTTAGCCCGAAAACTGGACGCACCCACCAGTTAAGGGTGCATATGCTTGCCCTTGGCCACCCAATACTAGGCGACCCGTTGTATGCCATCGGAGCGGCGCAAGATTACCCGCGTATGATGCTGCATTCCGAGGAGTTGCGGATCAAGCACCCCAATAGCGGTGTTTCTTTGAAATTCCGCGCCAAAGCGCCGTTCTAGTGGAGCTAGTCTGACGATTCGAGCCACTAGCCGTTTTCCTGTTGGATCTACTTATCAAAACATTTGAATGGCTTGCGCAGCAACCTTGTCGACCGGCCGAAAGATTCAAATGTTTCGGTCGATTCACTAGACCTGGATACTCAACCATTCAGGCGGCAGGATATCGGGGTTCGTCAATTTGGGGTCACCGAACCATTTGGCCGGGCCGGCCACCTGTTTACCCGCATTGGCATTCAACCACGCCGCCCACCAGGAAAACGATGAATTGCCGATGATATTGTGCTGACACAAAGACATCAGGCGCATGTCCTCAAAGTCGGTTTCGGGGCCGTTGAAATCCACCACGACTTTCTTGCAAGGCAGCGACAGGTTATCCTTTGCCCAGCCCGGATCGTCGGAAAATACAAAAACCGTCGGCTCGCTGCCCGACCTTTCCAATACAGCGGCCAAAGCGGCCTCATAATAGGCTGGATCGCACAAAACATGCGCGCCCAGCGTCAGATAATCGCCGCGCCGAACATGCAGCGAAATCGAAAGCCCCTGCGCGATACGGTCTGCCATGTCGGCGTTCTGTTGATTGCTGAAGGCGGGAAAGGTGAAGTCACTGCGAATATCGGCGGATATCTGATGAAAATATCGCTCTGATTGCCAATAGCCATGCAGATAGCAGTTATCTCCCCACTGTTTGACCTGCCGGTTGTACCCAAGCCCCTGTTCTCGGTGAAACACCGGGGCCCGCCCCAGAAAACGCCACGCCGCATAGCGCAGCGGGGCCTCGTGCCTTGCCGGCGGCAGTCCAACCGGTTCGGCAAGCGGCAGGTCGAACACACGGGTCAGCACGCCTTCGCCGCGCATCAGCGCACCGCGCGCATCCAGCGCCACCTGTGTGCCGAGCCGGGCGGCCAACGCGCGGGCCGCAGCGTATTGGAACATCTGGTTGCCCAGACGGCCATGTAGGCGGGTAAAGATCATGCGCGTTTTCCGATTGATTTGGTGCCAACGGTCTACGCACAATTTCGCAACATGGCCAGATGGCAGGTTGAGGCACTAATTGCCGGGACGGGTACGCAACACTCGAGTGGGTCGACTGGTTCAACAACCGCCGTCTGCTGGAACCCATCGGAAACATACCGCCAGCAGAAGCCGAGGCAAACTTCTATGCGGCTCTGGAAAGATCAGACTTGGCCGCGTAACTAAGATAAATCAGCCTCCGGTAAACCCGGATCGGTTCAAACAGCGTCTCTCATATTGCCCTAAGCCGGCGCTTGCGGTAGTTCCGCGCGAACACAAAGTGCAAGAGTCCGGCCATGTCCCACATCAGTCATATCGAAATTGACGACAGCAATCTGCCTCCCCCCACACCCGAAATCGAACAAGAGCGCAAAGTCGCAATGTTCGATCTGCTGGAGAAAAACAGCTTTGCCCTTCCAGCCCGTAAAGACCGGGCTGTGCCGGATGGCCCGTACCATCTGAACCTGTCGATCCGCGACAAGCGGCTGGTGTTTGATGTTGCAACGGCTGACGCCACGAAAGCGGCTGAATTTCATCTGTCGCTTGGGCCGTTCCGGCAGGTGGTGAAAGACTATTTCCAGATTTGCGAAAGCTATTTTGATGCGGTCAAAACCTTGCCGCCCAGCCAAATCGAAACCATTGATATGGCCCGGCGCGGCATTCACAATGAAGGCAGCCGAGTGCTACAGGAACGGCTGGAGGGCAAGGCAGAAATTGACACGGATACAGCGCGCCGCCTGTTCACGCTAATCTGCGTTCTGCATTTCGGAGGCTGAGCCGTGGAAGAGTTGCCGCAGTCGATCCTGTTTTGCTGCGACCACAATGCCGTCCGTTCGCCCATGGCCGAGGGCATCATGAAAAAATTCTACGGCACCGGCAGCTATGTTCAGTCAGTCGGCGTTCACAATGACCTTGAGATTGACGGGTTCTCCATCGCCGTCTGTCAGGAGATGGGTGTCGAATTGGCGCGCCACAGGTCGCGTTCCTTTGACGAGATGGAGCAATGGGGCGACGATCTCAGCTCGTTCGATCTGGTGGTGGCCCTGTCTCCCGCCAGTCAGCGACGTGCATTGGAACTGACCCGTTACTTTCATCTTGATGTAGAGTACTGGCCCATTCTTGACCCCTCTGGTCTGGGCGAAACCCGCGAAGCGAAGCTGGCCAGCTATCGCCAGGCGCGTGACCAGATAGTTGAACGCCTGACCGAAAGATGGGGTGCGCCGGTCGAGTCGCACTGAGACCGGCAAAACCATGCTATCCTTCCAGAGCAAACATACCCCCCCCAAAAAAAAGCCCAAATCGGTCACAAATCGTCGCCATTCGGGATTGTGCCCTTGAAATATTGCAGGAAAGGCATCAGTTAGGCGCACGGCCCGCAAACTGGCGGGTTACACAGAGATGGAGACAACATGGCCAAGGAAGATATTCTCGAATTCCCCGGTGTCGTGAAGGAACTCCTGCCTAACGCGACGTTTCGGGTCGAGCTTGAGAATGGCCATGAAATCATCGCGCACACGGCAGGCAAGATGCGCAAGAACCGCATCCGTGTTCTGGCTGGCGACAAGGTACAGGTCGAAATGACCCCCTATGATCTGACCAAAGGTCGGATCAACTACCGCTTCAAGTAACGCCGCCAACATGGCGTTTATTCTCGGATCGGGCAGCCCGCGACGGCTGGACCTGTTGGCGCAGCTTGGTGTTGTGCCAGATGCCGTGCGCCCACCCGATATCAACGAAGATCCACTAGCAAGAGAGCTACCGCGCGCTTATTGCGCCCGGATTGCGCGGGCCAAGGTGCTGGCGGTCAAGGCGGACAAGGATGATATTGTTCTGTGCGCCGATACCACGGTTGCCCTGGGGCGGCGTATTCTTGGCAAGCCCGCCGACGCCGGCGAGGCCGCGTCATTTCTGCTGGCATTGTCAGGGCGACGGCACCGGGTAATCACCGCCATTGCCCTGCGCCGGGGTGACAAGGTCTGGGAAAAAGACGTGGTCAGCCAAGTGAAAATGAAACGTCTATCGGATACGGAACTGAACGCTTATCTGGCGACCGGTGATTGGCAGGGCAAGGCCGGGGCCTATGCCATCCAGGGGCCCGCCGGGGCCTTCATCCCGTGGATTTCCGGGTCATTCACCGCCATAGTAGGCTTGCCGTTGACCGAAACCTGCGGATTGTTGCAGGTGGCAGGCTATCCATTGTACCAGGGAACATCATGAAAGGCCGTACCATCATTCTCGACCAGTTGAATGGCCGCGATGCCGCAGCCTTGATGGTCGACGGCCAACTGGAAGATCTGCTGGTCGAGGGCGCGGCCCCGACCCCCGGCACCATCTATCGTGCCCGCGCCGACCGGCCTGTCAAAGGTCAGGGTGGCATGTTCCTGGCTACGCCGGATGGCCCCGCCTTTCTGCGTCAGGTCAAGGGGCTGGCACCGGGGACACTGTTGTTGGTGCAGGTCACCGGCTACGCCGAACCGGGCAAGGCGATCCCGGTGACCCAGAAACTGCTGTTCAAAAGCCGTTACGCCATTGTCACACCTCAGGCACCGGGCCTGAACATATCCCGTTCGATCCGAGACGAAAAAGAGCGCAACCGCTTGCTGGAAATCGCACACGAAGAAATGGCCGAAAGCGCGTTTGGATTGATCCTGCGTTCGTCCTGTGCGGGCGCGAATGCCGATGACATTGCCGAAGATGTTGCCGGCACCGCTTCTTTGGCCGGTCAGGTCCTGCAAGACGACGGCACCTCAGCTGAAAAGCTGACTGATGGCGACGGCTCACACACGCTGGCCTGGCGCGAATGGACCGACCCGGCTGAGATTGTGAAAGAAACAGGCGGGTTTGAGTTGAATGGCGTTTTGGACGCTCTTGAAACCGCACGTGGCACGTCCGAGCCCCTTGCGGGAGGTGGGCATCTGTTTGTCGAACCAACCCGCGCGTTGGTGGCCGTTGACGTCAATACCGGCAGCGATACCTCGATGGCGGCGGGTCTGCGGGCCAATTTGGCCTGCGCCCGTTCTTTGCCACGGGCATTGCGGATACGGGGTTTGGGCGGGCAGGTCACTCTGGATCTGGCCCCGATGCCGAAAAAGGACCGACGCGGTTTTGAAACTGCGCTGCGCGCCGCATTCCGCGCCGACAGCGAAGAAACCGTGTTGGTCGGCTGGACCCCATTGGGACATTATGAATTGCAACGCAAACGCAGCCGGGTGCCGCTTGTGGAGGCGTTAAAATGAGCTGCCCGATCTGTGAAAAAGAAACTGCGCCGGACTATCGCCCATTCTGTTCGCGCCGCTGCGCCGATCTGGACCTGGGAAACTGGCTGACCGGTCAATATTCCATTCCCTCCGACGAACTTGAAGAGGTGGCCTCAGATAATCAGGCCGGTCGTCAGGATGAATCGCGCTGTGACGCTGGCTGAGTTGGCAAAGCCGTAACCAGTGTTCTGACCGCACCTTCCTTATGGGCATTTGATCTGAACGCGGACCCCTAGATAGAAGACAGTAGATTTGGCAAACCTCACTTTGGCCCGGCCATCGCCGACAATCCCAGACGATAATCCGGATAGATCAACTTTACCCCCAGTTCGTCCTTGATCCGGTCGTTTCGCACCCGCTTGTTTTCGCCATAGAAACTGCGTGCCATCGGCGTCATATCAGCCTCTTCAAACGGGATCTCAGGCGGCACAGGCATCCCTAGCAACTTCGCCGCATAAGCGATCACATCCTGCGGCGGTGCCGGTTCATCGTCGCAAAGGTTGTAAATAGTACCGGGGTTGGGTTGGGCAATCGATTTTGCAAGAACCTGGGCAACGTCGGCCACATGGATACGCGAAAATACCTGCCCTGACTTGACAATCCGGCGCGCCGTGCCCGCGCGCACCTTGGCGAACGGGCCACGCCCAGGCCCGTAGATACCGGCCAGACGAAAGATGTGTAGCGGCAAATCCGGGATTGCAGCCCAGGCGGCTTCGGCGTCCACGCGCCACTGACCACGCAATGAGGCCGGGTTCGTGGCGGTGTTCTCATCCACCCAATCGCCCTTGTGACCGCCATAGACGGCTGTGGTGGACAGGTAACCAACCCACTCCAAGCGTGAGGCGATTCGGGAAATTTGTTCAGTGAGTTGGCAGAGCACCGGATCACCGGCTGCCGTCGGCCCGGCAGAGATCAGCAAATGGGTGGCCTCGTTCAGCGCCTGTGTACAGTCCTCTGACGGCCAGACCAGCGGTTCTACCCCGGTATCACGAATTGCGCCGGTGTTGCCAGCACTGCGGGTTGTTCCAATGATGCGCCAGCCTTGCGGGATCAATAGTGCTGCCAGGGCCTGTGCTGAATAGCCATGCCCGAAGGTTAGAAGTGTTTTGCTCATCCTTCCTTGATGCGCCGGATAGCCAGCGCTGGCAAGCGCATGCCGGACTTCATTCGACTCCACATTTGCGGTTTAATTGCGCGTTTCAAAAAAATATGAGCGCTGATAAACTGGATATTTACGCCGCTTAGGCGCTGAATTCACGTGAAGGTCCCAAAGGGCAGTATGGCGAATGGCGCGTCGATAACATCGGTCGATGTTTCGCTTTCGCGTTATCTAGACAGCCAGAGGCTCCGGCTTGGCACCCAAGCATAGCCGTTTTCACACAGGATATACGCCTCGCGCAGGCCATGTGGCTTGTCCGTCGGAGCCTGCAGAACCGTCCCGCCTGCGGCCTCGACCCTGGCGACTGCTTCGTCGGGATCCGTATCATAAAGCCGAATCTCAATACCCGCCCCGCGCGGTGGGGATTCGGGCAGCAGCCCCAAAAGAGGGTTGGAGTGATACGTAGCATCGCTATGCAGCTGGAAAACCTGGTCTCCATAAGTGACAATCGCGAAATCTTTGCCCGCTTGGTGTGATTTCAAGCGAAAAACAGTCTCTAAAAAGGCACATTCCTTCAGAACATCCCGTACCAACAGGTTCAACCCCATGCCCGTCAGTGACCGTCCAAGCGCATCAGCTGTAATCGATTCAATGTCCATCTCGAAAGATGGTGACTCAGAACACGTATGCTGGCAAGCCTGCACGAACAGACCAAATCCGCACAGCGGGGGTTGCACATAAGTCAACAACAATGACAATTGGTCCATGCAACAGACATCTTTCCCAAGCTGGCCCGATATCGCCCCGAAACTGATCGCCGTCGCGACCGGTCGTCAACCCGCCGACATGGTTATTCGCCGCGGAATTTGGGTCAATGTCCACACGCGCGAGGCGCTAGCGGATCATGATGTCGCCATCGTTGCTGGCCGTATCGCCTATGTCGGCCCGGACGCATCCTATTGCACGGGGCCGGATACGCAGGTGATCGAGGCAAACGGGCGCTATATCCTGCCCGGTCTGTGTGACGCACATATGCATATTGAAAGCGGCATGCTAACCCCGGCTGAGTTTGCCCGCGCGGTCATCCCGCATGGCACCACGTCCATGTTTACCGACCCGCATGAGATCGCCAATGTGCTGGGGCTGGCCGGCGTGAGGATGATGCATGACGAAGCGCTGATGCAGCCGGTCAACATCTTTACCCAAATGCCGTCCTGCGCGCCTTCTGCCCCCGGATTAGAGACAACTGGCATGGAAATCACGCCTGAAGACGTAGCCGAGGCGATGGACTGGCCGGGCATTGTCGGCTTGGGCGAGATGATGAATTTTCCTGGTGTGTCCAATGCCGACCCAAAGATGCTGGCCGAGATTGCGGCCACCCAACGCGCCGGTAAAACCGTGGGTGGGCATTATGCTTCTCCCGATTTAGGGCCTGATTTTGCCGGCTATGTGGCTGGTGGCCCGGCGGATGACCACGAAGGCACCTGCGAGGCGGATGCTATTGCGCGGGTGCGTCAGGGCATGCGTTCAATGATGCGGTTAGGCAGCGCCTGGTATGATGTGGAAAGCCAGATCACAGCGGTGACTGAAAAGGGCCTGGATCCACGAAACTTCATCCTTTGCACGGATGACAGCCATTCGGGTACTCTGGTTAACGAAGGTCACATGAACCGGGTGGTGCGCCACGCAATTGCCTGTGGCTGTGACCCGCTGGTGGCACTGCAAATGGCGACGATCAACACCGCTGCGCATTTTGGGTTAGAGCGTGAGATTGGCTCTGTTACGCCCGGACGGCGGGCGGATATTATCCTGAGTTCGGATCTGACCACCTTGCCCGTTGAACAGGTGATTGCCCGTGGCCGGATTGTGGCCGAGAATGGGAAATGTCTGGTCGAATGCCCGCATTACGCCTGGCCCGACACGGCCCGCGATACGGTGCATCTGGGCCATTCCCTGACGGCCACTGACTTTGAGATTGCGGCACCCAACGGGGCCAACACGGCGCGGGCCAATGTGATTGGAGTTGTGGAGAATCAGGCTCCAACAAAGGCACTTCAGGCCGATTTGCCGGTCCGGGAGGGGCTGGTCGAGACTGACGGGGCTGACGATATATGCCAGATTGCTTTGGTTGAGAGGCACCGGGCCACAGGTGGCGTGACCAACGGTTTTGTAGCCGGCTTTGGCTATCAGGGTGCCATGGCCATGGCCTCGACCGTGGCACATGACAGCCATCACATGATAGTGGTGGGCACGGATCGCGCGCAAATGGCGCTGGCTGCCAACCGATTGGCCGAAGCGGGTGGTGGCATTACGGTTTTTCGTGACGGTGTTGAATTGGCGATGGTCGAATTGCCGATAGCCGGGTTGATGTCCGACAGCCCTGCAATCGAAGTCGCCGCAAAAGCCGAAGCCATGATGCAGGCGATGCGCACATGTGGCTGTGATCTCAACAACGCTTATATGCAACATTCCCTATTGGCGCTGGTGGTAATCCCGGAAATGCGGATTTCCGATCTGGGTATCATTGACGTGCGGAAATTCGAGAAAATCGACTTGTTAGAGCCGCAATCATGAACCTCACCCTTACCCCTGAAACCCCTGCGCCGCAGTCATACACTGACGCCAAGGCTGCGGTTGCCCAACTGGAGTTGCTATATCGTCAAGCCACGTCGTTCCTGTTGGTTCACTTCGCGACAGCGATGACCCATGGCGCGCCGGATAACCGGTGCCGGGCTTTTTACCCGGAAATCCGCCTGACTACTTCCAGCTTTGCGCAAGTAGACAGCCGCCTTGCTTATGGCCATGTATCTGCCCCCGGCACCTATGCCACGACCGTCACGCGTCCCGATCTGTTTCGATCCTACCTGATACAGCAAATCGCATTGTTGATCCGCAACCATGGGCAACCGGTAACGATTGGTGTCTCTGGCACACCAATTCCGCTGCACTTTGCCGTTTCCGGCAACCCCGACATCACCGTCCCTCAGGACGGGGCGGCCGATTTTACACTGCGTGACTACTTTGATGTGCCGGATCTTTCGACCACCAACGACGATATCGTCAACAACACGCATACAATGGCCAATGAAACCGGCCCGCTGGCCTTGTTCACGGCGCAGCGCATTGATTACTCGCTGGCGCGGCTGGCGCATTATACCGCGACCGACCCCGAGCATTTTCAGAGCCACGTATTGTTCACAAACTACCAGATATACGTGTCCGAGTTTGAAGCATATGCGCGCGCGCAGCTTGCCGACCCCGATAGCGGATATTCCAGTTTCGTCAGTACCGGCAACATAGTCATCACCGACCCGGATGCCCCAATCGAGCGGCCGCTGAAACTGCCACAGATGCCCACTTATCATCTGACCCGACCAGACGGTTCCGGTATCACCCTGGTCAATATCGGCGTTGGGCCGTCCAATGCCAAAACCGCCACCGACCATATCGCCGTTTTGCGACCGCATGCCTGGTTGATGGTTGGCCATTGTGCGGGGCTGCGCAACACGCAGGCGCTGGGTGATTTTGTACTGGCGCACGGCTATCTGCGGGAAGACCATGTTCTGGATGACGACCTGCCGGTCTGGACGCCGATCCCGGCGCTGGCTGAAATCCAGATTGCGCTGGAACAGGCAGTGGCCGAAGTGACAAAGCTGGAAGGGTTCGAACTCAAACGTCTGATGCGTACCGGCACGGTTGCCACGATCGACAACCGCAACTGGGAACTGCGCGAACATTCTGGCCCGGTTCAGCGGTTAAGTCAGTCGCGCGCCATCGCACTGGATATGGAAAGCGCAACCATAGCGGCCAATGGTTATCGGTTTCGCGTACCCTATGGAACGTTGCTATGTGTCTCCGACAAACCTTTGCATGGTGAATTGAAGCTGCCGGGAATGGCCTCTGAATTCTATAATACGCAAGTTAATCGCCACTTGAAAATAGGAATCCGGGCGATGGAGATGCTGCGCGGTATGCCGCTGGAACGCCTTCATAGCCGGAAATTACGTTCATTTGACGAAACTGCCTTCCTTTAGAGGCGGAAATCCGTTAAAAATCGCCGTTTTTCCCTTGTAAAAGCCCACTATGCGTTGTGTTCTAACACAAGATACCGTTAGAATTGCGCAATGAGGCCCAATACTCGGGCGGACTAAGGAGACCATGAAATGGCAAAACCAATGACCAAAACCCAACTTGTTGCCGCTCTGGCAGAAGATATGGGAACCGACAAGAAATCAGCAAGTGCAGCGCTTGATGCCATCACCGGCCTGATCACCCGCGAAGTTTCGGGTGGCGGTGCCGTAACGTTGCCCGGCGTTGGCAAAATCTATTGCCGTGAACGTCCCGAGCGGATGGTGCGCAATCCGGCCACCGGCGAGCAGTTCAAGAAAGATGCCGACAAGGTGGTCAAGATGACCATCGCCAAGGCCCTCAAGGACAGCGTCAACAGCTGATCTTGCACTTATATGCGAATTAGGAAAGGGTCGCCCCAACAGGCGACCCTTTCTCATTGAGGCAACACCAAAGTGGACAAGCGCGCAATATTCATGGGGCTGGCATTTGCCTTCATGTGGTCTTCGGCCTTTTCTTCGGCGCGGATCATCGTCGCCGATGCCTCTCCGCTGTTCTCGCTGGCCTGCCGGTTTCTGGTATCGGGAGTGCTCGGCGTGATCATAGCGCGTGCAATGGGGCAATCCTGGCACCTGACCCGCAGCCAATGGTACGCCACCATTTTGTTCGGTGTATGCCAGAACGCGCTTTATCTTGGCCTCAACTTTGTCGCCATGCAGACGGTGCATGCGTCGGTCGCTGCCATCATCGCCTCGACCATGCCGCTACTGGTGGGTCTGGCCAGTTGGCTGCTGCTGGGGGAACGCCTGAAACCCCTGGGCGTTTTGGGGTTGGTGGCCGGATTTGGCGGCGTTGCGATCATCATGGGGTCACGAATAGGTGCCGGGCTGGATCTTTTCGGACTGGGCCTGTGCGGCATCGGTGTTCTGGCCCTGACCTTTGCCACTCTGGCGGTGCGCGGGGCCACGTCGGGCGGTAATTTCATGATGATCGTCGGGTTGCAGATGCTGGTCGGCTCGGCCATCCTGTTTGCCGCCACGCCAGTATTCGAAACCATCCGCATCAACCCTACCTGGCCGCTGGCGCTGGCATTCGCCTATACCACGCTGGTTCCCGGCCTTCTTGCCACCTATATCTGGTTCTTGCTGCTTGACCGGATCGGCCCGGTCCGTGCTGCGACGTTCCACTTTCTCAACCCGGTTTTCGGTGTCGCCATCGCGGCGGCACTGCTGGGCGAACCTTTAGGAATATGGGATGGATTTGGAGTTTTGGTTGTCACATTCGCCATTCTTGCGGTGCAGGTTGCCCGTCGGCCCCCGGTCAAGCCTGCGCGATCCACCTGAAATATCCCTTTGCATTCTTCTTCCGCTCGCCATCTATTAACCCGGAACAACGCGCGAGACACCCCAATGACTTTATACACCAAAAACCCTGACGCCATCGCCGCTCTCAACCCGGAACAGTTCCGCGTCACCCAGCAAAGCGGAACGGAACGCCCCGGTACCGGTAAGCTGCTGGATAACAAGGCTGCCGGTATTTACGTCGATATCGTTTCAGGAGAGCCGCTTTTTGCTTCTTCCGACAAATACGAGAGCGGCTGTGGCTGGCCCAGCTTCACCAAACCAATCGAACCGGCGCATGTGGCAGAACTGGAAGACCGCGCCATGGGCATGATCCGCACTGAGGTCCGGTCGGTACACGGCGATAGCCATCTGGGTCACGTGTTTCCTGACGGCCCGCAAGACCGGGGCGGCTTGCGCTATTGTATCAATTCGGCCTCCCTCCGGTTTGTTGCGCGCGATGACATGCAGGCCGAAGGTTATGGAGAATATCTCAATCAGGTGGAGGACATAGCATGAGCAATTCTGAACGCGCCGTTCTGGCGGGTGGATGTTTCTGGGGAATGCAGGATCTGATCCGAAAGCGCCCCGGCGTGCTGGCCACAAGGGTCGGCTATTCGGGCGGGGACGTGCCTAACGCGACCTATCGCAATCACGGCACCCATGCCGAGGTTATCGAGGTTCTGTTTGATCCCGCCATTCTCAGCTATCGCGCCCTGCTGGAGTTGTTTTTTCAGATCCACGATCCGTCCACGCAGAACCGGCAGGGGAATGACATGGGCCTCAGCTATCGCTCGGCGATCTATTACGAGGGTGAGGTGCAAAAATCCGTTGCCCTGGACACAATTGCAGATGTCGATGCCTCAGGGCTTTGGCCCGGCAAAGTCGTGAGCGAGGTTGAACCGGTGGGCGATTTCTGGGAAGCCGAGCCTGAACATCAGGACTATCTGGAGCGCCTTCCAAACGGGTATACCTGCCATTTTCCCCGTCCCGACTGGGTTCTGCCAAAACGCACCAATGCGTCGTAGCGCCTCGTAATGTCCTGTAACGCCTAACTTTCCAGCCGGGCCAAAGCCCAACGCGCCGCATCTGCCACCGTTGGGTCAGGGTCGTCTGTTAACCCTTCAGCAGCCGTTCGCAGGGTCACATCCCCTGAATTACCAATAGCATACAGCACGTTACGCACAAACCGGTCCCGTCCGATCCGTTTGATGGGCGAACCGGAAAACAGCATTCGAAACCCGGCGTCATCCAGCAAGGCCAACTCATTCAGACGTGGGGCCACCAGTTCAGGGCGGCCTTTGTATCGCATATCGCTGGCCGCCACAGCGTATTTGTTCCAGGGGCAGGCGGCCAGACAATCGTCGCAGCCATAAATCCGGTTGCCCATCATTTCACGAAGCTCCGGTGCAACCGGACCCTTATGTTCGATTGTCAGATAGGAAATGCAACGCCTTGCATCAACCTGATACGGTGCCGGAAACGCATCGGTTGGGCAGACATCCAGACAGGCACGGCATGACCCGCAATGGTCCACCTCTGCGCGGTCCACAGGTAAATCAATTGTAGAAAAGACAGACCCTATAAAGGCCCAATTGCCCCAGTCCCGACTAACCAAATTGCTGTGTTTTCCCTGCCATCCCAGCCCTGCTGCCTGTCCCAGGGGCTTTTCCGGCACAGGTGCTGTATCAACAAAAACTTTCACCTGCCCACCCGCTTGATCAATCAACCACCGCGCCAGCCGCTTCAGCCGCTTCTTTACCAGATCGTGGTAATCCTTGTTTTGCGCATAAACAGAAATGGCCCCGCAGTCTTTGCGCTCCTGCGCAGCCCTTGGATCTTGATCGGGCGCATAGCTTTCGGCCAGCATGATCACAGAACGCGCCTCGGGCCACAGCGCTGCGGGGTTGCCGCGCCAATGGGTTCGTTCTCCCATCCAGCCCATCTGCCCGTGATACCCTGCCTCCAGGAACGCCGCCAAACGGTCGGGCACTTGCGGTACATCCCAGGGACGGCATATCTTGCAGGCAACAAACCCCTCGTCCAGTGCCTGTGCCACCAGCCGTGATTTCAGTGCTTCAGACATACATCTTTGGTCCGTGCAATATCCTCGGGGGGGGCTGCCGCAGGCGGCGGGGGGCAGACAGCCCCCCTGCAACACCACAGGCTAGAAATCCAGATCGGCATAATGTGCTGGTGGGCGGAATCCAGACACCTGATCCGCCAGTATTGACCGAAAAGCCGGACGTGACTTGATTTTGGCATACCAGTCCTTGACTGCCTCGCTGCGGTTCCAGTCCACGTCTGAAATATAGTCCAGCGAACTCAGATGCGCAGCGGCGGCAAAGTCGGCCAGCGTCATTACATCACCTGCCAACCAGCGGCGATGGTCCAGCAACCAGGTCATGTAGTCCAGATGATACTTGATCGCCCTGGCCCCGTCCTTGACATTGCGACTGTCGGGATAGCCGGCTCCGCTAATCTTCTTGTTCACCCGTTCGTACAAAAGCTTGGACGTCACCTCATGATGAAACTTGTCGTCAAACCAACCCACCAGGCGGCGCACTTCCAATCGGTCTTCGGGGCTGGACGGCATCAAAGCAGGCTCGGCGCGGGTTTCTTCAATGTACTCACATATGGCCGCGCTTTCGGCCATCAGTATACCATCCAGCTTCAGCACTGGTACTTTGGCCGCCGGGTTGCGACGCAGGAAATCAGGATCCGCCTCCCAATAGCGCTCTTCAACCAATTCGACCTCAATCTTCTTTTCCGCCAAAGACAGGCGGACCTTGCGGCAGAACGGCGATAGGGGAACATGAAAAAGACGGGCCATGACAATCCGGAATGAAAAAACGCTATATTAAACCAATGCCCCTTTAGCGTCAGTTTTTCAATCCTCGAAACAGGCGGAACGCCCATCTGCGCGAATGGTGGCCGCCCCATCCTGAATTGAAACGGCGCGGCGGCGCATGGACGCGCTGGGTTTTGCCGCCGACCGCTTCTTGGGCGCTGGCAGCACTGTTGCCAGCAGAGCCGCCTGTTTCGGGCTCAATGCTTCGGGGCCGACATCGAAATACCGGCGCGCGGCGGCCTCGACGCCAAATACGCCTTCGCCCATCTCAGCGACATTCAGATAGACCTCAACGATCCGCCGCTTGGACCAGACTGCTTCAACGGCTGGTGTTATCGCTGCCTCCAGGGCTTTTCGGGGCCAGCTGCGCCCTTGCCACAAGAACACATTCTTGACCACTTGCTGAGAGATGGTTGACCCTCCCCTAGTACCGCCGGCCTCCATTGCCGCGCGAATTGCAACCACGTCAAAACCCCAGTGCAAACAGAAATTGGCGTCCTCGGCGGCCACCACCGACCGGGCCATGACCGGCGCTATTTCTTCAATCGGAACCCAATCGCGATCGACGCTACCCAGACGGCGCGCCTCGGACCAGATTGTGTGCGTAGTTGGTGGATTGATCACGGAAAAGGTTATGACCAGTACCATCACCACCACGATAGCGATGGCCATACTGCGCAGAAGGAAAAACCCAACCCAGCGCAACGGCCAGAACAGGCCTCGCCGGGGCGGGGGCTTTTTCGATCGCTTTTTGCCGGTCGGCTTTGCCCCGGATTTGGATTTTGCTGCCCGTGCCATGGCGCAGATATACGGGTCCACGTCTGTTCAGGAAAGCACTGATGCGCCCGAATATGCAGGCAACTTCACCGATAACGGTTGCTGTGGCGACATTTGCCGGTGCTTTGCTGCCACAAAGCACCGGATAAAACGTCCTGGTTGTCTTACTCTGCCGGAATTGCCCTGTCTTCGATACTCAGGGGGGCTGGCAGATGCGCCAGCATCTCTTTGGGGCAGACCTGCAGGAAATGCCGCTTTTCACTGTCCCAGTGTTGCAGAATTCCAGCTGCTTTACGGCTGGCTGTTTCTGACGCGTGCCTCTCAATCAGCCCCTTGAGTTCACCCAGCCAATGATCGCCGCTCACTTTGCAGGTCACAACGGTTTCAGGGTTCATCAGGGTCTCGCCCAGACCTTCAGGATCATAGATATAGGCCATGCCACCGGTCATCCCGGCACCAAAATTCGCGCCAATCCCGCCAAGGATAACCGCCACTCCACCGGTCATGTATTCGCAGCCATTGGACCCGCAACCCTCGATTACAACGCGCGCCCCCGAGTTGCGCACCGCAAATCGTTCACCCGCGCGCCCGGCAGCAAAAAGAAACCCGTCTGTTGCCCCATACAGCACTGTGTTGCCAATAATCGTGTTCTTATCGGTCTCTAAAGGGCTTACTTGTGGTGGGCGCACCACAATCGTGCCGCCCGACAGGCCCTTGCCCACATAATCATTGGCATCGCCCGATACTTCCAGTTTCAACCCCGGAGCGGCAAAGGCACCCAGTGACTGCCCCGCCGAACCCTGAAGTTTGACCGTCAGGTGATTGGGCTGCAAACGGTTGCGCATTCCAAAATTCTGCACGATCAAACTCGAGGTGCGCGCGCCCACAGTCCGGTGCGTATTCTGCACCGCGTAGGACAATTGCATCTTTTCGCCGTCCTTCAGGAAACGGGCGGCATCCCGCACGATTTCGGCGTCCAGCGTATCCGGAACTGCGTTGCGTTCCTTATCGCGATCATAAACGATGTCGGACGCACCATCGACAGAGATCAAAAGCGGATTCAGGTCCAGATCATCAAGATGCGCCGAGCCACGGCTAACTTGCGCCAGCAGGTCCGCCCGGCCGATCACCTCGTCCAGCGACCGCGCACCGATCGAGGCCAGCAATTCGCGGACCTCCTGCGCATAGAACGTGATCAGGTTCACGACCTTGTCGGCGCTGCCGGTGAACTTGTCGCGCAGGGCCTCATCCTGGGTGCAGATCCCAACCGGGCAGGTGTTGGACTGGCACTGGCGCACCATGATACAGCCCATGGCGATCAGCGCCGCGGTGCCGATGCCGTATTCCTCGGCCCCCATCATCGCCGCCATCACAATGTCGCGGCCCGTGCGCAGCCCACCATCGGTGCGCAGCGTCACCCGGCCCCGCAGGTTGTTCATTGCCAACACCTGATGCGTCTCGGTCAGGCCCATTTCCCACGGCAGCCCGACATATTTGATGCTGGTCGCCGGGCTGGCCCCAGTACCGCCGTTATGGCCCGATATCAGAATGATATCAGCCTTGGCCTTGGCCACCCCGGCGGCGATGGTGCCAACACCGCTGGAGGCAACCAGTTTCACAGTCACCTTGCAGCGTGGGTTGATCTGCTTCAGGTCGTAAATCAGCTGAGCCAGATCCTCGATGGAATAGATATCGTGGTGTGGCGGCGGGCTGATCAACGTCACGCCCTTGGTCGAATGCCGCAACCTGGCGATCAGTTCCGTGACCTTGATGCCCGGCAACTGTCCACCCTCTCCGGGCTTGGCCCCCTGGGCCACCTTGATCTCAAGTTCTTCGCACTGATTCAGATATTCCGCCGTGACACCAAACCGACCAGAGGCGACCTGTTTGATCTTGGCTGACGGGTTGTCACCGTTGGGTTCAGGAACGAAATGGCCCGGGTCTTCTCCGCCTTCGCCACTGTCAGATTTTGCGCCGATCCGGTTCATCGCCACATTCAGGGTCTTGTGTGCCTCGGGCGAAAGTGCGCCCAGCGACATGCCCGGCGTGACGAACCGCTTGCGGATCGCCGTAATGCTTTCAACTTCCTCCAACGGGACAGGTTCACCCAGTGGCTTGATGTCCAGCAGGTCGCGCAGATGGATTGGCGGGCGCGATTGCATTTGCGCGGAAAACTGCTTCCACAACTCGAACGACGCCTTGTCGCAGGCCATCTGCAACAGGTGCATGGATGTCGCTTCCCAAGCGTGGGTTTCGCCTGACTTGCGTAATTTGTAGAACCCGCCAATGGGCAGAATATCTTGTCCGCTGGTCCAGCCCCTGGCATGGATTTCTTCGGCTTTATGCTGAATGCCGCTGACGCCGATGCCGGAAATCCGGCTGGTCATGCCGGGGAAATATTCGGCACACATGGCGCGGGACAGGCCCACGGCCTCATAGTTCAGGCCTCCTCGATAGGACGAGATTACCGAAATTCCCATTTTGGCCATGATCTTGAGCAGCCCCAGATCAATCGCTGCGCGATACCGGGAAATGTTCTCGGTCAGACTGCCTTCGGCCAGACCGCGCTCGACCCGATCGGCCAGCGAATCCTCGGCCAGATAGGGGTTCACCACCGTCGCCCCACAGCCGATCAGCACGGCAAAATAATGTGGATCGACACATTCCGCGCTGCGCACATTCAGCGAACAAAACGTGCGCAACCCTTTGCGCGTCAAATGGCTGTGAACGGCGCTGGTGGCCAGAATCATCGGCATCGCCACGCGGTCAGGTCCGGAATTCTGGTCACTTAGCACCAGATGCCCGGCACCCGAACGTACCGCGTCCTCGGCTTCATCGCGGATTCTCGCCAATGCATCGCCCAGCGCACCGTTGCCGGGCTCAAAGCTGCAATCAATTGCGGTCTGAGGTGCGTTGAACTGACGGGTCAGTGCCTCGAACTGAGCATTGCCGACAAACGGGCTTTCCAGCACGATAATCTCGGTTTGGTTGCTGCTTTCGTCCAGCACGTTCTTGAGGTTCCCGAACCGGGTTTTCAGGCTCATCACCCGGAATTCACGCAGGGAATCAATCGGCGGATTGGTTACCTGACTGAAATTCTGGCGAAAGAAATGACTTAGCGGGCGGTATTTTTTCGACAGCACGGCGCTGGGCGTGTCATCCCCCATCGAGGCGATTGCTTCTTTGCCATCCTCGGCCATCGGAGCCAGAATCTGTTCCAGTTCTTCAATGGAATAACCGGCGGCGATCTGGCGTTTGCGCAGCTCTGCACCGCTGAACAGAGGCGTTTCCACGACCCCCGCCAACTCTGAATCTGCATCGTTGATCTTACCGACCCACTCGCCAAACGGCAGCGCTCTGGCCAGTTTATTCTTGATTTCAATGTCGTGAAACAGCTTGCCTTTCTTCATGTCCACAGCCAGAAGCTGACCCGGCCCAAGAGCGCCTTTCTCGACGACATCAGCCTCGTTGATCGGCACCATCCCGGCCTCGGACCCGGCAATCAGCAAACCGTCACCGGTCACCACATACCGCATCGGCCGCAACCCGTTGCGGTCCAGCCCGGCGCACACCCAGCGCCCGTCGGTCATGGCCAGTGCCGCCGGCCCGTCCCAGGGTTCCATGACAGAGTTGCAATAGGAATACATGTCGCGCCAGGCCTGCGGCAGTTCCACCGCCTGCTTGGACCAGCTTTCGGGCACCAGCATGGTCTTGGCCATTGGCGCACTACGCCCGGCCCGCACCAGAACCTCGAATACAGCATCCAATGCGGCAGAATCCGACGACCCCTGCGCGATGATCGGCTTGATGTCCTCGGCCAAGTCGCCGAACGCCGATGAGGCCATGCGAATCTCGTGGCTTTTCATCCAGTTGACGTTGCCCTTCAGCGTGTTGATTTCGCCGTTATGGGCCAGCATCCGGAACGGTTGCGCCAGCCACCATTGGGGAAAGGTGTTGGTCGAATAGCGCTGGTGGTAAATCGCAAACGCACTGTCAAAGCGTTCATCCATCAGGTCTGGGTAAAACACGGCCACCTGTTCGGCCAGCATCATGCCCTTGTAGATGATCGACCGACAAGAAAGCGAAGCGATATAAAGCTCGTTGATGCCCTCATTCGTGGCGGCCTTTTCGATTCGGCGGCGGATCACGTACAATTCGCGCTCGAACTGATCTTCGTCCACGCCCTTGGTGTTGGAAATCAGGATCTGCTCAATCTCGGGTCGGGTCGCGTTAGCCTTTTCGCCCAGACAAGTCACATCGACCGGCACGTGGCGCCAGCCATAGATGTAGTAACCCATACGCAGCACTTCAGTCTCGACGATGGTCCGGCATGTTTCTTGCGCGCCAAAATCTGTTCGGGGCAGGAACACCTGACCCACAGCCACCAACTCGTCCATGCGCGGCTCGTGACCGGTGCGCCGGATCTGGTCGTAAAAGAACATCACCGGAATCTGCAGGTGAATACCGGCCCCGTCGCCGGTCTTGCCATCCGCATCCACCGCGCCACGATGCCAGATGGCTTTCAGAGCGTTGATCCCCGCCTCGACCACCTTGCGGTTTTTCTTGCCATCGACCGAAACAACCAGACCGACTCCGCAGGAGGAATGTTCCTCGGATTCTGAATACAGACCGTTTTCACCCATCCATTTGCGTTTGGCCTCTTCGGCGGCGACCCAATTGGCGTCATACTTGATATCATTCATGGCTCAGGTCTCCTGGCTCGGGGTGTACATGGCAATCACCTCTTGCGCGGTCATGTTTTTGGTCTCGTTGGCAAAGGCAAATGCCTCTGATTTCTCATCAATGAAAATCTGGCGGGTCATTGTCAGGTCGCTCGTATCGTCCAACAGGCCGATCGGCATGTGATATGTGTCCTTTTCCGGCCCCGCCGTGAGCCGATACCAAAGCCCGGACCCGCATTTGTTGCACCAGGCTCTCTCGGCCCAGTCTGAGGATTGAAAGGTCTTGATGTGCGCTTGCCCTTCAAATCGGATCGTTTCCTGTGGGATCGTCAGGGACAGCAACGCCGACCCGGCCCAGTGTTGACACATCCGGCAATGACAGGCCCCGAACTCCGGGTTCAGACCACGCACAGCAAAATGAACCGCGCCGCACATGCATTGTCCTGTTCTGTCGCTCATCTTTGATCTTCCTTGTCTTTCCGGGTCACGTTTGTTGACCTTGTTTCGCGCCTATTTTCGCGTTTGCGCGAATCGTGCCTCTGTTTGGAACGTAAGGGGTGTACATGTCTGAAGCAGCTACTCAGCGGCTACTTTGACCGCATTATTGAACTGATCCAGAACCGCCGACGCACAATCACGACCGTCCCGGATTGCCCAAACTACCAAAGATGCGCCGCGCACAATATCGCCAACGGCGTAAACGCCCGGCATATCGGTTTCCCCACTCCCGTACTTTGCCTTGATCGTGCCCCAGCTGGTCACCGCCAGTTCTGGCTGACTCCACAGCGAGGGCAGGTCTTCGGGTTCAAAGCCCAACGCCTTGATGACCAGATCTGCCTTTTCAGTGTAATCGGCACCCTCAATCACTTCGGGGGCCTGGCGACCGGTTGCATCAGGGGCACCGAGGCGCATTTTTTGAACCAATACGCCGGATACGGCTTGGTCGCCAAGAAAGCCCTTTGGAGCACTAAGCCATTCGAAAATAACGCCTTCCTCTTCAGCATTTGATACTTCCCGCAGGCTGCCCGGCATGTTCGCGCGGTCCCGACGATACAGGCATTTAACACTTGTCGCACCTTGTCGAATACTTGTGCGCACGCAATCCATCGCCGTGTCACCGCCACCGATTACCACAACACGCTTTCCATATGCGTTCATCTTGCCCGAATCGAATTCCGGCACGTCGTCACTAAAACTTTTTCGGTTACTGGTAGTCAGGAAATCAATTGCCTTTTCAATACCGTTCAGTCTGCTACCCGGCATTTGCAGGTCGCGGGACTTGTAGACACCGGTGGCAATGATAACCGCATCATGCTCGGCCCTGATTGCGGTGAATATGTCGGCATCCACGTCACAGTTCTGAACCAACTCAACGCCACCTTCAGCCAGTTGGTCATTGCGCCGCATCACAATGTCTTTCTCCAACTTGAAGCCCGGAATGCCATAGGTCAACAACCCGCCTGCGCGGTCGTTGCGGTCATAAACCGTGACCTGAACCCCTGCCCGCCGCAGCACATCCGCCGCCGCCAGACCACCCGGGCCGGACCCGATTATACCAACGCTTTCACTACGTTCCTGCCTTGGCAATATGGGTTGAACCCAGCCCTTTTCCCAAGCCTTATCGGTTATGTACTTTTCAATCGACCCGATGGTCACTGTGCCATGACCGGATTGTTCGATCACGCAGTTGCCTTCGCACAGGCGGTCCTGAGGGCAAATACGGCCGCAAATCTCGGGGAATGTGTTTGTCGCCTGGCTTAACTCATACGCTTCTTTCAATCGCCCTTCGGCGGTCAGGAGAAGCCAGTCGGGAATATTGTTGTGCAGCGGGCAATGAGACTGGCAATAGGGCACGCCACACTGGCTGCACCGGCTGGCCTGTTCGGCGGCCTTGGAATCGGAGAACTCTTCGTAGATCTCATCGAAATCCTTTCGGCGCGTGTCAGCATTCCGCTTTTGCGGCATGTCGCGGTCGATCTTGACGAATTTGAGCATCGGTTGCTTGGCCACGGGGCAAACTCCATGAATTTGGCTGGTCGGGACTGTTTATGGCAAGGTGAGGTGAATTGAAAGTCAGTAATAATGACCTAAAATGCAGCTTTTTTCCAGGCAGGCAGTCCCTCTTTCTGCAGGTGGTCATTATTAGGTATCAAATGCGACCTAAATACAGGCTTTCCTTTTGACTCCATACACTTATACCTGATACTCAAAACGCAACTGAACCGGGTTCAATCTTGCCATGCCACTGTTGCAACTAATCCTGGTGGCCGTGATCCAGGGGATAACCGAATTCCTGCCAGTTTCTTCGTCAGGTCACCTGATTCTTCTGCCTGCACTAACCGACTTCGACGATCAGGGTCAGTTGATCGACGTGGCCGTGCATGTGGGTACATTGGGCGCGGTCGTGTTGTATTTCTGGTCAGACGTCAAGCTTGGCCTTGGTGGCCTTCCCCGCCTGCTTGTCGGACGCACGGACACGCCCGGCGCACGGCTTGCATTAGGGTTGATCATAGCCACAATTCCAGTGATCGTCTTCGGTGCCTTTTTGCATTTCTCTGGTCTCAGCGACAGTTTGCGCTCTGTCACGGTCATCGGCTGGACAATGCTGATTTTTGGATTTGTGCTGTATTTTGCCGACCGGAAAGGTGCCTGCGAAAAACAAACTGGCGATTGGAATTTGAAAGACGCCATGACCATGGGTTTGTGGCAAGCGGTTTCGCTGATACCCGGAACATCGCGTTCGGGCATAACCATCACTGGCGCGCGTCAACTTGGATATAAACGCCAGGATGCCGCCCGTATTTCGATGCTCATGTCGATACCGACCATCATTGCGTCTGGCGTATTGCTGGGGTCCGAGGCCGTGCAAAACGCCGATTCAGGCGCGCTTCGTGACAGCGCGCTGGCAGCGGGTTTTGCCTTTGTCTCAGCACTTTTGGCCCTGACGGGGATGATGCGCCTGCTGCGCAGCGTCAGTTTCACACCTTACGTGGTTTATCGGACGATACTTGCCGCTGTGCTTTTGGCTTACGCCTACAGCGCGTGAGGTACTAATGCCCCGGTTTTCTCGCCGACTGCATGATCGCGTCAAACTGACCGGACGGACGGAAACGCCACAGATAATCAGGAAGGATCGTTTCCACGGCGACGGGTGCGATACCCAGGTCGGCAAACCCTCTGGCCCCGTCAGACACCACATTGTCATGCGCCAGACCGCGCAGTTGATCGCGTGTCAGCAGGCCATTGGATATTAACCCAAGGCTCATTTTCTGAAGCATGTCAAAACCAAACGCGATAATTCTTGCGATCCAGTGCGGCATGTTCAGCACAACGCGCTTGCGGTGAATAACCTTCAGCATCTGATCCACCAACTCCCTTAGCGTGGCGACTTCCGGACCGCCCAATTCATAGATGCCGCTTGCCGTCCCCTGAACGCCCATCACTGCAACTTTAGCCAGGTCATCCACATAGACCGGTTGAAACAGCGTTTTTGCACTTGCCAACGGTAGCACCGGCCCAAGCCGGGTCATCGACGCGAAGCGGTTGAAAAAGCCGTCCTCGGTTCCAAAAACCACCGAGGGGCGCAAAATCATGGCATTCGGCATATGATCCAACACCGCCATTTCACCCCGCGCTTTCGTACGGGAATAGGTGTCATCCGCATTCGAATTCGCGCCGAGAGACGAGACATGAACCATCCGGCCAACACCCGAGTGCGCCGCGAGCCGTGCAATTCGTTCAGCACCCTCGACGTGAACCGCCTCGAAACCATTGGCACCAGTTTCGTTCAGAATACCCACACAATTGACCACGGCTTCGGCACCTTGCAGGGCCTCGGCCACCGAATTTTCATCGCGAATATTGCACAATACCGGTTCGACCTGGCCAACAGTGCCGTAGAGTTTGACAAACAAAGCCTCATTCGGGCGTCGCGTTGCAACGCGCACGCGCCAACCTTCGAGGGCCATGCGTCGCGCGATATACCTGCCAACAAATCCGGATCCGCCAAAAATTGTGACTAGTTTGGACATCCAAAGTCTCCCGTTCTTCTGTCTCAGCATTGATCTACTCTTCCACCAACTATCGAACAAGGCGCAAAATCACCGCACGGGGCACTACCTCGCACGGTCGCCAACTGGTATCCGGCATGCAGGATTGTCAGTTTGAGCCGGTTTCGTGAACAGGCGGTGAACTGCCATGGAACAAAGTGGCATAATCTGGGTCAGAGTCTGGGGCGTCGCGCCAGTGAGATCTTCACTCATTCATTTGGCAGCCAAGCCGGAACTTGCGTCTGAGCCGTGTTGTGATAGCAGGGCGTAACCAAAATTCTGGGGGCCGTCATGGACGATCTTAAGGCAAAATATCTGGGGCAAATCGCCGGCGCGGCGGACGAAGCAGCGCTTGAGGCGATCCGCGTTGGTGCCATCGGTAAAAAGGGCGAAGTCAGTCTGAAAATGCGCGAATTGGGAAAAATGACTCCCGAAGAACGCCAGGTGGCCGGTCCCGCTCTGAACGCGCTCAAGGACGAGATAACCAGTGCCCTGACCGCCCGAAAATCCGGCCTGGCCGATGCCGCACTGGACGAACGCTTGCAAAGCGAATGGCTTGACGTGACGCTACCCTCACGGCTCAACCGCCGTGGGACGTTGCACCCAATCAGCCAGGCCAGCGAAGAGATCACCGCGATCTTTGCCGAGATGGGCTTTGCCGTAGCCGAGGGCCCGCGGATTGACACCGACTGGTATAATTTCGATGCTTTGAACATCCCCTCGCACCATCCGGCAAGGGCCGAGATGGACACGTTCTATATGCATCGCTCGGGCGGTGATGATCGCCCGCCACATGTGCTGCGCACGCATACATCTCCGGTACAGATTCGCACGATGGAGGCGCAGGGCGCGCCGATCCGCATCATTTGCCCGGGTGGTGTTTACCGCGCCGATTACGACCAGACCCACACGCCGATGTTTCATCAGGTTGAAGGTCTGGCGATAGATACCGACATATCCATGGCCAATCTGAAATGGGTGCTTGAGGAATTCGTAAAATCCTATTTTGAGGTGGAAGATGTAGAATTGCGGTTTCGCGCCTCGCATTTCCCATTTACTGAACCATCCGCCGAGGTCGATATCCGCTGTTCCTGGAAAGACGGTACGCTGAAGATCGGCGAGGGCGACGACTGGATGGAAATTCTTGGCTCGGGCATGGTGCACCCAAAGGTGATCGCGGCCGGAGGAATCGACCCGGATGTATATCAGGGATTTGCCTTTGGCATCGGCATCGACCGGATGGCCATGCTGAAATACGGAATTCCGGATTTGCGGGCGTTCTTTGATTCAGATTTGCGGTGGCTGAGGCATTACGGCTTTGCGAGCCTGGATGTGCCGACGTTGCGTGGTGGATTGTCACGCTAGTCCTATCTTAGGGTCCGATTCAAAATGAGTTGAGTCACTTCAATCTCTTGCGCGCTACCTTGTCATGCGCCTGATGTGGGCGATGAGAACCCTTGCCTCGGCGCTTTCAACCGTTCTCTCCCAATCCGTCGCCAGACGGCGGCATTTTCCGAGCCAGGCGAAGATGCGTTCGACAACCCACCCCAACTTGGGCGCAATCGCCCGATACGCTGCGTTCCGCGCCTTCAAATGATCCCCCGGATCATTTGATCCGCTGGCGCGGACCAGCTTGAACTCGCTCGCATAATCGGCACGGTTCTCTTTGAAAAGCCGAATGCCGCGTGTGCGGAACTCAGCCGTGTAGGATGGTGTGTTTTCGCGTGTCATAGGGTTTACCCTTTGAGAGTTTTACCCTCCGGTAAAGTCGCGGCGGTTCAGTTACATCAAGCTAGTCGTTCAGCCGGTTCAACCGGTTCAGCCGCGCGCGTACCGACAACCCATGCGCTTCAAGGCTCTCGGATATGGCAAGCGTCTCGGCGGACGGTCCAATGGCCTGCAATGCGGCGGGGGTCATTTTGGACAAGGTTGTGCGCTTGAGGAAATCCAGTACCGACAGGCCGGAACTGAAACGGGCAGAGCGGGCGGTTGGCAGCACATGGTTTGGGCCGCCGACATAGTCGCCTATCGCCTCGGGCGTCCATTGGCCCAGGAAAATGGCACCTGCGTGGATTGTCTTTTTTGACAAGGCATCGGGATCTGACACGCACAGTTCCAGATGTTCGGGGGCAATGCGGTTGGACAGATCGGCAGCTTCGTCCAGATCACGCACGGTGATAACCGCGCCATAATCGCGCCAACTTGGCCCGGCAATTGCACGTCGGTCCAGAGTTTGCAGGCGGGTGTCTATCGCAGCGGCCACGGCACGGCCAAATGCAGCATCATCCGTGACAAGGATAGACTGCGCAACTTCATCGTGCTCTGCTTGGCTGAGCAGGTCGAGGGCGATCCAGTCCGGGTCATTATTCTTGTCGGCGATTACCAGAATTTCCGATGGCCCAGCGATCATGTCGATGCCAACCTTGCCAAATACCCGCCGCTTGGCAGCGGCTACAAAGGCATTCCCGGGGCCAGTGATCTTGTCAACCGGGCGAATGGTTTGGGTGCCATAAGCCAGCGCGGCAATCGCCTGAGCCCCACCGATGCGGTAAATCGTGTCCACACCAGCAAGCTCGGCGGCCAAGAGTACCAATGGATTCACAACCCCGTCCGGTGTCGGAACAGTGATGGTCAGTCGGTCAACTCCGGCCACTTGGGCGGGAATGGCGTTCATCAGGATTGAGGACGGATATGAGGCCAAACCGCCGGGCACATATAGTCCTGCCGAGGATACTGCCGACCAGCGCCAACCCAAAGTGGCACCTGTCGCGTCGGTCCATTGGTCGTCGGCAGGCATTTGACGTTCATGGTAGGCGCGAATACGGGAAGCGGCCAACTCAAGGGCGGCACGGTCTGTGGGTGACACCGCGTCAGTCGCTTGCGCGATTTCCTCGGATGTAAAGGCCAATGTTCCGGGGGTCAGCTTCAACCGGTCAAAGCGTGCCGTCAACTCAATCACCGCCACATCACCACGGGCGCGCACATCAGCGATGATGTCGGCAACTACTGCATCTACATCCGGGCTGTCCTCGCGTTTGGCACCCAACAGCTCTGCAAACTGATCTTCAAACTCGATCGAAGCGGTGGAAAGAAACTGTGGCATAGGTACCCTCTTTTCTGTTCGAACGCTGATAGAGGTGGCCATACATTTTACACCAATCGGCAGCAAAATTAGATGGGTCAGGGCTTAATCTATGGTGCCAATCTCATGGATTTTGTTTGTCTGTCACAGGCCTCATCCGACGTCAATATTCCATGGGTAGGCGAAGGCAATTCTCCTGTACAGGGTCACAATGCCCTGAATAAACATCCAGCCTGAAACCTATCCGCCTCGCCAAATCCTCTAAAAAATCCAGGGCGTTTGGTCGCCCACAAAGCACTCAGACCTTCTCCTGTTCGCGTGAAAATCAAGCGAGCAGTGTCTCCTTTCAAATGGCCAAGTATTTGGGGGCAGGTCAAAATCTTAACTGTCGTCTGGATCTACCATCACTTCTGTGTCGGTTTCTTCGACTACGGTGCTCTGAATTTTGTTGAACCAGCCATTGGCTTGGTGTTGTTCCAGCAACCACTGATCAATCTGGCCAACGGCGTTTCGTGACAGACCCCGCAGCTGCTCTGCTTTAGTGCGATCATGGCCCGACCCGACCAAAAAAGTTTCGCTGGTCGTGGTTTCCAGAACCGTAAACTGCTCAGGCTTGTCATTCAGCTTCTTTCCGGCGGCGTCGTCCCAAGCCGTCACATTGATGATCAGAGCCGATTTAGGACTGTAGACCAACGGAACCCCCTTTGGTGCCAGCATATAGCCTTCTATACTAATCCCAAGGTGGTAAACCTGCGTACCCTGATAGAGGCCAAACCGCTCGCCCACGGCCATTTTCATGGCCGCCACCCACTCTTCCTCGGTAGCATCCCGCGATACAGGGCCTTTTCGCATCTTGCTGGCGACGACAACATTGTGTCCCAAGCTGAATTCACCCAGCTGTTCCAACGGTTCGTCCGGCGTGGCGGGTGTGCAGCTGGCGGCTATGACCAAAATGGTCATCAGGGCAAAAATGCGGGTCATATTGTCTCTCACTGCCTCAATTGCGTAGCAAATAGACCAGCAAGGCCGCCGGCGCAAACCAAACTGAAGTTGGACCGTCGTAGAATAAAATGGAACGTCAATGAGCTACTCCCGCCACTACCCGTTAAAAATGACGTGCAGAGCAGTGGCTCCACTCTCGCATAGGAGTCTTCAGCCCCTCCGACCACGCAAGAATTCCCGCCCAATCGTGCTCGCCGGGCAACCAAGAAGTTATCCGATCCGCCCGCAGACTGGCCCCACGTCGGCATTTAGCAAGGATCAGGTCTCGTCCCTCGCAATTGAGGTGCTTGTACCGTCTGTCCAGCGCAACATCCTATGCCTGTTGGGCTGTGGCCGTTGCACTTGATAATTTGACCCACTACCCTGTTGCGCGATGTCTTCCCATCCCGCCCAATCTGCTGTATGGCCGCAGAATCTGAAATCCGGCGCCCGGACTCCAGCGTCAGACTGTAATGATACCGGAGTCAGGGGGAATTCGCCCCCTATGCAATGGCCCCCTGGGGCCTACTTGAGGAACGTAGATGTTCAACGTAACAAAAAAATCAATCGAGTGGGGCGAAGAAACGCTCACTCTGGAAACCGGCAAGATTGCCCGTCAGGCTGACGGTTCGGTTATCGCCACACTTGGCGAAACCAGCGTCATGGCCAACGTGACCTTTGCCCGCAAGCAAAAGCCGGGTCAGGACTTTTTTCCCCTGACCGTCCATTATCAGGAAAAATACTATGCGGCCGGTAAAATACCTGGCGGCTTTTTCAAGCGCGAAGCGCGCCCCACCGAAAAGGAAACGCTGACCGCGCGTCTGATCGACCGTCCGATCCGCCCGCTGTTCGTACCCGGCTTCAAAAACGAAGTTCTGGTTATGTGTACGGTACTTAGCCATGATCTGGTCAACGACCCGGACATGGTGGCGATGATCGCCGCCAGTGCCGCGCTGACCATTTCGGGCGCGCCGTTCATGGGGCCGATTGCCAACTGTCGCGTGGGTTTCGAGGACGGTGAATACATACTCAACCCGACCGTCGACGACATGCACGAATTGCGCCAGAACCCGGACCAGCGTCTGGATCTGGTTGTCGCCGGCACCAAAGACGCCGTGATGATGGTCGAATCCGAAGCATATGAACTGTCCGAGGCGGAAATGCTGGGCGCGGTGAAATTCGCCCACGAGCAGATTCAACCGGTTCTGGACCTGATCATTGATCTGGCCGAAGACGCCGCGAAAGAGCCGTTTGATTTTCAACCGGCTGATTATTCGGACCTTTCCGCAACCGTTGCCGCAGCCGGCGATGAAGCCATGCGCGCCGCGTTTGCCATTTCGGACAAGCAGGAACGCACCGCTGCCGTGTCTGCCGCCCGCGACGTGATCAAGGAAGCCCTTAGCGAAGAGCAGCTTGACGATGCCAACCTTGGCTCGGCAATGAAAAAGCTGGAAGCAGGCATTCTGCGCGGCGATATCGTCAAGAACGGCAAGCGGATCGACGGTCGCAAGACCGACGAAATCCGCGCGATCGTCTCGGAAACCGGCCTGCTGCCGCGGACCCACGGTTCGGCGCTGTTCACCCGTGGTGAAACCCAAGGTCTGGTTGTGACCACGCTGGGCACCGGGGATGACGAACAGTTCATTGATGCGCTGCATGGCAACTTCAAATCCAACTTCCTGCTGCACTATAATTTCCCGCCCTATTCGGTTGGTGAAGTTGGCCGGGTCATGGGCCCGAACCGCCGCGAGATTGGCCATGGTAAACTGGCATGGCGTGCGTTGCAGGCGGTTCTGCCGGCATCGACCGACTTTCCATACACAATCCGCGTTGTGTCCGAGATCACCGAATCCAACGGCTCATCCTCGATGGCGTCGGTCTGTGGTGGATCGCTGTCGATGATGGACGCAGGCGTGCCGCTGAAATCGGCCGTGGCCGGTGTCGCCATGGGTCTGATCATGGAAGAAGACGGTTCCTACGCGATCCTGTCCGACATTCTGGGTGACGAAGATCACCTTGGCGACATGGACTTCAAGGTGGCTGGTACCGAAAACGGCATCACCTCGTTGCAGATGGATATCAAGATCGCAGGAATCACGCCCGAGATCATGGAGAAAGCTCTGGAGCAGGCCAAGGCCGGTCGGATGCATATCCTGGGCGAGATGTCCAACGCCCTGACCGAAGCGGCTGATTTCAGCATCCACGCACCGCGCATCGAAACCATGCAGGTTCCGACCGACAAGATCCGTGAAGTGATCGGTTCGGGTGGTAAGGTGATCCGCGAGATCGTCGAAGTGTCGGGTGCCAAGGTCGATATCAACGACGAAGGCATCATCAAGATCGCATCGCCCAACGGCGATTCGATCAAGAAAGCCTATGACATGATCCACGCCATTGTCGCCGAGCCCGAAGTTGGCGCGATCTATACCGGCACAGTGGTCAAGATCGTCGATTTCGGTGCCTTCGTGAACTTCTTTGGCAAGCGCGACGGTCTGGTACACGTGTCCCAGATCGAGAACCGCCGCCTGAACCATCCTTCGGACGTGTTGAAGGAAGGTCAGGAAGTGAAGGTCAAGCTGCTTGGCTTTGACGATCGCGGCAAGGTGCGCCTGTCGATGAAAGTGGTTGATCAGGCAACCGGCGAAGAGATCAAGAGCGAAGACTAGGCCAAACGCCCTTCGTAAGAAAACCAAAGCCCCGGTGGAAACGCCGGGGCTTTTGCGTATGGTTCCTGGCCTTCCGGCACCGCTATCGGCGCACGCAGGGACAGAAGGACGATGTCTTTCCAGTATCAGAAATCCGGAGTAAGCAGCCTTATGCGTTCCTACATCATCCATATGCGCGGCGATCAAAGACGTCAGGCAAACGCCAAACAATTGCTGGCCACCTTGCCCAACGCCCGTATTGTCGATGCGGTCGTCGGTAACGACGTTACGGACAGAATCGAAATCACCCCTGGCACACAGCATGCGCCGCGGTATCCATTCCCGCTTTCTCCTGGCGAGGCGGGCTGTTTCCTTAGCCACCGGCAATGTTGGCTGAGGATCATTGAGCAAGCGCATGACTTTGCCCTGATCGCAGAGGACGACCTGTGCATCGACCCCACCCTCTGGCCCGAGGTGCTGGACCTTATTCACAGCCACGCGAGTGCGGACACATATATCCGTATCCCGGCCAAGAACCGAGAGCGATCGGCCAATGACGTGGCAAGACGCGACCAGGCGAAGCTGTTTTTACCGCGTATCATCGGTTTGCAAACAGTTCTGCAAGTGGTTGGCCGGAATGCAGCCAAAAGGTTGCTGGCGGCCAGTGAAGTGCTGGACCGCCCGGTCGATACGTTTGTTCAGATGCACTGGGTCACCGGACAACCTGTTCACTCGATTTACCCCAATGGCATCCAGGAATTGACGACCGAACTGGGCGGATCCACCATCCAAAAGAAATCCCGCGCCGGCAATGTGCTGACGCGGGAAATCAAACGGGCGTGGTATCGCGCGCAGGTCGATTTGCGCCCGCAAAAAGCTTAGTCTTTGAATTTTAACCCGGAGCCTTGGTCGTACGCAGATAGGGCAGGAGCGTTTCAATTTCACCGAATTTGGCTTTGGCGTCTTCGTCGCTGACCGTGGTCGGCACAATGACATCATCACCGACATTCCAGTTCGCGGGGGTTGCCACGCCATTGCCGTTGGCCATTTGCAACCCGTCCAAAGCGCGCAGCACTTCAGCAAAGTTGCGCCCTACATTCATCGGATAGACCATCGACAGCTTCAGTTGCTTGTCCGGTCCGACGATAAACACCGCCCGTACCGTGGCACTGTCGGCCGGGGTGCGCCCATCGGGCATATAGGCTTCGGCGGGAAGCATATCAAAGGCTTTGGACACAGCCAGATCCTCGTCCGCGATGATCGGAAACCCAGCCTTGGCCCCGCTGGTTTTTTCGATGTCACCCTTCCATTTTTTGTGTTCTTCCACTCCATCCACCGAAAGGCCGATCACTTTGGTGCCGCGCTTTTCCCATTCCTCGGCCAGTTGGGCGACGGCCCCGAACTCAGTCGTGCAGACAGGCGTGAAATCCTTTGGGTGCGAAAACAGGATCGCCCAGCTGTCACCGATCCAGTCGTGGAACTGAATTGTGCCCTGATCGGTTTCGGCAGTGAAATTCGGTACGGTGTCGTTGATGCGAAGTCCCATGGGATATCCTCTTGCAAGCGTTTCAGGAGTACTTAATCTGACAGGATATATCCATTTCGCCGATTCTACACCCTGTGTCTTGCGGCTATCTATTTGCAATGACAAAATACCCGCCTAGCCCTTCACAAAATTACAGGAGCATCAGGAAATGATCGAAAAGCGTCAGTTTTACATCAATGGTCAATGGGTCAACCCGATTCAGGCGCATGACCATCAGGTTATAGACCCATCGAGTGAAGACCCTTGTGCGGTGATTTCGCTGGGCTCTGCCGCCGACACGGACGCTGCCGTGGCCGCGGCCAAGGCCGCCCTGCCCGGATGGATGGCCACCCCGGCGGCTGATCGAATCGCTTTGGTGGAAAAGTTGATCGACATCTACAAAACCCGTGGCGAAGACCTGGCCCAAGCCATGTCTTCGGAAATGGGCGCGCCGATCGACATGGCCCGTACTCAACAGGTAGGGGCCGGGATATTCCACCTCAAGACGTTTGTGCGCGCGGCAAAAGCGTTTGCGTTTGATAAACAGCTGAACGATCGCTCTCCTAATGACCGGATCATCTACGAGGCGGTTGGCGTCGCCGCCCTGATCACGCCCTGGAACTGGCCGATGAACCAGATCACGCTCAAGGTTGGTGCGGCAGCGGTTGCCGGTTGTACCATGGTGCTGAAGCCATCCGAGGAAAGCCCGCTGGACGCGATGATCTTTGCCGAGATGATGCACGAAGCAGGGTTTCCCGCCGGCGTGTTCAATCTGGTCAATGGCGACGGCGTTGGCGTTGGCACACAGCTTTCGGCCCACCCGGATGTGGATATGGTCAGCTTTACCGGCTCGACCCGCGCAGGCACGGCAATTTCCAAAAGCGCCGCGGATACGCTGAAAAAGGTGCACCTGGAGCTGGGTGGCAAAGGGGCCAACGTGATCTTTGACGATGCCGATGAAAAGGCGGTCAAACGCGGTGTGATGCACATGATGAACAACACCGGCCAGTCTTGTAATGCGCCCAGCCGGATGCTGGTGCAAAAGGGTGTTTACGATCAGGCCGTCGCCACAGCTGCGGAAGTCGCGAACAAAATCACCGTCGGTAACGCCCATGATGAGGGGCACCATATCGGCCCGGTGGTGAACGAAGCGCAATGGGGTAAGATCCAGAACCTGATTCAGGTTGGGATCGACGAAGGCGCACGGCTGGTTGCTGGCGGCACCGGGCGCCCCGATGGGTTGAACCGCGGCTTTTATGTCAAGCCGACGGTGTTTGCCGATGTCAACAATGACATGACCATCGCGCGGACCGAAATCTTTGGCCCGGTGATGGTGATGATCCCGTTCGAAACCGAGGCCGAGGCCATCGAGATCGCCAATGACACGCCTTATGGCCTAACCAATTATGTCCAGACGCAGGACGGCGAACGTGCCAACCGCATGGCCCGCGCCCTGCGGTCCGGCATGGTCGAGATGAACGGTCAGGGTCGCTCTCCGGGGGCACCGTTTGGTGGAATGAAACAGTCCGGCAACGGGCGTGAAGGCGGCATCTGGGGTATCGAGGACTTCCTTGAGGTCAAAGCGGTCGGCGGCTGGGCAGCCGAGTAATCTGCTGACTAAAGTGTGAAAAAGGCCGCGCCCCAAAAGCGCGGCCTTTCTTCTTTTCAGACCTCAGAGGTGGTCGCGGAATTTCGGACCAGTTGTTAAGGTGGATCGCATGACGAGAGAAGTGATCTGCAATGA
>Ga0209121_10000269_pt1 | contig 56074 bp, 58 predicted proteins | sample Cruoilmetagenom3_FD_187292 | JGI IMG/M metagenome (GOLD analysis project Ga0209121, IMG submission 187292) | Oil polluted marine microbial communities from Coal Oil Point, Santa Barbara, California, USA - Sample 3 (SPAdes) (version 2) | ecosystem: Environmental > Aquatic > Marine > Oil seeps ... | reverse complement strand
TGGTGGGCCCGGAGTGATTCGAACACTCGACCAATGGATTATGAGTCCACTGCTCTAACCAACTGAGCTACGGGCCCTTAAGGGCAGGCGGTCGGAGGTGCTGTGTGGATGAGCTGTTCCGACCGAGCGGCGATTATAGCGACTTGTGTTGGGCGAATCCATAGAGGCATGCAGACTTTATCTCAGACTGAAAACAGCACAGAGCAGCAGGATAAGTTCAGAACATTCTACCCAGGCACCGAGGGTGTCGCCGGTAAATCCTTGTAGCCGTTGGAGTAAGCTCTGGTGAAATAGCCAGAAAAGCAGGCCAAGTGCGATGAAGGAGAGAATGCCCGCTGGGTAGAAAAGAATCATCATGCTGCTGGTGAGGGCGATGATCACGAAAGCACTTTGTCGGGGCAGTGTTTTAGCCATGGTGGCGGCAATGCCTTTTTCGCGCACGTAAGGCAGGGTAAGAAAAAATAACAATAAGCCGCAGCGGCTGAGTGCGGGTATCAATAAGAAATATGCGCTAGATGTAGCGCTTAGTAAAATACTTAAACAAAGCCATTTCAGAAGTAAAAGCAAGATGACTACCGTTAGTGCAATGGGGCCGCTAGTGGGGTCTTTGAGAATGCTCAGGGTTTTTTCTTTATCTCCCAGTCCTCCCATCCACGCATCAGCACAATCAGCCAGGCCATCGATATGTAGGGCTCCGGTGAGCGCCACCCATAGTGCCAATAACAGACCTGCGTTAAGTAATTCTCCGTAGATATTATCGATGCTGTACTGCGCTAGAAGCAGAGAAAATACCCCCAAAATCAGGCCGATAATAAGACCTGCCAGCGGGTAAAAAAGCACCGACTGGCCCATTTCTTTATCCCCGTAGGTGTTAATTCGGGGGGTGGGCAGGGTGGTGAGAAATTGCAGGGCGATCCAGAAGGGCGTCATGGTTTGGGCAGGCTCAAGCGGCTATTGAGGGTGATAAGTTGGTCGCTTTGTTGCTCAGGGTGGTAATAGTGTTCGATCTGGCTGAAGCTGGCATAGGGGCAGTGGATGGCGAACAGGGTTGTGGCGGGGGCGTTTAATACGTCGCAGAGTATGCTGCGAATCACACCGCTGTGGGCGATAAGAAGAATGCGTTGGTCGAGGTGGGACTGTTTTATTTTCTCCAGCGTGGAGGTGATGCGGCTTCGAAATAAAGCAATACTCTCTCCTTCAGGCGGTGTGCACGCAAGGGGGTTGTCGACGTAACGCTGAAAACTTTCAGGGTCTTGGTCTTCGATTTCCTTTGCACTGAGGCCGTCCCATTGGCCGAAGTGGATTTCCCTTAGGTTATTTTCTTTTTCCATTGGAATATCGAGCTGTTGTGAAACATGTTCGGCAAAACGCCAGCAGCGCTGCATGGGTGAGCTGATAATACGGTCCCAGGGTGCCTGTGCTTTTTGCAGCGTTTCGAGCCGAATTGCATCTTTCATTTGCTGTATCCCCAAAGGGCTGAGAGCAATGTCGGTGGAACCAAAAAATGCCGGTGGTGCTGCGACTTCGCCGTGACGAAGCAGGTCGATGCTGGTTTTACGATGGCTGTGTGGCATTGTTGTTTCCCCGGTTCGGCTTTGAGATTAGTTGCTTGCAGATACTTCTGCTTCTACAAAGGTGGCCATACTGCTGTGCAGGGTGCATGCGCTCTGTAGTAGTGGTACGGCCACTGCGGCGCCGCTGCCTTCTCCTAGGCGCATACCCAGATTTAATAGGGGGTTTGCATCCATGGCTTGCAGAATGCGCGAATGACCGGGCTCGGCGGACTGGTGTGAAAAAATCATCCAGGGAAGGCTGTCTGCTTGTAATCGACTGGCCACTAAGGCCGCAACACTGCTAATAAAACCATCAACCAGCACAGGAATACCTTTTTGGGCGCAGCGTATATAAGCGCCTGTAATGGCGGCAATTTCGAGCCCGCCTAGGGTTTTTAGTACCTCAAGGGGCTTGGATATGGCGTTAAGGCCATGCTTTTGTATGGCCGCATTGATAACGGTGGCTTTGTGCTGCACACCTTGTGGATTGAGGCCGGTGCCGGGGCCGGCGATAAGCGTGGCATCCTCGTTTAACAAGACGGCAGCTAGGGCGGTGGCGCTGCTGGTGTTGGCTATGCCCATTTCACCAGCGATAAATAAATCCACCGCTTTCATGTCGTCAACCACATCTTTCCCGGCCTGAAGCGCTTGCGCCAGTGTTTCGTCTGTCATGGCGCTTTCTTTTGCAAAGTTGGCAGTACCGGCAGCGATATTCAGATGGCTGACACCGGGTAAGTCTTCGATGGGGTGAGCTGTGCCCAGGTTGATCACTTTGAGTGGTGCTTGCAGGGTATTGGCCAGTACTGAAATCGCTGCGCCACCACGGCTGAAATTGCGGATCATTTCACCGGTAACGACCTGGGGGAAGGCAGAAACGCCTTCCTCTGCAATGCCGTGGTCGGCGGCAAATACGACGATATTCGGGTTCTCTATGCGGGGGTTTTCGTTGCCTTGCAGGGTGGCGAGGGTGATGGCAATCTCTTCCAAGCGGCCGAGTGAGCCAGGTGGTTTTGTCAGTTGTTCTTGCCTCTGAGCAGCTTGTTCGGCAGAAACCAGGTTAGGGCTATGAATGGGATTGTTCAGCCAGCTTGTAGGCATGCTATTTCCTTGAATATATGGAAGGATTATTTAAGCGAAAGAGGAAGGCCGGCAGCCACGAAGGAGACCTTTTCACAAAGGGGGGCGAGGTCTTGGTGTAGCGAGCCGCTTTCATCAACAAAGCGACGATTAAGCTCTCCCATGGGGATAACCCCCAATCCCACCTCGTTACTGACGAAGATAAGATCGCAGGCCAAGTGGGGAAGCGTTTCCAGCAGTGCGTTCTTTTGTTGAACAAATAGCTGCGTATTCTCGTGACAAAGAAGGTTGCTTACCCACAGGGTTAGACAGTCCACCAGAATGCAGCAGTCTGTAGAATTATGTGCACTCAATGTTTCAGCGAGAAACAACTCTTCTTCTATGAGCTGCCAGTGCGATGGGCGCTGCTGCTGGTGGCGCTGGATACGTGCTGACATTTCTTGGTCGCCCGCAGTCGCCGTGGCGAGGTAGTAAACCTCTTTGCCACTTTGTATGGCCTGTTGTTCGGCGTAGCGGCTTTTTCCTGAGCGCGCGCCACCGAGAATTAATTGTTTCATTCTTGGTCTCTTTTGGAGTTTGCCAGGGGGAGCTTGTCAGGTAGGGGTGTCATGGCCGCTATTGTCTTCAAAGTGGCTGCTTAAGTAAACGGGGGTTTGTTGGTTAGTTTTGTGGACTCTGAGCGCCGAGCTTCGGTGAGTTGCTTGATGGATTCCACTAGGGCCTGATTGTGCGGGGTTTCGACATTTAGGCGAGCTGCTTCTCGGCATAGGTAGGCATTGAGGTAATCGAGCTCAAGGTCTCGCTGGGCGCGGAAGTCTTGCAGCATGGAGCTGTAGTTGTCTGATGTTCTTTCAGCAATATTGGAGGCGGTTTTCAGTAAGGATTCAGACAGCTGTATGCCTTTTTTGTTTAACACGTTTTCTATTTCCAGGCAGATCTTCGCCATTTGTTCACAGGCTTGTTTGTTTTGCAAAAGTTCGCCGTTTTTACACTGAAATAGAACGGTTAAGCCGTTGATGGCACAGTTAATCGCGAATTTTTGCCATAGGCGGGGGTGGATGTTTTCATCCCAGAAGCAGTGTTGGTTGATGGCCTGCAGCGTGTGCAAGGCCGCCAGTTTTTGCATGTTTGCAGAGCCAACCCAAGTGTCGCCTTTTCCGGCATAAACAACGGTGTGGGGGGCAGTGCGATAGGCCCCTTCTGTGGTGATACCAAGAAAAAGAGGGTTGTGAGGCAGTTGCTTTTGAATCTCTTGCGCTACGCCCATGCCATTTTGTAGCAAGATGAGGGTGGTGTTTGTGTTGATACGGTGGGCCAAGGTGTGCAAGGCAGGCAGGGTTTGTTGGGCTTTGGTGGTGATAATTAAATTGTGGATAGGCGCGCCTGGGCTATCGCAGGTGTGCAAGTCTTCGGGGTGGTGTGTGACAGATTCTTTATCTTGGTGAATCGTCAAACCATTATTTTTTATTGCTTCCAGTCGCGTTTGGTTTTTAAACAGTAATTCAACGGGAATGTTTTTGTCTAGGAAGCGACCGGCCCACAGGCTGCCGATACTACCGAGTCCTAAAATCGCCCAAAGGCCAGGATGTTTTTTTCCCAAAGTCATAAATGTCAGTCGTCTATACTGGAATAAAGCAGTGTGAGCGGATTATAGGAGTTTGCAGAATTAATGGCAGCCAAGAATGTGAGCAAGGTCTTTCAGAGCCTGAGAAAGCAATTTGTACAAGCTGTGGGGCAAGCCCCTGAACGTGATGGTGCTTTCCTCAATGGAGAAGGCTTGGATGACACTCTGTTGTCCACAGAAAAAGGTGACTACTTGCTGAAATGTGTGGGCGAGAGCGCCTACTCGCAAACGTTTAGTGCAGAGCCTGTGCCAGCCACTGAACAAGATCAAGCTCTTGCACGTGTTGCCATCAAGCGCATGCATCCCCGATGGAAAAATAAGCGGCCGATACGGGAGCACTTTAGGCAGGAGGTCGAAATTGTAGGGGATTTCCTGCACCCTCAATTGCCGCGTGTGCAATTTAAGGGAGAGTTGGCGGGCCTACCATATTATGCCTACGACTATATCGATGGGGTTCCGCTGACCCGCTTACTGAAAGAGAAAGAGTTATACCCGCCAGAGCTAGTCAGCGCCTTGGCGCCTGAATTGATGAAGAAGGTTCTGCAACAGCTGCGTTATCTTCACGAGCAAATGAACTGTGTCGTACATGGTTATGTTGGTTTGCGTTCGCTTTTACTGACGCCTGAGCATGAGGTGAGTCTGATTGATTTCGGCTGTGCTTACCGAAAGGATAGGGTGCTTGAGAATGATTATCGCTGGGTTATTGATCCGCGTTATTGTTCTCCTGAGCAAGCGCGGCAAGAGGCTTGGGATGAGCGCAGTGACCTTTACCAGTTAGGCGTGGCTTTTTACGAGTTGCTAAGCGGAAAAGCCTGGAATACGGGGGCTACGCCAGAAGAACAAGTGGTTTTTGCGTCAGAGTTAAAGCCTGTGTCGAAAGACTTTTTACGGGAGTGTGGTTCAGAACAAATCTCCGCTTTGATAGCGGACTTGCTTCACCCTGATGTCAGCGTACGTCCCTCAAGTGCGAGCGAGTGTTTGCAGCGATTACCTGCGCTAGATTAATCAAGTCTTTACTCTAGGGGTGTGCACCCCTCAAAATTCCTCTTTTTCTAAAACTAGATAATAGGTGACTATGGTGAAGGAAGATTTTCCACTTGGAGATAAAAGACTGGTGCTGTCCTTGAGTGGTCGAGATGTGGAATGCGCTACTTTTGGCTCTCCTGCTGACCAAGTAAAGGGTGTAGCGGTTATTTGTCATCCTCATCCGTTATTTGGCGGCACCATGGACAATAAGGTAGTGCATACGCTTTGGCGGGCTTTTAAGTCGGCTGGAATTAATGCATTGCGCTTTAATTTCCGTGGAGTGGGGAAGAGTGAAGGCGTGCATGATAATGGCAAGGGGGAGGTTGATGATTTGGTGGAAATTATCAACTGGCTCTCGAGCACGTTTCCCGAAAAGCCTATTTATTTGGCAGGCTTCTCCTTCGGCGCGTTTGTTGCCGCTTCCTATGCTGCCCGAGAACACCATCTGCCTTTGGCGCATCTGATTCTAGTGGCGCCGCCAGTGCATCATTTTAATATGGAGGCAATTCAGCGCCTCGACGCTCCCGTGTCAATTATTATGGGAGAGAAAGATGAGCTTGTGCCTGTATTAAAAGTGCGTGACTGGGCAGATGCTTTAAGCGTATCTGCGCCGTTACGGCAGCACTTTTTACCTGAGGCGACACATTTTTTTCATGGTCATTTAGGAAGGTTGAAAGAGCTGGTGTTTGAAGACCTTGAGCTTGGGTGAGTCGAGTATTGCCAATAGCTCGGCGGCCATATAGAGTGCGCCCTCGTTCCATTTTAGTCAGACAAGAGCATTATTAGTTCATGACCTATCAAGATCCTTCGTCGCTTGGCGATCACCCAACGCCGGAAAGCTGCTACCAACTGGCATTGCAGCGAGATGACTTTCAAAAAGATCCTGCGCAGGCCCAGGCCATTGGAATGTTGCAGGGTTTGTATGACAACATCCTCAGCGGTCAGCATAATAAAGCAAAAAAAACCGCAGCAGCTTCACCGGTGAAACGCTCGCGGGGCTTTTTTTCCCGATTAGCGGCGAATAGGTCTGTTGCCGTCAAGCAGCCCTCGGTCGAACCTTCGGTACAGGGCTTATATTTCTGGGGAGGCGTGGGGCGCGGCAAGACCTTTCTGATGGATACCTTTTACGAGTGTCTGCCGGGCGAAAGAAAGCTGCGCATCCACTTTCACCGATTTATGCACCGTGTGCATGGTGACTTAAAAGCCCTGCAGGGCCAGCAGGACCCGCTCAAAATCATCGGTCGCCGTCTGGCGAGTGAAGTGGATATCATCTGTTTCGACGAGTTTTTTGTCACCGATATTACCGATGCCATGATTCTGGCAGGGGTGTTGGACGCGATTTTTAAAGAGGGCGTACTACTGGTGGCGACTTCAAATATTCCGCCGGAAGGTTTGTATGAAAACGGGCTTCAGCGTGAACGGTTTTTACCCGCCATTGCCTTGCTTCAGCGCCACCAGCAGATTTTTAATCTCGATGGCGGCATTGATTACCGACTGCGCGTCTTAGAAAGAGCAGAGATCTATCATTTCCCTTTGGATCAATCGGCAAATGAAAGCCTGTCGGAAAGCTTTGTTGCTCTGGCTCCTGAGCATGGAGTGATAGGGCAGAGTATAGAGATTGAAGGGCGGCCGATTGAAACGGTGCGATGGGCAGATGGTGTGTTATGGTGTGAGTTTGATGCCTTGTGCGACGGGCCTCGCAGTCAGAATGACTACATAGAGCTAGCGCGTATTTTTGGCGCGGTTCTGGTGGGTGGTGTGCCCCAGTTTAGTGGTAGAAATGACGACCAGGCGCGCCGGTTTATCAATTTGGTCGATGAATTTTATGACCGTAACGTAAAGCTGATTATTTCGGCGGCCTATGATATTGAAGAGCTTTATATCAAAGGGCAGCTCGACTTTGAATTTAGGCGCACCAAAAGCCGTCTTTTGGAGATGCAGTCCCATGAGTATCTTGAAAGGCCGCATCTTCCCTGATTTACGGCTATGCTGAATCGGACGTGAAAAAGACGCTCGCTGATCTTGAAAAGGTTTGCTGTGTAATGTAAGATTCGCGCTCTTAAATTCGGGCATTTCTTCTCAAAATGTGCGTTTTGAGTCCCGATATAGTGTTTGAGGCAGGTTAAATGAAAACATATAGTGCAAAGCCGGAAACGGTCAAAAGAGACTGGCTGATAGTGGATGCGGCCGACAAAACTCTTGGGCGCTTGGCGACAGAAGTTGCATCTCGTCTTCGTGGCAAGCATAAGCCTGAATATACGCCACATGTTGATACCGGCGATTACATTGTTGTAGTCAATGCCGAGAAAGTGAACGTGACTGGTAATAAGCGTAAAGGTAAAATTTATTATCGCTACAGTGGTTATATTGGCGGTATGAAAGAAATGAGCTTTGAAAAGCTTATTGATAAACACCCTGAACGTGTTATCGAACTAGCCGTGAAAGGTATGCTCCCAAAGAACCCATTGGGTCGCGCCATGTACAGAAAGTTAAAAGTTTATGCTGGTTCTGAGCATCCTCACGCTGCCCAGCAGCCAAAAGAATTGGCCATTTAAGGAAGGTTACTGTGGAAACAAATTACGGCACAGGTCGACGTAAAACTTCTACCGCAAGAGTATTCTTGAAGCCAGGTAGCGGAAATATTTCAATTAATAATCGCACGCTTGACGAGTACTTTGGTCGTGAGACCTCTCGTATGGTTGTGCGTCAGCCCTTAGAGCTTGTGGAAATGAACGGCAAGCTTGATGTGAACGTTACTGTTAAAGGTGGTGGTCCTGGTGGTCAGGCAGGCGCAATTCGTCATGGCGTTACCCGTGCTCTGATTGAATATGATGAGTCTTTTCGTTCCCCTCTGCGTCAGGCAGGTTGGGTGACTCGAGACGCACGAGAAGTTGAGCGTAAAAAGGTTGGTCTGCGAAAAGCGCGTAAGCGTCCACAGTTCTCCAAGCGTTGATTTTCTTATTTCGCTGCGTGCTTGATACAGCGAAACATTCATTATGAGAAGCGTCCAGGCCTGTGGTTTGGGCGCTTTTTTTCGATCGGTAGTATCCGGTTGTAGTGCTATTTGGTCTGCAATCTGCTGTGTTTGCTTGCAGCGGCACTTTTTGTGGTTAGTGCTATCGACGAGAGTCCATAGGGTTTAGACTTGTCATCTAAAGTACCTGTTAGTTTGAGGGGTTTGTTGAATGAATAATGAAGGCGTAAATCAGGATCGGCGCTGGTTTCTTATTGGCTCAACCGCCGCTGTTGGTGCGGTAGGGGCTGCGGCTGCAGCTGTGCCGTTTGTGAAGGCTTGGAACCCGAGTGCGAAAGCTAAAGCGGCTGGAGCGCCGATTAAAATTGATATTAGTAAGCTTTCGCCGGGAGAGCGTGTTATTGCTGAGTGGCGCAGTAAGCCTATTTGGGTAGTGCGGCGTACCGAGCAGTCTCTTGCAGACCTGCCAAAACTGAATGACTCCCTCCGGGATCCAAAGTCGGAAATGGATCAGCAGCCAGTTTATGCCCAAAACCCCAATCGTTCTATCAAAGATGAATACGTAGTTCTCATCGGCCTATGTACCCACCTTGGTTGCTCGCCCACCTATCGTCCCGAATTAGGCGCCGAGGATTTGGGCGGAGATTCCTGGTTAGGTGGCTTTTTCTGTCCTTGTCACGGCTCCAAGTTTGACTTAGCTGGGCGTGTGTTTCAGGGCGTACCTGCTCCCTATAACCTTGAGGTGCCGCCTCATTTCTATGAAGATGAAAACACCATTGTCATCGGTCTCGAGGGGGAGGCAGCATAATGAAACAGATTGTAGATTCTGTAATGGACTGGGTGGAAGTTCGCATGCCAGTATCCAAGCTCTATAAAGAGCATATGGCCGATTATTATGCGCCGAAGAATTTTAACTTCTGGTACTACTTTGGCTCCTTGGCATTATTCGTGTTGGTTAACCAGCTTTTAACAGGTATCTGGTTGACGATGTACTACACCCCGTCCGGTGGTGAGGCATTTAATTCTATTGAATACATCATGCGTGATGTGGAATATGGGTGGTTATTACGCTACCTCCATTCGACGGGTGCTACTGCATTCTTCGTCGTCATCTACCTGCACATGTTTCGCGGAATGATGTATGGCTCTTACAAAAGCCCTCGTGAGCTGGTCTGGCTTTTTGGCATGGGCATCTACGGTGTTCTCATGGGCGAAGCCTTTTTCGGTTACCTTTTACCCTGGGGGCAAATGTCCTACTGGGGCGCGCAGGTAATCTTGTCTTTGGTTGGCGCTGTGCCCATCGTAGGCGACGATATAGCGCTGTGGGTGCGTGGTGATTATGTTATTTCCGGCGTAACCTTAAACCGCTTTTTTGCGCTGCACGTTGTAGCGCTTCCAATTGTGCTGCTTGGTCTGATTGCCATGCACCTGTTTGCTTTACACGAAGTAGGTTCTAGCAACCCTGATGGTGTTGAAATCAAGGAGAAAAAGGATTCCGAAGGTATTCCTTTGGACGGTATTCCCTTTCATCCCTACTACACAGTAAAAGATATCATGGGTGTTGTTGTATTCTTGATTGTCTTTTGCGCGGTGGTATTTTTCTTCCCGAGCGGAGGAGGGTTGATTCTTGAAGGGCCAAACTTTGAGCCTTCTAACGCGCTGAAGACCCCTGAGCATATTGCGCCAGTTTGGTATTTCACCCCTTATTACTCGGTGTTACGAGCCGTTCCCAATAAATTGGGTGGTGTTATCGCTATGGGTGGAGCCATTGCCTTCCTATTTGTGTTGCCATGGCTGGATCGAAGCCCCGTGAAATCCATTCGATATAAAGGCTGGATGAGTAAGTTTGCACTCACTGCATTTGTTGTGTCTTTCCTGATTCTTGGTTATTTAGGCACCCAGGCGCCTACACCAGGTAAGACACTTGCTGCGCAAATATTCACCATTATATATTTTCTGTTTTTCATTCTGATGCCGTTTTATACGACGATGGAAAAGACGAAACCGGTTCCAGAGAGGGTTACAGGCTAATGAAAAAAATCATTGTTCTTCTGTTTATTTTCTTCCCTGGATTTGTTTTGGCATCAGGCGAAGGTGTGAAGCTTGAGCACGTACAGGTTGATGCAAAAGACCTTGAATCTTTGAAGCGTGGTGCAGACTTGTTTTATAAGTACTGTTCTGGCTGTCATTCCACTAAGTACGTTCGTTATGAGCGAATCGCAACTGACTTGAATCTTGCTGAAGCATATGTAAAAGAAAACTATATGTTTAATTCAGATAATATTGGTGAGGTTGCGTTATCCTCCATGCCAGCGGACTTGTCTAAAAAGTGGTTTGGTACAACGCCTCCTGATATGAGCCTAGAAGCGAGATTGCGTGGCAATGACTGGGTTTATTCCTACTTAATCGGCTTTTACGAAGATGAAAGCCGACCATTCGGTTATAACAATCACGTCTTTAAGGATGTTGGTATGCCGAACGTGCTTGCTGGCTTAAAGCAGGAGTTAGGTGAAGAAAAATTTAAAGCTGCAGCGACTGACATAACGAATTATATGGCATATATGGCTGACCCAGTGAAGGTGGAGCGCGAGTCTCTCGGAATTAAAGTTATTATATTTCTTCTTGTTCTGTTGATTCCTTCTTATCTTCTTAAGAAAGAGTACTGGAAGGATATTCACTAGGTACTTCTGATTAATTCGGAGGCGCTTTAGATAATATGTTAGTGTGCGTGATTTAGTGTTGATATGACGCAGAAAGGGAGGGTTCATTTAGTATGAGCCCTTTTATGCGTTCTATCAGCTGCGTGAAATTATACTTGAACAGGTTTTGGTGGATAAGCTATGGGTGTGGTTGCAAAAAGAACGTCGATGACATTTTATTCCAATAGCAGGGATCACTACTGTCATCGGGTAAGAATTGTTTTGGCAGAGAAGGGTGTCTCCGTTGAAATAATTGATGTTGACCCTATGAATCTGCCGGAGGATTTAGCCAGTCTTAATCCTTATAACTCATTGCCAACGCTGATCGATCGTGACCTTGTGTTGTATGAGCCTAACGTGATGATGGAGTATCTCGATGAGCGCTTTCCTCATCCGCCTCTTTTGCCTGTTTACCCAGTAGCCCGAGCGCAAAGCCGCCTGCTGAGTCACCGCATTCAGAAAGATTGGTGTGGTTATGTCGATATGCTGATGAGTGAGAGTGGGGATGAGCTAGCGCGAGAAACTGCCCGTAAGGAGCTTCTTGAGAGCCTGGTTGCCGTATCTCCAATTTTTGAAGAGATGCCTTACTTCATGAGTGAAGAATTTACACTTGTTGATTGCTGTGTAGCCTCAATACTGTGGCGTTTGCCGGTGATGGGTATCGAGCTTCCTCGTAACAAGTGTGAGGCACTATACCAGTACTCTCAGAGAGTGTTTGAGCGCGAGTCTTTTCAGGCGAGTCTTACAGAGGCGGAGCGTGAGATGCGCCCTAAGCAGGTTAATCTGTAACCATTTTTTGTTTTATTTTTTCTTCGATCTAAGGTATAACGTCGGCATGGATAACTATTGGAATTGTTATGAAGTCTAGGCGCCCGTATCTAGTTCGTTCTCTTTATGAGTGGATTGTTGATAATAATTCAACACCCTACCTTCTTGTTCATGCAGACACCAAAGGTGTTGATGTGCCCTTAGAGTTTGTTAATGAGGGGCGTATTGTTTTAAATATTGCCCAGGGGGCAGTGCGTGACTTGGTAATGGATAACAATATGATATGCTTTTCTGCGCGTTTTGCAGGTAAGCCACGCTCCGTTACTATTCCCGTTCGTGCCGTTCTGGCAATTTACGCCAAAGAAAATGGCCAGGGTATGTTTTTTGATGGTGTAGACGATGAGCCTGCTTCAACTCTACCTAAAGTAGCTCAGCGGGAAAAACCTCCAAAACCCGTTTTACGTTTAGTTAAATAGATCGCTAGCGCTAAGATCGGGTGCGTGGTGCCTTCAAGTGGCACCGGGTGCTGTTCTCTGCTGTAAGACTCTACTTCCTGGTGTTTCGGCCCAGGGATCTGCTATTTCTCAATGTACTCCGTTAATTTGACGATTTTTTGAACGCCACGGATCTGGCGTATTCGTGTAATCACTGCGCTCTCTTCTTTATGCTTAAGTAGCCCCATCAGGTAAATGGAGCTGTTTTCGGTAACGATTTTAACCCTGCTGGATGGCGTGTTTTTATCCATCATCAGCGCTAGCTTTACTTTAAACGTGAGCCAGGCGTCTTTTAGCTTGAGAATAATTGAGCTTGGCTCCGATATTTCAAGGGCGTTATAGACACGCTCTACGTGCCTGATTTCTTTTACGATGTCCTTTGCTTTGGCTTTCGACTGGCTTGAAGCGGTTTGTCCGGCGATAAGCACGGTGCCGTTATAGCTGGCGATTTTTACACTAGATTTGCTCAGCTCGGGGGCTAGGTTCTTTATATTGATAAGTGACTTGTTCTCAATGCTCTGATCCTCGATATAGGCACCGAGGGTACGTTCGCCGTGATTTTGATCAGCGATGCGCTTGCCATTGCTTGCTACAAGCAGTTGAGAGCAGCCGGTGGTTATGCTTGTAAGGAAAACAAAAAAACATATTAAAATCTGGGGTTTTGCTTTTGGCAAACGAAACATTGATGGTTTCTCATTTATACTTTTGGTGAGCGTTAGTCAATCCCAAATAGTTGAGCGTCAAGCAAGTCAAGCAGGCAGTGTACGATCAGCATATGGCTAAGATGAATATGTGAGCGCGTATCGGAGGGAACTCGCAGCTCGATATCATCAGGCCCGAGTAGGCGCGCCACATCCCCGCCTTCGTCTGCGGTCAGAGCAACAATGTTAAGGCCTCTTTCATGGGCTGCCTGAACAGCCTGAACCGTATTGGATGAGTTGCCATCTGAGCAGATAGCAATCAGCAGGTCCTTTTCGGATCCCAGAGCATGAATTTGTTTAGAGTAGATTTCGCTGAAGCCGCTGTCGGTGGCAATTGCAGTTGTGGTTGAGTGGCTGCTACAAAGGCATATCGCTGGCAGTGGCGGACGCTCGTGTTCAAAGTGGTTTAATAAATGGGATGTGAAGGCTTGCGAAATCGAAGCAGAAACGCCGTTACCACAAACTAAAAATTTCTTGTCCTGAAGTAGACATTGCACAAGACGCTCACCCGCAGCGGCGATTTCTTCCGCTAGTTCCTCGGCAACCTTGATCTGGGTTTCAACTGAGGTGGCGACTTTCTGGTTGATGCGTTGTGTTAAATCCAAGCGATAACATCCCGTTAAGGTTAAATAAAGTCTAGGCGTAGATGGGGCAATTCTGCTTGCGCTCAGAATACTCCAGAATGTAGGGAAAAAGAACTGCTCAGTTTGGCCTCCGTATATTCTGAATTAAATTCTGCTTCACTTGCTTTAAAGTGAAAAGGCATCTTTTATCCATTCTGCCTTGTAGTTCGCTTTGTTGGGCATGTGTTGACCTCCATCTCCGATAATACCCAGCGCGTCAAAACGGCAAAACAGCTTATTGGCCCAGTCGTGGGTTTGCAGATAGTGTTGCGCTGTTTTGCTTATTTTTTTCTGCTTTGTTGGTGTTATAGAGTCGAGGGCTGTGCCAAAAAGAGGGTTTTTACGATAGCGAACTTCGACAAAAACTAATGACTCTCCGTCTCGCATTATTAGGTCTATTTCGCCAAAGCGGCAGCTGTAGTTTCTGGAGACAAGTTTTAGGCCCCTTTTTTTGAGGTAGTGCTCGGCGAAGTGCTCGAAGTGTTGCCCCTTTTTTTGAGAGGGGCTTAGTTTTTTAATGAGCCTGTTTTTTATTGGGGTTTCGTTCATTGATCTATACCGACCAGGTATTAGGTGATTAGGCGGGGTGGCTGGATTTTTCCTTGTTTGCTTAAAGGTTTTCTAATATGGGTGGGTTAATTTCGCTGGCTTTACCATTTTTCATCGTGGCCCATGATAAGGCTCTTTGAATTCGTCGGTTTGGAAGTAGCTGGAGGTTCCCAGATTGGCCGGATATCCATATATCAGGAGCATGTTTCATAATGGGCAGCCATGTTGACAGGTGAAAGGCATCGGCGCCCAGGGCATAGAGCCGCTCAAGGTGTTTGTTGCGCTTACTCCATGCTGAATCGAGATCTTTGCGTAGGTCTGATTGCCCTTCGAGTATCCACGGGATATCGCAGAACTGAATGCCATCGAGGTCACTGTTTTTTTTGTATTGAGTGCTTGCTGTTGAATGGATATGGGAGGTGGAGTAGAGGGGAATATCTCCAGCGAAATAGAAGTCCAACCCTGGCTTTAGTTGCTTGGCCTGGCTGGGTAACGCCAGCATTGCGATGAAGTCGATATCCTGGCGCCGGCGAGCTGTAAACTCGATGGGTTCTTTGATGATTTGTTTAATTTGAGTTGCACGTAATTCGCTTTGGGGGATGTTGAGTAAGCGTTTTAAGCTGGGACCATAATTGTTTTTCACAGGAAAACCTTCCTGGGTGAGAATTTCTCCGCCAATTGCGCGCCATTGCTCACTAAAGGACTGTGCAAGGCGGTAACCCCAGCTGTTATCTGGATATAGGATGGCCGCCTTGTCATGGCCGTCATTGAAAGCTTTTAGTGCTATTTGTCGGGTTTCATCCTCCGGAGAAAGCCCGAACTCGGTAAGTTTTGGGTCTATTGAATCCTGGGGCTCCGATCCGTAGTTCAGCGAAAGTGTGGGGGTTGGTAATACTTCCATCGTTTCGAGTTGTGTTACGTTTTCTTTTTTTAGCGGGCCGATGATAAGATCTGCGCCGGATTGACTGGCCTCTAGGTATATTTCCATGAATGATTTGTCCTTGCTCTCGGTGTCATAGATATGGAGAGTAGGACTGGGGTTGTTGCGAGACTGGGACAGGTAATAATGCGCAAGGAAGCCATTACGAATCGCGGTTGCATGGACTAAAAGCGGCCCGCTAAGGGGGAGTAGAAGTGCGATGTGCTTTGGTCGAAACTCTTCAAGGCGGTTCAATATAGCTAGCCGTGGAGGAAGGGCTAGCGCAGCTGGGTGGGTGGGCCAATTTGTTAGCCAGGCCGCAAGTGAGTGCCGTTGCGCGTCAATGTCGTAGGTATTGTTTTGGGCAATGATTGCAAGCTGAACCCAGCCGTTCAGGTCCTGGCTTGCTTGCTGTTCGGGAAGGCCCTGCAGCTCAGCGAGTGGAATATTCTGCAAACCGGCCCAAATCTTTTCCTCATTAAGTTGCATTGCTTCCTCGGAGAGCAGTGCGTTGAAGAAAATACGTTCCCGTACCGCTTCCAGGTGTCTGCCTGTCATATCGTAAGCGAAGGCTCTCAGCTGGTCGATGGTTAGCTGTTGTTCAATGCTAAGGAAGGGTGTTAGGGAGCTGATATTGAAACGTGAACCGCTTAATGCCTCTAATGCTTCCTCGGGAGTATCTAGTGCGATATGTGCCTTGGCAAAGATCAGTAGGTGGCGATATTTCTGGGCGGCAGGTAGCGTTGGCTGCTCCAGGTGGCTGACGATAGAGAGGGACTCTTTGGCCTGTTCATTGTTTAGGAGTAGCTCGGCGGCATCAAGGAGGTAGCGTTCAGCGACGCCAACTGGGCTATTTTGTGCCTGTGACAATAGCCGGGAAACTTGTTCCTGAATGGAGCTAAGATCCCTAGATGTATCGTGGCTTACCGGGGTGGTGCTGCAACCCGCAGCCAGAAGTGCAGTGAGTATCGTTGATAGGAAGGTGATCCTAAGGTTGTGGCGCATGATATTGGGCTTTTGTCAGTGAATTTACTTGAGTGGGGGCGGACGATATTGCGCTTGCGGTATGCAAAATACAAGTACGCATAAAACGTTCTTTCTGCCGGGGTTTAGTAGGAAAATGGCGCAGCCAGGCGCGCGAAGGCCGTTAGATCCGAAAAGCCTGGAAGCTCCTTGATAGGGTTGTTAGCAGGCAAGCGGAAACGCTCTTTCGGCAGGTCTTTTTCAGAAAAAGAGGTAAGATGAAATTTCTCTCCGTATCTCAGGATGGATACGTCTGGGGGAAAGGAGTTTTGCATGGCGCCTTTCATGTTGGCGAAACCTTCGTTGTGAAAGGTTTTCATGTTTCGGTCAGAAATGGACTGCAGGGCTTGTTTGAGCTCCACCAACTTAGGGTGTTTGGTGAGAACAATTTTCCTGTCTTCTTTTTCCCCTGTTTCGTTATTAGTGATGACGGCGTGGTAGACCTCTCCCTGTATGCCGGCAACGGTTTCTATTTTACCGGTAGCCTCCAATCTGTCGGGAGGGGGAACCCTCTTGGAGCGACTGCCCATTTTTTTTGCGATAAAGCGCACTATGTTCCAATCCTTTACTTTGTCTCGAAAGGCATTCACATCCGTAATGCTGTCTCCATTTATCATGTATATGTCGGACTCTATGACTAGCAAATAGAGCTCGTCTTTAATGGTCATGCGAATATTTTCGGAGTCGAAGTACTCAACCGTAAAGCGCATACCCTTTGTAGGTAACTCCCAAGTGGCCTCCATTCCGGCCCCGGCAGTTTGTAGCGTTAAGCTGAAAAGTAATAGGCATGAGCAGATGGTTCGCATTATTTGTAAGCCCCGCGTGAGAATGATTTACTTATACAGCTTTGGGCGCGCTTTAGCAGCGACCTGTTCCAAATATAGCGTAATTTCTTGCAATGAGCGCGAAAAGTTGGTGCAACCGCCCTGGGCGGGGCCTGGTTATTTTGTGCTCAGCATTGACTGGACAAAATGCAATGAAAATGTCATATTGGTCGGCCGATTTATGGGTGATTAACAGGGATATGTATCGGCTCAGATGTGCGTATTATGTTATGAAGTAGCCGGTCGTTTTGAGACGAGCATATTGCAGTACGCGCAGCATGTTACAGCGACAAAAATACAAATGACTTGCCTGGTAGGGAATATAATCAGGGCAAGTGATATATAGATTTTAAAACAGACATTATGGCCAAGCTCAACGATACCACCACTTTAGTGCGTGAATACCTCGAAAATCCGCACCGGCACTTTCAGCTGAGTGCCAGTGAAAAAAAGTCGTATAAAGCTAAAATTAAGCGTCTTCTAAAAGAGGAAGACGCCGTTCTGGTGGCGCATTACTATACCGACCCTTTGCTTCAGGAGCTTGCCGAGGAAAGTGGTGGCTGCGTGTCGGATTCCCTTGAAATGGCGCGCTTTGGTAAGAAACACCCCGCCAGTACACTTGTGGTCGCAGGTGTGCGCTTTATGGGAGAGACGGCTAAGATATTGAGCCCAGAAAAGAGGGTTCTGATGCCAACGCTTGAGGCGACCTGCTCTCTGGATCTTGGCTGCCCCTCAGATGCGTTTAACGAATTCTGTAATTCTTATCCTGACCACACTATAGTGGTCTATGCCAATACCTCTGCAGCGGTTAAGGCTCGTGCCGATTGGGTCGTCACGTCGAGTATTGCTTTGGACGTTGTGGATTACCTCTCCTCTCGGGGTAAAGAAATCCTCTGGGCTCCTGATAAGCATCTTGGTGCTTATGTGGCCAAACAGACGGGCGCAGAAATGGTTTTGTGGGATGCCGCCTGTATTGTGCACGATGAGTTTCGCGCCAGTGGTGTCAATAGCTTAAAGCATATCCATCCAGATGCAGCCTTACTTGTACATCCTGAATCGCCTGCTGCCTTGGTGGAAATGGCTGATGTGGTGGGTTCTACTACCCAGATTATCGATGCAGCCGGGAGGATGGATAACGAGGTTTTTATCGTTGGCACCGATAGAGGTATTTTTTACAAGCTGCAACAACAGAACCCCGATAAAACCTTTATTGCTGCCCCCACAGGTGGTGCAGGTGCAACCTGTAATAGCTGCGCCTATTGCCCCTGGATGGCAATGAATGGCTTGGAAAATCTTGCCGCTGTGCTGGAGTCTGCCTCTGAGGTGAACGAGGTTTTTGTCGATGGCGCGCTTGCAGATCGTGCTTTGACGCCTCTGAATCGCATGTTGGATTTCGCCAAACGTATGAACGTGCAGGCTAAAAAGCGCGCTTAAGTGCTTGGTGGCTCTTCGCTATAGCCTTAACTCTTCTTTGCTTTTCTCAATACCCAGGATGCGGTGCTCAATTTTCGACACCAGGGGGAAGTCGTTATCAATCAGCGCGAGTGCAAACTCAAGTTGTTCAATGGCTTCATCTGGCTTGCCGTTGAGGTAGAACTGCTCTGTTCTCGCTAAATGTACGCCGATAATATCGCCGGCTTTGCCGTAGGCTTGTGCGAGCAGCTTCCATACCTCTGGCGACTCGGGGTGCTGGATTTTTAATCTTTCTAGTAAGTCTAATGCTGTTTTAGTTTCTTTGTTTCCCATTAGGGCCTGCAGGTATATGAGGTTCAGAGTGAAGTTATCGGGTTGGGTTGCGTGTAGCGTCTTCAATATACTTACGGCAGATTTGTAATCCTTGGCGGCCAGCTTTATTTGCCCTTGGGTGAGATGGAGAAGAAACCTGTTCGGTGCCTTTTTTATCAGTGCATTTAATTGCCGCTCTGCTTCCTGGTAGCGTTGGGCGGCTATCAGCAGGTTAACGAGCCGGTAGTGGGTCATTAGTTGCTGAATGGTTCGGTTATCTTCCAGTTGATCTTGCTGGTGCTTGATGGCTTCTTTCGTGTCTGTGGCATAAAGTGCTTCTATGCGTGCTTTTATAAGGTAAAAGTCCACATTTTCGCGGTAGTATTTCGACGGATATTGCGCTGCACGGCCCTTGGCATCGGCAACCCTGGATTCTGTAACCGGGTGAGTAAGGAGGTATTCTGGGGGTTTTTCACCGCTATATTGGTAGGCCTTCTGGAGTTTTTCAAAAAAATTGCCGACGGATCTGGGGTCAAGGTCGGCCTCGGCCATGGTGCCCATTGCCAAGCGGTCTGCTTCGCGTTCATTGCGGCGACTAAAGCGAAGTTGCGACTGCACTGCGGCGGCTTGGGTGGTGGCCAGTGCCGCGTAACCTGTTTCACTGTCGCTTGCTGCGATCAGCAATACGCTTGCTAGCAAAGCCGCGCCTTGTAACCATTGATTTTTTTGGGCCTCTTCTACGGTTCGGGCAAAGTGGCGTTGGCTCAAGTGAGCAAGTTCGTGAGCGATAACGCCAGCAAGCTCCCCTTCGGTGTTAGCGTGAATAAACAAACCCGCATTCACGCCGATAATGCCTCCGGGGACGGCAAAAGCATTGATTGCCGGACTATTGATAAGCACCAGTCTCAAGTGTTTATCGGTAAGTTGGCTATTGCTGGCTAAGCGGTAAGTAAGGCTTTGAAGGTAGCTCATCACCAAGGGGTCGTGCATCAGAGGCGCGTTTGACCGCAGTGCTCGTAACCAAGCTTGGCCAAGCTCCCTTTCTTTTTCGGGGGAGATGATGCTTGAGACCCGATCCCCCAGGAGTGGAAGCTTATTGCCAGCGTTGTCAGCACGCGCGGCAATCATAAAAGATGCCAATATGACGCAAGCTAAAATGAGGCTTAATTGTTTTTGTGTGAATACAGGTAGCAAATTCAATAAACCATAAATGCAGAATTTATGTGGGTTTTTAAATTGCGGGAGGAAGCTATTATCTTCGACTCGCGATAAAGGTAATGGTTCCTGTGTCTTTTATCACAGGCCAATGAGGTGATCTTTATGATCGGTGTTTATGAGTATAACCTCTCTCAGCAGAAGCTGATCATATTTAATAGCCAGTGTGATCCCAAAGTGAGACGTTAAGCAAGCGGGCGATATGCTATCTTCATAATAGGTATTCCATTACAGTATCTTGGATTATTACTAAGGAAGTCCTATGTTGGAGTACGACCAGTTATTGGATGTCAGTGGGCTCGCCTGCCCAATGCCATTGTTAAAAATGAAACAAAGCATCAATACCATGTCCGTTGGTGGAGTTCTATATGTTATAACCACCGACAAAGCATCCGTTCGCGACTTTGCGGTATTTCTTAAGCAGGCGGGCCATGTGCTTGTTGAGCAGCATGAGTCGGATAAGCAATATCACTTCTGGATTAAAAAGGGTTAATGAGAGTGGGGCAAAACTTAGCGTCGAGTAAAATATGAGCATTATTAGGATAATAAATAATTGGTTCACAGACTATCTGTCAGACGAGGAAGCGGTGTACCTGTTGTTTCTAATCCTTGTCAGTATTGGGGTGTTTTTTGTCTTTGGTGAAATGCTGGCGCCAGTTTTTACCAGTTTGGTCATTGCCTATTTGCTCCAGGGCGCTGTACTACAGCTAGTGAAACGAGGCATGTCTGATTTTAGCGCCGTTTTGTTGGTGTATGTTTTGACCCTCAGTTTGTTTATTACATTTATGGTGCTTGTGCTTCCCCTTGTATGGCAGCAGCTCACGGAGTTGCTAGATTCCCAGTTGCCTAGGGTGATTGCGGAGACGAGTGAATGGCTGGAGGCGCTACCAGTAAAGTACCCGGAATTGATCAGTGCCGACCAGGCTTTGCAGTGGAGTAATCGCATCAGTGTTGAGGTTGCTTCTGGGGCACAAAGTATTCTTTCTTTTTCCCTCTCGAAACTACCAAATGTTATCGCGCTGCTGGTTTATTTTGTTTTGGTTCCTGTAATGGTGTTTTTCTTTCTCAAGGATCGAGTAAAAATGGTTCACTGGGCTAAATCGTTTTTGCCCGCCAAAAGAACGCTGCTGAAAGCGGTTTGGTTCGAGATGGATGATCAAATCAGTAACTATGTGCGTGGTAAAGCGATAGAAATAATAATTGTGGGCACGGTCACCTTTGTATGTTTTTGGGTGATTGATGTTAAATATGCAGCGCTATTAGGGTTGTTGGTGGGGCTTTCTGTTGTTGTGCCTTATGTTGGTGCCGTAGTTGTGACGGTGCCGGTGGCCTTGGCTGGCTATTTTCAGTTTGGTCTGGGAGGTTGGGATTCCTCCCTGGTAACGATGCTGCTTCTGTATACAGTGATTCAGGGCTTGGATGGCAATGTACTGGTGCCTGTATTGTTCTCAGAGGCGGTTAATCTGCATCCTGTGGCGATTATTGTGGCAATACTGGTATTTGGAGGCTTGTGGGGGTTTTTGGGGGTGTTCTTTGCAATCCCCCTTGCCACACTGGTGAAGGCGGTGGTATCTGCGTGGCCGAGAGGTATACAGCGTGAGGATGACTCGGCAATTAGTGATGTGCTGGGCGACCATGTTTATGATAGTTAATCGCAGGCACTCTGCCGCGCTTTAGGTGGGCTTTGGGCGTTTTTTATGGCGTTGATTTTTTGGCTGCTTCAAGTACTTGCATTACATGTCCGGCTAGATTAACGCCTCTCCACTCCTTGCTAAGCACGCCACTCTCATCGATCAGAAAAGTGCTACGTTCTACGCCAATCACTTCTTTTTCAGCAATATTTTTGGGTTTTAGTACTCCAAACTGTCGGCAAAGTGCCTCGTTGGTATCTGAAATCAGCTCAAATGGAAAACTTTCTTTGTTCTTAAATGATTCATGGGACTCAAGGCTGTCTCTGGATATGCCGAGAACGATAGTTTTTATGGCTTTAAAGTCTTCATAATGGGCGCCAAAGTCCTGCCCCTCCATGGTGCAGCCAGGTGTTGCGTCTCTGGGGTAGAAAAACAGCACCACTTGGTAGCCATGCAAGGCAGATAGTTTGATATCTTTATGGCTTGTGGCTGCGGCGAAGAAGTTGTCCACTTTATTGTTTAAGATAACGGTCATTTTCCTTCCTTATATACTCAGCAATCCCCTAACTTATTCCCAAATATAACCCAAAAACCGCCAATTTGCGTATATTAACATTGACTTATACCGCCAAAACCGCAAGTTTCGAAGCTTTGCTGCTTCAGCCCTTGGGTGCTCCCCTTGCTTGTATTTAGGCTGTAGGCTTTGTAGTATTACGCGTTTCGCTCTGGTGCCTATATTGGGTGCCGGACGGCAAATTGAACGGGGAATTCTGATGATTTCAGGCAGTATCGTGGCATTGGTAACGCCAATGGATCAGAGCGGTAGCGTCGATTGGGACAGTTTGGCTCAGCTTGTGGAGATGCATGTCGAGAAAAAGACGGACGCCATCGTTGCCGTGGGAACCACTGGCGAATCCGCCACCCTCGATATGGCAGAGCATACGGCCGTTATCAAATTTGTGACCGAGCGAGCTGGCGGACGGGTTCCCGTCATCGCCGGAACCGGCGCAAACTGTACACGCGAAGCAATAGAGTTAACTCAAAGCGCCAAGAAAGCAGGTGCAGATGCTTGTCTGCTTGTTTCTCCCTATTACAACAAGCCCACCCAGGAAGGTTTGTATCAGCACCATAAAGCCGTGGCAGAAGCCGTGGCCATCCCACAAATGCTTTACAATGTCCCCGGCCGTACGGCTGTGGATATGCTGCCCGAAACCGTTGGACGCCTAGCGGGTTTATCAAATATCGTGGCAATTAAAGAAGCCACCGGTGATCTTGAACGTGGTCGGCAAGTGTTAGATATTTGTGCAGACAGTATTTCAGTTTATTCCGGTGATGATGCCACCGCCGTAGAACTGATCTTAATGGGAGCAAAGGGAAATATTTCTGTGACAGCAAACGTTGCCCCATTACAGATGTCCGAAATGTGTGCTGCGGCACTTGCTGGTGATACAGAGAAAGCTCGGGCGATTAATGCGCAGCTGGCCGAGGTGCACCAAAACCTGTTTGTGGAGTCTAACCCTATTCCTGTTAAATGGGCCTTGGCCGAAATGGGCTTGATCCCTCCCTACTTGAGACTCCCTCTTACTGAGCTAAGCTCTCAGCACCATGATTTGTTAAGGGCAACACTTCAGTCGTCTGGGCTTTTATAGTCTGCGTTATTGAAGCAATGGTCATTTGACTTGCCCTCCCTACTGGCAAACCGAAATATAAAAAGGACTCACATCGCTATGCGGACAAGCATTCGGCTGCTTACTATTCAATTTATTGTGTTGACTGCGGCTTGCAGTTTATTGCCTGAAGACAAAAAAGGTTTTCAGAGTAGCACCCAATCTACTGATTATATGAAAATCCAGAATACCAAAGCGCTTGAGGTGCCAGAGCCTCTAAGTACGCCCCGCTTTGTGGAACTCTATCCCGTGCCTGAAGTCGCTAAAAATATTGAGTCAAGCGTCGTGGGTAAAAAGTTCAAACTAGCTCAGCCGAAATCGCTTGAAATTATTTGGGATGACCAAAAAGTCCAGCTTAGAAAAAAAGGCGCTCGGCAGTGGATACGCCTAAATGCGAAACCCGGCCAGGTTTGGAGTGTTCTGCATCAGTATTTGAAGGCTAAAGCACTGTCGGTGGATAAAGAAGACTCGCGAGCAGGCATGATTGAAAGTGTTTGGATAAATGCGGCGAATGGCGGCGCACTTTTTGACGATGTAACACCGGGCAAAAACGCCTATCGCAAGTTACGTGTGCGTATTGAGCGTGGCAGTGATGCGGATATTAGCAATATTTATTTGGCAGTTGTTGAGCGCTCCTCAGAGTCCAGGGTACAACTGCCGAGCAGTAATAATATTGACTGGACGAACTCAGGTACCTTGTTACCCCAGGTTACGCGCTTGCTGTCTGACCTTAATCAGTTTCTTGTCGCACAGGATTATAGCAAGGCCAACATATCCCTCGCAGGCCAAAGCATCTCCTCTGACCCCATGGCCGAAATTACCTGGGTGGATGGTAAGCCAGCACTAAAATTAAGACAGGATTTTAATTATGGCTGGAAGCAAGTTGGGCAATCACTGAAAACAGGCAAATTTCCAGTAGAAGATTTAAATCGCAGCGAAGGTGTTTTCTTTATTCGACTTGCCGATGAGGATGGAAAAGAAAATAGTTTCTATAAGCGCTTGCGTAAAGATGCCAAGCTGGAGCAGGAAGTATTAGGCAGCGGTTTGTTACACCTCAACGTGAGCTCTGCAGGACGTATTACCAGCGTGTCCCTCAATGGGGGGGAAGGGGTGGCTCTTAGCCCAGAGCTTCAACAGGCCTTTCTTGCCGGCGTGAAAGAAAGTCTGGAGTAAAGAGTTTATGCGTTATGCCTCCCTGGGCAGTGGCAGCAAGGGAAATGCTACGCTGGTTGAAAGTGAAAAAAGCTGCGTAATGATAGATTGTGGATTTAACCACAAGCAAACCCTGTTGAGGCTAGAGCGACTAGGGAAGGGGCCAGAGGACATCACTGCCATATGCTTGACTCATGAGCACGGTGATCATATCGCGGGTGTTCGGCTGTTCTCCAAACGTTACGGCACGCCGGTTTATATGACCAGCGGAACGGCCAACGCACTGGAAGACGTCCAGACGCAGGTGCTAATACAGGCTGGTGACTCGCTTCATTTTGGCGAGCTAGAGATCATCAGCGTTGCGGTCTCGCACGATGCAGCAGAACCCTGCCAATATGTGATAAAAGAAGGCAGCAAGCGCCTCGGCCTGTTAACCGATATTGGTTACGCCTGCGATGCAGTGCTGGATGCCTACCAGGGCTGTGACGCACTGATACTTGAGGCGAATTACGATGACGAGCAGCTTGAAAACGGCTACTACCCGGAATCTGTAAAAGCACGTATTGCCGGTGAGCGAGGCCACCTTAGTAATGAGCAATCTCTAGCCTTGATAAAGGCATTGGAATTTGAAAATGTACATGCCTTATCAATCGCGCATGTCAGCGAAAAGAATAACCATCAGGAAACGATTAAGTCGTTATTCCGACAACATTTTGGAAGCCAAGTGGAACAAATGGATTTTGTTTGTCAGCAAGAAGGAATGATATGGCGCACACTTACCTAAATAACAAAACCTGTTCTTTGAAATGCAGTAGGAGCTAAAATGAATAAACTTGACGAGCTTTATAGTGGAAAAGCTAAATCCGTGTATGCCACCGACGATGCAGAGAAACTGATTCTGTTTTTTCGGGATGATACCTCAGCATTTGATGGAAAAAAAATTGAACAGCTCAGCCGTAAAGGCATGGTGAATAACAAATTTAACGCCTTTGTTATGCAAAAGCTGGAAGCGGCTGGTATTACTACGCACTTTGACTCTTTGCTTTCCAGTCAGGAGTCAGTGGTCAAGCGCCTTGAAATGTTTCCCATTGAATGTGTAGTAAGAAATATTTCCGCAGGCAGTATTTGCCGCCGCTTAGGAGTGGAAGAAGGCAAAGACCTGAATCCACCCACCTTTGAGTTCTTCCTGAAAAATGATGATCTTGGCGACCCCATGATCAACGAATTTCACATTCAGTCATTTGGCTGGGCTGAAGCGGAGCATGTGGAAAAAATGAAGCAGCTTACTTTGGCAGTGAACGATGTCTTAAAGTCACTTTTCCTTGAAGGGGATATGCTGTTAGTAGATTACAAACTGGAGTTCGGGCTCTACAAAGGTGAAGTGGTGCTGGGTGATGAATTCACTCCAGACGGCTGTCGTTTATGGGACAAGGAAACCCGTAAAAAACTGGATAAAGACCGTTTTCGTCAGGGTTTAGGCGGCGTGGTCGAAGCTTATGAGGAAGTGGGTCATCGTATTGGTGTGAGCTTTGATGATTAATATTTTTTGCGTTTAATAGATAAATAAAAAAGGGAGACGTTTGTCTCCCTTTTTTATTTTAAAGCAGAAATGATTGTTATTAGGGTTGCGGGATTGTCCAGGAGTCTCCCGCATAGCTGATTACGCATTCGTTGCAATTGGGAAAGGTTACTGAAACAACTTCGCCCGTGCTGCTGGTAATAGTAATGGTTCCGGTCGAAATATTTCCTGAGTCGCATTGGGTTAAGCCTTCTACATTGACATTGAAGCTATTCCCTTGGTTGTCAGTAAGATCACCTTCAATGTTGTATCCTGAGCTGCTGCTTCCAGAAACAGTCGCGTTTTCAAAGGTGTAGCTTGTTCCGCTAGAGGCTGTGTAGGGTTCGGAGCTGCTGGAACATGTTTCTACGCTGTTGACGGTATTGCATGTTTCATTGTATTTCCATGTCCAAGACTGAGGGTCATCGGGGGTTGTCATTGAGGCGCTAACATCGTAATACCACTTCCGCGAGCCATTACCTGGGTCTGTGAAAGTATATTCCCAAATGGTGTTGCCGTTGAAAACCGTTTGGTAGCCTTCATCTCCTTCGCAATAGTCAGCGTAAATTCTTGAGGCTTTTTGGGTGAAGGGATAGACGGTGGAGTCGGTTGTTGTGGTGGTTGCAGTTGTTTCGTAGTAGCCCCCGCAGTTGCCGTCCTTTCTGTTTGTTGTGGTCTCCTGAGCTCCAACAGGTAATAAGGATAGGGCGCTAGGGTAATTGCCGAATTGGGTTGATTGTTGCAGCTTTTCTTTAAGAGTATCAATGACGGTATTATTTTCACTAACGAAGGCGGTTGGAATGAAGCCGCCACTCTCAGAGTTTATCAAACTCTTGGAGCCTTCTCCTGCTGAAATAGCCAGCTCTTCGGCATACGCTTCACCTCCGTCTTCACCGTCGACGCATGCGGTAAGTAATGAGAAGGTTGTGCTTAGAGCAACTGCTTTTAGTAACTTCATAATAAGGCCCTGTTTAATTGGCATACACCACGTGTGGGCTTTAATGATAAGCAATTATTGAGGGTAGTGGAATGTGAAATATTTACGGTTTGTGCTTAATGGAGAGGCTAGGCGCGCAGGCTTTTGTTTTCATTAATGCTGCTTGTGTAGTAAAGCGCTTGCAGCCTTGGACTGTGTCTTACGCCCGAGTGCCTGACAGATTTCCTGGCCCGCGCTAATCAGTTTATTCAGCTCAACACCACTCTCAACTTCCAAACCTTGCAGTAGATAAACCAAGTCTTCGGTGGCGACATTACCACTGGCACCAGGGGCGTAGGGACAGCCGCCAAGCCCTGCGATGGAGCTGTCTATGGTGCTGACGCCTAGCTCTAGTGATGCGTAAATGTTGGCCAAGGCTTGACCGTAAGTGTCGTGGTAATGAACTGCCAGCTGCTCTATTGCGACGTCTTTTTTAATGTGATGAATAAGTTGTTGGGCTTTGCCTGCGGTACCAACACCAATGGTGTCGCCCAGAGAAACTTCATAGCAGCCCAGCTGAGTCAGGGACTTTGCCAGCTTGGCGACGATGTCTTTTTCTACTTCCCCTTGATAGGGGCAGCCCAGTACGCAGCTAATATACCCTCTGACCTGCAAGCCCGCTTGTTTTGCTTCTGCCATGATGGGCTTAATCCGTTCCAGGCTTTCTGCAATACTGCAGTGGGTATTTTTTTGGCTGAACTGTTCCGATGCGGCGACAAAAACGGCCACTTCATCGGCTTTGGCGTCGATGGCGCGCTCTAGGCCTTTTAAGTTGGGCGTGAGGGCGGCGTAGGTGATAGATGGGTGGCGTTTAATGCCAGCAAATACCTCAGCGCTGTTAGCCATTTGTGGCACCCAGCGTGGGGAAACGAAACTGCCTGTTTCGATATACCGTAAACCTGTTTCGCTGAGCTTATTCACTAGAGCGATTTTGTCCTGCAGCGTAATGGGTCTTGGCTCGTTTTGCAGGCCATCTCTGGGGCCTACTTCGACAATTTTTACCTGTTGGGGAATGGTCATGGCGATGTTTTTAAGTGTCCTTTTGGAAATCAAATAATAGGCTGCCTTCTTCTATAAAACTCTCAGGCTGAATATGGAATTGAGTTACCTGGCCTGCTTCTGGCGCTTTGATGATGTGCTCCATCTTCATGGCTTCCATCGCAAGAATGGGGCTGCCCGCTGCGAGTATTTGTTCGCTCGAACAAAATATTTCTACAATTCGACCGCTCATCGGGGCATGGTTGAATTTGCTCCCGCTGCTTTGGCTCTTTTGGAAGTTATTGCTGCTCAGCTTTTGCTGCGAGAAGGAGAGAGAGTAGTTTGTAAAATGTAAAGTGAGGGTGTTTTTCTGGCGGAATACGGAAACGAATATCGGTGCTTGATCGCTAATGCTGAGTTGAAATTGATCCTCGCAAGCAGAAGAAAAACATTCAATAGAGAGGGTGCCTTTCTCATCTTTAACAGAAAAGTTATTTTTTCCTAGTTGTGTAACGCTGAGGTTCTTATTAATGGATTTCTCTGATGAGAAATGACGCAAGGTGATGGGGTAGTAAGGGGCTTGATTTAAGCGCCAGCCAATATTTTTTTTCCATGGGTCATCGTTTTTCATGCGGTTTTCAGTAAGATAAAAAGCAAGCGCAGCAATAAAAAATGCGCTATCTCGTTCAGTTTCAGACGCAGCAAAATCAAGTGGGTGTTTTTCTAAAAAGTGCGTGGATAATAAACCTTGATGAAAATCTTCGCTGCGCAGTATTGCTTTTAAATAATCCAGGTTGCTAGAAATACCGTTGATTTTGATTTGCTGCAATGCAAAAAGCAACTTCTGAATCGCTTGCTCGCGGTTGTCGTCATGGCTGATTATTTTTGCGAGTAAGGGGTCGTAAAAAGCGCTAATTTCATCCGACTGTTTGACGCCGGTATCAATACGCAAGTCAGTATTTTCTTCAGGGAATTGAAGTTGCTTAAGTTGACCGGTTGAGGGTGGAAAATCCTTCTGAGGGTCTACGGCATAAAGGCGCACTTCGATGCTGTGCCCTTGTTCGCTTAATGCGTCTTGTTGTAAAGGCAGGGGTAAGCCTTCGGCAATATCAAGTTGCCACGCTACAAAATACAAGCCGGGTAATAAGGGGATGTTAACTTTGGCGACGCGTTCTTTGGCTTCAATTTTTGAGCCCATCTGTCGAATGGCATCGGCAGGTGGGCCGATAAAAATAATACCTTGTTGTGTGCAGGCTTCGGCAAAATCTGCATTTTCAGATAAAAAACCATAGCCGGGGTGAATAGCATCGCACTGACTTTGTTTGGCGATCTGGATAATTTTATTGCTATCCAGATAGCTTTGTTGGGCGGGGTTTTCGCCAATACACCAAGCTTCGTTGGCATATTGAACATGCAGGCTGTTTTTGTCGCAGTGGGAATACACGGCGACACAGTGAATGCCTCTTGCTTGTACTGTGCGCATAATACGGCAGGCAACTTCCCCACGGTTGGCAATTAAAAGTCGTTTTATCATGTCTGGGTTACATCCTGAAGACACCGTAACGGGTGTCTTTTTCTGCGCTTTGCGTCAGTGCAGCTAGACAGAGGCTGAGTACGTCACGGGTTTGTAGTGGGTCGATAACACCGTCATCCCAAAGCTGTGCACTGGCATAATAGGGGTGGCCTTCCTCCTCGTAACGTTGTCGTATCGGGGCTTTAAAGGCTTCGATTTCCTCCTCGGTCAAGCTTTGATTTTTTTTCTGCATCCGATCTTGCTTGACCTGTGTCAGCATTGCGGCGGCTTGTTCGCCACCCATAACGGAAATCCTTGCGTTGGGCCAGGCGAATAAAAATCGTGGGTCGTAAGTGCGCCCACGCATGCCATAGTTGCCGGCACCAAAACTACCGCCGGTAATAATGGTGAGTTTTGGTACGTCTGCGCAGGCCACAGCAGTGACCAGTTTTGCGCCGTGTTTGGCAATGCCTCCGGCTTCGTATGTTTTCCCCACCATAAAACCGCTGATGTTTTGCAGAAATAAAAGGGGTGTTTTGCGCTGTACACAGAGTTGAATAAAGTGCGCGCCCTTTTGGGCCGATTCGGAATACAGCACGCCACTGTTAGCGATGATGCCCACTGGGTAGCCTTCGATATGAGCAAAACCGCAAACAAGGGTCTGGCCGTAATTTGCCTTAAATTCGTGTAACTCGCTGTTATCGACAAGGCGTGCAATGATTTCGTAAGCGTCGAAGGCTTCTGACAGAGCTGTCGGGATTAATCCGTACAGTTCTTCTATTGCCGACGCGGGGAGTGTGGGTGTTTGTTTGGGTTTTCCTGAAGCAGGCGGGTGCCAAGGTGCTGATGCAATCGCGTGCTAGCGCCAGGGCGTGTTCGTCATTTTCAGCAAAATGATCGGTGACGCCGGACTCAAAACAATGCACTGTTGCACCGCCTAGCTCTTCGGCGCTCACTTCTTCTCCAGTGGCAGTTTTCACTAATGGTGGGCCAGCAAGAAAAATGGTGCCATTACCTTTAACGATAATGCTTTCATCAGCCATGGCAGGCACATACGCGCCGCCCGCAGTGCAAGAGCCCATCACCACCGCGATTTGGCCAATACCTTTGGCGGACATGCGTGCTTGATTGAAGAAAATGCGGCCAAAGTGTTCTTTGTCGGGAAATACTTCTGACTGATAGGGAAGGTTGGCGCCGCCCGAGTCCACCAGATAAATGCAGGGTAGGTTATTTTCTTCGGCGGTGGCTTGTGCGTGCAAATGTTTTTTTACTGATAGGGGGTAATAGGTGCCGTCTTTTACCGTGGCATCGTTCACCACAATGACGCAAAGACGGCCGCATACCTGAGAAATTCCCGTGATTAAACCAGCACCCGGCACGGTATCTTCGTAGACGTTTTCGGCCGCTAATTGGGAGAACTCCAAGAAAGCAGAGCTGGGATCGATGAGTTTTTCGATGCGTTCACGGGGCAATAACTTCCCCCTTGCGCAATGTTTGGCTCGGGCATCTTCGCCGCCGCCTAAAGATAGTTGCTGGATTTTGTTTCTTAATTCATCGGCAAGCCCCAGGTTGTGTTTTTAGCGTTCAGAAAAAACGGGGTCGCTGGTATTGAGCTGTGTTTTTATAATGGCCATGAGTGCGCCTATTAAGTAGTTTCATTAAATAATTCGCGACCAATCAGCATACGACGAATTTCCGAGGTGCCCGCGCCGATTTCATACAGTTTGGCATCACGCAACAGGCGCCCAGCTGGGTAGTCATTGGTGTAACCGTTACCACCGAGGCACTGAATGGCTTGCAGTGCCATTTGTGTAGCCTGTTCTGCAGTGTAAAGAATGACTCCTGCGGCATCTTTTCGGGCAGTTTCCCTGCGGTCACAGGCTTGTGCAACGGCATATAAGTAGGCACGAGAGCAGCTGAGCTGGGTATACATATCCGCCAGCTTGCCCTGCATGAGTTGGAACTCCCCGATGGCTTGGCCAAATTGTTTACGCTCATGCGCGTAGGGGATGACCAAGTCCAGGCAGGACTGCATGATTCCTAGGGGGCCGCCGGAAAGCACGACGCGTTCGTAGTTGAGACCGCCCATCAAGACTCGCACGCCTTTGCCAATTTTGCCCAGGATGTTTTGAGCCGGAATTTCGCAATCTTCAAAGATCAAAGGGCAGGTGTTGGAGCCGCGCATTCCGAGTTTGTCGAGTTTTTCCCCTCGGCTGAAGCCTAGAAAATCTCGCTCGACGGTAAAGGCAGTGATGGCGTCCCCATTTATGTCATCGTTTGTTTTGGCGTAGACGACATAAACAGAGGCATCCGGGCCATTGGTGATCCACATGTTGCTGCCATTCAGTATGTGGCGATCTCCTTTTCGCTCGGCCTTCAGCTTCATGCTGACAACATCTGAGCCTGCATTGGGCTCGCTCATTGCCAGGGCGCCCACGTGATCTCCGCTGATTAAGGTGGGCAGATATTTGGTTTTTTGTGCCTCGCTGCCATTGAGGCGTATTTGATTCACACACAGATTGGAGTGGGCGCCATAACTTAAGGCCACGGATGCGGAGGCCCGGCTGAGTTCTTCCATCACAATGGTGTGGGCGAGGTAGCTTAAGCCTGCGCCACCGTATTCTTCTTCGACGGTGATGCCCAGCAAGCCAAGTTGCCCCATTTTTTTCCACAAGGCGTGAGGAAAGTCATTGTTCCGATCAATATCGGCGGCGAGAGGGGCGATTTCCTGCTGGGCGAATTTTTGTACGTTGCTGCGCAGCAGGTCAATGGTGTCGCCAAAATCAAACTGCAGCGAGGGGGTGTGGCTGGGCATGATTTGATGTCCTTATGGAGTATAAAACGCGAAAATTGGCGAGTAACGACCTTCTTCATCGCGGGAATTCCTGATCCCATACTTTTTAAATCCATGCAAAAAATGGCATAGATACAAATAAGATTGAAGAATGACCCCGTGCCATGGTACCGGACTCTTCTATACTTTAATAAACGTCTCTACAGATCATATTAAGGTACTACAATTTCGGCCTTGCTAAGGGCGAATTAAGGAATAAATGATGGTGACAGCGAACCCAACTGGCGCGAAAGATCGAAAAATACTTAAGCGCATAGACCATGAGGCTATGAGGGCTTCCATGGTGGAGGTGCTGGGCTATATTGTGGTGGCCGCCTGGGTTTTGGTGCCGGGCGGTTTTTATGAGCAAGCCCCAGTTGTCGCAGTTTTAGTGGGCGGGTCTATTGTTCTTACCGGCCTCGTGCGAATTGCTCTTAATTTGATGTTTGATTCCATGTACGGCGGTGGCCCTTTGCGCTGGCGGCGTTTATTTTTTTCTCTTAATTATTTGCAAGCGGCAGGGTGGAGCTTGTTCGCAGTCACCTTGTTTTTGTACGAAGACTTGTCGGTGAATACCTTTGCAGTTTGGATGTTGATGGGAGGGGTCTGTAGCGCCACAATTATTCACACGACAGCTTACCTTTATGCGAGCCGCATACTGCTCTCACTTTTTCTACTTCCGTCTATTGCAGTTTTACTGGTGAGCTTAGAGCCGGTTAATATATTTATAGCGGGTGGTTTTTTATTTTACTATATTTTTCTTATTCGACATGCCGCCTATTTGTTTGCAACGTTCTGGGATCGACAGGATGTACAACGACAGTTGCGGAAAAAAATAGTAGATCTGGAAAATGTTCAAAATAAAGAAGATGAATCAGTTCTGGTGAAGCAGCAGTTTCTACAAACCATTACCCATGAAATTCGCACCCCCATGAACAATATTCTTGGAATGTTATCCATGCTGGAAGACTCTGATCTCACCAAAATGCAGCGAGAGTATCAGTCTGTAGCCACTAGCGCCTCCGAGTCCTTGCTGGATTTAATTGATGACATACTGGATTTTTCAAACATATCATCGGGAACGATTTATATGGAGAATCATTTTTTTAATGTTCGCCATGTGATTCGGGACTGCGTTGAAATGCTTGGTCCAGTTGCACACGAAAAAGGCCTGGAGTTGAGTTATGTCTGCGAGCCTCATATTCCGTTAAGAGTAAAGGGGGACTCAAAAAGATTAAAGCAAATCTTGGCAAATCTTGTTTCGAATGCCATAAAATATTCCGATGAAGGGGAGGTGATTATAGAGGTGTTTATGGCTTTTCCTCAGCCAGGGAAAGGTATTTTAAGGGTGCATGTGCGAGACGAAGGGCCGGGCTTATCTTTGCCGGATCAGGAGCAGGTCTTTGAGGCTTTTAATAGATTAAAGAAAGACGGCAGTGTGAATGGTACCGGCCTGGGCTTGGCAGTTTGTCGTGGACTGGTGGGCAATATGGGTGGAGATATTGGAGTATTCAGCAAGGAAGGCAATGGAAGTACCTTCTGGTTTACTGTTCCGATGAAAATATCCACTCAGCAAAAAGAAAGCTTGCATGCTCATCCCTGTATGGACGGTAAGCGGGTGCTGTTGGTGGGCGCGACAAAGGGAATGAATCGCTTTTTTCAGGTTGAGTTAAATGAGTGGGGAATGGATGTCGAAGTGGTGGAGGAGGATGAAAAACAAATCCAAGCACTTTGTGCCAGCGACGTAAAAAACCCAACATACGATCTTGTTGTATTAAATATGAGATTAGGCCGCACGGATTGTTTGCGTTTATCTGAAAAGTTAGCAGGCTATAGTGATTATCACGATACGCCGCAAATTATCCTTACGTCACTAGCTCAAAGGGGTATGGTTGAAACCGTTGCGCATGGCCGTAAAAGCCAGAATGTCTTTTTTCTCACAAAGCCCGTGTTCAAAAAGAGCTTGTATGAAAGCATTCTTTCCGCATGGGGTGTAGAGCAAGAAAAAACCGCCTCGGTTACTAAATTCCCTGAAAAACAAAGTGGTGAAACGGGTTATTCCATCTTGCTGGTGGAAGATAATAATGTGAACCAAATGGTCGCCAAAGGAATGATAAAGAAACTGGGACATGAGGTTGTGGTGGTTTCCAATGGTAGTGAGGCGCTGGGTATGCTTGAAGAGCAATACTTTGACTTGGTGCTTATGGACTGCATGATGCCTGTTATGGGTGGTTATGCAGCCACGAATGAAATTCGCCGTCGCGAGAACGGTGGTGCGCGTCATATTCCCGTGATTGCTATGACCGCAAATACTTTTGAAGGCGAAGAGCAGCGTTGCTTAGCGGCAGGCATGGACGACTATCTTGCCAAGCCGGTTTCTGCCAGCGCGTTGGATGTGAAGTTAAGACGTTGGCTTGGTGAAGAAGTGACTCGCGCAGCCATTATTAATACCCATGAAAAGACTTCTCAGTCAGATGATGGCGTAAAAAAAACGAAAGCCAGTAAATAAGTCGCTCCGCCAAGGAATATATTGGTTGTTTATTGGGCGCAAATGCTCGACCTTACTGCAACAAGTCCCTATAGTACGCGCCCCTTTTCGCTTTTTTAGGGTTTTGCCCTAGCCAGGAACTTCTCGTGATCTCCACTGCAAACATTACCATGCAATTTGGCGCTAAGCCTTTGTTTGAAAATATCTCTGTTAAATTTGGCGAGGGTAAGCGCTATGGCCTAATCGGTGCCAATGGTTGCGGCAAGTCGACGTTTATGAAAATTCTCGATGGTAGCCTAACGCCCACGAGCGGGAATGTATCGGTTCAACCTGATGCTCGTGTTGGAAAGCTTCATCAAGACCAGTTTGCTTTTGAAGACTTCACCGTGATCGATACGGTGATTATGGGTCATGAAGATCTTTGGAAGGTGAAGCAAGAAAGGGATCAGATTTACGCTTCGCCAGAAATGACCGAAGAAGATGGTATGCGCGCTGCAGACTTAGAGGGCCAGTTTGCGGAAATGGATGGTTACAGTGCTGAAAGCCGCGCAGGAGAATTACTTCTGTCTGCTGGGATCGCTGAATCTCTTCATGAGGGGCTTATGAGTGAGGTGGCGCCGGGCTGGAAATTAAGGGTTTTGCTTGCGCAGGCATTATTCTCGGAGCCGGACATATTGCTTCTGGATGAGCCGACGAATAACCTCGATATTAATACAATCCACTGGCTGGAAACGGTGCTAAATGCGCGCGATAGCACCATGATTATTATTTCCCATGATCGCCACTTTCTCAATGCGGTTTGCACGCATATGGCCGATATCGATTATGGTGAGCTACGTGTTTATCCTGGTAACTATGATGATTTTATGACCGCTTCGACTCAAGCGCGTGAGCGATTGCAATCAGAAAATGCGAAAAAGTCGGCTCAAATCGCCGAGTTGCAACAGTTTGTGAGCCGCTTTTCTGCAAACGCGTCTAAAGCCAAGCAAGCGACCTCCCGCGCCAAGCGGATTGAAAAAATCAAGCTGGACGATATCAAACCTTCTAGTCGGGCGAACCCCTTTATTCGTTTTAATCAGGAAAAAAAGCTTCATCGACAAGCCTTAACGGTTGAGGGTCTCGAGCATGGTTTTGAGGGCGAGCAGCTCTTTAAGGACGGTGCATTGATTCTTGAGGCTGGTTCGCGCCTTGCCGTGATCGGCGAAAATGGAGCTGGTAAAACCACTTTTCTACGCTGTTTAGTGGGTGAGCTAGAACCAAATGCTGGTGAAATGAAGTGGTCTGAGAATGCCCAGATAGGGTATTGTCCACAAGATGCCGGTGCTGAATTCAATAGTGATCTAACTATATTTGACTGGATGAGTCAGTGGAGAAAGCCTAGTCACGATGAGCAGATTGTGCGTTCTACTCTGGGTCGCTTGTTATTTTCAGCGGATGACTTTAAGAAGAAGGCAAATGTATGCTCAGGGGGTGAGAAAAATCGCCTGTTATTCGGCAAACTTATGATGATGAGCCCAAATGTTCTGGTGATGGATGAACCCACCAACCATTTGGACATGGAGTGCATCGAGGCGCTTAACCTGGCTCTTGAGCACTACGAAGGCACGCTAATTTTTGTTAGCCACGATCGAGAATTTGTTTCTTCTCTTGCTACGCGGGTCGTTGAGATCAAAGATCATCAGATGATTGATTATCAGGGCAGCTACGAAGAGTATCTGGCCTATCAGCAAGCGAACGCCTAATGCGCGCATTTTTTGGGCGGCAAGGGCTTTCTGATGTCCAGCAAAGCCGCCGCCTAGGCCAAACTGCTTGCTGAAGTAAGTCTCTGGTGTATGTCGGTCACCTTTCACTTATCGTGCGTGAACGTTTGTTGTGATGGTCTATCGGGAGTTGCTAGGTATTTGTAAGGTTGTGTAACCGGACTTTTACGGTAATTGGCGTTGGTGCATGGGAGGGGCGAGCTGAGGGCTTGTATGTCAATAGGCTTTCCTATAGAATTCGTCGGCTTTCATTTGGGCTAGTATGATTAGTTCCCTATGAAGTTAACTCCTTGCCTTTGGTGTTGCGGAACGAGATTGCGGGCCGCATATAGGATCAAAGGCTGTTTTATACATCCGTAAGGAGCATGTATGCGTCATTATGAAATTGTTTTTCTTGTGCACCCTGACCAGAGTGAGCAAGTCTCCGGCATGATTGAGCGTTACACCGGCATGGTTACTGCTGGTAGTGGCACAGTCCACCGTCTTGAAAATTGGGGTCGCCGTCAACTGGCCTACCCGATAAATAAGCTACACAAAGCCCACTACGTATTAATGAATATCGAATGTGGCTCCGAAGTGGTTGACGAACTCACTACTAACTTCCGCTTTAATGATGCGGTTATTCGTAATCTAGTGGTTCGACGTGATGAAGCGATTACTGCAGAATCTCCGCTACTGAAGGTTGTCGATGAGCGCGCTCAGCGTTCTTCATCGGACAGGAATGCGCGTAGAGAAGTAAGCGCACCTGCTGCAGCGGAAAGCGCCAAGCCGGCTGCAGAGGCCCCTAGCGCGAGCGAATAAGCCGTGTCGAAGTAATGGAAAAAAACTGTTTGGCTCTATCCGGTCGCGTATTAAAGGTTGACGCACTTCGGCATAGCCCGGCAGGAATTCCACACCAACGTTTTGTTCTGGAGCACCGTTCTAAACAGCTTGAAGCTGATCTGGCTTGTGAAGCAAGATGCCAGGTGATGGTTCAGGTTAGTGGAGACGCTTTACAGAAAAACGTTAGAGATCTCAAAGAAGGCGAGTATCTTGTGGTGACTGGCTTTATTGGTCGCATAAGTTATCAAGCAGAGCCTTATAGAGTTTTACTTCACGCACAAAAGATTGAAAGAAGGGCCTTCTGAGGAAGGCCTCAAGTACGAACCAGGAGAGAGTGAATGTCCCGTTTTTTTCGTAGACGTAAGTACTGCCGATTTACTGCCGAAGGCATTGATCAGGTAGATTTTAAAGATACAGAATTGTTAAAAGCTTATATCAGTGAAAATGGCAAAATTGTGCCTAGCCGTATTACAGGCACTAAAGCTATTTATCAGCGTCAGCTAACCACTGCTATCAAGCAGGCGCGTTACTTGGCTTTGCTTCCGTACACTGATCGTCACCAGTAAGAAAATAGAGGAGCCGTCTAAGCATGCGTGCATTGGCTGAATACGCCATGCGTGACCGACGTAGTGCTGCGCTAGTGGCGCTGCTGCTGGGGATGGTTCCGCTTGTGTCCTGGCTGAGTGCATCGGTTGTTGCGCTAGTGGCCTTAAGGCGAGGGCCGGCAGAGGGATTTATTGTTGCTCTTTGGGCCCTGATACCCGCTGGTTACCTTTGGTATATAGGTGATGGGGTGGCTTTACCACTGATAGTAGTGGTGTTTATTTCGTCAGTAGTTTTAAGAAGCACCGTTTCTCTTGTGAATGCGATGCTCGCACAGCAAGTTATAGCGGCTATAGCGGCTTTATTGGTAGTGAAGCTAAACCTAGCTCCATTTGCTAAGTTGCTTGATCTTATGGAGCAGTTGGCGGAGAAAGTAGATTTAGCGAAGCAGTTTAATTTGCCTGTGATCGAACCTCAGCAATATGAACTGGTGGTGGCAAATTTTTACAGTTTTAGCTTGGCGAGCACAGCTATTTTGGCACTACTTGTGGCGCGATGGTGGCAGGCTTTGCTTTATAACCCAGGTGGATTTAGGCAAGAATTCCACCAGCTAAAATTACCCGCAGCGGTTGCGGCGGTTCTTGTTTTAGGGGTGGTAACGGCTAGCGCTGAGTCTCTGATTGCACCAGTGACCATGTTGTTAACAGTGCCTCTCACGGTAGTGGGTATTGCATTGGTTCATGGGCTGATCAAGGTGCTAGGCATGAGTAGACGTAGCCTGACGGCATTTTATGTGGCAACTTTTGTACTGGGGCCGTATATCTATTTACCTTTGGTAATGGCGGTGTTGGCAGACAGTTTTTTTGATTTCAGAAACCGATTTAGAAAAGATTCTCAAGATTAGTCGCAAGCATGTTGTTTCTTGTAGCTGGTAGTGAGACGAGGGGAAATAAGATGGAAGTAATACTTTTAGAAAAGAACCGTAATCTGGGTGATCTGGGTGAAAAGGTTAACGTAAAAGCCGGATTTGCACGCAACTACCTGATTCCATATAGCAAGGCCGTTCCTGCAACAGGCGCTAACTTGGAGCAGTTCGAGGCACGTCGTGCTGAACTTGAAAAGGAAGCTGCTGTTTTACTGACTGAGTCAGAAGCAAGAATGGAGAAGCTGTCTGCGCTGGAAGTAACAATCGCTTCAAAAGCGGGTGATGAAGGCAAGCTTTTCGGTTCTATCGGGCCTCGTGATGTGGCGGACGCCATTGTCGCCGCCGGTGCTGAAATTGAAAAGAAAGAAGTGCGTATGCCAGCCGGCCCTATTCGCCAAACAGGTGAATACGATATTGCAGTGCAGCTCCATACCGATGTTGCGGGTACTGTGAAAGTTGTGGTGGTTGAGGAGTAATCTTCCTCCTTCTGCTGCAATTTTTGCAGCAGGCCCTTCTCACTGACAAACAGCCAAATGATCGAGTGTTGGCTGCTTGTCAGGTGGTTGCTTTATTCAGCTATTTCTCGGCTATTATTTTTTCCTCGCGAATACTTCTCACTTTTGCGCTCTTCTTCATGCGACATTGTTGCGTATTTCTCCGCCGCTTTTACTAGGCCGATTGCCTTACCTGAGAGCCTTGTCTAGCCTTTAGATGAAAAGGGCTTTCAGGGAGAAAGGTTATGCTGAGCACTATTTCTGTGCAGTTGCGAAAGCAACGTAGGAAAACGCTTTTTATTGCTGTCTCCTTGTTGTTGGGTGCGCTGTATCAGTCCTTTAGTTTCCCTGAAGTGGGTAATAAACTCTTTGTTGACTATGTGCGTAACGATGACCTTGATATAGTGCTACTGCGTACGATTGGTGGCTTTTTTTCTGCGCTTGCTATTATTGGCTATATCGCCCAGATCAACCGTGATCTGTTCCCTGAACGCTATGAACGAGGCCGCATGGCCGAGGTTTCTGATAAAGCGCCTGACTGAGTCTATATTGAGCAAAAGCTGTATTGGACTTCGCGAGAGCTTCCCAAGTAGAATGACTTTTTTACTTTGACCTCGGCTGTAGTTGGCTCAAAAAGTTGGCTCGAAAAGAAAATACATGAATGAACTGGCAATTGATCGGGACCTCTCCGATTTAAAGATCCCCCCTCACTCCCTTGAAGCTGAGCAGTCTATATTAGGCGGTTTAATGCTCAGTAATAGTGCTTGGCTAGATGTTGCTGAATCTATTGTGGAAAGCGACTTCTACCGTCATGAGCACCGGCTGGTGTTTCGTGTTATGGGGCAGCTAGCTGAGGCCGATACTCCTCTGGATGTGGTTACCGTATCCGAAGCCCTCGATAAGCGCAATCAACTCGAGGAGGTGGGTGGCCTCGCCTACCTGGGGGAGCTGGCGAATGCCACTCCGGGAGCAGTCAATATTCGCGCATACAGTAATATTGTGCGCGAACGCTCGGTATTACGCCAACTTATTCAGGTGTCTAGCGAGATATCGGGGGATGCCTTTAATCCCGACGGGCGTGAATCAAAAGAGCTGCTGGATGATGCAGAGCGCAAGGTTTTTGCGATTGCCGAGCAGGGCGTTAAGCAAGGTGGCCCCCAAACCATGAAGCCCCTGCTGACCAAGGTGGTGGATAGAATCGATGCACTTTACTCCTCCGACTCAGACCTGACAGGATTAAGCTCGGGTTTTGTTGATCTGGATGGTATGACATCCGGTTTGCAAGATTCAGATTTGGTGATTATTGCTGGCCGGCCCTCAATGGGTAAAACCACCTTTGCTATCAATATTGCTGAAAATGTCGTAATGCGGGAAGACCTTCCGGTATTAGTGTTCAGTATGGAAATGCCTGCTGATGCCATCGTTACTCGTATGCTTTCGTCTCTCGGGCGTATTGAGTTGCAGCGATTGCGCAGTGGTAAGCTTGAGGAAGAAGATTGGCCGCGTTTAAACTCTGCGATTAGTTTGTTAGCCGATAAAAAGTTGCTTATTGATGATACTCCAGCACTTTCCCCTATCGAAGTGCGGGCCCGTTCACGTCGCGTGGTGAAAGAGTACGGAGGTATTTCGATGATCGTGCTCGATTACCTTCAGTTGATGCAGGTGCCTGGTTCATCTTCCCGTGTGGAAGAGGTTTCTGAAATATCTCGCTCCTTGAAGGCCCTTGCCAAAGAGCTAGGTTGTCCAGTAATCGCGCTATCACAGCTTAATCGTGGCCTTGAGCAGCGGCCTAATAAACGCCCCATAATGTCAGATTTGCGTGAATCGGGCGCAATCGAGCAGGATGCTGACGTTATCATGTTTATCTATCGCGACGAAGTTTATAATAAAGAAGAAAACAATCCATTAAAGGGGATTGGTGAAATAATTATAGGCAAGCAGCGAAATGGCCCCATTGGTGACGTTAAACTGGCCTTCTTGGGTCGGTATACCAAGTTTGAAGACCTTGCCCCCGATGCCTATGCTGATTTTGGTCAGTGATTTGCTGAATAACAAGGCGGGGAGTTAGGCGTGAGGCAGTCTTGTTACGCAGAAATCAGCCTTTCGGCACTGCATCATAATGCCAGAGTAGTGCGGGAAAAAATTCCTCATGCCAAAATCGCCGCCGTGGTGAAAGCGGATGCCTACGGTCACGGTGTTAAAACCGTGGTGGCTGCGCTGGAGAAGCACGTCGACTTGTTTGCGGTGGCTTATTTGGAAGAAGCCCTTGAACTCAGATTAAGCTGTCAGCATCCTATTTTGGTGCTTGAGGGTTTTTTTGATCAGCAGGAGCTAGAGGTTGCTGCAAAACAAAATATCGCCTGCGTGGTGCACAGTGCCTATCAGTTGGCGCTTCTTGAAAGTTTCCCTTGTACGGAAAACATGGATCTTTGGCTTAAGGTTGACACCGGTATGAATCGCCTGGGGTTTCCGCTGGGCGAGTTTCAGAAGGTCTACATGGCCTTGAGCGCAAACATAAAGCCGCGCTCCTTAACCCTGATGAGTCATCTAAGCAGTGCTGACGAACTAGAGTCTGATGTTAGCGCCAGGCAGATTTCCGTATTTAATAAGCTGGTTAGTGGTAAAAATAAGGCGGTAAGTTTGTCAAACTCCGCAGGAATTATGGCTTGGCCCTCTGCTAACACTGAACAATACCCGCAATGGGTGAGGCCGGGCATTATGCTTTATGGCTGTACCCCCTTTGACAATTCCAGCGGGGCAGAAGATGGCTTGCAAGCAGCAATGACCCTTCGTTCCACCATTATTGGCCTACGAGAAATCGAAACCGGAGAAAGCGTTGGCTATGGAGCCACCTGGCAGGCTGAGCGGCCTTCTCGAATTGGCGTGGTTGCCATTGGTTATGGTGACGGTTATCCCCGTCATGCTAAAACAGGTACGCCAGTGCTGGTGAACGGCCAGCGCGCCCCATTGGTGGGGCGGGTGTCTATGGACATGATTACCGTGGATTTAACGGATGTCGAAGGCGTTGAAATTGGTGATGCCGCCATACTATGGGGGCAGGGTTTGCCCGCCGAAGAGGTGGCGCGTCACGCAGGCACGATTAGCTACGAGCTTCTTACGGGAATTACTGCCAGAGTTGCCCGCCGTGTTGCTGAATAATGACGTTAGCGTTCCAGGTTGCGTCTAGAGTAGCGCGTAACTGGGACGGTTTTTAAGTACTCCGTATAAAGACCTCATCTCGAAGAAAATAATTATTATGGCTAAGAAAAAAACTGCCTATGTCTGTAATGACTGTGGTTCTAACTACCGCAACTGGCAGGGCCAGTGCAGTGATTGCGGTGCCTGGAATTCCATCACGGAAATTGTAGTGGCTCCGGCAAAAGCCACGCATCAAACCAATTTTGGCGATAAAGCCGGAGGTTATGCGGGCAGTGTTTCCAGTATTCAGGATCTTGCCGATATTGATCTTTCGGAGTACCCGCGCACCAGTAGTAGTTTCAAGGAGTTTGACCGAGTGCTAGGAGGAGGCCTGGTGCCTGGTTCTGCCATATTGATTGGCGGCCACCCTGGCGCAGGGAAAAGTACCTTATTGCTGCAAACCCTGTGCAGGCTGGCTCAAAGCGAAACGGCCCTTTATGTGACCGGGGAAGAATCTCTGCAGCAAGTGGCGCTGCGTGCCGAGCGCCTGGGTTTACCCCGCGAGAATCTGAAAATGTTGGCAGAAACCAATGTAGAAACCATCTGCCATACCGCTCAACAGCTGAAACCGAAGTTGATGGTGGTGGATTCGATCCAGGTGATGAGCCTTGCCGACCTGCAGTCTGCGCCAGGGGGTGTGGCCCAGGTGCGTGAAAGTGCCGCTTATCTCACCCGCTTTGCCAAACAAACCCAAACCATTTTATTTCTGGTGGGCCATGTCACCAAAGATGGCACGTTGGCCGGCCCAAAAGTACTGGAGCATATGATCGACTGCTCCATCATGCTTGAAGGTGGTAACGACAGCCGTTTTCGTACCCTGCGCAGTATTAAAAACCGCTTTGGCGCGGTGAATGAGCTGGGTGTTTTTGCTATGACTGGGCAAGGTCTTAAAGAAGTAAAAAACCCCTCTGCTATTTTTCTGAATCGTACCGAAGAGCGCTCCTCCGGCAGTGTGGTTATGGTGGTGTGGGAAGGAACACGGCCTATTTTGGTGGAAATACAGGCCTTAGTGGATAACAGCTCCCTTGGTAACCCCCGCAGAGTGGCAGTGGGCTTGGATCAGAATCGACTTTCCATGCTACTTGCCGTACTGCATAGACATGGTGGTTTAATGGTGGGCGACCAAGATGTTTTCGTGAATGTCGTGGGCGGTGTCAAGGTGATGGAAACCGGCGCTGATTTGGCCTCGTTGCTTGCTATCGTTTCCAGCTTCCGCGACTTGATTCTCCCTGAGGACTGGGTTGTCTTCGGTGAGGTGGGTTTGTCCGGCGAAATTCGCCCTGTGCCATCCGGCTTGGAGCGTATTCAGGAAGCCGCCAAACACGGGTTTAAAAAAGCCATTGTCCCTTTTGCTAATGCGCCTAAAGAACAAATTCCCGGTATGGAAGTGGTGGCGGTGCACAAATTGAGTGAAGCACTTGAGGTGCTGTAGGCCATTTTTTTAAACCATTTAAAAAGAAAAAACGACGATGCTGATAAATTCTCGCGCAACTTTTTTTACCATACAAATTTCTATTTTTGTCTGTTGTTATTGTTTGTCTGTCAATCTTTTTGCTCACGGTGTTGATGACAGTACCCGGCAGTTTTTACAAGCAAATCAGGGCGTGGCTGTATTTCCTTATATGTATATCGGGGCCAAGCATATGATTACGGGTTATGATCATTTGCTTTTTTTAGTAGGTGTTATTTTTTTTCTCTATCGGGTAAAAGATGTGCTGGTGTATGTGACGTTTTTTACCATTGGCCATAGCCTAACACTGCTGCTGGGAGTGCTGCAGAATATCGCCGTTAATCCTTATCTTATAGATGCCATTATTGGTTTGTCCATCGTGTATAAAGGCTTTGATAATCTTGGTGGTTTTAAGCATTTCCTGGGGCATCAGCCCAATACTAAGCTTGCCGTATTAATTTTTGGCCTGTTTCATGGTTTTGGTTTGGCTACAAAAATACAGGAATTTAATATCCCCAGCGATGGTCTATTGGAGAATTTACTTTCTTTTAATGTTGGTGTGGAGTTAGGTCAGTTCTTGGCCCTGACTCTGGTCTTTATTAGTCTGAGCTTTTGGCGTCGTTATGCCAGCTTCCTGCATTTTTCAACGGCGACTAATACATTGTTAATCAGTGCTGGTTTGATGCTAACGGGCTTCCAGTTAACGGGGTTTTTTGTAACACCTTAGGGTAAAGATATTAGGAATAATTATGAAAAAAAAGATAGCACCTGATCATGCAGTTGATACTCAGAATGGGTATGAGCAAGCGCCTCAGTCTACGGCAACCTTGCTTAAAGCCAGCGTTTTTGCAATCGTACTGGCGCTTATCGTTTTAGTTGGCGCGATCCTGCCTGCTGAGTATGGAATTGATCCTACCGGTATTGGCAAAGCGGCAGGTTTGCTGCCCTTGGCAAATGTATCAGAAAGCACTGGTGCGGAAGTCAGTGCTTCTAAAGAAGAGGGGGCTGGTTTAAAGGAAGGCCGCATTGATATCACGGTTCCCGCTGGCGATGGTCTGGAATACAAGCTTTATATGGCGAAAGGTGAAACCATGCGCTACTCCTGGTCTTCAGATGAAGGAGAGTTGTTCTTTGATTTTCACGGCGAGCCGGAAGGCGATACAAGCGGTTATTTTGAAAGCTATACAGTAAGTACGGCCGATAAGGTGAGTGGCTCATTCACAGCATCGTTTAACGGTTCGCATGGTTGGTATTGGGAAAACCAAAGCTATGCACCTGTGCTTATAACGTTAAAGACAGAAGGGCAGTATAAAACTATTGGGCTTAAGTGAGGTGGGAGCTTGGTCTCTTTATAAAACTCAGTGCTTACTAAATGGAGCTTCATATAATGGATGAGATTTATTCTCGTAATATAATGCCTGATTCCATGTTTATATTGCCGTCATTGCTTAGTACGCCCACTGACTTTTCATCTTGATCTGTCACGATGATTACAGGGTCTTGAAAGAGAGGGCGCCGAATATATTTCAGGTGCACGCCGTAACTTTCAACTTTTTTAAGACTGGCCAATTGAAAGTCATTTAGATACCCCTGGGTATCAACAGGAATGGGGTCTTTTCCTTTTCGCTTTTCATTTACCATATTTTAATCTCCGGAACTATCGCTCACAAAGCGCTTGTTTATTATTTGGAAAGAGGCTTTCTTGACTTAAGTGCAGGATATATTGTTTCGAGGGTTTTCTTTGCAGTTGAGTGGTAGTTTTATGTAACGCTTTGTATCAGAACATGCGTATGAATAACAGCTGGTGGCACCAAATTACTTTATTGGCCGGGCCATACTCTAAGAGTGCTGAGGCTTTTATGCAAATAGCTAAATGAACAAAGTATGCCAATTAAGATTTATTGTGCGTGTTGCTATTCATTTCAGCCTTGATACAGCGTAACTGCTCGTAGCTATAGGCCATATCCAGATTTTCATAAACGGTTTTTAATTTAATAAGTCCACTTGCTTCGCGGTGGGTTTCAATAATGTCCTGAATTTTTGTTATTTCCTCATCGGCGAGTTCTATTACATCTTTAGCGGGTATTAATCCTAGCTCGATGGCTGTTATTAAATGTTTGTAAAGAGTACTTTCAGTAATACTCCGCTGTTGGCATATGCTATCCATGGGCATGCCGCTTTGAAATAAGGCAAAACTTTCGTGTTCAGTGGGAGTAAGCTGGCTCGGTTTTTCTTCTTTATTGAAATTTCCAGAGGAACCTTGGTGGGAGTTTAAAAGAGCCAGAAATTCATCGCCATATTTCTCCAGTCGGGCGCTACCGATACCATTGATCTGGCTAAGGTCGTCAAGGGTTTTCGGCTGTAGCTCGATCATTTCCATTAAGGTGGCATCGTGAAAAATAACATAGGGTGGTACACCTTCTTCTTCTGCCAGAGTTTTGCGGCGTGTGCGTAGTTGTTCCCAGAGCTCTTTGTTTGGAGTAGAAAGGTGGAAGCTGCCGCTGCCTTTTTTACGGGTGGCGCGTGTTTCACGTTTTTCCTTGCGAAGAAAAACAGTGCTTTCACCGCGAAGAAGAGGGCGACATTTTTCAGCTAACTGGAAGCTGCCATGACCTTCTGCATCCAGTTGAATATAAGCGCGGGCCATAAGTTGTCGGAATACAGAGCGCCACTGGTTATTATCCAGTTCTTTGCCGATGCCAAAGGTGCTGAGTTGTTGGTGGCCAAACTGTTCCACTTTTGCATTTTTTTTGCCGAGCAGTACGTCGATGAGGTGGGTCGCACCAAAGCGTTGTCCGGTACGGTAAATGGTGCTTAGGGCCTTTTGTGCGGCTTGGCTGGCATCCCAGACTTCTGGTGGGTTGAGGCAATTGTCGCAGTTGCCGCATTTCTCTGCGCCGTTTTCGCCAAAATAATGCAGCAAGGCGTGGCGGCGGCAACTGGTGATTTCACATAAGCCGAGCATGGCTTCGAGTTTTTGCTGTTCTTGTTGTTGGAATTGGCTGTTGGCCTGGCTGTTGGCCATCATCTGGCGCAGCATAATAACGTCTTGCAGGCCATAGGCCATCCAGGCGGTGGCGGGTAAGCCATCTCGCCCAGCGCGGCCGGTTTCCTGATAATAGGCTTCGATACTTTTGGGTAGATCAAGGTGGGCAACAAAGCGTACGTCGGGTTTGTCTATACCCATACCAAAGGCGATGGTGGCCACGATGATGATCTGCTCATCACGCAGGAAGCGGGTTTGGTTTTCCTTTCGCACTTCTGCGGGCATTCCAGCGTGATAGGGCAGGGCCTTGAGTCCTTGTGCTTTCAGCCAGGCTGCGGTCTCTTCCACCTTTTTCCGGGATAGACAATACACCACACCGGCGGCATCGGCGTGTTCGGTGAGAATAAAGCGCAGTAGCTGTTGGCGGGCGTTTTCTTTAAGGGTGATGCGGTACTGGATGTTAGGACGGTCGAAGCTGCTAAGGAATTGCCGAGCGTTCTGTAGAGCCAGGCGGGTAGATATTTCATCACGTGTGCGTGCATCTGCCGTGGCGGTGAGGGCGATGCGGGGCACATTGGGGAAGCGCTCATGCAGCAGGCTGAGCGAAAGGTAGTCTTTACGGAAGTCATGCCCCCATTGGGATACGCAGTGGGCTTCATCAATGGCGAACAGGGCGATAGGGATCTGCGCTAACAACTCCTGAGTGCGGGGCTGTATCAGGCGTTCTGGAGCGATATAAAGCAGATCGAGCTCGCCTGCCATCAGAGCTTGTTCCACCGAGCGCATTTCATCAAAAGAAAGGGTCGAGTTGATGTAGCTGCTGCGCACACCGGCTTGGCTAAGTGCATTGACCTGGTCTTGCATAAGGGCAATCAGGGGGGATATAACCACGCCGACACCTGGGCGAACGATGGCAGGCAGCTGGTAACACAGGGATTTGCCGCCGCCTGTTGGCATGACCACGAGGGCATCTTCACCCCGCAGTAAGGTATCGACAACCTCATCTTGCGGTGGGCGGAATTGATGAAAACCAAAGGTGGTTTGTAAAACTTCGACAGCACGATCAAACATTGAGGGATTATACTGGATAACAGGATCATATCTACGACAAGGAAGGGTTGAAACAATGGATGAAGAAAAAGATAATTCGGAAAAAGTGTGGTACCTCGAAGTTAATGGAAAACCTGCAGGGCCCTATAGCGCAAATCAGGTACGTAATGGGCTGACTTTAGGTAAGGTGAATCCGGACTGGCTGCTATTTGGGCCGAACATGAACAAGTGGGAGCCAGTTTCTTGGCACCCTGCGTTTAATCCGGAAGTTGCTGAAAAACAGCTGGAAAAATTACCGCAAGCAACCTTTCATCAGAGCCAGTTGGTGCATGATGTGGATTTCGAAATTTTCGGCGACGACATGCAGTTTGTCGAAATAGAACTGGATCCCGGCGAAGCGGTATTTGCTGAAGCTGGAGCCATGATGTTTATGGACGATAGTATCGCTATGGAAACCGTGTTTGGCGATGGCTCTCAGTCGGGCGCGTTTGAGAAGTTGCTGGGTGCGGGAAAACGCGTCCTAACAGGCGAAAGCCTGTTTATGACCACCTTTACCAATGCCGGTGAAGGTAAAAAGTGCGTGAGTCTTTCTGCCCCGTATCCGGGGAAAATTATTCCTATTAATTTACCGGAGGTGGGGGGCGAATTAATCTGTCAAAAAGATGCATTTTTATGCGCGGCCAAAGGCGTAGCGGTGGATATTTTTTTCCAGAAGCGTATCGGGGTGGCGTTGTTCGGTGGTGAAGGTTTTATTATGCAACGATTGCAAGGTGACGGCTTGGCATTTATTCATGCTGGCGGCACCTTGCATAATATTCAACTTGAACCCGGACAACGTATTAAGGTGGATACCGGTTGCTTGGTGGCTATGGAGAGCCAGGTAAACTTTGAGATTGAATTCGTTGGCGGAATTAAGAGCGCTTTTTTTGGCGGTGAAGGTTTCTTTTTTGCTACCATAGCGGGGCCTGGGAATGTATGGTTGCAATCGATGCCCTTTAGTCGCCTTGCTGCGCGGATGTTGTCGGGCTTGCCCGCACAAGGTGGTAAGCGAACAGGAGAGGGTAGTCTGTTGGACACTATTGGTTCTTTTCTGACTGATTGATGCCTTTGTCGTCTGAATAAGTTTATTTTGGGTGCTCTTTTCTTAGGTGTTTTGCGCAGTCCCTCCTGCGTGAAAAATTTTCTGCTAGTAAAAAGATAACGTTGTTAGGAGTCCCGAATTAAATGCTAATGGGTTTGATTGTTTTAGTTGTCTTTCAATTGGCAGGGGAGTGGTTGGCAAGCTATTTCTCGCTACCATTACCAGGGCCTGTGTGTGGTTTGTTTTTACTGCTGGTGTTTTTGATATTGAGAGGTGGTGTGGACTCTTTTGTATTGAATGCATCCAATAAGTTGTTTGCTTACCTTCCTATGCTGTTAATTCCGATAACAGCTGGCATTTATAGCTGGTTTAATTTTTTGTCATCTTCATGGTTGGAAATTGGCGGCGTATTATTGCTTAGTTTTTTTATAACCTATTTGTTTTCATTTTTTATGATGACTCTTCTAAGTGCACGCCAAAGATGATTGATCTCGGAAAACTTCAGATTGCAAACCAAGTATTGGTGGGCCACCCCTTATTTGGCATACTAATGACCTTTGCTTGCTTTCAGTCTGCGCGTTTTTTATTTGAAAAAACGGGCCGTTTCCCGCTTTTTCATCCCCTGCTTGTCTCGGTGGGTTTATTAATATTTTTTCTTGATTTTGTAGGCCTTAGTTATCGAAGCTACTTTGATAGTGTTGAGGTGCTGCATTGGTTGCTGGGTACGGTAACGGTTGCCTTAGCGATACCACTTTATGAAAGCCTGAGAAAGCTACGCACCATGTTTTTCCCAGTGATTATAACAGTGGTTTCTAGTGCTGCTTTCGCTGTGTTTGTGGTGGTGGCTTTGGCTCGGTTTGTCGGTTTGGACGAGCAGCTTGTAAAATCGTTGGCGACAAAATCCGTGACGACGCCTATAGCTGTTTCTTTAAGTGAAGAGATTGGTGGGAATGCAGCATTGGCTGCATTATTTGTATTGATCACCGCGTTATTTGCGCCGATTTTTGTGCCGCTGCTTCTGAAGATATTCCCGGCTAAAAATGATGCCGTGGCCGGTATTGCTATTGGCGTGTCTGCTCACGCCATCGGTACGGCAAAAGCTCTAGAAATTAGTCGCGAGTGTGGGGCTTTTTCTGCTCTGGCCATGAGTTTGATGGGAGTGATAACGGCACTTTTCTTGCCATGGTTCTTGTGATACCCCTTGATGGGTTCGCGTATTTTATAAGTCGCAAAATGCTCTCCGCAGGAGTTTTACTTTATAACCTGATAGCAAGGCGAGTAATCATCCTTGGCAAGTTTCATTCTTCCTTGCGCAACAAAATTTTCCAGTAAGTGGTCCAATGCAAGCATGATGGACTTGTCGCCATTGATATTAAACGGGCCGTGCTTCTCGATGGCACGAATTCCACTGTCCTTGATGTTTCCCGCCACGATGCCAGAAAATACTTTGCGTAGATTCGATGCAAGGGCGTGGGTGGGCTGGTCGCTGTGGATGGCAAGAGAGGCCATGTTTTTATGGTTTGGAATAAACGGCAATTGAAAGCTATCGTCGATTTTTAACTTCCAGTTGTAATAAAAAGCATCACTTTGTTTTCTTCTATGGTTTCGCACCTTTGCGATACCCTTTATTACTTTTCTGGAAACGTTTTCTGGGTCATCAATAATAATTTTGTATTTCTTTTGGGCCTCCCGTCCGAGAGTATTACCTATAAATTCATCCATTTGTTCAAAATAATCGGCACTTTCTTTTGGGCCGGTGAAAATTAACGGGAAGGGCACTCCGTCGTTTTCTGGATGTAGAAGTATGCCAAGCAAATATAAAATTTCCTCAGCAGTGCCTGCGCCACCTGGGAAGACAATAAATGCGTGTCCCGTACGGACGAAGCCCTCAAGGCGTTTTTCAATATCTGGGAATATAACGAGCTCGTTAACGATAGGGTTGGGGGATTCGGCGGCAATAATCCCCGGTTCTGTAAAACCCATGTAGCGGCCTTTGCGGTGGCGCTGCTTGGCATGACCAATGGTGGCTCCTTTCATGGGGCCTTTCATGGCACCAGGGCCACAGCCGGTGCAAATGTTCAATTTGCGCAAACCTAATTCATGACCAACTTCTTTGGTGTAGTCGTACTCTATTCGATTAATGGCGTGCCCACCCCAGCACACGACTAAGTTGGGGTCGACACCCGGATGTAAAATATTGGCATTGCGCAAAATATAAAAAACAGCATTGGTGATCTGGGTCGACTCATTAAGGTCAATCGTTGAAGTTTGTAATTCATTATGCACGTAGACAACATCGCGAATAACGGCAAATAAATGCTCCTTAATGCCGCGAATAATTTGGCCGTCCACAAAAGCACTGCCTGGTGCGTTGATAAGATCGAGACGGATGCCACGGCTACGCCTATGGATGCCGATGTCGAAGTGTTTGAATTGATCGAACACCACTTTACTGTCATCGATGACGCTGCCGCAATTAAGCACGGCCAAAGAGCAGCGTCGTAATATTTCATGTAAATCTTTTGATCCTACGGATGCTAAAGTGTTTATTTCTGCCTGTGAAAGTACACCCATAATTTCATCAGGCGAGATGCTGGTGCTGATGTGATTCATTAGCCAGGGTTTCCTATTTGGAAATGACGAAGAAGTTTAGAATAAGTGTAAATGGGTAATATTCTAAATAGATGAAGTGTTATTTGAGATTTTCTTATTATAGCATGTCGCATTTCGACACATTTAGTAATGTATATTTATCATGGAGTTAAGAGGTGTTTTGTGATGTTTGAAAATGGGCTTTCATTTGTTCATAAGAAATCTGTTGATTCGCTTGTCAAGTAGGCTTTTACTGCAGTAAAGTTATCGACTACCAACTAAGGTAAGGCTTTCATTACAGGTGTTTGCAATGCTGAATTCTTGTATTGGTATCCATGTATACAGAGCCTCAATAATAATAAGTACAGCATTTTAATGCTAAACGTTAATTGCACATGGAGAGAGTGAAATGAGCGCAGTAACACCCGATATTTCTCGGCCCCAAGCTAGCTGGCCGATGTATTTTCCCTATATTGTCCCAATGTTGATTTCCACTGCGGCAACCGTATTGGTTTTTACTAATTCGAGCGTTGTGGGCTGGGGCTTTGTTCTATTTCTTGTCGCACTACAAGTGCTTGAACCTATTTTGGGTGAAGAGCATGAAACCTACGAGTGGAAAAAACCTCAGGTTTTTGTACGCATGATGCAGTTTTATTCGTTGGGTACCGTGCTAACGTTTGTGGGTTTTCTTTGGGTGATGGCCCATGCGCATAATGGCGGTGACTTGTTAAGCATCGCTGCAGGTGTTCAGGCTGTTACCGGTTTTGATATGTTGGCTGCTCATGCGAATGATGGTTGGATTCAATATATCGTAGCGATGCTTCTCTTTAGTATTACCTCTAGCCTGGGTACGGTGGCTATTGGTCATGAGCTTTGTCACCGTGTGCACGAGCCGTTGTCGGTATTTCTTTCCCGCTTGATGGGTACCTTTACCATGTTCAGTTATTATGCGGTAGAGCATCCTTATGGGCATCACCTGACTGCCGCGACCCCGCGTGATTCAAGTACTGCGCTTCGTGGTGAAGGCATTATGGCGTTTACCACGCGTACCTTTAAGCAGGACTACGAAATTGTTTGGGAAATTGAACGCACCCGTCTTGAGAATATGGGCCTGCCCGTGTGGTCACACCACAACCGATTGTTGCGTGGGTTCGCTGTTGAATTGGCTATTTTGGTCAGTGTTGCTGCTATCACTGGTTTCATCGGCCTTGCCTTATTTGTCATCGGCGTGATTCAAGCTCACCTGGGTTATAAAGCAGGGGTTTATATTCAACACTACGGTTTGGTGCGTGATCCCGATCAGCCCATAGAAATTAAGCATTCCTGGGGATGCACTTATAAAGTGACGAATTGGTTGACGGATGGAATTGGTCGGCATGCCGATCATCACGATGTGCCAGAGCGCGAGTTTTGGGATTTGGTGCCTCATCTTGAAGGCCCGCAGTTGCCAGGTGGCTACATGAAAATGATGAGCCTTTCCCGTAATAAGAAAAAGTGGGAAGACGCCATGATACCGCTTCTGATTGAGTGGGATGAGAAACATGCTTCTCCTGCTGAAAAGCTGCTTGCGATGGAGGCCAATGAGAAGAGTGGTCATCCGCAGTTGATTGCTCATGCAAGAAAGCAGCGCCAAGAGCTAGAGGAGGCCGGTCTGCTGGAGACGGCTCAGATTGCTTAGCGAAAGACCTAGCAGGCCGTTGAAATTCGCTGAATTGAGTCAGATACAAGGCAAAATCAAGCGAAAAAGCGGAGTTTACATGTGTAAATGAGCACTTTGAGGGCAATTTTAACGCCGTAGGTGGCCAAGTCAGTAGAGTTTCAACAGCCTGCTAAAGTAAGTTAAAAAAGAGGCCCGCTCATTTCAGCGGGCCTTTTTTATTTGAGCGCTAAAAGGCGAGCGCTATTCAATCTGTGCTGGCTTACCACTCAATGCCTATCCCTGCTCCCGCATATTTTCCTTTTGAGCTGAATGCTGCGCTGGAATTAGAGAAGAACGCTGATGATTCCATAAATGCGATGTAGTCAGCTTTTAGATATACCAAGGGTGTAAGAAACAACAATACTCCCAGGCCGTAGTAGTAACGATTGGCGCTGTCTGAGATTGGTGCTGGATGGTGGGAGCCAAAGTTGACGAGGTTTTCTTTTATTGTCATCGTAAGGTCTAAGTCTTGTCTTCCGAGTTTTCCATAAATGTTCAGATGCTCATTAATCTTATACTTGGCTCGCAGGCCATACATTATGCCCTCTAAGGAGGTGTTTGTTTCCCAGCTTCCGCTCTCGTCTTCTCCGCGCACCGCATAACTATTTTCTGTCGTGTGACTTGCCTCTAGGCTAATTTGGGGAATGAACGATATGCCAATAGTGAGAACTCCTCCGCCATCACTGCCCAAATCAACAGGCTGGCTTATTTTCTCTTCATTGCTTGTGCGCAACATTTCGGCATAAAAGTCGATGGCATGACTGGTCGAGGCGAAAAAAAATAGCACGAGTATTGGGGTGAAAGTGGCCGCTCTTTGTATGGCTTTGGATAGATTTAGATACATGTTGTTTCGCTTATTGCTGGCTAACGATTACGGGAAGATAGCGAAGGCGGATACGTTGCGCATAGGCGCTAATAATGCTGCCACCGCTAAAGTTTTCGTCGAGAAACCCATGCTGTTCGCGGTAGAGTATTAATTCTATATCACAGGGAATGGAATCTGCGGTGATAAGGGGGTCAAGTAAGTCGGCTACTGTTATGTTGACGACGCCTGAGTCTTCTCCAATAACAAGGCTTGTGTCAGGCAGAATATAATCGGATTCGCAAATAATGGGGTGGGCGCGAATACGCATTAGCGAGCCACTTACAACGGGCTGCCAGCTTAAGGACACTAAATCATCCGCTTGGTAATATTCGGTATTTTCAAGGGGGGTGACTATTTCGAAAGCCGGTGGCATTTCTACCCAAGAGCGGGGGGCTTCTACGAGCGACTCGTCCACTTCGGGTTCTGTTAAGTCTGAGGGATACCAGCGCTGCTCGCGCTCTGGGTAATAATTTCGGTAAAAACTGAAAGTGATGGGGGCGTTTTCTTTGATGTCCATTTCACCGACGTATTTTGGTTTATACGCTTCATTTTCAAGGCTCAGTGATACGCTGCTGGCTTCTGTTGTAGCAATAAGGCGGTCATGATTCTCAAGGATCACAAATTCGTAATCATGGCTTTCGCGATGCAGTCGCGCATCTATATGAGCGGTTTTGTGGTTAAATGTTTCGATGTGGTAATCGGCGACGATGCTCTCTGTTCTCACTTCATCGGATGGTATGGTATCCGTACATGCTTGGAGAAAAACCACAAGTAAAGTTGATGAAAAATAAACGATGTTTCGCTTCATGGTGGGCTTCTTCTTGCGCTTAGTTGCCTTAAGTGAGCTTATTATGAATGGTCAAATATGAACCGAGTGTTAATCTAGTCTGAGCTCGAGATTAAGATGTTGGCGGTTTTTGTTTTGCTAACGCGAGCATGATTTCAAAAAGACAAAGGAAAAAATAAATGAACCAGAGTTGTTATTGCGGCAGTGGTGCTGACTTTGAGAAATGCTGTAAACCCTATTTGTCGGGTGATGCGATACCCGAAACGGCTGAGCAATTAATGCGTTCTCGCTATACTGCGTATGCCGTAAAAGATGAAGACTATATTATTAAGACCTGGCACTCGAAAACGCGGCCTACTAAGAAACAGCTTGAGGATGGCAAGATAAAGTGGCATCGCCTAAAAGTGATAGAGACCCTTATGGGAGGCGCTGAAGAAAATACGGGTGAAGTGTTATTCGAGGCGATTTATAAAATTAATGGGAAAGCGCACAAGCATAGTGAGCGCAGCACTTTTGAAAAAGAAGATGGGCAGTGGCGATATTTGGATGTAAAGCCTGATTAGTATTTTTCGATTTGTTTGTAGTGGTTGTCTAATAAACCCTGCACGGCTTTGGCATTATCCATAGCTTTTTTTGCCTGGTCGATGGTGGGCAGGCCGGGAATAATGTTCGTAGGAGGCTCAAGAGCTTGGCTTGCGTTGGCGGTTTGTTCTTCTTTTTCTCCTATTAATTTTTTGAGAACGTCTGCATCATTCATTTCGAGAATATTTTGATTAGGGTCTATTTCTACTGTTTCACTTGTCGCACCTTCTGGCTGCTGGTCTGAGAAATGCCAAATGCCTTCTTTATCTTGCCACTTATGAACTCTTGTAAGTAGGCGTTCTCCGTTTTCAGGCAGCTTATCACCAAGGCTAAGCGCATCGCTTGATGAATGAAAAAAGTCGGTCAGTGTTTTGAAACTTTTCATAATGGCGCTATCGCCAGATTTGATGTCATTGATTGTTAGTAGTGGCCTGCCATCGGGCCGTTTCATTATAAAGGGGGCTGCAACGGCCAGTACCACGAGAAAAAGAATGAGTTTAATGTATAGTTTCATATTTGCGTCTGGCAGGGTGAGTTGCTTAACAGGCTGTTGAAATTCTACTGACTTGGTCATCTACCGCGTTAAAACCAAGCTCAAAGTGCTCATTTACACGTGTAAACTCCGCATTTTCGCTTGATTTTGCCTTGTA
>Ga0209121_10000267_pt1 | contig 56121 bp, 51 predicted proteins | sample Cruoilmetagenom3_FD_187292 | JGI IMG/M metagenome (GOLD analysis project Ga0209121, IMG submission 187292) | Oil polluted marine microbial communities from Coal Oil Point, Santa Barbara, California, USA - Sample 3 (SPAdes) (version 2) | ecosystem: Environmental > Aquatic > Marine > Oil seeps ... | reverse complement strand
CAGCTGATGAAATAGAACTAATACAGAATCCCTGGGTAGGTGGGGTGATATTTTTTGCACGAAATTTTGAGGGTAGAGAGCAAATAACCAAACTGGTCTCAGATATTCGAGCCCTGCGTCCTGAGCTATTGCTTTGCGTCGATCAGGAGGGCGGGCGTGTCCAGCGTTTTAAAGAAGGGTTTACTCGCATTCCTTCAATGCAATTACTGGGGGATCGATTGCGAGATGGTATCCAGAATGCGGATACCCTACTGCGCGATGCGGGCTGGCTGATGGCTTCAGAGTTGTTGGTATGTGGTGTTGATTTCAGTTTTGCTCCAGTACTTGATGTGGATCGCAGTCAATGCGAAGTGATTGCCGATCGTTCGTTTTCAGAGGAGCCTGAATTAACGATCCGTTCAGCAACAGCTTTTATCGAGGGGATGCGTGAGGCCGGGATGGCGGTCACCGGAAAACATTTCCCGGGGCATGGTGGTGTGCGAGCAGATAGCCACCTGGAAACACCCTACGATAATAGGTCGTTAGAGGATTTGCGTGGTCGCGATTTACTCCCCTTTGTCAACTTGTCGGCAGATCTTGATGCGGTGATGCCAGCCCATATTGTGTTTCCTGAAATTGACTCAGAAGCAGTTGGTTTTTCATCGTTCTGGTTGCAGAAAATACTGCGTGAAGAACTCCAGTTTGATGGAGTGATTTTTAGCGATGACCTCTCCATGAAGGGGGCAGATATAGCCGGGGGATATGCTGACAAGGCTTGCTGTGCCCTCCGGGCAGGCTGTGATATGGTGCTGGTTTGCAACAATCGCCAGGGTGCCAGTGAGGTGTTGGCTTACTTGGAGGGCAGTGAGGCTAAGCCTTCTTCCCGACTTTTAAAAATGGCCGCAAGAAAACATCCAGATTGGAATACATTGACCAGTAGTGAGCGGTGGCAAAATACCAGAGCTGCTCTAGCGGCATTAAAATAACTTTTTAATTTAATCATGCAAAAGGAATAGAACCCTATGCAACTTTTGGAAAATTGGCTGGTTAAGTTGACTGGTGAGCAGTACCTGTGGGTAGTCGAAATTTTTCTGATAGTCTTCATTGCTCTTACCCTGGGTTACTTGGTCAACAAAGTCATCAATTTACTCGAGGTTCATGCTTCACGTACACGTTCAGTTTGGGATGATGCTTTGATCGAAGCGTTTAGGTATCCAGCTGTTTGGGCAATCTGGATTCTTGGCGTCAATATGGCGGCTGCCATTGCTGCTCGGGTTGCCGAGTCAGAATTGTATGAGCTGATAGGTCCAATTAACCGTGTTGCCGTAATTTTTCTGAGTGCATTATTTTTGGTGAACCTCATCAGGCGGGCTGAGCGTAATCTGGTTCATCCGGACTACATGGCAGAGCCGATGGATGAAACCACGGTTAAGGCAATAGGTAAATTACTCAGAGCTTCAGTGATCATTACGGCCGTTCTGATCTCTATGCAAGTTTTTGGGTACAGCATCTCTGGGTTGCTTGCATTTGGTGGTATCGGTGGCTTGGCGGTAGGCTTTGCGGCCAAAGACCTTTTGGCCAACTTCTTTGGCGGGCTTATGTTATATCTGGATCAGCCTTTTAAGGTGGGGGATTGGGTCCGTTCACCCGATAAAGAAATTGAGGGGACGGTCGAAGATATTGGTTGGCGCCTGACACGAATCCGCACCTTTGATAAGCGTCCACTGTATATTCCAAATTCGATTTTCAATAGCATTTCAGTGGAAAATCCATCTCGCATGTTAAATAGACGTATCTATGAAAAAGTAGGATTGCGTTATGCCGACGTTGGAAAAATGGATGTGATTGTTAGAGATGTCAAAAGGATGTTGCGAGAGCACCCTGAAATTGATCAGCGGCAGACGTTGATCGTCAATTTTAATAGCTTCTCAGCTTCATCGGTGGATTTCTTTATCTATACTTTTACCAAGACCACTGAATGGATTCCTTATCACGAAATTAAGCAGGATATTCTATTGAAGGTAAGTGACGTCATTGCCCTTCATGGTGCAGAGATTGCCTTTCCTACCTCGACAGTTCACTTGCCTGATCCGGTTCAGCTGGCACAAATGGATAATGTACAGACCACAGGTGCTTAAGGGGTTTAAATGAAAATCGGTATCATTGGCGGTAGCGGGCTTGCTGATTTTTCTGAGCTCAATGTGACGGATCGTATCGATCATCCCACTGATTGGGGCGAGCCTTCATCTCCTTTGATTTGTGGCACTTTTGATGCTCCCGGGTGTTCAGGGGGGGCGGAGGTGGTCTTTATTGCTCGTCACGGTGAGGCACATACTATTCCTCCCCATAAAGTTAACTACCGAGCAAATATTGCTGCATTGAAAGATCAGCAGGTGTCCGCCATTTATGCTGTCAATGTGGTTGGAAGTCTCAATATGGAAATGTGCCCAGGCGATGTGGTGATACCTGATCAGATTGTTGATTATACCTGGGGTAGGGAGCAGACTTATTCCGATAGTTCTTCGGTGGAGTTACAGCATGTAGATTTCACAGTGCCATACGATAAGAAGTTAATGGATAACCTGCTACAACACTCCATCGCACTAGGGTTGCATGTGCATTCCGGGGGTGTATATGGTGCGACTCAGGGACCCAGATTGGAAACAGCTGCGGAAATAGAGCGCATGGGAAGAGATGGCTGTGACATCGTTGGTATGACCGGAATGCCCGAGGCTGCGCTAGCCCGTGAACTTGGTGTTCCTTATGCCTGTATGGCTTTGGTGGTCAATATGGCCGCTGGCCTGTGTGACGGTGAAATATCCATGGATCAGATTAAGCAGATTATCGATTCCAGAATGGCAGACATCCGTAGGTTGCTTGTGGCTGTAACAAAAGGTGAAGAATAGTTAGTCATTACAGAACTCTAAGTGGAGGCCGGATGAATAATATAGGACCTTCTTTCTGTCTACTCTGTTGTTTTTGTGGGGTAACAGCGACATCTTCTGCTGAAGTTTACAAGTGTGTAGATGAAAAGGGTCATACAACCTATAGCGGTATACCTTGCGCGTCCACTTCTGAAAAAATTCAAAATGATATTCAAGAAGGTGCTAGTGGTCAGCGAAATGCCAATGCAGGGCCTGAAAAAAACGTTAACAATAACGATAAAAAAACCAAAAGCGCTTGGGGCGGTTATATCGATCGTGCCAGAAAAGCTGGGGATCAGTAGAGGGGTATGAGGCACCGGGAATACCTATTCCTATGGCTGGGTGCCTTCTTTCTTGTTCTCGTATTGACTAACCATGACTAATACACCCATTTCTGGGTGATCCAGATAGACAAGCTCGTCTCTGGAAACTCTCGCAGATTGTTCCAGAACAATGATGTCGGTTGTTTTATATTGCTGGGCACCAAATTGGTATTCTCGTTTATTTAGTGTATTGGGTCCGCTCTCTTCCTTTTCAGTCATGACAAAAGTTTCATTTTCTTCAAGTTCGGTGGGGCGGGGAAACTCTGGCAGTACCATGGTGGCCGTTTCTGAAGGTTGGGGACTATGCTGTGGTGTAGGGCTGGACTCAGTTACCTCAACTCGATGGCCATCCATTTCGGGTGTGGATGTTGAAAGAGAAAATTTGGCTTTCCAAAGGTTGGCTTGAATATGCAGGTAACGATTTTTTACCAGCCGAAGGCTACCCTCTAGTTCGTGATGAGCGCCGAACTGGTCGCCACCCTGAACTAATACCCAGGGACTGTTCTTGTGGTCAAGGCCCTCTTGGCGCCAAGCTTTGTGATAAAGCACTCTGTAACCGGGGGCGCGCGCCAGCGTCCGGCTGTCTGGTAAGAGTTTTAGGAGGTCAGTGGGTAGGGGCGTGTATGGTTCCTCCAAATTTGTTGTTTCTGTGTTCTGCGAAAGGTTTACCCAGTGATCCGGGTAGTTGAGCTGATGATCTGTGCGGTGTTTCTCTTCTCGATATAAGTCTTGTTGGCTAAAGATAACCACTTCTACCTGATACCAAGGTGGGTTTTCAGTATCCGCTGTTTGGGCGTGTGATGGATGAGTATTGATAGTTGCTAGCACTACCAATAGCGCGGGCATCAGTTTTTTCAGTTGATTCATTAACGGTTGTTCTCTCATGGAGTCAGCTGGTTCATGAACATTTGCACTTGTTTCAAGCGCTGCTCGGTGGTATCCATTGTTGCCGTAAATTTTAAGGTGCTGGCACCTTGTAATCGATAAATGTCGGGTTGTTTTTGTACCAGTTGCACTATTGTTAGTGGCTCTACAACGGTATCACTACCGAACTCTATACGTCCACCGATGGGGCCCGCATCCACTTTAACAATCCCAAGAGCTCGGGCCTGTAGTTTGATAGAGGTGACCTGGTATAAATTTTTGAGATGTTCGGGTAGCAGCCCAAATCGGTCGATCATCTCGACCTGAAGTTCTCTAAGTTCACCGTCAGACCGGGCGTTGGCAATTCGCTTGTACATCATCAGTCGCATATGTACGTCGGGTAAATAGTCCTCTGGTATTAGCGCTGGAATATTAAGGTTAATTTCAACTTCTTCGGAGAGCGGGATGTCGAGCTCGATAGATTTCCCCTGTCTAATGGCTTCTACTGCTCGTTCAAGTAGCTCCATATAGAGGGTGAATCCTATGGACTGGATATGGCCACTCTGGTCCTCACCTAATAACTCACCCGCACCGCGAATTTCCAAATCATGTGTGGCCAGCGTGAAGCCTGAACCGAGTTGATCTGCACTACTGATGGCTTCGAGGCGTTTTACAGCATCGGCTGTCATTGATTTTGGGCTGGGTGTTAGAAGGTAAGCGTAGGCTTGGTGGTGGGATCGTCCCACACGTCCTCGCAGTTGGTGTAATTGAGCCAGGCCAAATTTGTCGGCGCGGTCAATAAGAATAGTGTTGGCACTAGGGATGTCGATGCCGGTTTCAATAATGGTGGTACACACCAGAATATTAAAATGCTGGTGATAGAAGTCTGACATGACTTTCTCCAGCTGACGTTCCCGCATTTGCCCATGGGCAACTTCAATGCGTGCCTCGGGCACCAGCTCTTGTAATTCCCTCGCCGTTCTTTCGATACTTTTTACTTCGTTGTGAAGATAGTAGACCTGACCGCCACGTAATATCTCCCGAAGAATGGCCTCGCGAGTAATCCGAGGGTCACTTTGGCGGACAAAGGTTTTGACCGATAGTCGCTTGGCTGGCGGCGTAGCAATAATGGACAGATCTCTGATGCCAGACATGGACAAATTTAGTGTTCGTGGTATTGGGGTGGCCGTAAGGGTCAGGATGTCCACTTCGGCTCGAAGTGATTTGACCTTTTCTTTTTGCCGTACGCCAAAGCGGTGTTCCTCATCGATAATGAGTAGCCCCAAGTTGCTGTAATCAATATCTGCATGGAGTAGTTTGTGTGTGCCTATCAATATGTCGACTTTGCCACTGGTTGTATCGGCTAGTACTTTTTCCTGCTCTTTGGCGGTGCGAAAGCGTGATAACTCTTCGATAGTCACTGGCCAGTTGGCGAATCGATCGCGGAAATTTTCCAGATGCTGGTGAGCCAGAAGGGTAGTCGGTACCAGCATGGCGACCTGCTTTCCACTTGAAACAGCGATAAAGGCAGCGCGCATGGCAACTTCGGTTTTACCAAAGCCTACATCGCCGCAGACCAATCTATCCATAGGTTGTTCTGAAAGCATGTCACGTTTAGTGGCTTCAATGGTGTCGTGTTGATCCGGCGTTTCCTCAAAGGGGAAGTCGGCACAAAATGTACGGTAGTCTTCCTCGGGGTCTTCACAGGAAAACCCTCTTCTGGCCGCACGGGCAGCATAGATGTCAAGAAGCTCTGTCGCGGTATCCCTTATTTGTTTTAGCGCTTTATCTTTGGCTTTTTGCCATTGCTCACTTCCCAGCCGATGAAGTGGAGCCAGCTCCTCTTCACTCCCGCTGTAGCGACTGATGAGGTGGAGTGATGATACGGGGACATAAAGTTTAGCCTGGTCGGCGTATTCAAGCGTTAGGAACTCTTGTGGTTCACCTGCAGCCGTAATGGTTTGTAGGCCACGATAACGTCCTACTCCATTGTCAATATGGACCACCGGTGCGCCAACTCGCAGTTCGGTCAGATTTTTTACGACTTGGTCGGCATCTTCCCGCTGTTTATTGCGCCGCCGCCGTTGCATAACCTGTTGGCCAAACAGCTCTGATTCGCTGATCAGGCAAATGGCTGGATTTTCTATAGATAGCCCACGGGCCAATGGGTAAACAGTAATGGCAATGGTCAGGTCGCTATCGCTAAATGCTGTCCAGTTATCTAATTCGACGGGATGAATATTGATCCTGTCCAGCAGCTCTAGAAGCGTTTCTCGTCGTCCCTGGGTTTCAGCGCAGAATAGTGTTCGCTGAGTTGTGTTGTGGAGGTAGTGCTCCAGGTTGCTCAGGGGTTTGTCCGACTTTGCATTAACCGCGACATTGGGCAATGGTCGATAAGGCAGAGATAAGTGATTTGTTTTTGTCTGGCTTGTGTCGTCGCTAGCGGTGCTGAGCAGTGTCCTGGGGTAGTTTTTTAGATGGCGGAACAGCTCGGCAACAGGAATAAACACTTCACTGGGTGGTAATAGCGGTCTGGTTGGGTCGATGCTGTATTCGTCGTATCTTTGGGTGAGATCTTGCCAAAACTTTTCTGCAGATTGCTCGATCGTACCATCGGTAAATAGCAAACAGTTACCGGGTAGGTAGTCGAAGAGCGTGGCGCATTGGTCAAAAAATAGGGGTAAAAAATATTCTATCCCCTGAGAGGTTACCCCCTCGCTAATATCCTGATAGACGGGACAACGCCGTTGGTCTACATCGAAGTGCGCTATCCAGTTGTCTTGAAAGCGTTTAATGGCGGGTTTGTCTAAGGGGATTTCCCTGGCCGGTAACAGGCAGATTTGATCTGTTTGGGTCAGCGTACGCTGTGTTTCCGGATCAAAAGTGCGAAGAGTTTCAATTTCATTGTCGAATAGGTCAATTCGAAATGGCCGCTTACTACCCATTGGATAAATATCGACGAGTGCACCGCGTACCGTAAACTCCCCGTGCTCAATTACCGTGTCGACGTATCGGTAACCGCTGCGTTCAAGTTTTGCTCTGAGCTCATGTAAGTCAATCTGGTCGCCGACCTGGTAGTCAAAGGCGCGCTGGCTGACGAATTCTACCGGTGGCAAACGGTGCATTAATGTCGTGACGGGTACAACGACTATTCCGTTGCTTGTTTGTGGCAGTCTGAAGAGCGTGCGTAGTCGCTCTGAAATAATATCCTGGTGGGGGGAAAAAAGGTCATAGGGTAGTGTTTCCCAATCAGGAAAGTGAAACACCGGAGTTTTTTTGCCCAGAAAAAATTGCAGTTCGATTTCTAGTTGGGCGGCAGTTCTGGCAGAGTCCGTGACAACGATGGTTAGCCCCTGATGTTGTAGGCAGGCTTCTGAAATCGCATGGGCTGCACCAGCACCATGAATTCCTGACCAAAGGCGTTTGTCGCCCGGCAAATTGGCGGCTGGGAGAGACAAAATTGACATGTTGATGTGGTACTTCTGTGGTTGATCTAGTGAGGTATGCTATTTTAACGGCCACTTAGTGAGATTGATATGTGTCTTTGGAATTTGTAGTGAGTGTTTGTTCGCGAATCATACTGTTGTGTCTGCTTTTGGTTTTGGCTGGCTGTGCTGGGCAGGAGTTTCGCCTGCAGAATTTTGCCAAGACTGATATTGATATGGTTGCCGATCAGCACCAGCATGCGGTAGAAGCGTTGCTTAAAGAGCTGACGATCAAGTTATACAAGCGCAACCCACGATACCTTAAGTTGACTCCTGGGCGCACTATAGAAAAGCGCACATCGCAGATCTTTGATTCCCCTGGGCAGTTACAATTTTCTGAGTTGGGTGTGAGTGGTACCGATGCGATAGAGCTGGCTTTGAATGGTGACTACACGGGTGACAGGGTCTTTGCTTTGATGGTTGGATTGACCGATATGATCAGGCGCTCTTATGGTTATCAATCTGAGTTTTTTATGTTCTCGGAGTTAGACGAGCAGCAGCTCTACTTGAGTGCTCGCAACTTGGAGATAGCCCTTTGGCGTCTCTATAGTCATCGTGACGAAAGGGGTCACCCTTTGATATTGACCAACAGTCGAAACGGAGAACGGCATAATCTCAGTTACGAGAGACTGTTTGGTAAATTGATTGCGCTGCAGGATATGTTGGGGACGATTGTGGCCGGAAAGAACCAGCGTGTCATCAAAACGGTTGCCCAAAATGTAGCGACAATGGCCTTCTTTCCCTTGTAAGTTGTACGCTGATATTTGTTTAAAGTGCAGCAACCTTGATCTGTCTCAATCAACACTTAATCGTAGCTTTATAAGTCGCTGATTATTCATCAGTCTTATTCCCACTAAACATGGTTGCCCTGAAAACATCGAGAACGGATAATACCCACCCTTAAAAGGACTGTGCTCAAAGCACGACATCATCTAAGCAAGAGGTTTACTACGTGATAGAAGAAACTCGCCCCGTACCCGCCGACTTTTTTGCAGACTGGAAAGAGCGTGAAGCATTAGCTGAGGCTATGATTCCACTGATTGGTAAGCTCTACAGAGAGAATAACGTGTCTCTCTATATGTATGGTAAGAGCATGGTGAACCGCTCTGTAATTGAGTTAATGAAAGGGCACCGGTTTGTACGCCAAATGGAGCACAATGAGCTATCAGAGTATGAAACCTTTCCCTTGATCGAAGCTCTTGCAGCGATGAACCTTGGGCCTGCACATATCGATGTTGGCAAGCTTACCGTGAAATATCAGGAGTCTGGTAATGGCGGTAATGTCACCGAATTCTTACAGAAAGAGGTGGGTGATGATATCGGTAGTACTCGCAAGCCTCTGCCCGAGCCCCAGGATGTTGTTCTCTATGGCTTTGGGCGGATCGGTCGTCTGCTTGCCCGCTTGTTGATTGAAAAGACCGGGAGCGGCGATCTGCTCCGGTTGAGAGCTATTGTCGTTCGTAAAGGTAAGAGTCTGGATGACCTGGCTAAGCGTGCCAGCCTGTTGCGTCGTGATTCCGTGCATGGCGCATTCGACGGGACAATTAGAGTTCTGGAAGACCAAAATATATTGGTATGTAATGGTAATCCGATCCAGGTGATCTATGCGAATTCACCCGCCGAAGTGGATTACACAGATTATGGTATTAGTAATGCTATCGTTGTGGACAATACCGGCGTTTGGCGCGACGAAGATGGCTTGGGCCAGCATTTAAAATGCCCCGGTGCCAGCAAAGTAATCCTTACTGCGCCAGGCAAGGGAAGTATTCCGAATATTGTGTATGGCATCAATCACCATGAAATTACCCCGGATGCCAAGATTATTTCAGCTGCATCATGTACCACGAATGCCATTGTGCCGGTACTAAAGGCGCTGCAGGACAAATATGGTATTGATAAAGGGCACGTTGAAACGGTTCATTCATACACCAATGATCAGAATCTGATTGATAATTATCACAAGGGCTCACGTCGCGGTCGCAGTGCGGCACTTAATATGGTGTTGACAGAGACAGGTGCAGCTAAGGCGGTCGCTAAAGCATTGCCCGAGCTGGAAGGTAAGCTGACGGGTAACGCTATCCGTGTGCCAACACCCAATGTTTCTATGGCTATTCTGAATCTGCAGTTGGACAGCGAAACAACAAGAGATGAGCTCAATGAGTACATGCGCAAAATGTCTTTGTACTCTAACTTACAGCAACAGATTGATTACACGATATCGACCGAGGCCGTCTCTACAGATTTTGTGGGTTCGAGGCACGCTTGTATCTTTGATTCGGAAGCTACCATCGTGAGCGGTGATAGCGTTGTGTTGTACTGTTGGTATGACAATGAGTTTGGTTACAGTTGTCAGGTGGTCAGGTGTCTTGAGGCATTGGTTGGTGTTTCTTGGCCAATGTATCCTAAGTCCTGATTGGTCTTGCTGTGTTTGATGGAACCCCGACGAGTCGGGGTTCTTCATTGATAAGGATATGATCTTTATCAATAAACTCATAAGTGAAGCGAATTACCACAATAACCGTACTGGTAATAAAAGGTCTCGACCTTTATAATCGCGCCGTTCTAAATTCTGATGTTTTTGCATTTGGCAGCAAAAATAAATAAGCCATCTCTGGCATCAGAAATTACAGTTTTGTCGCCATGGTGTTGCGATATTTTTTGGGGAGCTCTTTAAGAGCAAAAATCAATTCAACTGCGTCAGTAGGTGCAACCTATGATTAAGATCCGTCGCGGATTGGACTTACCTGTTTCGGGTGCGCCCGAGCAAGTCATTCACGATGGGCCCGACGTGAATTCTGTTGCCATTATTGGCTTTGACTATGTTGGTATGAAACCAACGATGGCTGTCAAAGAAGGCGATAGAGTCAAAAAGGGCCAGTTACTGTTCTCTGATAAGAAGACCGAGGGGGTTCGTTTTACGGCACCCGCATCCGGTGTTATTTCAGCCATTAATCGCGGTGAACGCCGTGTGCTTCAATCTGTAGTGATTGATGTCGATGGCGATGATCAGGAAACTTTTTCACAATACAGTGTTGCAGAGCTAGCTAGCCTGGATCGTACAGCTGTTGTCACTAACCTGGTGGATTCCGGGCTTTGGACAGCGCTGCGCACACGACCCTATTCCAAGGTGCCAGCCCCTTCTTCCAGTGCTCCCAGTTCTATATTTGTTACTGCTATCGATACCAACCCGTTGGCAGCAGACCCGGCACTGGTCATTGCTGAACGTGAAGATGACTTTGCTAATGGTTTGAAGGTGCTTGCACGCCTCACCGATGGCCCTGTCCACCTATGTTCAGCCAGTGATGCTGCGGTGGCAGGTGGCGATGTGAATGGCGTTCAGTCTCACCAGTTCTCCGGGCCACACCCCGCAGGTTTGGTTGGCACCCATATTCACTTTATCGACCCAGTCAGCGACCATAAAACAGTCTGGTATGTCGGCTATCAAGACGTACTGGCCATTGGTGCGTTGTTTACCACGGGTCAGCTAGACACTCGTCGCGTTATTGCGTTGTCAGGACCTCAGACCGAGCGACCCCGGCTGATTCGCACCAGGTTAGGTGCAAGTTTGGGTGAGCTGACTGCAGGTGAGCTTAAGTCTGGTGAAACCAGAGTGATCTCCGGGTCAGTCCTCTCTGGTCGCAATTCATCAAATGATATTGCCGGCGGCTCTTATTCTTATCTTGGTCGATATCACCAACAGGTGACGGCGATTCTGGAAGGGCGCCAAAGAGAGTTTTTCCGCTACCTGTCTCTAGGTGGTGATCGTCACTCAGCCATGCCTATTTATCTCTCTGCCCTGAACAAGGGTAAGGAAGTGAGCTTTACGACCAACACTAATGGTAGTGAGCGTGCGATGGTACCTCTGGGTAACTATGAAAAGGTAATGCCTTTGGATGTATTACCTACACAGTTGTTGCGTGCTTTGATTGTGGGTGACACTGAAACAGCGCAAAAGCTGGGTTGTCTTGAGCTTGATGAAGAAGATCTTGCCCTATGTACCTACGTTTGTGTCGGTAAGTACGAGTACGGTCCCATTCTTCGGAATAACCTGTCTCGTATTGAGAAGGAGGGTTGATAGTGAAGGTGTTACGTAACTATCTGGATAAAATTGAACCGCACTTTGAAAAGGGCGGTAAGTGGGAAAAATGGTTTGCCCTCTATGAAGCGGCCGATACCATTTTCTATTCACCCGGCAGTGTGACCAAAAATGGTTCTCATATTCGCGATGGTATTGACCTGAAGCGTGTCATGATTACTGTTTGGCTCGCGGCTTTTCCTGCCATGTTCTACGGTATGTATAACCTGGGTTTTCAAGCCAACACAATTATGGCTGCTACAGGTGCAACCTCCGTTGAGGGTTGGCATGGTGTTTTGATCTCAATGTTTGCTGGACATGATCCATCGAGTCTTTGGGACTGTATGTTGTACGGCGCGGTTTACTTTGTGCCTATCTACATGATCACCTTTGTGGTTGGTGGCTTTTGGGAAGTCCTGTTCGCCATGGTTCGTGGCCACGAAGTGAACGAAGGCTTTTTTGTTACTTCGATTTTGTTTGCCTTGATTTGCCCACCCGATATGCCCTTATGGCAAGTCGCGCTAGGTATCAGCTTTGGTGTCGTGATCGGCAAGGAAGTATTTGGTGGTACGGGTAAAAACTTCCTGAACCCTGCGCTCACCGGTCGTGCATTCCTGTTCTTTGCCTATCCATCAGAAATGTCTGGAGATGCGGTGTGGACAGCGGTCGATGGTTTCACTGGCGCAACGGCACTGTCAGTAGCTGCAACGCAGGGCATTGAAGTGTTGCAACAGCAAATGACCTGGATGGACGCTTTTATGGGCAAGATGCACGGGTCCATTGGTGAAACATCAACCCTGGCTATCTTTATTGGTGGCGCACTGTTGCTGCTCAACCGAATTGCCGCATGGCGGATCATCGCCGGGGTAATGATCGGTATGATCGCCTTGTCCACGCTGTTTAACTTTATTGGTTCAGATACCAATCCCATGTTTAACGTGCCTTGGTACTGGCACCTTGTGATGGGTGGTTTTGCTTTTGGTATGGTCTTTATGGCGACAGATCCTGTCTCTGCATCGATGACTGATACTGGCAAGCTCTGGTTTGGTGGTTTGATCGGCGTGATGGTCGTATTGATCCGTGTTGTAAACCCAGCTTTCCCCGAAGGCATGATGTTGGCCATCCTGTTTGCTAACTTATTTGCACCGCTGATCGATCATTTTGTGGTTGAAGCTAATATCAAACGGAGGGTTGCACGTGGCTAGTAACGACTCTACTTCAAAAACTATTATTGTTGCGCTGGCACTTTGTATTGTCTGTTCAGTATTTGTTTCTACTGCAGCCGTTATGCTCAGGCCCGCTCAACAAGCGAATAAAGACCTTGATCGGAAAACCAACATTCTTGCAGCAGCTGGTATGTTGAAAGAAGGTGTTAGTGTCGATGAGCAGTTTGCAAGCATCAAAACCCGTGCCGTGGATATGGCCACTGGTAAGTTTTCTGATGCAGTTGACACGGTTACCTACGATCAGCGCAAAGCATCTAAAGATCCTGCTCTGTCCGATGATTTAGGCGATGCAGATCTGGCTAAAATTGGTCGACGTGCCAAATATGCATTGGTGTACATCGTTGAAGGTGACGCTGGTGTCGATAAAGTGATACTGCCGATTAAGGGCTACGGACTTTGGTCAACACTGTACGGTTTCGTCGCACTTGAATCTGACCTTAATACGGTTGCTGGTCTTGGCTTCTATGAGCATGCTGAAACACCCGGGCTGGGTGGTGAAGTAGATAATCCTATATGGAAGGCCAAATGGATCGGCAAGAAGAGCTACGATGCTGAAAACAAGCAAGCATTGACGGTTATTAAAGGCTCTGTGGACAACAGTCGTTCCGAAGCTGTACATCAGGTCGATGGGCTGTCCGGTGCAACCCTTACCAGTAAGGGTGTAGATAATCTGATTAAGTTCTGGATGGGTGAAGATGGTTTCGCTCCATTCCTGGCTAACTTGCGTGCAGGGGAGGCCTGATCATGACGACAAAAGTAAAAGACATATTGTTTAAGCCCGTCTTTGAAGAGAATCCAATTGCCCTTCAGATTTTGGGTATTTGTTCAGCTCTGGCGGTTACCTCCAGTTTAAAAGTCTCGATTGTTATGTGTATTGCACTGACACTTGTGACTGCATTTTCGAGTATGTTGATATCTGCCATTCGTAAACAAATTCCGGGCAGTATTCGGATTATTGTGCAGATGACTATTATTGCCTCGATTGTGATTTTTGTGGATCAAGTTCTCAAGGCCGTGGCATACGACATTAGTAAGCAGCTTTCGGTCTTTGTCGGCTTGATCATTACCAACTGTATCGTAATGGGGCGCGCCGAAGCTTTTGCCATGAAAAACCCACCTGTGGCTAGCTTCTTGGATGGCATTGGTAATGGTTTGGGGTATAGCGCGGTGTTGCTGACCCTTGCCTTTATTCGGGAATTATTTGGTGCCGGCAAACTGTTAGGATTTGAGATTTTTTCAGTCGTTAATAATGGTGGTTGGTATGTACCCAATGGGTTGTTACTGCTGCCTCCAAGCGCGTTCTTTTTGATTGGCTTGCTGATTTGGGGTCTGCGTTCCTGGAAAAAAGGGCAAGCAGAGGCTCCAGACTTTAAGATTGCACCGAACTCATCTGAAGGGGAGGCCGTCTGATGGAACATTATCTAAGTCTTTTTGTTCGCTCTGTTTTTATTGAGAACATGGCACTGTCTTTCTTTTTGGGAATGTGTACGTTTTTAGCGATTTCCAAAAAAATTCAAGCGGCTCTTGGATTGGGTATTGCCGTAGTTGTTGTATTGGTTATTACGGTACCCGCTAACAACCTTATCTTTACCTACCTGCTTGCAGAGGGTGCTCTTACCTGGACGGGCATTGAAGGTATGGAGGCTGTGGACTTAAGTTTTCTAGGCCTGCTTAGCTACATTGGTGTGATCGCTGCGATTGTTCAGATTATGGAGATGTTTTTAGACAAATTTGTCCCTGCTCTCTACAACGCGCTGGGCGTATTTCTGCCCTTGATTACAGTGAATTGTGCAATTATGGGTGCTTCACTCTTTATGGTGGAGCGTGACTACGATTTAGCTGAAAGTACCGTTTATGGTTTGGGTGCTGGTGTTGGTTGGGCGTTGGCTATTGTTGCCCTGGCTGGTATCCGAGAAAAGCTAAAATACAGTGACGTACCTGTTGGGCTTCAAGGTCTGGGTATTACCTTTATTACTGTTGGTCTGATGTCGTTGGGCTTCATGTCCTTCGGCGGCATCGATCTGTAATCGGCGGGGAGAAGAAAGATAATGAATCTGGAAATCATACTCGGCGTTGGAATGTTCACCGTGGTCGTTCTTGGCCTGGTGGCATTTATCCTCGCTGCGAGAGCAAGATTGGTTAGCAGCGGTGATGTCACAATTGATGTCAATGGTGAAAAAACGATCACAGTTCCTGCCGGTGACAAACTCCTGCAAACCATGGCAAATGCCGGTCTGTTTCTACCCTCAGCCTGTGGTGGTGGCGGTACCTGTGCCCAGTGTAAATGTATAGTGACAGAAGGCGGTGGTTCTATGCTGCCTACCGAAGAGTCACACTTTACCAAACGCGAAGCCAAAGAGGGCTGGCGGCTGTCCTGTCAGACACCTGTTAAACAGGATATGAAGGTCGAAGTCCCTGAAGATGTATTTGGAGTTAAGCAGTGGGAATGTACCGTTGAGTCTAACCCTAATGTGGCGACCTTTATTAAAGAGCTGACATTAAAGTTGCCTGAAGGTGAAAATGTTGATTTCCGCGCTGGTGGTTATGTTCAGTTGGAGTGTCCTCCTCACCATGTGAAATACAGTGATTTTGACATTGAAGAAGAATATCGTGGAGACTGGGAACGCTTTGGTTTCTTCGAGCACGAGTCTATCGTAACTGAAGACGTTATCCGTGCTTATTCCATGGCTAACTACCCCGAAGAAAGGGGCGTGGTGAAGTTCAATATTCGCTGTGCCACTCCTCCTCCCGGTTCGCATGGTATTCCACCAGGCATTATGTCTTCCTGGGTCTTTAGCCTGAAACCTGGTGATAAGGTAAAAGTATACGGACCGTTTGGTGAATTCTTTGCCAAGGATACTGACAACGAGATGGTGTTTATCGGTGGTGGCGCAGGCATGGCCCCAATGCGTTCACACATCTTCGACCAGTTGCGTCGCTTGCACTCCAAGCGAAAAATATCTTTTTGGTATGGTGCACGTTCACTTCGTGAGTGCTTTTATAATGAGGAATATGACCAGTTAGCAGCCGAAAATGAAAATTTCGATTGGCACCTGGCGCTGTCAGATCCACAGGAAGAGGATAATTGGGATGGGCTTCAGGGCTTTATTCACCAAGTTCTTTTTGAAAACTATCTAAAAGATCACCCTGCACCAGAAGATTGTGAGTACTACATGTGTGGGCCTCCCATGATGAATGCTGCCGTGATTAAAATGTTGGTTGACCTCGGAGTCGAGCGAGACAATATTTTCCTCGATGACTTTGGTGGCTAGTAGCTGGCAGCTAATGAGACTGAAACCTACAATAAAAATAACAAAAACGGGGCCTCGGGCCTCGTTTTTGTTTGCCTTTTTTCTGCTTTTACTCGGACTGCAGGGTTGTTCTGAAAAAAAGGAAAACCTGGCCTTTGGCGGCAGGACGATGGGTACGACCTATCAGATCAAGCTGGTGCCTGGTGACAACGCTATAGCCGATGATCTAGTAGATCGTATTGATAATCGATTACAGGCTCTGGATGACAGGTTTACTACTTATCAAGACAGTTCAGAACTGATGGTGCTTAATCGAGCCACACTCGATCAGCCACATGTTATCTCTGAGGACATGCAGACAGTGTTGAGCATTGCCAAGAGAGTCTATGGCTTAACCGATGGCGCTTTAGACCCCACCGTTAAGCCCCTGGTCAATCTCTGGGGGTTTGGGCCCGAATATACAGGGGATGTGATTCCTGACCCCGATGCAATTTCTGTACTATTGTCATCGATTGGTTTTGAGTATCTGCTGTTAGATGGCAAAGCAGGGACCGCCACACGAAAGGCCGATATTCAACTTGATCTTTCCGCAGTAGCAAAGGGCTACGCTGTGGATGTCATTGCAGACTTGCTGAGCAAAGAAGGCGTTACCAACTACCTGGTCGAAGTGGGTGGTGAGCTACGAGCGAGAGGTCATAAACAAAATGGTGAGTTATGGCGAATTGCCATTGAAAAACCGACGGCCGAGTTAGGTGTTGTATATCAAGCCATATCTCTCGAAAATGAGGCTGTGGCAACCTCCGGTGACTATCGTAATTACTTTGAAAAAAACGGGAAACGATATTCACATACCATAGACCCGCGAACTGGCTATCCAATTGACCATGCGCTTGTTTCTGTGACGGTCATAGCTGAAACTACGGCTGTGGCAGATGCTTTGGCCACGGCTATGATGGTGATGGGTTCAGAAAGTGCTTTAAGGCTAGCCGAACAGCATAAAATACCCATCTATCTGTTGGTAAAAGAGGCGAATGAGTTAAAGTCTATTCCCTCAACCACCTTCACTCAATACCTTGCAGGAGAATAGACCGTGCTTGAAATGATTTTGGCTTTTGTTGTCTTGCTGTTAATTATGGCCGGTATGGCTATTGGTGTGCTTATGGGAAGAAAGCCGCTTAAGGGTTCTTGTGGCGGCGTAGGTGCGGCCCTAGGCGAGAAGGACTATACCTGCGATCTGTGTGGCGGTGATCCAAATAAGTGTGATGAGATTAACCAGAGCGAAGAGTCCAACAAAGCAAATGAGCTGGCTTATGATGCTGCTGCAGGGGACAAGCAACAGTAATGCCGCTTGAGAAGATTAGTCGTCTGTACCTTAATTTTCTCTTAAATTGTCAATGCATTAACAAATAACGTTATTCGTTGACCCGGTTTTAAGTATTTCTTAGGGTTCAACTTATTCCACTCAAGAATATCGCTAATCTCAAGGTCGAATTTGTCGGCGATGCGGTACAGCGAGTCTCCTTTCCGTACTTTGTATTTGAGCTTTCTAGTGCTAGCAAGTGAGCTGGTGTTTCCATCGGCGTGTATCTTTAACACTTGTCCCAGCTTCAAGGGTGACTTGATATCCAGGCTGTTCCATTTGGCTATATTGTGAATGGAGACATGTTTCTTTTTCGAAATCTTCCACAGTGAGTCGCCACTTCTTACTGTGTAAACAGCCATTGGTCCCGCCATTGGGTTGTCAAAACCTGTGCCCGGAATTTTTAACTTTTGGCCAATTCTAAGGAAGTCGCTTTGTAAACCATTTTGGCTGCGTAATTGCTTGGTGGGGACATGATAGGTAGCGGCGATATTTGATAATGTATCGCCAGATTTAACCACGTATTGTTTTATTGGCGCCCATTGCTCTTGAGGTGTATTGGTTAATGCAAGGTTAAATTTCTCAACATTGCTGATGGGGACAAGAACTTGGTGTGGTCCATCTGGATGGGTGACTCTACGACTAAAGCCTGCATTCAGCCGATAGATTTCCTTTGTTTCAATACCAGCCATCTCGGCGGCTTTCGACAAATCAATCTGCTCAGGAAGGTTTATTTTGGTGAAATAGGGTTGATTGGTTAACTTGGGAAGAGTGATGCCATGTTTGGCTGGGTTGTCCACAATCCGCGATATGGCAAGTAATTGCGGAACATAGGCCCGTGTCTCTCGCGGTAGTCGCAATGACCAAAAGTCGGTTGGTTTCCCGTCGCGCTGATTTCGTTTGATGGCTCTTTTTACATTGCCCTCACCTGAATTATAGGCGGCCAATGCTAACAACCAGTCTCCATCAAAATAATTATGAAGGTACTTTAGGTACTGAATAGCTGCTGTAGTCGATGCTAATGGATCTCGGCGACCGTCATACCACCAATCGCGTTTTAAGCCAAACCTTGTACCCGTAGCGGGGATAAATTGCCATAAACCTGATGCATGACTGTGGGAGTAAGCTATGGGGTCAAATGCGCTTTCAACAGCAGGTAACATTGCCAGCTCTAAAGGCATGTCATTGGACTCCAGCTCGCCAATAATGTGATACAGATAGTACTGGCCCCGTTGCATGACCCTGTCAATATAACTTTGGCTATTACTGTACCAGGCGACTTGTTTCTCGATGGCTGGGTTGTCGTAATACTCTTGAAGCTCTAATCCACCGCGTAATCGCAGCCAGAGGTCATTCTCGTTTTTATTGCTGAAGATTAACTTTGTTTTGGCTTGGGGGGCTTTTTGCTTGGTAAGCGCGGTAGCGGTTGTCGCAATGCCTGTGCGGACTTCATGGTTAGATTTTTGATGTGTTGGGGTCTGGGCTAGTTTAACCGGCTGTGCTGGTTGTTGAGCACATCCTGAGACGAAACTGATCAGAAGTATGAAAAAAGCGGTGGTCTTAATTGGCATATTTATTATTACTGTTAGGCCGCGGGATAGGGCAATGGGGGCAGATTGTAACGATCCCTTACACAGGGATCAATTTATGGGTGCTATACGGTCATTATACCGTGATGCAGTGAGCATTATGCTGATCCTGAATAGCCGTGACTAAAAAGAATCCTTCCATTGACGGATGACTGAAAAAACCTCAGTTTCTGAGGTTGTGGGGTGCCCGCAATGTCTTTCTGCCGCGTCCTTTATGCTTTTTTGGTTTGCTCTTAGAAATGGGTTTGTAGATAGCTCCTCCGACAATATTGATGGAAGGGTCGGCTGTAGCTGTTTTCGCTGTTGTGCTACTTGTCTGGATCGCTGTTGTAAAAGGCTGTTATCTGGTTCTACAGCCAAGGCAAACTTTATATTGGCCTCGGTGTATTCATGGGTGCAAAATATTTTTGTGTTGGTGGGTAATGCAGCAAGGCGTGATAGCGATGCCCACATTTGTTCTGGCGTTCCCTCAAAGAGTCGACCACAGCCTGCTGCGAACAGCGTATCCCCACAAAACACCAGCGGTTCACTATCGGAAAAATAGGCTAGGTGATCCAGAGTGTGACCGGGAACCGCTAATACTTCAAAGCTTGTTCCGCCCAGGTTCAGCGTATCGCCATCCTTCATAATATAAGTAACTTGTGGGACTCCCATCGGTCCATAAACAGGCACAGAAAACTTCTGTAGAAGTCGATCAATACCACCTACGTGATCTGGGTGGTGGTGTGTCACAATAATGGCGTGAAGTTGAAGTCCTAACTGCTCTAGGGCTTCGATGACTGGTGTTGAGTCGCCGGGATCTACAAGAATGGCGTCGGTATCGCCCTGTTGATGAAATAGCCAAATATAGTTATCGGTAAATGCGGGAATGTTGTGAACAACAAGAGGCATTGTCGGTTCCGGTAGTGTTAAGGATTTATATTACCCATAATATACCAATTGATCTGTTTGGTAGAGATGCTGGTTTTGGTGTAGCTTTTTAGTGACGACCTGAGGGTAAAATGAGTGTGGCGTAATTATGCGTAACTTGTTCCAAAAATCTAGAGAGTATCTCGATGGCCGACACCTGGTCGCTCCATTGGACTCATCGCAATCATCTCTGGAAGAGTGGTTTCAGTCAAAATACGGCCAGTATCTACTTCAGCGAGAACAAGAGGCATTAAGGCATGTAATGCCTGAATTAACAGCGCATAGAATGATGTGTCTGGGTATTACATCAAAGCGATTGTTGCGCTGTGAGTTTAACCACCTACATCATTTTTCAATTGGAGCCTGTGCAGATTTTCCAGGCGATAATCAAGCGATCGCTGATTTTGATGCACTGCCATTGCCATCGGAAAGCGTTGATACCGTGTTACTTCATCATGCCCTGGAGTTTTCCCAATATCCGCATGAAGTTCTGAGGGAAATGGCCCGCGTACTCACCCCCTGCGGTCATATGGTGTTGGTCGTGATGAATCCTGTGAGCCTTATGGGAATGGCAAAATGGCCCGCGCGGCTTATTTCGTCACAGGCTATATGGCGTCATCACGGTTTGCGGCATCGCCAGCTGCTGGATTGGTTGAGATTACTAAATTGCCATCCTGTCAAAGCCGTCTCCGGAGGCTACCCCTGGCCATTGAAGTTTCCCAGGGGGGAGGGCGAAACAGGGTTTATAGAAAAGTTGGGCCAAAGGTATCAATTACCTTGGGGTGCATTTTATATTGTGGTTGCACGAAAGTATGTGGCGAGACCAACTCCACTTGGACCAAGGATATGGAAGTCTATCCGTATTCCCATGGTGTCAGGGGTGAAAAAAAACAGTGTGATTAACAGATCGATATCGGGAGAAAAGTAGTTGAAGGAATTGGAAATTTTTACTGATGGCGCCTGCCGTGGAAACCCTGGGCCGGGTGGATGGGGTGCATTGTTACGTTATGGCGATAAAGAGAAGACCTTGTATGGCGGTGAACCAGATACTACGAATAACCGAATGGAAATTACCGCAGCAATAGAAGCATTAGCCGAATTGAAGCAACCCTGCAGAGTGATTCTAACCACAGATTCTGAATATGTAAGGCAGGGAATTACCAGCTGGTTAGAGAATTGGAAAAAGAGGGGCTGGAAGACGGCGAGTAAAAAGCCGGTAAAAAATGTTGATCTCTGGATGCGTCTCGAGGAGGAAGCTGCGCGTCATGAGGTTGAGTGGCGCTGGGTAAAAGGCCATAGTGGTCATCGAGAGAATGAGATAGCGGACCAGTTGGCCAACCGTGGAATTGATGAGTTGCAGTGAGGGTGGCTCATTGCTCTCGTGTGGATCATTTTGTATCCACGCTGAATAAGCAGATCCAAGTTAATCAGAAAATATTTATGGTGCGTAATCACAAGCGGGAGTCACTGTGCGACAGGTAGTACTAGATACTGAAACAACTGGCCTGGAAACGAGTCAGGATCACCGAATTATTGAAATTGGCTGTGTTGAATTGGTTAATCGCCGTTTAACCGGGCGACATTACCATCAATATATCAACCCAGAGCGGGATGTGGATCAGGGCGCGTTGGAAATTCATGGAATAAGTAACGACTTCCTTGCAGAAAAACCTTTGTTTTCTAAGGTGGCGGATGAGTTTTTAGCCTTTATCAAAGGTGCAGAGCTGGTGATTCACAATGCTCCCTTTGATGTGGGGTTTATAAACCATGAGTTTGGCAAGCTTGATGATTTCGGTCTTGTCTCCGATGTTTGCAGCGTCGTCGATACCCTTGTTATGGCCAAACACCTGCATCCCGGTCAGAAGAACAACCTTAACGCGTTGTGTAAGCGTTATGGAGTAGATAACTCTCAGCGTGATTTGCACGGGGCATTGCTTGATGCAGAAATTCTTGCCGATGTGTATTTGTTAATGACCGGTGGCCAAGTCGACTTGGTGTTAGGGGGTAACAATAATCAGGATGGCACCACTAATAGTTTGGATAAAATTCGCCGGCTATCAACCGACAGACCTGCTCTCCGGGTCATTCGTGCTAGTGATGAAGAATTGAGTCTGCACAACGAAAAACTGGCCCAGATTGACAAGGCCAGTAATGGTCGCTGTGTGTGGTTGGCAGCGTCAGACGACGCTGCCAACCAGTAGTTTCAGAATCAAATTACAGAACGTACTTAACGCAGAGTACACCTACACTGGATAAAACGATGGTGTAGGGCAGCGCCATCACGACCATTCGACCATAGGAAAGTCTAATCAAAGGCGCTAGTGCCGAGGTCAACAGAAACAAGAATGCAGCCTGGCCATTTGGCGTGGCAACACTGGGCAGGTTTGTACCCGTGTTGATAGCGACAGTAAGTAGGTCAAAATGTTCTCTGCTGATTGTTCCAGCGTCCAGAACAGCTTTGACTTCATTAATATAAACGGTGGCTACAAACACATTGTCACTGATCGCAGAAAGCACGCCGTTAGCGACAAAGAACATCACTGGCTGAACACTCTGATCCATGGCAAGAACAGCCGCAATTACTGGAGAGAAGAGGTGCTGCTCATGAATAACACCAACAATGGCAAAGAACACAACCAACAGTGCAGTGAACGGGAGCGCTTCTTCAAAGGCGTGGCCAATTTGATGCTCTTCGGTAATACCATTAAACGCCGTTAACAGAACAATGACCGTCAAGCCAATGAGTCCGACTGGCGCCAAGTGAAAGGCTAAACCCGCAACCAGGAAAATAGCGACCAGGGCCTGGACAATCAGTGACACCCGATGCTTGTTCGTCATTTTCTTAGCTTCTTGTACATCGAACCCTTCGAGGACCGTACGCACTGTCTCTGGAAGTTTGGCTCCGTAACCAAACCAGCCTAGCTTTTCCAATAGAAGGCAGGTAGCTAGTCCACAGAATAAAACAGGCATGGTGACAGGTGCCATGGTCAGGAAAAATTGAATAAAATTCCATCCAGCTTTTTCTGCAATGAGTAGATTTTGGGGTTCGCCTACCAGCGTAGTTACACCACCTAACGCCGTACCGACAGCACCGTGCATGATCAGGCTGCGAAGGAAAGAGCGAAAGCCATCAAGGTCTTCACGGTGATACTCAAGTACGGTGTTGTCATTTGAATGATCGTGGTCGTGCTCGTGATGGATTTCTTTACCCGAGGCTACCTTGTGGTAGACAGAATAGAAACCAATGGCCACGCTAATTAACACCGCGGTCACGGTCAGTGCATCGAGAAACGCAGATAGCAGTGCCCCCGCGATACAGAACAGCAGCGAGAGGACGCCCTTTGACTTCACACCAAGCAGTATTTTAGTGAAGGTGAATAGTAGCAGGTCTCGCATGAAGTAAATCCCTGCCACCATGAACATCAACAGCAGGATAACTTCAAAATTTCCCAGCGCTTCATGGTAGACCGTTTCAGGACTTGCCATACCGAGAAGAATCGCTTCAAAGGCAAGCAGCCCACCCGGTTGCAACGGATAGCATTTAAGTGCCATTGCCAGGGTGAAGATAAATTCAATGATGAGAGCCCAGCCAGTGATGAACGTACCAGCTGTGGCCACGAGGATTGGGTTAGCAACCAAAAAAGCCAGAATGGTGTATTTATACCAGTCTGGGGAATTTCCCAGGAAATTTTTAGTAAATGCCTGGAGCATTGGCTGTTGCATGGGTTTTTCCTTATTTTGTAGGGCTATCTGTTGTGCTCAAATCAGAAGGGCAATGGTGTTATTATTTCATCATATGCACAAGGTGCGAACGGTATAACGCAGCAGGGCTTTTTGCAAGTATTGGCAGGTGTATGGGCACTATCTATTGCTACGTTACCAACAGAAATACTAGGGTTCATACCAGGGTGTCGGATGAGTGTACCTCTTAGGTAGAAACTAAATTCCGGCAGGTTCTTGCTACTAAGGTTTTCTATGTTTGAAATTAATGAGTTCTACCCCTGTAGCGCTTTGCCTGAAGGGAAAGATAATAGTCATCCATTGTTTATTGTGGTTGCTCATAGAAAACTACTGTGTCGGAACAACAGTCGGACGTTTTTGTTTGAGCCAGACCAACTTCCAGAGAAAGCTGAGTCCTCTCGTTATCTTTTGGGGATCTACAATGGAAGGGCTTGCTATGCCATAGAAATTAACGACACGATAATAATACCTGACCATCTTGATTGGCATGAGTTACGTTCACTGCTTAGTTCTGTGGATGACTTACACTTCAACTTAGCGGGGCGTGCCGTTCAGATTATTCAATGGGAGCGTGAGCATCAATATTGTGGTTGTTGTGGTCGTTTGACGAGCATTAATGAGGACGACAGGTCCCGTATCTGCAATGAGTGTAACCTTGCGTGTTATCCAAGAATTTCTCCCTGTGTCATAGTGGTGATTACTAAAGGGGAGCATTGTTTGCTCGCTAGTAATGCCCGTTGGGAAGGGGGTTACTATAGCGCTTTAGCGGGGTTTGTAGAGCCCGGTGAAACGGTAGAGTCAGCCTTGCATCGGGAGGTTATGGAAGAGGTCGGTCTCGAGGTCGATAACTTGCAATATTTTGGTAGCCAGCCATGGCCATTTCCCGGGCAACTCATGTTGGGGTTTCATGCGACCTATAAATCGGGTGATATTCAGGTTGATAATGATGAAATTACGGCTGCCGATTGGTGGCGTTATGATGATCTACCGCCTTGTCCTGGCCCCGGTACGTTGTCTGGGCGATTGATACAGTCTTTCGTCGAGCGGCATAGGCACGATAACGATCAATAAAAGTAACGATGAAGGAGAGTTCGCCATGCAATTCAACCCATCGACACTGTTTCCAGTAGCGGTTGGTGTTGTCCTGTTAGTGCTTTCTTTGAGATTGTTGTTGAGGCCCAGCATGATAGGCGCCATCTTGCGAGCTGTTGCAGGTTTGGTTCTACTCGGGGGTAGTTTGGTTGCCTTCCTCGGCGCTTCTGACTTGTTGACCTATCGGCAACTTCTGAACGAGGAGTCCGTAGCAACACTGCAATTTGAAAAGCTCAAGGCCCAGAGGTATAACGTCATTGTTGTCGATACTGCCGGGCATGAATATCGTTACCAGCTCAAGGGCGACCAGTGGCAATTGGATGCCAGATTGATTCGTTGGAATCCAACCGTTGCCAGTATCGGTTTGTCTTCACTGTATCGGTTAGAGAGGATTAGTGGCCGGTACAGTGATCTTAAGCAAGAGTTGTCTGCTGAGCGGACCGTTTATCAGATAGAAATCAGTCCATATGGTATAGATACATGGGCATTGTTGAAGCGCGTTTCATGGCTGAGGCAATGGGTTGATGCTCGTTATGGCTCAGCGACATTTCTGCCGATGGCTAACGGTGCTATTTTCGAGGTGAAACTGGGTTTCTCTGGGTTGGTTGCCCGTCCAGTGAATACGGTGGCTAAACAAGCAGTGTCGGGCTGGCAATGATACACTCGATGATCAAGTTTAAGTTATAAAGCTAGAGGGAGTTTAGGGTTGGAGTTTCTGACGGAATACGGTTTGTTTCTTGCTAAAGCGGTGACGATGGTCATTGGCTTAATAGTTGTGGTTGGTACGTTGGCCAGCTTAAGTGATCGGGTTAAAAAACATCGTAGGGGTGAGCTGGAAGTACATCGCCTGAATGATGATTTTGAGCATATGGGCCATACTTTGCAGGGTGCCATGTTGAATCCCTCCGAACAAAAGCAGCTGGCTAAGGACATAAAGAAAGAGGAAAAACTTCGCAACAAGACGGCTTCTAAGAGAAAGCGCGTTTTTCTTCTGGATTTTAAGGGGGACATTCGCGCCTCTGCAGCGACCAACCTTCGCGAAGAGATAACTGCGGTATTAAGTCAGGCGAAGACTGAAGATGAAATAGTCGTTCGGTTGGAAAGTGCCGGCGGCATGGTGCATAGCTATGGCTTGGCATCTAGCCAGCTTGATCGAATTAAAAAAAGGGGCATCCCGCTCACTGTTTGTGTCGATAAGGTGGCGGCCAGTGGTGGTTATATGATGGCCTGTGTCGCGGATAAAATTCTTGCTGCGCCCTTCTCGATATTGGGTTCCATCGGCGTAGTTGCCCAATTGCCCAACTTCCACCGTTTACTAAAGAAGCATGATGTGGATGTAGAGTTGCATACTGCAGGGGAGTACAAACGAACACTTACCATGTTTGGTGAGAATACCGATCAGGATCGTGAGAAGTTTGTTGAGGATCTCGAAGATACACACCAACTGTTTAAGGACTTCGTAAAGCAGCACAGAGAAACGGTAAATATTGATAATATTTCAACTGGTGAAATTTGGCTCGGGATACGAGCCAAAGAAATGTCGTTGGTCGATGAGTTGATGACCAGTGATGAGTACCTGATGAATGTCTCGGAAGATGCGGATATCTACGAAGTAAAATACAGCCATCGAAAAAGCCTACCCGAAAAGATGGGACTTGCCGCTGAAAATAGTACAGACCGATTATTGATGCGTTGGTGGAACAGGCTTCATTCTACGAATTATTATTCGTAACATTCACCTCGAAGAACCGGCTATGAATGCCGGTTCTTCTTTATTACCTTCTCAGTTCCTTCTCAATTTCTCATTGACCGCAATAGGGTTGGGGAAGTTGAACGTTACAATGTAGCTGGATACCAGAAAGGTGAGAATTGCTGCGGCCTGAATGAGATGCGAAGCCAAGACCCCAATAAGAGAGGCATTAAAGGCTACGTAGGCAATTAACAGGGAAAACTCGCTAATCTGTCCTAGTCGGAAGCCGATATCCCAAGCCAACACTTTCTTTTCACTTTGTCTACCAAGTAAGAATCTGAAAGCCGCAGGTTTAAGTGCCAGCATGGCACCGCCGAGAATAATGGCGGCTAGGGCGATCTCTGGTAATAGTCCTAAATTAAAACCTGCTCCGAGCGAGAAGAAAAACATTATCAGGAAAAAATCCCGTAACGGTTTGAGTGTTAGGGCAATATGTTGGGATATTGGGCTGGAGGCTATAGTAATACCGGCCAAAAAGGCTCCGATTTCACGGGAAAGCCCCAGTACTTCTGCAAGTTCAGAAAGTCCCATACACCAGCCGATTGCCAGTAAGAAAATGTATTCTCCCATTCGGTCATATTTGGCGATCAGTTTTAACAGAACCCAGCGAACAAATGCCCATGCAAAAAGGATCAATAGGGGCAGCGCTAACAGGGTGATGCCGATTTGCATAAAGTCAATATGACCACCTTCTCCACTCAGCAGTACCAGCAGTACAAAAATAGCGAGAAAGTCCTGCATCAGTAGCAGGCCAATCATCATTTCCCCGATATGTCTGTGGTGAAGAATCGTAGTGGGTAACAGCTTGATACCAATAATGGTGCTGGAAAACATCATTGCCGCGCCAATGATAAGGCATTCAATTAACGTGTAGCCAAACAAGTGGGCAATCAGATAGCCTGCGCCAGCAAACGTGAACGAACTTATCAGGGTGACGACGGTTACTTTTCGCAGGGCCGTCATTAGTGACTGTGGTTGTAGGTCTAACCCCAGAAGAAACAGCAGGAAAATAATACCAATTTCTGAAATTTCAGACAGTAAATGAACGTCCTGCACCCAGCCCAAACCATACGGACCAATAAGCGCACCCAAGGCGATGTAGGCAACAAGTAATGGTTGTCGTCCCCAGATTGCAAGCGATGCGACGATCGCCGCACCAGTAAAAATCATAAAGAACGATTGAAAAACCGCTTCGTTCATAAAGATACCCCTTGTGCGTTATTGTGAGGTAAGGGACGAGCAGCGGCAAGGTTCTCTATGCTTAAATTTATGATAGGCAGGTGAGTTAGTCGTGGTTTTTTATAACCTTGGAGAACATATCCTGCAAACCGCCCATAATAGGATTGGTTTGCAGGTATTTGATTAGCTTCTGCGAAAAAGTGGTTCGGGTTGATCCACCGAAGTTTGGTAAGTCACACTAAAGTCACTAAGAGAAGCAACAGCATCTTCCAGATTGGTGCCTTCTTTTAAGTCAAAAGAATCAAACCCACAGCGTTTTAGGTAAAACAACTGATCTTGAATGACGTTACCGATAGCACGTACTTGGCCAGTAAAACCATAACGCTCTTTTAAGAGGCGGGCCGTAGAAAAACCTCTTCCATCGGCGAAGGCAGGAAAATTAACCGCAATCAAAGGAAAGAGGTTTGCTTCGAAACCTATTGCTTCGACTTCCTCGTCACTGTCTATCCACAGGCCCGTGCACATTAACTGGAGGTTCTCACGGTTTTCTAGCCAATATTGCAACGGTAGCAAAAGCTTTCCCATTGGCAGCTCACCGTCGAAATCTTTTTCAATGATAATCCAGCTGTCGTCGACAATCTGGTTGCCCTTAATGATCTTTGGCATAGACACTCTCCTTGAAAGGGGTGAGTCCAATACGGCGATAAGTATCAATAAATAATTCATCACCGCTACGGTTTTCAATATAGATGTTGAGAATTTTCTCAATGACTGTGGGCATATCTTCGCGCCCAAACGATGGGCCTAGGACATTGCCTAGCGAGGCGTCGGTATCAGAACTACCGCCCAGTTGAACCTGGTAAAATTCCTCGCCTTTTTTATCCACGCCAAGTACACCGATATTTCCTACGTGATGATGCCCGCAGGCATTCATGCAACCTGAGATGTTGAGCGATAGATCGCCCAAGTCATAGACATAGTCCATATCGTCAAATTTACGTTGCAGTGCTTCGGCAACGGGAATCGATTTGGCATTGGCTAAAGAGCAGAAATCACCGCCAGGACAGCAAATCATATCGGTCAGTGTGCCGATGTTAGGTGTTGCGAAGCCACCAGCTTTGGCTTTTTTCCAAAGTTCAAACAGATCGGACTTTTTAACATCAGCCAGGACAAGATTCTGGTTGTGAGTCGCTCTAATTTCACCAAAAGAGTACTGGTCTGAAAGGTCAGCGACGGCCTCAAGCTGATCGTCGGTGATATCCCCTGGTGCTACCCCTGTGGGTTTGAGTGAAAGCGTTACAGCGGCGTAGCCAGGAACTCGATGAGGTGTAATGTTTCTCTGCAACCATTTACCGAATGCGATGTTGTTTTCTGACAACGCTTCCAGTTCAGCCTCGACAGCGGAATCGTCTATCGACTGATAATCCGGTGCGGTAAAGAAACCTTTAACCCGTTCGATTTCCTGGTCGGTCAACTTGGCTGGGCTGTCTTTAATGTACTCCCATTCAGATTCGACTTCTTCAGCAAAGACTTCCGGAGTCCATGCGCGAACGAGAATTTTAATTCTGGCCTTGTATTTGTTGGATCTGTTGCCGTGACGGTTGTAGACCCTAAGGATTGCATCGAGATAGGTGAGCAAATCTTCCTTTGGAAGGAATTCTCGGATGACACTACCTATAACCGGGGTACGCCCCAGTCCTCCGCCAACCAGAACCTTGAAGCCGACTTCACCAGCATCATTTTTAACAAGTTGGAGGCCGATATCGTGGACCTGAATGGCAGCACGATCCCCTTCAGTTCCACACACGGCAATTTTGAACTTGCGGGGAAGGAAGGCAAACTCTGGATGAAAAGTAGACCACTGGCGGATAATTTCACACCAAGGGCGTGGATCCTCGAGTTCGTCGCGAGCAATACCCGCAAATTGGTCTGATGTGGTGTTGCGAATACAGTTCCCACTGGTCTGCACTGAATGCATCTGTACTTCAGCCAACTCCGACAGAATATCTGGGACTTCCTCCAGTTGAGGCCAGTTGAACTGGATATTTTGGCGAGTGGTGATGTGGCAATAACCCTTGTCGTACGTTCGAGCGATATGTGCCAGCTTGCGGAATTGCTTTGAGTTCAGCAGGCCATAGGGCACGGCGATACGTAGCATAGGGGCTAAGCGCTGAATATACAGGCCGTTTTGGAGACGTAAGGGCAGAAACTCGTCTTCAGCCAACTGGCCCGCAAGATAACGGTCGGTTTGGCCACGAAACTGCGCGACACGTTCCTCAATAATCTTCTGATCGTTTTCGTTGTATACGTACATAAATTATATGGTTTCTAGAGCATCTGATAATAGAAAGGCGCGAATTCTACAGGTTCTCGCGTCCCTTGTCAGTGGGCTGGAAATAATAGCGTTTTGTGGACTAATTTTGAAAAACCTTTTAACTCTATAATCATCTAATTAGGCTATATCAGCTGGCCACATGGAACGATTTTCTGGGGGGGACAATATTAAATGATACTGATACAATCCCTGCCGCAGATTTTAGCCGTTAACGAGGTTTAGACAACATGTCCAATGAAGTAGTCACTAATGAAGTTGAACAAGGCAATAGCGATAGTTGTGCCGATTCTTTTGTAGCATTTGCCGTCATTTGTCTGTTTGTGACGACGGTTATATTCTGGATTAGTAACCAGTAAGGCTGTCGCCACTAGGTTTTTCAAAAAAGGCGGTCATAATGACCGCCTTTTTTATATCACTAATGAAGCGGTTTACATTCCGGCATTGTGAAGAACAAGTCTGACGACAGAGACAACTGCAAAGATGAATATAATAGTGAAGATTAGCCCCGAAACTACATAGACATAGATATTTCCGTGTTTAAAGTCCCTTTCACGGTTTTTGCTACTCTGTACACCCAAAAATGCAGCCAGCGTACTCAATACGATCTGCCAAAAGTTTGGTTTCTTGTGGTCGTCAGTTTCACTCATTGGTATCTCCATTTCTTCCTATCGTTCAATCCTAATCATCTAAGACGGGCCTCAACCAGCGCTCCAATTGCTCAACAGGTTGGTTTTTACGTTGGGCCAGACTTTCCAATTGATCACGCTGAATTTTACCGGTGTTGAAATATTTAGCCTGTGGGTTTGAGAAATACCAACCGCTGACAGCGGCGGTGGGCATCATCGCAAAACTCTCGGTGAGTGTTATCTCGGTGTTCTTTGTGACGTCCAGTAACCTAAATAGGCTCTGCTTTTCACTGTGGTCTGGACAGGCCGGATAGCCGGGAGCCGGCCTGATACCCTGATATTTCTCTTTTATGAGTTCATCATTGTCTAGTGTTTCAGTATCAGCATAGCCCCAAAACTCCTTGCGTACACGTTGATGCAAGTGTTCGGCAAAGGCCTCAGCCAAGCGATCAGCCAGAGCTTTTACCATGATGCTATTGTAGTCATCGCCCTTGGCTTCGTACTCTTTGGCTAGCTCGTCAACGCCTATACCGGTGGTTACAGCAAATGCTCCAACATAGTCGGTAATGCCCGTTTCCTTGGGTGCGATAAAGTCAGCTAAAGATTTTAGTTCATGGTCTGCGCCAAATTTTCGGGTTTGTTGGCGAATGTGGTGAAGGGTGGCGAGCACCTGACTTTTAGATTCGTCGGCATAGACTTCAATATCATCATGGTTGACTGTATTTGCCGGCCATAATCCGAATACAGCCCGAGCCTTGAGTAGTTTCTGATCGACGATCTGCTGCAGCATTTTTTGGGCATCTGCAAACAAATTTCGTGCAGCTTCGCCGACCTTTTCGTCTTTGAGTATCTTGGGGTATTTTCCTGCCAGTTCCCAAGTAATGAAGAAGGGTGTCCAATCAATAGTGTCGACCAGCTTGGTGAGAGGGTAGTCATCCAGCACCTGCACGCCAATGGCTTTGGGAACCGGTGGCTTGTATTGTTCCCAATCTATTTGCAGACCGGATTTGATTGCTTCGGAATAGGGGAAGGTCGTGCCACGCGGTTTGCGATTGGCGGTGCGTTTGCGCACCTCTTCATATTCTCGCTGTATCTCGGCTATATAAATATCGCGCTGCTGAGGATTAAGTAGCTTGCTGGCCACACCTACAGCACGCGAGGCATCTGCAACATAGATGGACTGATTGACCTGGTATTTTGGGTCAATTTTGACAGCGGTGTGTGCCTTGGAGGTGGTTGCTCCTCCAATTAACAGTGGAAAGTTCAGCTTCTGACGTTCAAGTTCACTGGCAATATGAACCATTTCATCTAATGAGGGCGTAATAAGCCCAGAGAGCCCAATAATATCGACATTCTCTTTGATGGCTGTTTCGATGATCTTTTCAGTTGGCACCATAACGCCCAGGTCGACGACTTCGTAGTTGTTGCAGCCTAACACCACACCGACAATATTTTTCCCTATGTCATGTACGTCACCCTTCACGGTCGCCATTAATATTTTGCCATTAGTTTCGGCACCGTCTTGTTTTTCCGCTTCGATAAAGGGCTGCAGGTGGGCGACGGCCTGTTTCATTACCCGAGCTGATTTTACAACCTGAGGCAGGAACATTTTTCCCGAGCTGAATAGATCACCAACTACGTTCATGCCGTCCATAAGCGGACCTTCAATGACGTGAAGGGGGCGTTCGGCCTCCAATCTGGCACTTTCCGTATCTTCAATGATGAACGTGGTGATACCTTTTACTAACGCATGCTCAAGGCGTCTTTCTACTGGCCAGCTACGCCATTCCAGATCCACTTTGTTCGTTTCTGTGGAGCCGTCACCGCGGTATTTTTCTGCAATCTCAACCAGGTTTTCAGTGCTGTCAGGGTGGCGATTGAGGATCACATCCTCAACTTTGTCGCGCAGTTCATCGGGTAGATCGCTGTAGACTGCAAGCTGCCCGGCATTCACGATCCCCATGCTTAAACCGGCACGGATTGCATGTAGTAGAAAGACAGAGTGAATCGCCTCTCGAACCGGGTTATTGCCGCGGAATGAAAATGATACGTTGCTGATACCACCCGAGATCAGCGTCCCGGGAAGGTTCTGTTTAATCCATTGTGCACTTTCAATAAAGTCCACGGCATAATTATTATGTTCATCAATACCGGTGGCGACAGCAAAGACATTAGGGTCAAAGATGATATCTTCGGGGCGAAACCCTACCTTGTTGACTAGTATGTCGTAGCTACGTTGGCAAATTTCTTTACGGCGCTCCAGGTTGTCAGCCTGTCCTTGAGTGTCAAATGCCATGACCACAACGGCAGCACCATATTTAAGACACAGTTTGGCTTGCTCAATAAAAGGTTCTTCACCTTCTTTGAGGCTAATGGAGTTAACAATGCATTTTCCCTGAACCCACTTTAAGCCAGCCTCAATCACATGCCACTTTGATGAGTCGATCATCAGTGGAATGCGTGAAATATCGGGTTCAGTTGCCACAAGTTTAAGGAAGGTCGTCATTGCGTGGACGGCATCAAGCATGCCTTCGTCCATGTTGATGTCGATAACCTGAGCACCATCCTCTACTTGTTGACGAGCTACATCCAGCGCTGTGTCGTAATCATCGTCAAGCACCAGGCGTTTAAAGCGAGCAGAACCCGTGACGTTGCATCGTTCGCCAACATTTACAAAGAGAGACTCTGCGGTAATGTTGAATGCTTCCAGTCCGGATAGACGGCAGGCCGGTTCTAGCTTGGGAATTTGTCGCGTGGAATATTGCTCTACAGCCTCTGCAATTTTTCTAATATGCTCTGGAGTCGTTCCGCAACAACCTCCAATGATATTAACTAGGCCGCTCTGTGCGAACTCTCCGACAATCGCGGCCATTTCTTCGGCTGTTTCGTCATACTCGCCAAATTCATTAGGCAGGCCGGCATTGGGGTGTGCGCTGACACGTGTATCTGCAAGTCTCGACAGTTCCTCAATATGAGGACGTAACTCTTTAGCACCTAATGCGCAGTTAAGCCCGATGGAAAAGGGCTTCGCATGCGACACAGAATTCCAGAAAGCCTCGGGTGTCTGGCCAGACAGCGTGCGGCCGCTGGCATCGGTTATGGTTCCCGATATCATAATGGGCAACTCAAAACCCTGCTCTTCAAAAACTTGCTTTACGGCAAAGATGGCGGCTTTGGCATTCAGAGTATCGAAAATCGTTTCGATTAGGATAATGTCGCTACCACCGGCAATAAGACCTTCAGTTGCATCGATATAGGTTTTCACGAGTTCGTCAAAGCTGGAATTCCGTGCGCCAGGATCGTTGACATCTGGTGAGATGGAGAGGGTACGGCTGGTTGGCCCAAGTACACCTGCAACCCATCGTGGTCGATCAGCCGTGGCAATGTCGTCACAGGCTTCTCGAGCAAGTCTGGCCCCAGCTTCATTGAGTTCGCGAACCAGTGATTCCATAGCGTAATCAGCCATGGAGACGGCCGTTGCATTGAATGTGTTGGTCTCAACAATGTCGGCACCGGCCTCTAAGTAGACGCGGTGTATGTTTCGTATCACTTCGGGTTGGGTCAGGGATAACAGGTCATTGTTGCCCGCAACATCCTGAGGCCAGTCTGCAAACCGATCACCGCGATAATCAGCTTCGGTAAATTTGTGTGATTGGATCATCGTGCCCATAGCGCCATCCAGAATCAGGATGCGATCGCGGGCTGCTTGGTGAAGAGCATTAATATGCGTTTGACGGTTATTCAAGTTGTTGTCCATTTTACTGCGGTTAAGACCATTTCAATGTTGTTAGGAAAAAGAGGCGCATTCTAGCAGAATTTTCAGGTGTCTCTCAGCCTATTCAGTAGCTGTGTTGACCAATGCTGAGCAGCATTTTCTGGTGAAAATTAATCATCATTTCATTGTTGCCAAAGAGCAAAAATGATAGAATACATGACTAAATTACTCAGGTATAGGTTTCAGGTACTTTAATGCTCAATATCACCATCACAGAATCCGCTCAAAAGTATTTGGCTGATCTACTGGCCAAGCAAGATTGCGAAGGCATCGGTATTAGAATGTTTGTTTCTGATCCCGGTACGCCGAAAGCTGAAACCTGCATAGCCTATTGTCGTCCAGGTGAAGAGAAAGAGGACGATACGGTAATGGAACTGGATGGGTTCAAAGCCCACTTCGGTCAACGCAGCTTGCCTTTTCTTGAAGATGCTCAGGTTGATTACTCCGACGACAAATTTGGCGGGCAATTAACCATTCGTGCGCCGAACTCCAGAATGCCACAGGTTAATGACGACAGCCCCGTGGAAGATAAAATCAACTATGTCCTGCACAACGATGTGAATCCTGGTTTGGCCTCACACGGTGGCATGATTAGTCTTGAAGAAGTGGTTGATGATGTTGCTATCCTGCGTTTCGGTGGCGGGTGCCAGGGTTGTGGCATGGTCGATGTCACTCTGAAGGAAGGGGTAGAAAAGACTATCCTGGAAAAAATTCCTGAGCTAAAAGGTATTCGAGACGTTACCGATCATAGCGACCGCAGTAAGTCCTATATGTAGCACCCTGGTGGCATGGTTATCTTTTAACTTAATATGCTGAGTGTCGAGTTTAATCATGCCAAGTAGGTAATTTTCTAGCCTGCAAGGAGCACATATGTCCAGGTTGCGTGAGTTTGATCGCAATGATGTTGTCACGAAGGCATTAGATCTATTTTGGTCTGATGGATATAACGCAAGTTCCATCAGTAAGCTGATTGCGGTTATGGGAATTAACCGCAGCAGTCTTTACGCCACGTTTGGCAGTAAAGATAACCTTTTTTCAGAAGCCATGGCGTGTTATGCAAAGCGTCGTAAGGATTTACATTCATCTACATTAAACGGTATTGAAGATCCTCTTCAGGCCATCAGGGTATTTTATTACCGTAAATTCCTTGGCGAAGATGTGAACCTGTCAAATGGCTGCCTGTTGTTTAATACTGTTTCAGAGCTAAGTAATACTTCGCCAGGAATTGCCAATGAGGCCGGCGACTATTTACTCGAGGTGCGTGAACTGTTTTTAAATCGGCTTATAGAGGCCCGAGATAAAGGTTTGATCGACGAGAAAAAAGACGTCGATGCACAGGCGGACTATTTACTGGCAATGATTGCCGGATTACGCTCTCTTTCCAAAATGGGTTCCGGCAGACATGCCTTGCAAAAGGTGATCGATACGACATTAGATAGTTTGGTTTTATAAAAGGCTGCTATAAAAAAACGGGCTCTAAGGCCCGTTTTTTGTTCTCGAAAGGCTTACCTGTGAGCGCTATTTTGTGCGCCCAGGCAAGACATCTTTGAGTTTTTCTCGCATATCCCGCAAAGCCTTTTCCGTTGTTTCCCAGTCGATACACGCATCAGTAATAGACACGCCATACTCAAGATCGTCCAGATTTGCGGTAATTTTTTGATTGCCGGCTTTCAGATTACTTTCAACCATGATGCCGATAATGGATGTGTTGCCCTCAAGAATCTGGTTGGTGACGTTCTCCATCACCAAAGGCTGTAGTTCGTGATTCTTGTTGGAGTTGGCATGACTGCAATCGACCATGATATTTGCAGGAATGCCGGCATTGCTCAGTTCCTGTTCAGCAAGCGATACACTGACAGAATCATAATTTGGCTTGCCGTCACCACCTCGCAGCACCACGTGTGCATAGGGGTTTCCCGCTGTGGTTATCACGGATACGCTGCCTTCGGAATTGATCCCCAGAAAGCGGTGCGGACTAGCTACAGACTGTAGAGCGTTAATGGCGACGGTAAGGCTGCCATCGGTGCCGTTCTTGAAGCCCACAGTAGAGGACAGGCCTGAGGCCATTTCACGGTGAGTTTGAGACTCTGTTGTTCTGGCTCCAATCGCAGACCAGGAAATTAAATCCTGCATATATTGAGGCGAGATAGGGTCGAGTGCTTCCGTAGCTGTAGGCAGACCCAATTCGGCAACATCAAGCAACAGCTGACGGCCCACATGAAGACCATCGGTAATTTTAAATGAATCATTGAGGTAGGGGTCGTTAATTAACCCTTTCCAGCCCGTCGTGGTGCGTGGTTTCTCAAAGTACACTCGCATGACAACGAAGAGCGTGTCGCCTACTTCCTCTGCCAATGTTTTCAAGCGGTTGGCATAATCTTTGGCCGCTTTAATATCGTGGATAGAGCAGGGTCCAATAACCACGAGGATACGGTGATCTTTCCTATCGAGTATGTTCTGGATGGTACTGCGACCATCCGTGATAGTCTTAAGGGCAGCGCTACTGACCGGAATCTCTTTTTTCAGGTCCTTTGGGGTCACCAGTACATCCTGAGAGCGGATGTTGATGTTTTCAACAGCTTGTGTCATTTACTTTCCACACTAAAAAAATGTTCATATCAAGGTTCGCATTCTACATCAAATGTCTCGGTTTGGGACATTCCTTGGCTTTCTGCCAAGAAGATTCACGTGAGAACACTTGTAGGTGAAAAGATGGATATCACCATTTAAATAATCTCAAGATGACTGATGAGCGGAAAATAAAGTGCTTTTTTAATAGGTGTGTCGCTCATTTGCCTGAAAATTTCGGCATAGTTATCTAATTGCACCTTGTAGAGGCTAGTCTGGCGATAAAGAAATGATTGCAATGGCTCGCCTTCATCCGGTTCTGCTGTTTTGTAATCAATAATCCAAAGCACGCCATCGGCAACAAAAGTTCTATCCACGATGGCTATTTTAGATTCACCATTTGGTGCAGAAAAGCCAACGGCGTATTCACATTGACTCTGCGAATGTCGATTATCCAGTAGCCATTTAGCCTTGTCATCGATAAGACATTTGTTGATCGCGCTCTCTAAAATGCACAGAGCTTCGCCCGTCTGAGAAACGCCCAATTGACGAAGCTGAATGTCCCAGAAGGGGCGTCGTTGAATAATTTTTTCAGCATTCCAGCTAGATAGTCCCTCAGAAACTATTTGACGCAATATCCGGTGAAGTACTGTTCCTGTGTGACGTGACGATGGGTTCGTCTCGAGGGGCGACACTAGGTTGCTGTTCTTGTTGGTCAGGTCGATGGAGTCAAAGGCGCTATCCAATGATGTATTTGTCGCTTGGGGTGAAACCCAGCTAGCGGGTAGCCGTTGCAGGCTATTTAATGCTGGAATGACGGTAGCGGTGGCCGGGTTCTCCTGGTTTGTTTGATCGGGTTGATAATAATGGCTGCAAATTTCAACGGCCTGGTGATTAATGGCCGACCATAAACTTTCCAGTAAGCTGTTAGAGGTTGGTTTCTTGTCCTCTTCCTTGGTGTACAGCAGGTGTAGCTGGTTGATAGCTCGCGTGGCACCCACGTAAAGTACACGCGCTTTTTCCAGCTGCCCCTTAAGTTTTTGTTCCCTTTGGAGGTATTGGAAAAGCGGGTCGGCTTCCTGACCGGCTTGTTCAAGCGGACCAATAATCAGCTGGTTTTCACCGTTTAGTCCGACGCGTTCCTGCCAGAGCATTAGTTGTTTGTCATCACCGCGAGGTTTTCGATTAAGGCCGGGGATGATCACCGTGTCAAATTCGAGACCTTTTGCCTTATGAATGGTCATGACATGAAGGTTGGGATCGGCGTTTTGATCTGGCTTGGAATAGAGCGATTGAACGGCTTTTTCAAAAGCGCGCCAGTCTGCAATGGTTCCATTGGTTTCGTGTTGTTCGAGTAAACCCAGGTATTGATGGCACTGCTGAAGGGCTGTTGAGGAGGGCAGTGACTCTACACCCCCCAGCATTACCCAGATACCCTCTATCCAGGTGCGTAGCGGTTTACGATAGCGTTGTTCCCAACCTTGTTTTAAAACCTTGCTGACACGGTCTAGTATCTGTTTTCCTTCTGCGGATAAGTTTGAAATTTCTCTGAAATTAAGAATATTCAAAAATAATAGGGGGTAGCGTTCTCCGTTAGCCATGGGGTTGAGCTTAGGCAGAATGGTATTGGCAACCAGAAACAAGTCATGCAGATCCAACCCGCACCAAGGTGCACGTAAAATAGCTAGCCAGGCAATTCGGTCAGCAGGGGATAACATGGCTCGGGTGAGAGACATTAAGTCGATCACTGGCATCCGTTTGCCTAGGGGGTCTATGTCCGTTGCCTGCCAACGGTGCCCTGCATCTTGCAGGGCATTTAATATATCCGGTAAATGGGTTCTATTGCGTACCAAAATGGCGATAGACCCATCTGGAAATTGCTGTTTGGCTGCGTTGACTAAGCGTACAACATGGTTTGCCTCACCTTGGCGATCGGGGTAATTAACAAACGCATCAATTGTGACGGCTTCATTTTTAAGGTCTGGATGGTGGGCGAGCGACGGTGTATAGCTTACGGCTCCTCGGCTAACATTGTCACTAATTGGGAATGCGGTGTTAAAGGCGTGATTGACCCAGTTAATAATGCCTGCCTGTGAGCGAAAGTTAACCTGAAGATCCAGAGGCTCTAGTTGAATATTGCCAATGGGTAAACTTCGAGCCTCGAGAAACAGTCCAACATTGGCGTTGCGAAAGCCGTACAGAGATTGCATGGCATCGCCCACGATAAACAGGCTTCGCCCATCATTCGGTTGCCAGCCTGCGGTCAGTCTCCGCAAGATGGTAAATTGAACGGAGGATGTATCCTGAAACTCATCGGTCAGTATATGTTTGATCTGATAATCAAGTTTTAATCCCAAGTCAGTTGGTTCATCCTCGGTTCCGAGTGAGCGAAGTGCCGCAAGTGTTATTTCAGTAAAGTCACAGACTTGTTTCTGTTGGAATACCAAGCTCAATTGTGCGGCTAGCGCGGGAAGTACTTGGGTGAGTGCATCCAATATTTCCCATTGTTTGTCGTTGTATTGGCCTGGTGGAAGAAAGCGAATGTCTTCAAGTGCCTCCCGCAATCCTGGGATCGATTGTAAGTCGCTGATCAGCGCGACCATTGCGTCCTTTTGTGCTTTGGCAAACGCCTTGTCGCCCATACGGGTTTCGGTGGGAAATCCAATATTTTTGTTGAGCTGTTTTCGCCAGTCATGGGATCCCGTCAGTAATAATTCACAGAGTCCATGCCAACGTTTGAGGTCACTACAACTAGTTGCTGGAAGTTGAGTTATTCCCAGGCATGAATTGATAGCCAAATGCTGCTTGTCGTCAGGCAATTGGTTGGCGGCATAGTCTGCCAGCATCGAAAGATCACTGCCAAAGGCCGATAGCAACTGGTGTGCTTCAGATAATGTTTCCTCAATTACCTGGTTTAAAAAGTTTTCCAGATAGCTCCTGGCATCGCGAGACTGAAATAGGTGGCCCAACCACTGCTCTCGCTTTCCTAACAAGTTTATGAGCAGTTGCTCTAATTTATTGAGGTCGTTATCGAGGTGGTGAAGCAAGGAGGCTACCGATTTGCCCAGTTTTCCCTGTTGCTCGAGAGTTGGCAGTAATAATTCAGCGATAGCTTCGCGGTAGACCGGTATTGGGTCATCCAGCGGTTCAGAGTAATCGCCAAAGCGGCTTTCAATGGCGAGTTGCTGGGCCAGGTTGAGGCTGAACCCATCAATGGTCTGGATTCGAATGCGGTTAGGGTTATCCAGCAGCATCCAATTTTTATTTTGGTTTTGTTGTAGCGCTTGTTTGGCCAAATCAAAGGTGATTTGTTGGTGGCTGTTTTTTGGTTGCTCATTATTAGAAGCCTTGCCCAGTGCGTCCAAAATTCGTTGCTGCATTTCCCCCGCAGCCTTGCGGGTGAATGTCATGCAGAGAATTTCTTCGGGCTCATCGACTAGGGCGAGTAATCGCAGAACTCGCTGGATGAGGAGTTCGGTTTTTCCGGAACCAGCGGGTGCTGATACGGCAAAAGAGCGCTCCGGGTCGAGTGCTTGCTGGCGTTGGGGTAAGTCGGCGACTGTCATGGTGTCGGCTCCCCACTCGTGGTGATATTCGGCATCTCGGCGATACGGTTAAGAGGCTCAAGTTCCTGTTGGAATTGACCGGCACCGGGCTTGTAAAATTTTACCGGTGCATAGGCTGTCTTGAACTCCGTTGCGAGAGTTGTCAACGATTGCTGCCATTGATCCAACAATGCATCCCAACTTTCAGGTTCATTCTTTCTCCCGGGCGGTTGTATACCCGGAAGCAGGTCTGGGGATTGTGAAAATCCGACAAGTTGTTGCTGCGCGACATTGATAACGGCAAAGGTTGCTGCGGCTACCGGGGTGTCGCTACAGAGTACATAAAGTGGTATTTGAGGTTGCTCTGGGCGATCACCAAGCCAGCTATTGGTGCTGGCTTTTCCCGTTTTGTAGTCAACAATCATCAACTGACCATCATTGAGTTGATCAATGCGATCGATGACCAGTCTGAGTGGCAGCCCGGCAAATGTAGTTTCTACATTTGACTCGAAAGCAATGACGCTAAAGGGCGGTCGTTCTTTTTCAAGTTCGAGCCACTGTTGGAGTAATTTGATCAAGCGCTGTTTTTCAATGGAGGTAAATTGTTGGCCAAATAAATCGGGTCGTTTTTTTGTCCACCGTAGAAGTGAAGTGGTAACAATATGACTGATCAGATGGGTCAGTTCTTCATCGGGCATGGCAAGTAGTTTTTGTTGGTTGCCAAGCTGCTGCCATAGATTTTCGAGACAATCGTGGAGCAGCGAGCCTCTGTCCATATTGGAGAGACCTAGCACTGGCTCTGGCGGTTCATATGCGCCAAGACGATGTCGGGCAAACGCATTAAAAGGGCAGGTAGCCTGATCCCTGAATATACTGCTACCACCTTTTACAGTTTCATTTTTTAGATCAAGGGGAGGCCCAAATTCACAGGGTATCCGCTCCAACTGTGTCGTTGCAGCAGAGTCAACCATATTGATCTGCGGGAGATCGTCAGGCTGCATTAGCTCCAAATCTGCTATTAACCTACTGGCTTGTCGTAGACGGTTGGTATCGAACTCGCTAAAACTAAAAATAGTGTTCTTGGCGGCTTTTTTTAACCCTGCAATTTGGTGTTGAGCTAATGCAAGTTCACGCTCTGGAGACGACCGGGGCGTTTGAAACTCTCTTTGTAACTTAATCGGGAGCAGGGGGTTTGGGGCAATGGCTTGTGGCCAGTGTGCGTCATCCATACCCATTACCCATAGGTGGTCAAAACGTAAATTGGCACTCTCCAGCAACCCCAGAATTTGAATGGGAGCATCGTCTGTTTCAGCCTGAAAAACGGTTTGGCTTGCCAGTTTCACCAGTTGCCGCAATGCTTCATTGAGAGGGACGTTTATGCTAAGTGTGTCCAGAGAAAGATATTGCTCGCACATTCTGAGCCACAGCTGTTGTTGCTGATATTCAATGCTATCTACAGGGCGCTCCCCCGGCCAACCTAAAGCCTCGAGTTGTTGTTGAAACAGTGTTAGCCAATGGGAAAAGCTGGTTGTATTTGGGGCCTCGCGACGAAGTGCTGCGGCATGTTCAAGTTTGGCCGCTAGTCCCGTCGTCGGTGCGCTGTTCGTGAGGTCTGTTCCATTTGAGACAACCGATTCATGACCCTTGTCGGACTCATCGCCAGCGAGTAATTCTTCAGAAAGGTGAACCTGATAACGAAACTCACTGCACTTTAGATTCTGTTTGGCTAACTTGCGCAAACGCTGTTCTGCGATAGCCCTGATAGCCGTATGCTCATTGCCCCAAAAAGGAGAGTTAAGTAGCTTGCACAGATCGGTTAAAGGCAATTGTTTTCTGTTTAGGGAAAGAAGCAGTAGCGCCGTGGCAACTAATGGCTCGTCACTTAATGGTATGCCCGCCGAAATGTTGAAGGGGGCGGCCAATCTGGCCTGGGTTGGTAGTCGGTAGTCTGGCTCAAGTTCTTGGCGAAAAATACGATCTACTTGCGGTCTGACTCTTGCCAGTTCCGGAATAACGATACCAATTCTGCAATGAGGATCTGTTTCATTATGATGTTTGGCCCAGGCTGCTGCGGCCTCCAATTCTTGCTGTTCATCGTGAAATGAAACTTGAAGAATAGGGTTTTGTTCAGCTATACATGGGCGAGCGATGTTTACAGAGGTCGAGGCTGACTCTGTCAGGGCTGAATACAGCGGAGGGATACTATCAAACCCTACCATGACAATAGATTGCTCAGCGTCTAACGATGTACTTTGAAAATTTTTGACGACAGCAATGGTTCGATCTGCAGCGGTGATCAACCTATTTTTGGTCAGTTTGGTACGAAAATCGTTGACCCACTGGTAGAACAACGGCGATTCATTCTGCAATCGTTCAATTGGAATTCTCCAGCGCTGTACTACGGAGTAGGTTGTACTGGCCAGACGGGCATAGCTTGCAGGTATCAGGTTGTCTGGTTTTTCCCGGTCTTCATCGATAACCTGCTCCCAAAGAAACTGTTCTACCTGGGGCGAAATGACAGCACCGACTGAGACACTCTCAGCACCGGCATCGCAACAGCGCTGCCAGCACTCATCTATCCAGTGTTCGATGGCATAAATATCAGGTTGAGGCCAGCTGGTTTTTCCTGATGAAAGCTGATGTTGCCCCCATGCCTGGCGTATTTTTGTTGCCAATCGATTGTTGGACGTGAGAATCAGGGCCCCAGCCTCAATGTCATCCTTGAGCGTGGCAATATCAAAAAGCGGGCGCATCATGAGGGGTATCTTTGTTATCCTAGTGTGATTGCCAATGATCGCATAACCACCACCATTTAGGGTATAGCTTGGTCAAATTGGTTTATTAAAGCAGTGGATGTATTACATGGTTATCAGTGGGCAAAGTTTGATGCTTCTCTTAGTGGGTGCTGTCTTTGGTGCGGCGCTTGTTTTTTTGTTGACTCGGTTAGCGGGTAGTAAAAAACAGGTCACGACCGATGTGACGATGGCTCGCTTGGCTCAAGATGTGGATAGTCTGACTGAGACCCTGGCGCAGCGTGATCGTGAGGTCGCTTCTCTGAATCGTGAGAAGGCCTCATTGGAAACTCGTGTAGAGACAGATCGGACTCGGTATGAGGAGCAGCTTCAGTTGCTCAGGCAAGCACGAGAAAGTTTGACCCAGGAGTTTGAAAATCTAGCCAACCGAATTTTTGATGCCAAACAGGAAAAGTTCTCACAACAGTTTTCACAACAAAGTCAGCAGGCGCTCAATTCTACAATCGACCCACTGCGTGTTGAAATTACGGCTTTCCGTAAAAAAGTTGAAGATGCCTACGACAAAGAAAATGCCGAACGTAATAAACTTATCGGACAGGTGGTCGAATTACAGAAACAGGCTCAGCAGGTAGGTGAGGATGCGGTTCAATTAGCCAATGCGTTAAAGGGCGATAGCAAGTTTCAGGGTAATTGGGGCGAGGTAGTTCTCGAGCGTATTCTGGAGCAGTCTGGACTCACCAAAGGGCGTGAATATGACACTCAGGTTGCGTTGCAAGATGACGAAGGGCGGCGTAAAAATCCAGATGTGATTATCCATCTGCCGGATCAGCGGGATATTGTGATTGATGCCAAGGTGTCCCTAACGGATTATGAACGCTATTGCCGGGCTGAAGATGCTGTGCCAAAACAGCAGTTTCTCAAGCAACATATCACCTCAATTAGAAATCATATTTCGGGTTTAAGCCGCAAGGCCTACGAGGATTTGGAAGGGGTTAATACGCTGGATTTCGTATTAATCTTTGTCCCCATCGAAGCCGCATTTATGCTGGCATTGGAGCATGATCATACCTTGTTCAGAGATGCTTACGACAAAGGTATTATTCTGGTCAGTCCAACGACGTTGTTGGCGACACTGAGAACAATTCATAACATTTGGCGCTACGCAGACCAGAATCGCAATGCCGAAAAGATTGCGTCGGAAGCGGGTAAACTCTACGATCAACTGGTTCTGGTGGTGGAGTCATTGGACGAGCTGGGACGCCATATCGACAAAACTCAAGGGGCATGGGTGCAAACTCGCAAGCGCCTGGTGGATGGCCGTGGAAATCTGGTGAAAAAGTTCGAGGATATGAAAAGGTTGGGTGCCCGTACCAAACGCCAATTACCCGAGGATTTAACTAAGGCGGCTACGGATCAAGATGAAGCACCGCAATTGAGAGAAGTGAAGGAATAGCCTCCCCAATTCCTAATCGATAAAACAATATCAATTACCTGCCACAGATTGGTTGGGTAGAATAATCTATGTGAATTATATGAATTTATTAGTGATCCTTGGGATAGTTATTATTGTTGTTCTTGGTAGTTATGCTGTTTATCTCTATCTAAAGTTGCGCAGTCAAAAATCCAGGCAACTCAAGCAACAAGAGGAACTTGTTCAAGAGCAGAAAGAGCGCCATGACCACTACCGTAATAGTATTCGTGTTCTCGCCTCAGCGATTGTCGCGGAACAGGTAAGCCTGACAGAGGGCGCGATTCGAATTAGTATGCTGGTTTCTCAGTTGGACCTTTCCGAGTCAGAAAAAGCGGGTTATCAAGTTTTTTTCCAGCTGACGGAGGCAACGTCGCACATTCCTATTCTCGACGAATGGAAAAAACTCAGCTCACTCGAAAAGCAGCGCTATGATGCTGAGCGTGAAGAATTAGAAAAGGCTTATAAAGAATTTGTTGAAAACGCAGCTAAAGAGCTGCTTGCAACGAGTAAAAATTCAAATCCCGAGCCCCTGTTTTATTCTGTGGGAAAGGATTAATTCTTGAGCCTTACCATCGGGGGCAAGCTCCCCGATTGTTTGCCAATACCAATAACGCTTAATATTATCGCCGCTAAACAAAGAGGTTATCTACCCCTATGAATACAGAACAAGCACTCCTACAGCGCAGCAACTCAACCTGTGAACTCTGCACCAGTGATTCGAATCTATCGGTGTATGAAGTACCACCGGCTACGGATGCTAATGTAGACCAATGTGTCTTGCTGTGCAGTACCTGCAAGGCACAAATTGAAAGCCCTGATACCATTGAGGTTAACCACTGGCGCTGTTTAAACGACAGTATGTGGAGTCAAGTACCCGCAGTTCAAGTAATGGCATGGCGGATGCTGACACGACTGGCAGGTGAAGGTTGGCCCCAGGATCTTCTGGATATGCTGTATCTTGAAGATGAGGTGCTGGCATGGGCTAAGGCCACTGAGTCAGATGAGACCGACGACAGTGCAGCACCTACTTTAGATAGTAATGGTACGGTGCTTCAGGGTGGGGATACTGTTACGCTAATTAAAGATCTGGATGTGAAGGGTGCTGGTTTTACCGCTAAACGAGGTACGGCTGTTAGAAATATTTCGCTGACGGATAACCCCGAGCAGATTGAAGGTAGGGTTAACGGTGTTCGTATTGTGTTGCTCACCTGCTATTTAAAGAAGTCTAGTTAAGGGGTTTTTTGCCCAGGTAAGGCACAGCTGTAGCTCAGACTGTGCTTTACCCATTCAATACCACTATTTACGGCTTCTTTAGCTTGAGGGCTTAAGGTAAGGAATTGTCCCGGCAGCGTCTGAATCATCAATGACATGAACTGTACTGATACTGCCTCGCATACGCGACTGTCTAAACTCTTCGTAGTCGGGGTCGTTAATAAAAGCCTGCGCGTCATCCATCGTTGGAAATTCTACTAGTGCGATCAGTGAAGCGTCCGATGGCTCACCCTCAACATGCGTGATATTGCCACTACGGGATAGATATTTTCCTCCATGCTTATGGACAATGTCATGTACATTCGTTGCATATCCCGACACCCATGTCTCATCAGTAATTTTTACTTCGCCAATTAAATAAACTGCCATATTAATACTCCAGGTTTATGGGCTGTCGATCACGCCAATTGCAGTGAACATTTTGATTATGGGGAAGGCCATTACCAGCCAAGTGAAGAATAGTGCTGTCCCATAGGCAAATACCCGCCAATTTGACTGAAAATGGTAATTGATTGACGCCTCTATAGCCTCTTTACTCATTTGCCAAGATGTTACCATTTGCATAGCGACAAGAGAGTAAATGAAAGGAATGACGATTTCTGGGAATTTATTGGGTAGCAGTTGAAGTGATACTAATAATGCCAAGTTGAATACGACGCCCCAGATAATTGTTTGTTTGGCAGCGTGTTGTTTTCCCAATGTTTTAAAGTTTTGCCAGAGAAAATAAACCATGGCCAACGGGCCACCAAAGAAGCTCCCTAGAGCGACTTGAAAGGGGGAGTAAAGTTTTAGCGGGTTGATAATTATTTCAGTCATGGGTCATATTTACTCTTAGTGCATCAAATCGTATGGACTCTGCATGGGCAGCCACAATCTAGAGGTTTATTATTGTTTCGTCGGTTAAGACAGAAAAATCTGAGAGTATTCTATACCACTAGTTTTCTGTAGCGAAGTCGATGTTGAACAGAGGTTTTTGGTGAGCTGTTTTGATCGGTTAGGAAAAGCCAGCACCGCATAGACCAACTATGAGATTGTAAATATGATTATTTCTCCTGATGACGCCGCTCGTTCTCAAGAGCCTTGTCTGTAATTTCTTTATAGAGGCTAATCATTTTTGTTACCAGGGGCTGCCACTCCGGATTGCGGCTGAGAATACCTTGTGAATCTTGAGTATCCCGAAAGACTTCCTTGAGAAACTGGATATCTACGTCGCTGAGCACTTCTCCGCGATCAACTTGTTCTTTGAGTTTGAGAGCCCTCGGTAAGCGTTGGTTTCTAAGCCGGGTTACCAAGACGTAAATCAGATAAGGGTCATGCGATGAGTCTGGCATTTAGACCACCATGAATACCACACTGTAAAGTTTAGATGATAGACGGCAGTTTATCAGCCCAGCAAAAAATGAACCGGCAACACTGGCCATTATTTCTTTTTTAACAGCACGCCCGACTCCAGATGATGGGTGTAGGGGAATTGGTCAAACACCGCAAAGCGTTCAATAGTGTGGGTTTCGATGATGCTTTCAAGGTTTGTTTTGAGCGTAGAAGGGTTGCAGGATATATAGATAATGTTATCAAAACGTTTTACCAGCGCTACGGTTTCATCATCTAGTCCGGCACGGGGTGGATCGACAAAAATAGTGGTGAATTTGTAGCTGCCTAGGTCAATGCCTTTCAGTCGACGAAAGGGGCGTACGCCATTAAGCGCCTCTGTGAATTCTTCACTCGACATACGAACGATTGTGACATTATCTACGTTATTGGCTGCGAGGTTGTACTCGGCAGATCGCACCGATAGTTTTGAAATTTCAGTGGCGAGAACCTTGTCGAAGTTTTGTGCCAAGACACAGGTAAAATTACCATTGCCGCAATAGAGTTCTAACAAGTCGCCACTGCATGTTGCACTCTGATCCAAAGCCCAGCTGAGCATCTTCTGGTTAACGCCAGCGTTGGGTTGGGTAAATCCGGTTTCCACCTGCTGATACTGGTAATTTTTTCCCGATACCTGAAGTTTTTCTATTACAAAGTCCCGGTCTAATACAGTTTTTTGTTTACGGCTTCGACCGATAATGGCCACTCCAAGTATTTCCTGAAGTTGCAGAGCAGCATCCTGCCACTCTTCATTGAGCACTTTGTGGTAGATCAGGGTGATTAATGCTTCACCGCTTTGAGTGGTGAGAAATTCAGCGGTAAAAAGTCGCCGACTTAAGACTTCGCTCTTGTTGATCTCTACCAACAAACCAGGCATTAATTGATTGATCTGCTTGGAGCCAATAGGAAAGTCTTTAATGATATAGGGGCGATTCTCCCCGGGCTTATTCATGGCGTAGTGAGCTTGGCCATTGTCATGCCAGATCCTGAATTCTGCCCGCATCCTGAAATTCAGTGGTTCTGAGGGGTATACAGCAATGTTAGGTAGCGAAAGCCCGGCAAAGTCAGAAGTCAGGTTAGACAGTTTTTCATCGAGTTGTTGCTGGTAGTTGTCGGGGTTGATCTGTTGCAATGCGCCATCTCCTCTAAGGGGGCGCATTATACTGAAATATTACACAAAGGCTGAATTGGTATTCTGACCGTTATGGAACCCTATAAATACGGGGTTATTTATCTGCCTGCTTGCGAAGCTGTTTCTGTATCTCAAGGTACTTAGGCAGAGGGCCTATGTCTTCGTATATCTCATCGCCATCTTCAACGCGGATAACATTTGAGCCCGGAACATAAGGCATTTCGGCTTCCAGTGCTTCTAGCGCATTGTGAAGTAGATGTCCGGCGATTTCCTGTGCCGGTAGTTGGTAGAGTTCAGCCAAAGCCTTCAATTTAATTTCATCAGGCCTGTGAATGTATAATTCCGATGCTATAAGGTCAGCGTTTTCTGCTGAACGTCTCTCCCAGTGACTCAATAGCTGGGAGAATCCTCCTCTGATTCCTTGATAGTTCATTGAAACCTCACTTATGCCTTATTATTTGTACTGTCCTATAAATAAGGTAGATCACTGGACGTGAATATGGTTCGAATTTTAGGTGGTTATTCATGATTAAGTCCATAAATATCAGGGTTCCAGCGCAAGGCTTACATGATATTACTTCGCAAATAAAGGCACTCGTTGCTGAACAGGGCCTCCAAGATAGCCTGTGTACATTATTCATACAGCACACCTCGGCCAGTTTATTGATTCAAGAAAATTATGATTCTTCGGCCAGAATAGACCTGGAGAATTGGCTTAATCGGTTGGTGCCAGAAAATGACACGCTATATACGCATACGCTGGAGGGAGCAGATGATATGCCCGCTCATATAAAGTCGGCACTGACAGCCTCTTCGCTGTCTATTCCTGTTGTCTCTGGACAGTTGGCGCTTGGTACCTGGCAGGGCGTATTCCTATGGGAACACCGCCATCGGCCTGCTATACGAAAAGTAGTCGTTCATTTGTGTTGACTTATAATCTATTGATATAAGATATTTTTTTGTCTGCACTATCTAAAACATAACAGCAACTATACTTCTTATTGTTGATAGGGGTGGTTGGCTATTAAGTCGTTCAGTAGGGCCTTGGGCCATCGACTTTCCCTGAAGTATTAGGGGTAGGTACTGACCTCGTAACTGATAGCGTGAGGGTAGATTTATGAGACGACACTATTATATAAGTAATGATCTGGATGATCTTGAGTCTATTGAGAAGGAACTTGAGAATCGCGGCGTTACTACACCACAAATTCATGTTTTAAGCCGTGATGATTTAGGTGTGCAGAAGCATCACCTGCACGAAGTTCCATCAATGATGAAAAAAGATGTCGTTCACTCGACCAGTATTGCAGCCTTGTTTGGGTTCTTATGTGCAGTTCTGGTGTTGTCGGTAGCTCAATTTTCTGGAGTGACCGAAACAGTAGGTTGGATTCCCTTTATCTTTTTGGCCGTAGTCGTCATGGGCTTTGTTACATGGGAAGGCGGGATGTGGGGCATTCAGGAGCCAAATATTCACTTCAAACGTTTTCAAAAGGCTCTAGATGCGGGTAAACACGTCCTCTATGTAGAGGTTAAAAAGGATCAGGAAGTACTGTTAAAATCTGTTACTGATATACACCCTGGGTTACAGGCTGCTGGTATTGAAGATGCTGCAACAGGATTGTTAATTAGTGCTGAGAATGGTGCGCAGCATTTTGCTAAGTGGGCTCCTTGATGGTGACTAAAACAAAAATTAAGGTTAATGAAAAAGCCGGTTTTGATAAGCCGGCTTTTTTTGGTCTCATATTTATTTAATTAGCAGTGCTCAAATAAGTATTAGATTAAGGGCTATCACCAAAAAATATGAACCGGGAAAGTAGGACATATTCGGCTTCATAATTCATCATTAGGACTAAAATCAATAGGGCGATGGGAGGTAATAAAATAGCGTAAATGAGTGCTAAGCGTTCCCACATCATGTGCATAAAAATGGCGACGATCAGCCCGGCTTTTAATAGCATGAATATAATGATTAGAGTCCAGCGCAGATAACCTTCCAGCTGAAAGTAGTCGACTAAATATGAACAGGTACTGAGAACAAACAGTAAAAACCATATTTTCAAGTAAATCCCTATTGGGTGTTGCTGGCTAGGTAATTGTTCCACACACCACCTCCTACCATAAGTAAAATAGTGCAAAAATAAAGACCCAAACAAGATCTACAAAGTGCCAGTAAAGCCCTGTTATTTCGACTATCTGGTAGTTCTTGGCATTATTGGTGTTTCTTATATCATTGCTCATTTGGATGTCCTTCTGATGCGTATCATCGTAGTGTCCACGCCAAACTTTCGATGCAACAATCAATAGATAGATAACACCAATGGACACATGCAATCCATGAAATCCGGTAATCATAAAAAAGCAGGCTCCAAACTGTGGAGCACCCATGGGGTTTGACCAAGGACGTACTCCCTCCTCAACGATAAGTTTTGTCCACTCAAATGCCTGCATTCCGACAAAAGTTGCTCCTAATAGAGCGGTGAGAGCCATGAGTCCGGCAGCTTTGTGTTTGTCAGCCCGATAGCCAAAATTAACGGCCATGGCCATCGTCCCACTACTGGTAATAAGAGCGAAGGTCATGATGGCGATGAGAATTAATGGGATGTGATGTCCTGCAATAGTGAGTGCAAACACTTCACTAGGATTTGGCCAAGGTGTTGTGCTAGATATTCTTACCGACATATAACCTGTTAGAAAGCTACCAAATATAAAAGTATCGCTTAATAAAAAAATCCACATCATCGCCTTACCCCAGGACACATTCTTAAACACGTCTTTATCGGATGACCAGTCGTGGATTAACCGTTGGGTTGCAGGTTTGTCGGTAGTTGTATCAGCAGCTATCGTCATGATGATTACCTCAGTCCACAAAGAGAGGCAAAGGCTTCAAAAGTTTCTGGTGGACTTGTCAGAAGGGCAAATAGAACAAGCCATACAGCGAGGAGAAAATGCCAATAGGTAGCGCATAATTCAATGCGCACGCGGGTCCGTTTGAACGGAATGGCTCTCCATATACCGCGGCAGGTAATTACCCAACCGACAAGACCAAAAAACAAGTGCAGGGCGTGTAGACCGGTTAATAGGTAAAAAAAACTATTGGCAGGGTTTCCTGCAATTAAATAGCCCATTGACGCCAGTTGCTGCCATACAGATAGTTGCCCGACCAGAAAGGCGAAAGAGAATACCCCTGCAATAATAAATCCTTCAATTGATTGATTGGACTGATTTTTTCGTGCGGATCTTCGTGCCCACTGAAAAGCTATACTGGCAAAGGCCAAAAGTACGGAATTAACCCAGAGTGCCCAGGGTTTTGCTAAGGGCTGCCAGGCAGCTGTCAGTGATTGGTAATCGGTGAATTGAGAGCGGCTCATAAAGGCCACAATAAATAAAAAGAATAACGAGCTAAGGGTCGTGAGCAATACACGTAACCCTGTTCGGGCGTGGGCCGCATCGTTTTCCACGACCTGTTGCCATGAGGTTTCGCGGGTATCTGTATTGTTAATTACATGATCAGTCATGACTGATCTCCTAGGATATTAGGCTTAATACCCACAGAATCGGAGGCGGTCGTCTGTGTAATAAAATCCTCGACGACACCGGGTACGCTGTAGTCGTATGCCCACCGATAGACCACTGGTAGCATTGGCCCCCAGTTTCCATGTTGTGGTGGAGTGTCGGGCGTCTGCCACTCAAGAGAAGCTGCTTTCCAGGGGTTATTTGTTGCTGGCAATCCTTTTTTGAGACTACGGAACAAGTTGTAGATGAATAAAACCTGAGAGACGCCCACAAATAGAGCCACGACGGTAATAAACTGATTCAGCGTGTAGGCCGATTGCGGAATAAATTCTAATCCCTCAAACGAAAAATAACGTCTTGGTATACCCTGAATGCCCAAATAATGCATCGGGAAATAGATTAGGTAGGTACCCAGAAATGTAATCCAAAAATGTAGCTTCCCAATCCTGTCATTTAGCATGCGTCCCGTAATTTTCGGATACCAGTGATAGATGGCACCAAATATCACCAAAATGGGTGCGACTCCCATCACCATGTGAAAGTGAGCCACGACGAAGTAGGTATCGGAGAGTGGTATATCGACGATGACGTTACCTAAAAAAAGGCCTGTGAGTCCGCCCACTAAAAAGGTCAGAATAAACCCCAAGGCAAATAGCATCGGTACAGTAAAGTGTATATCTCCATGCCAGAGGGTGAGGGTCCAGTTGTAAACCTTGAGGGCAGTGGGTACCGCGATGATTAACGTCGTTGTGGCAAAGAAAAATCCAAAATAGGGGTTCATACCACTAACAAACATATGGTGGGCCCAGACGACAAAGCTTAACCCGCCAATAGCCACAATGGCCCAGACCATCATTTTGTAGCCAAAAATATTTCTCCGAGCGTGGACGCTGATGATATCGGACACGATGCCAAATGCAGGAAGGGCAACGATATAGACCTCTGGATGACCAAAAAACCAGAACAAATGTTGGAACAATATAGGGCTTCCACCACTATGTGACTGCTGAACCCCTAGAGACATCATCTCTGGCATAAAAAAACTGGTGCCAATGGTCTTGTCGAACAGCATCATTACGCCACTGACAAATAGGGCGGGGAAGGCGAGTAGTGCCAGAATGGTGGCAACAAATATACCCCACACGGAGAGTGGCATACGCATTAATGTCATGCCGTGGGTACGTGCCTGTAATACGGTTGTGACGTAGTTTAGCCCCCCCATGGTCGCTGCGACAATAAAGACCACCAGGGATACTAGCATCAGAATAATCCCCCATTCTGTACCTGGCGTACCCTGTGAGATTGCTTGTGGCGGGTAGAGCGTCCAGCCTGCCCCCGTGGGGCCACCGGGCACGAAGAAACTCGCAACAAGGATCAATACCGATAATAGATACACCCAGTAGCTAAGCATGTTTACAAAGGGGAAGACCATATCTCTGGCCCCGACCATCAGCGGAATCAGGTAGTTGCCAAACCCTCCGAGAAACAGTGCCGTTAAGAGATAGATCACCATGATCATGCCGTGCATTGTCATGTATTGGTAGTATTCCTGGGGGTCGATTCCCAGAACGCCAGGAAAGCCTAATTGCATCCGCATTAACCCTGAAAGAATGAGGGCAATTAACCCGACAAAAATTGCCGTCAGTGAATACTGGATGGCGATAACCTTATGATCCTGGCTCCAGACATACTTCGTCCAGAAACTTTTAGGCTCGTGTCCGGCTTGTCGTTCTGCATCTTCTGCGTAAGACATACCAAATCCTTCCTCAACGTGGCGGACTAGACCCGTTATTTAATGGTAGTTCTGATTGTTGGGCTGTTCCATTTTCAATACGGAGTGACTGGATATACGCCGTAATTGCCGAGATCTGTTCATCGCTAAAATCATAGGCGACCATGACTTCAGGATAACCCCGGACTATTTTGGCGGATGGGTTAATGATTGATTCTTTGAGGTAGGCGTCATTAACTTTTATATTAGACCCATCGGATAGCACTTCTGTTTTCCCATAAAGTCCCTTCCAGCCTGGGCCAAGGCTTTGACTACCATCAACGCTATGACAGGCTTTACAGCCACGGTTCTGGGTTAATTGACGCCCTTGATCGACCAGTCCATCACTGGTATCACCCGTTAATTTAGTGGCAAAAGTGGACTGTTCTGACAACCAGGCCTGGAAGTCGTCTCGAGAAACAACCACCAAATGCCCTCGCATATTGTAGTGGCCTACCCCGCATAGCTCGGCGCAGAGTATCTCGTAGCGGCCTTTTAATGTGGGGGTAGCCCAAAAACTTGAAACGATACCCGGAACCAGATCCATTTTTGCCCTTAATTGGGGGACATAGAAATTGTGCAGCACGTCAATAGAGCGCAATAAAAACGTAGTAGGCTGGTCGAGTGGAAGGTAGAGCTCGTTCGAGTCGATTAACAAGTCATCCTGACCATTGGGGTCATTTGGATTGATACCGAATGGATTCTTCTGATTAATATAGTTAACTGATGTTTTACCAAGTAAACCATCCTTGCCGGGTAATCGGAACATCCACATCCACTGTTGGCCGACTACTTCTATCTTCATCACGTTGGCCGGGGGCGTTACGAACTGTCCGTAAACAATGAGCCCCGGTGCTAACATGGCACAGATGCCAATACTGGTTATCGCGATAAGCCAGCCTTCCAATTTTTTATTCTCTGGCTGGTAATGTGCTGTCTGGCCTTCTCGGTGTCGGTAACGTACCAGACAGTAAACAAGGAATGCCATAACCGCGACAAAAAATATCCCGCAGACCAGAAACGTAATGGTTAATGTGGTATCTATAGAACCCCAGTTAGAGGCAAGTGTCGTCGGTTCCCATGGGTTAAGAAAATGGAAGATCAGAGAGGTGATCACAAGCATCGCAATTATCATTGCTACTACCATGATCTCCTCCGAGTGAAACACCAGTCGGTCTCATTTGAGTAACGAGGAGATAACCAGAGAGAGGAGGGCCAAAGCAGTTGATGCTGGCATAAATGATCCATACCGATTGCTTCGGTGTGGTGTGTTCTTGCGTTTAAAGACAGTAATGCTAATAACGCCACCACGATCTAGCCTCCCTTGTGGGTTTGTTAGCTAATCGCGTTTAATCAGGTTGTGAAAACACATTGTGGTGGTTGGCGCTGTATCACTGATAAAAAATGAATAACGTCTGTCGTCATTAAAATGGTAAAGAACCCTAGTTTATACAGTGCCAACCATTCTGCTTTCAGATACGTAATTTTTGCGCTTAATTCAAAGAGTAGAAGATGTATCTTAGGGGTGCAAATACATGGCCGGTGGCGCTGTGGCCTGGCAAGGAAATCTATTTATTTGGCCTTAATCATTCAGCAACTCATTAGTTCTGGCCGCTAAAATAAAATCATTGCGATGTAACCCTTTGATCTTGTGGCTCCACCAGGTAACCGTGACTTTTCCCCACTCCACTAGGATTGCGGGGTGATGATTAGCCTCTTCGGCCAAATCACCTACGGTGTTGGCAAAGTGCATAGCGTCAACAAAATTATTAAAGGTGAATGACCGTTCCAACTGTCGAATACCATCTCTGGTTTCTACGTGCCACTGCGGCGTTTCGGCTAATAGTGTGGGTAGTTCTTCATCCGATACAGTGGGTGCACCGGCCCGGCAGGCTTCACAGGGTTCTTTGGATAGTGTCATGGTTATCTCCTATTTTCAGAAGATAGTTTAGTCCATAGCTATCTGTATAGTTAGAGACAGTTTTTGGGTTTTGGCAGACCGGCAATTTTGGCCACCATGCGCGCAGGGCTTGGTGGGAATAATTGCATTAGGTAGATACTGCGAGCTTTACTGACATCCATGTGATTTGCGATAGATTTGATCAATGGACGCATTGACGGTGAGAACCCGTAATCTGCATAAAACTGTCGGGCAATAAGGAGTATTTCCCAATGTTCGTCAGTGAGTTCAATGCTTTCGTCCACGGCAAGTTGCCTGGCCTTTGATTCAGGCCAGGCATCAAGG
>Ga0209121_10000266_pt1 | contig 56267 bp, 61 predicted proteins | sample Cruoilmetagenom3_FD_187292 | JGI IMG/M metagenome (GOLD analysis project Ga0209121, IMG submission 187292) | Oil polluted marine microbial communities from Coal Oil Point, Santa Barbara, California, USA - Sample 3 (SPAdes) (version 2) | ecosystem: Environmental > Aquatic > Marine > Oil seeps ... | reverse complement strand
TATACGACTTATAGCCAAGAGGCATTTTTCGCCAATCCCGAATTCGCCGCCTTTGATGGCTTTGGCGAGGATTGGTATGGTTTGACGGAAAACCTGTTCGTGCACCGCATTACCTGCGCTGGGACCGGTCGGGTGCTGTATCCGTTCATCACCTTGGACAGCCGGGATCGCGCGTATTACCTGTTCGAAAACGGGATTTATCTGCTGGAGACGCAGTAATGGCCACCCTGATCGTCATCCCGGCGCGCTATGCTTCGGTCCGGTATCCGGGCAAGGCGTTGGCGGAGCTGCGTGGCGCGACGGGGGTGTCAAAACCCCTGGTTCGCCGCAGCTGGGAGGCCGCTCAGGCCGTACGGGGGGTGGATCGCGTGGTTGTGGCCACCGAAGACACCCGCATTCGCAACAGGGCCGAAGCGTTCGGCGCCGAGGTCGTGATGACCTCGGACAAATGCCAGAACGGCACCGAACGCTGCGCAGAAGCGCTGGATATTCTGGGCGGGGGATATGACATTGTCGTGAACCTTCAGGGCGACGCCCCCCTGACCCCGCACTGGTTTGTGGAAGACCTGGTGGCGGCCTTGCAGGCGCACCCGACTGCCGAAGTCGCAACCCCCGTGCTGCGCTGTGATGGCCGCGCCTTGGCCGGGTTCCTTGAGGATCGCAAGGCGGGACGCGTCGGGGCCACCACGGCGGTGTTCGGGGCCGAAGGCAAGGCGCTCTATTTCTCGAAAGAGGTGATCCCCTATACCACCCACGGTTGGCCGGATCACGAGATGACACCGGTGTTTCACCACGTTGGCGTCTATGCCTACCGCCCCGGCGCCCTGGCCGCTTACCCGCGCTGGGCACCAGGTGTGTTGGAAGACCTCGAGGGGTTGGAACAGCTGCGCTTTCTGGAACGTGAACGCCCGGTGCAATGTGTCCAGGTTGACGCACGCGGGCGCCAGTTCTGGGAGCTGAACAACCCCGAAGACGTGCCCCGGATCGAAGCCATGTTGGCCGCGATGGGAGTGGAATAGTGTCTGATCCCTCGGTTTCGGTTGTTGTCGTCAGCCGGGGGCGACCCGAATTCCTGACCCGCTGTCTGACCGGGCTGACGCAGCTGTATTACCAGAACTTCGAAGTCATCATTGTGGCCGACCCCACCGGGGCCGAGGCCGTGCGCCGGATGAGTTTGCCGGTTAAACTGGCCGAGTTTGACGAGGCCAACATTTCGATTGCCCGCAACCGGGGGATCGCATTGGCGGCGGGTGATCTGGTCGCGTTCATTGATGATGACAGCGTGCCGGAGCCAACCTGGCTGGACCACCTGACAGCCCCCTTTTCAAACCCGAAAGTCGTGGCCGCTGGCGGTTATGTGCGGGCCCGCAATGGCATTGGCTTTCAATGGCGGGCCAATAAGGTCGATAATCTGGGTCATGCGTTTCCTGTGTCAATCGAGGGCACAAAACCCCGCCTGCTCAGGGCAAAACCGGGGTTTGGTATCAAAACCGAAGGCACCAACAGCGCGTTTCGCAGGGACGTTTTGGCGCAGATCGGTGGGTTCGACCCGGGGTTCCGGTTTTATCTGGATGAAACCGACGTGAACCTGCGCCTGTCTGGCCAGGTTACGGCGATTGTGCCGCTGGCCCAGGTCCACCACGGCTTTGCACCTTCGGCTTTCCGGCGCGCGGACCGGATGCCGAAATCCTTGCACGAAGTTGGCGCGTCTTCGGCCCTGTTCCTGCGCAAACACGCACCGGACCGTGATCCATGGGCAACCTTGGCGGGTCTGTCGATCCATCAACACAAACGCATGATCAGACATATGGTTGCGGGAAACTGCGAGCCGCGCGATGTCGCGCGTCTGCTTGAGACGCTCAAAGCGGGTTGGGTCGAAGGGCTGGCGCGACCTGTCGTTGACCTGCCCCCCCTGAGTGGCCCGGTGCCGCCGTTCATTCCATTGCGAGACGGCCCCGCCCCGCGTCCGGTGCATATCTCGGGCCGCTTGTGGCAATTGCGCCGCAAACGTCGTGAGGCCCGCGCCCTGGTTCAGGGGGGGCGAAATGTCACGCTGTTCCTGTTCAGCCCGACCCTGCTGCATCATCGGCTTCGGTTCCTGCCAGATGAGTTCTGGGAGCAGCGCGGCGGCCTTCTCAGTTCGACGGAACGGTGGGAAAAATCGTCTAAGGTCATAGGGTTTCATAACCGGGTGACACAGGAGTGGGATCGTGTTGCAAAGCTGCGCCACTTGCCAAAAAGGTTAACGCCTGCGGATGACGAGATTCCGCCGAACGACTAGCGTTAGGAAAAATGAAAGCAAAAAGCCGGATGATGGTGTAGAAAGCCGGGGATAACCGGGCGCACCATTTTAAACCGGCACCATATGAGGTGGGACAATATGAGACGCAAGGTCACGAAAGCGATCTTTCCTGTCGCGGGCTTGGGCACGCGGTTTCTTCCGGCTACGAAGAGCATTCCAAAAGAAATCATGACGCTGGTCGATCGGCCGTTGATCCAGTACGCGATTGACGAAGCCCGCGCGGCCGGGATCAAGGATTTCATCTTTGTCACTTCGCGCGGCAAGGGCGCGCTTGAGGATTACTTTGATAATTCGCCGATTCTGGAACAGGAACTGCGCAAGAAGAACAAGGACGACCTGTTGGAGGTGTTGAAAGACACCAACATGGACAGCGGCGCGATTGCCTATATTCGTCAGCACAAGGCGCTGGGCCTGGGCCATGCGGTCTGGTGCGCCCGTCGCCTGATCAACAACAACGAACCTTTCGCGGTAATCCTGCCCGATGACGTCATCGCGGCGGAAAAGCCCTGTTTGCAACAGATGATCGAAGCCTATGAGGACACCGGCGGCTGCATGGTCGCCGCGATGGAAGTTCCAGCTGAGAAAGCCAGCGCCTATGGCGTGCTGGACGTCAAGGAAGATATGGGCACCATGGTGTCGGTCAAGGGCATGGTTGAAAAGCCTGCTCCGGGTGCGGCACCGTCCAACCTGGCGGTGATCGGTCGCTATATCCTGACCCCGAAAGTGCTGCAAAGCCTGAACCGGATCAAATCCGGGGCCGGCGGGGAAATTCAGCTGACAGATGCAATTGCAGAAGAGATTGCGCAGGGTCGTGATGTCTATGGCTATCGTTTCCGTGGTCAGCGGTTCGATTGCGGCTCTAAAGCGGGGTTCTTGCAGGCGACAGTCGCCTTTGGCATGGCGCGCGAGGATCTGAAGGACGAATTCACGTCTTATCTGCAAGAAATAGTATCGCTGTCCAAAGCAGCGGAATAATCACAAATGTCGGGCGGGTCCGGTCAGCCAAGGTGCCTTGACCTGTCCCGCCTTGCCTCGCGCGTGGGGCGCGGCCCTTGGACTGGTGTCGATCGGGTCGAGGCCGCCTATTGCGCCCATCTTCTGACAGGCCATGACCCTCTGTTTGCATTGGTGCGGACGGGCATGGGTTTCGTCCTGTTGGATCGCGCCGGGGTTCAGGGCCTGTGGGATCGTTTGCGCGGCGCCACGCCTTGGGGTGCGCCAGACCTGCTGTCACGTTTGTTTCTGAAAGCCACGGACGCGAAGCGCGCGGCAGAAAGCGACCTGCGCCGCCTGTGCATCGCGCGGTCGGGCCGTGGCAGCCTGCGGACAATGCTGCGGCGTCACCTGCCCAGGGAAACGATTTGGCTGAACGTCGGCCATTCAAACCTGCAACGACACATTTTCGAAAGTTTTCATGCGTTTGGCGGCACCGCGACGGTGTTGATCCACGATATGATTCCGCTGGATTTCCCGCAATATCAACGCCCTGGTACCGTTGATGATTTTCGCGCCCGGATGCGGCGGGTCGGCGACCTTGCGGACCTTGTCATCTATAACAGCCAGCAAAGCCGCAAAGATGCCGAACGGTATTTCACCGATTGGGGGCGGGTGCCCGACGGGGTCGTGGCCTTGTTGGGGGTCGATGTTCCCACGCCGACCACTGTGCCAATTCGCCTGAACGCTCCCTATTTTGTGACCCTTGGCACGATCGAGCCGCGCAAGAACCATGCGCTGTTGCTGACTGTTTGGCAGCTGCTGGCGGAGACAATGGATCAGGTCCCCGAACTGGTCATCATCGGTGCGCGCGGTTGGAACAACGAAGCGGTATTTGCCCAGCTGGATACGAAACCCGCACATATTCACGAGTTGAACGGCCTGGATGATGGCGAAACCGCGGCCCTGGTCCAGGGCGCGCGCGCGCTTTTGTTCCCCAGTTTTGCCGAAGGTTTTGGTCTGCCACCGGCCGAGGCATTGGCGCTGGGCACGGATGTGGTTGCGAATGCTCTGCCAGTTTATTGTGAAGCACTTGGAAACAATGCCATTTACGCGGATGTATTGGATATGTATTCTTGGGCGAAAATCATAAACAGTTTGGCATTCACACGCGAGGCAGAGCAAAAGGCACATACTCCCGTCACACTTCCCACCTGGGCCGATCATTTCAACCTTGTTTTAAAGGTAACGTGATAGCCGGAAAGGGGACCATACGGGTGTCGATTGCACAAAGGGAAACAATTGGGTGCTTGGAGGTCATATCGGCTGAGGCTGCAACGCAAGCGGTGGCGCATTCGTGCGTTCCGAAAGCGTCGCGAATTGGCAGAGATTGCGAACCGCACAGCAGCGATCAAGCCCAAGGATATCCTGGTCTTTTCCACGCTCAGAAATGAACGCATCCGCCTGCCGTTTTTCCTGAAATACTATCGCGATATGGGCGTGAACCATTTCGTGATTGTCGACAACAATTCCGATGACGGCAGCCGTGAATACCTGGCCGATCAGCCTGACGTGTCCCTATGGACTGCCGACGCCAGCTATAAGCGCGCGCGGTTCGGGGTGGATTGGCTGAACTGGCTGCAACTCAAATACGCGCATGGCCATTGGTGCCTGGTGGTCGATCCGGACGAATTCCTGGTCTATCCGTTCTGCGACACGCGCCCTTTGCGCGCCTTGACTGATTGGCTGGACGCCAGCAGCATCAAATCCTTTGGGGCAATGTTGTTGGACATGTACCCCAAGGGCCCGATGGACGCACAGCCCTATCGCGAAGGGCAGGACCCTTTTGAAATCGCCAGCTGGTTTGACAGCGGCAATTACATGGTCGAGAAGAATTCGAAGTTTGGCAACCTGTGGATACAGGGTGGCCCGCGCACTCGTGCGTTCTTTTATGACAACCCCGAACGTGCGCCAGCGCTGAACAAGGTCCCCCTGGTGAAATGGGACCGCAGCTATGCCTATGTCAGTTCGACCCACATGGTTCTGCCGCGGGGGCTGAACCTGGTTTATGATGAATGGGGCGGGGAAAAGGCCTCGGGTTGCCTGTTGCACGCCAAGTTCCTGGACACGTTCAGCGCCAAGGCCGCCGAGGAGCTGGAGCGCAGACAGCATTACGCCGGTAGCCATGAATACCGTGCCTATCACCAGCACCTGAAGGACGACCCGGATCTTTGGTGCAAGTGGAGCGAGAAATACATAAACTGGCGTCAGTTGGAAATCCTGGGGCTGATGTCCAAAGGGAACTGGGCATGACTGTCGGGATCGTCATGCTGGTCCACGAGGCATTCGACCGTGCCGAACAGGTCGCCCGCCATTGGGCCACACATGATTGCCCCGTGGTGATCCATGTGGACAAACGTGTAAAGCGGGGCGCCTATTCGAGTTTCGCGAGCAACCTGTCAGACCTGGACAACGTGAAATTCTGTGGCCGCCACAAATGTGAATGGGGCACCTGGTCCCTTGTTGCGGCCAGCCAAACCGCATCTGAAATGATGCTGAAAAGCTTTACCGAGGTGTGTCATGTTTTTCTGGCGTCGGGCAGCTGCCTTCCCCTGCGCCCGGTCGAAGAGATGGTGGAATACCTTGGCGACCGCCCGATGACGAACTTCATCGAAAGCGTCACCACCGAAGACGTGCCCTGGACGGTTGGCGGGCTGGATGCGGAACGCTTCACGCTGCGGTTCCCGTTTTCGTGGAAGCGCAATCGCCGCCTGTTTGACGCTTATGTTCGCACGCAGCGGCGCCTGAAATTCAAACGCAGGGTGCCACCCGGCATTGTGCCTCATCTGGGCAGCCAATGGTGGTGCCTGACCCGCCAAACGCTAAGCGCGATCTTGGAAGACCCAGAGCGCGAGGCCTATGATCGGTATTTCAAAAAGGTCTGGATTCCTGACGAGAGCTATTATCAGACCTTGGTTCGGCTCTATTCCACCAATATCGAAAGCCGCTCACTGACCCTGTCGAAATTCGACTTTCAGGGAAAGCCGCACATTTTCTATGACGACCACCTTCAACTTTTGCGCCGGTCGGACTGTTTCGTTGCGCGGAAAATCTGGCCCCACGCCAACAAGCTGTATGATGGTTTTCTATCAAATGCGGCCAAGCTGATGACAGGGGCCGAACCCAACCCCGGCAAGATCGACCGCATTTTTTCCAAGGCGGTTGAACGGCGCACCAAGGGACGGCCCGGCCTGTATATGCAAAGCCGGTTCCCGAACGAAGGTTGGGAAAACGGCCAGACCTGCGCGCAGTATTCGGTGTTCGAAGGATTCAGCGAGCTGTTTGAGGATTTCGATCAATGGCTGAACCGCATGGTTGGCGCCCGTGTGCACGGCCACCTTTTCGCGCCGGAACGGGTGAATTTCGCCAATGGCCAACCCGTGTTTTCCGGCGCGCTGACCGACAGCCCGGATGTCCGCGACTATAACCCACGCGCGTTTCTGACCAGCCTGATCTGGAATACACGCGGTGAACGACAGTGCTTTCAATTCGGTCCGCGCGACACGCAAGATCTGAACTGGTTCTTTGCCAAGGATCCCAACGCACAGATCAGCGTGATCTCGGGCGCTTGGGCGGTGCCTTTGTTTCATTCGAACAAGAACTTCTCGGATATTCGCCGTGAAGCCGCACGTCTGCAAAAGATAGAAGCCGTGCACCTGGAGGTTTTGCGCAGCTTTTACTCCAAGGCGCGGGTGCGGATCTGGACCATGGCCGAATTCGTCGATAACCCGATGGAGCCGCTGCAAACCATCATCGACGAAATCGGTGCGCGTAGCCCGAACCGCTTGGCCGAGGCACCCAAAATGGTCAGCCTGGATGGGTTCGGCCAATTCCTGCAAAACCTCAAAAACCAGGGCATGCAGCCGCATCTGATGGGCGATTTCCCAGCCGGTAGTGACCCCGTTAATAATCCGCGCAAGCCGCGCAAACCCTATCTGGTAAAGTGATCCATGGCCCGCAAATACGACTATTTCATCATCTTCGCGGAAATGCGCACGGGGTCAAATTTCCTTGAATCGAACCTGGATGAGTTTCCGGGGCTCAAGTGCTATGGCGAGGCGTTCAATCCCTATTTCATGGTCACACCCAAGATGAAGGAACTGTTCGGCGTCACGGTCAAGATGCGCGATGCTGATCCCATGTTGCTGGTGCGTCGGATGATCGAACACGCACCGGGCATGCCGGGGTTTCGGTTCTTTTCCGATCACGATCCGCGTGTTTTTGAGGCCGCGATGGATGATCCGCGTTGCGCCAAGGTGGTTCTGACCCGCAACCACGTGGAGGCCTATGTCAGCCGTAAGATCGCCTGGGAAACGGATCAGTGGCAGTTGAACGACGTAAAAGATGTGGTCAAGAAGAAGGCGCGTTTCGTGCCGGAGGAGTTCGAAAAGCTGTTTTACCGCTTCAAGGATTTCCAGCTAAAGGTGAAAGACCGGCTTCAGCGGACCGGCCAGACGGCGTTTTATATCGACTATGAAGAAAGCCAGGATCTGGGTGTTTTGAATGGGTTGGCCAAATTTCTGGGCGAGGATCACGAGATCACTGAATTTGCCGGCAAGTTCAAAAAACAGAACCCTGAGCCTTTGGTCGACAAGGTAAAGAACTATGATGTGCTGGTGGAAACCGTCGCCAAGGTGGATCTGTTTGACCTAGGGCGCGTACCGAACTTTGAACCGCAACGCACGCCTGCCGTGCCAACATATGTGACAGCAGGCGATGCGCCGGTGCTGTTTTTGCCGATCAAAGGTGGGCCAGTGGCGCGGGTGCGCGACTGGATGTCGGGGCTGGGCGAGGTGACGGATGGTTTCACGCAAAAAACATTGCGGCAGTGGAAGCGGCAGCACAAGGGGCATCGGAGCTTTACGGTTCTACGCCACCCTGTGGCGCGCCTGCATGCGGCGTTCTGCACCCATTTCCTGCAAGACAGCCCCGAAACATTCTGGGAAATCCGCCAGGCCTTGCGGGACAATTATGATGTGCCTCTGCCCGAAGGCATGCCAGGCGACGACTATGACCGGCGCGCACATCATGCGGCATTTCTGGGCTTTATCGACTTTGTGAAAAAGAACCAGACGGGGCAAAGTGGCATTCGGGTTGATGCGTCCTGGGCAACGCAATCTGCCGTTGTGCAGGGCTTTGGCCAGTTCATGCTTCCGGATCGTATTATTCGCGAGGATCGGTTGCTGGAGGGCTTGGCCAGCTTGGTCGACGAATTGGGGCTGGATATGCCGGCCTTGCCGGACGCAAGCGAAGATCAGCCTTTTGCATTGGGCAAGATCTATGACAAGGAAATCGAAGCGGCCGTGCGTGGAGTTTACCAACGCGATTATATGATGTTCGGCTTCAGACCCTGGGCCTGACACTGCTGCCGGAAGGTTGCCCCAAAACCCCACGTCTTGGCTTACCGAAGCGAAATCAGGCCGCCTTGGTGCTTTGCGCTTCGGTCAGAAGGGCATGCAGCGTCACCGGGTCCGAATTGGCCCGCAATTTCGCACAGATGGCCGAGTCGCGCATGGTGCGCGACACCAGAGCCAGCGCTTTCAGATGCTCCACGCCAGATCCTTCGGGTGCGAAGAGGGCAAAGACAAGATCCACGGGCTGACGGTCGACGGCGTCGAAATCGAACGGGCGTTCGATCCGAATGAATGCGCCGATTACCTCGGAGATACCGGAAATCCGCGCATGCGGCAGGGCAACCCCGTGCCCCACGCCTGTGGGCCCCAGGTTTTCACGTTCCTGCAAGGCGGTGAACGCCGTGCTGGCGCATACGCCGTCACTGGTCGACACAAGTTCCCCAAGGTCCTGAAACAGGCGTTTCTTGGAGGTCACGTTGCCGACGACCTTTACGGCCTCGGGCCGGAGAATGTCCGAAAGTTCCATCTATCCAACACTTTCATGCGGCCCGGGGCCTGTGGGCGCTTAGGCGCCCTTGGGGTCGATCCAGCCAATGTTTCCGTCTTCACGACGGTACACGACATTCACGCCCTCAGTTTTCTCATTGCGGAAAACCAGGACCGGTGCGTGCGCCAGCTCCATCTGCATGACCGCTTCGCCAACGGATAGCGACGGAATGCGCGTCTCCATTTCGGCGATGATCATCGGCGTGAGCGTGGCGTCGTCCGACTCCTCGTGGCCTTCCTCTGCGGCGAGGATATACGAGGAGCCGCCGAAAACTGCAACCGGATCGACGCGGTCTTTGTGATGGTCTTTCAACCGGCGCTTGTAACGGCGCAGTTGTTTTTCCATCTTTTCGGCGCACTGGTCGAAAGCTGCATAGATTTCGGTGGCATGTGCGCTGGCCTGAGCTGTGAGACCGGTGGACAGGTGCACGACCGTTTCACACACATATTCGTGTGCGTTCTTCGAGAAGATGACCTGAGCGTCGGTCGGGCGTTCAGCGTATTTCTGAACCACACCACCCAGCTCGTCTTTCACGTGCGTTTGAAGGGCTTGACCGATTTCGATCTGCTTGCCGCTGATTTGATACTGCATCCTGTCTCCTTTTGGATTTGCAGGTGACGTCGCCGCCAATCCCCATGGGGTTGACGGGCTTCTATAGTCTTTGTGATTGAGTTTCCAGCCCGGCCCGAAAGGTTCGGGCGCGTGTGGTGCAAAGCCCTGTCGCAAGGGCGGCACGAACGGAAATCGACATGTTCATGCATCCCTTACAGTTGGCGACGAGTCGCGGTGTTTTGTCAACCGATACAGCCACTTTTCAGGTAATTTTGAAGTTCTGGCCAAGGTAGACCCGGCGCACATTTTCGTCGCGAACGACTTCGTCGGTGGTGCCGCTCATCAATACGCGCCCATCGTGCAAAATATAGGCGCGATCGACGATTCCCAGTGTCTCGCGCACGTTGTGGTCGGTGATCAACACGCCGATTCCGCGGTCTTTCAGGTCATGGACCAGCGACCGGATTTCACCCACGGCAATGGGATCAACCCCGGCAAACGGTTCGTCCAGCAACAGGTATTTGGGATCTGCGGCCAGGCAGCGGGCGATTTCCACGCGGCGCCGTTCGCCACCGGACAGGGCCAGCGCGGGGGCGCGGCGCAGATGACCGATGGAGAACTCGCTCAGCAGTTCTTCCAACCGTTCGCGCCGCTTGTGCCGGTCTTTTTCCGAAATCTCCAGAATGGCCAGGATGTTGTCTTCGACAGACAACCCACGAAACACCGACATTTCCTGTGGCAAATAGCCGATGCCTAACTTGGCACGGCGGTACATCGGCAGAAGGGTGACGTCGCGTCCATCGATGATGACCTGCCCCGCTTCGGGCGTCACAAGGCCTGCGATGGCATAGAATGTCGTCGTTTTGCCCGACCCGTTCGGCCCCAGCAAGGCAACGACTTCGCCCCGGTTCAGTTCCATCGAAAAATCGAGAATCACCGGTTTCTTGCGATAACTTTTGCGCAGCCCGATGACGCGCAGGCCGGCGTCACCGTCAGCAACGGTCAGATTGGGGGCGTCGGCCATCACTGACCTCCGGGTTGCAAGATCGTCTTGACCCGTCCGTCCATGGTGCCCGTGCCTGACGACAGGTTCACGGTCAGCTTGTCGCCCGACAGGGCGTTCGCGCCCTGGGTCAGGATCACGTCACCGGTCATCACAACGGTGCCGGATGCGATGGCATAGACGGCCTGGCGGGCCTCGGCGGCCTCGGCACCATTGACCAGGGTCACACCGCCGCTGGCGTGCAGGCGCGAAATCTGGCCGGTGGAATCCGCGCCGGTCACGTATTCCACGCGAACATGGGCCGCAGACAGGCGCATATCGCCTTGTCCGATCAGCACGTTGCCTTTGAATGTGGCCGACCCATCGGCCTGGTCCACCGCCAACTGATCCGCCGAAATTTCGATCGGCAGGCTGCTGTCGTGGGAGAGACCGCCAAATGCGATCTGCGCGCCTTGGGCGGCGGCAATGCCTGCCAACCCAAGTGCCATAATGAATGCAAGCACGTATCTCAAATCAACGGCTCCCTTGCCCTTTGGGGTCATATACCAGTTTCACCCCACCCTTGAAAACCAGAAGATAGGTTCCCGTAGTCCCATCTGCGCGACCAACCGACGCTTCGCCGGCATTTAGCGTGCCCAGGGGGCCGGTTGCCGTCACCGGCCCGTCGCTTTGCAGCCGGGCCTCATCCATCTGCGAGGTCAGCCCCTGCGCCTCTATCCGGTAGTTTGTTGAGGTGGTCACGACCACGCCCCCGGACAGCGTCAACAGGTTGTTGTCCCCGTCGATCAGCGCACTTTGGGCGGCAATATCCACCCGCGCGCCATCCGGGGTTTCGATGCTGGCGCTCATCACGCTGGCGCTTAGTCGGTTTGAGCTATCGGGCGATGGGCGCGCAGTTTCCGCCGTAAAGGACACGGCAGCACCATCTTTGGTGACACCGGAAAAGCTGGGCCCGGAAATGCGGGTGTCACGCATCAGATCATCGACATCCACATCGGCGAATGGAATGGCGCGGCTGGGGTCGATTGTGCGGGAAATCAGGAACATTGATGACAACAGCACAAGTGCGATCACGGGCAGAAGAATCTTCAGCCACGCCACCACGCGAGAGTATGTGTTGTCATAAGTCGCCATATGCCTGCCCTTTGCAGGGTATGTAACACGCGTGGCGGGCAATCCAATGCCCGCGCCGCGCCATCGGCGGATCAATGCGCGAAGATGTCAATTTCGGGCCAACCTGCCAGGTCCAGCTTGGCGCGGGTGGGCAGGAAATCGAAACAGCTTTGCGCAATCTCCATCCGGTCTTCGCGTTCCAGCAACACATTCAGCTTTTCGCGCAGGCGGTGCAGGTACAGCACGTCCGAGGCAGCATAGTCCAACTGTGCCTCGGTCAACTCGGGTGCGCCCCAGTCGCTCATCTGCTGTTGTTTGGAAATATCGACCTTTAACAGGTGATCCAGCAGGTTCTTCAACCCGTGGCGATCCGTATAGGTACGGATCAGTTTTGACGCGATTTTGGTGCAATAGACCGGCGCGGTCACCACATCAAAGGCGTTCAAAAGCGCCGCAATGTCAAATCGACCAAAATGGAACAGCTTCAACACGTTCGGGTCGGCCAGCATGCGTTCCAGGTTCGGCGCGCTGGTTTGGCCTTTTTCGACCTGCACCAGATGCGCATTGCCGTCACCACCCGACATCTGCACCACGCACAGACGGTCACGATGTGGGTTCAACCCCATGGTTTCACAGTCGATGGCCACCACCGGGCCCAGGTCCAGCCCGTCCGGAAGGTCGCGTTTATACAGGTGATTGGCCATGTCTGTCCCCGATTGAATTCACAATCCCCTGATAGGCCCAAGCGGCGGCGGGATCAATGGAAACAGGGGCCGTGAAAGCGCACGCCAAAAAAACAGGCATAAATGAAACAATATATGCTAATGTGTCTTTATGTACCGGCACCAAGACCGGACAGACAACAACAAAAGACCAACGAGGGACTATTATGATCGATCTGTGGAAAGAAGCCATGGTCGAGAACGCGACAGCCTGGGTCGGCTGGGGCGGTCTGATCATCGGTATCATTTTCGGTTTTATCGTACAGCGGACGAATTTCTGCACGATGGGTTCTATTTCGGACATTCTGTCATTCGGCGACTGGCGCCGGTTTCGCGCTTGGCTGATGGCGTCGGGCGTGGCGATTGTCGGCGTGGCTGTGCTGGAACGTACTGAAATCGCCGACATGAGCTTTTCGATGTATGTCACGCCCAGCCTGACCTGGGGTGGCCATATCATTGGCGGCTTTGTATTTGGCGTCGGCATGGTATTCGGCGGAGGCTGTGTGTCCAAGAACCTGGTGCGGGCAGGGGGCGGCGACCTTCGGTCCCTCATTGTGTTGGGCGTGATCGGCATCACCGCCTATATGACCATCGGCGGGCTGTTTGGCCCCACGCGGGTGGCGATCGTGACCCCTTTGACCACTGAATTGGCCTTGGATGACCAACGTATTGGCACGATCCTGTCGGGCGTGACCGGCATGGCGTCGGGCACGGCGAACCTGATTGCCGTGATCCTGTTTGGCGGTGGTTTCATTGTCTATGGGCTGGCGAATAAGGCGTTCCGCTCGTCGCCCAGCCACATGATTGCCGGCATCGGCATCGGGTTGTGTGTAACGGCCGGTTGGCTTTTGACCGCCATGACCTTTGATGAATTTGCTGACAATCCGACGCTGGCCTCTCTGTCTTACGTGCGGCCTGCGGGGGACTCGATCGACTATTTCATGCGCTTCACCGCTTTCGAAGGCATCAGCTTTTCGGTGGTCACCACGCTGGGCGCGCTGATCGGCGCTTTCATCGGCGCTGTCAGCCAAAAGCGGTTCCATCTGGCAACCTTCAGCGATGCGCCAGACACGTTGCGCAACATGGCGGGGGCTGTCCTGATGGGTATCGGCGGCGTGGTCGCGCTGGGCTGTACGGTGGGTCAGGCAGTGACGGGGTTTTCCACCCTGGCAGTCGGATCGCTGCTGACGTTCGTCTTTATCATCATTGGCGGGATTGTCGGAATGAAGGCGATGGAGGCCATGGCCTGATCCGCGCCTGAACCAGAAAAGGGCCCCACGAAGGGGCCCTTTGGATCAGTCTTCCGCTTCGCCCAGAAGCGTCGCAATCTTCAGCGAAAGTTTCTTGTAGATATCCGCGTGGACCCCGTCCGGGTCACCGATAATCAATGGTGTGCCGGCGTCCGAGTTTTCGCGGATTGCCATGTGCAGCGGCACAGCGCCCAGGAACATCACACCCAGGCGACGCGCATCCGCCTCGGCCCCACCATGGCCGAAGATCTCCGAAATCTCGCCGCAATGGGGGCAGACAAAGGACGACATGTTTTCGATGATGCCCAAGATCGGCACATCAACATCCTTGAACATTTTCAAACCCTTGCGGGCATCAACCAGGGCCAGGTCCTGCGGTGTCGAGACGATGACAGCGCCCGCCAGGGGAACCTGTTGGGCCATGGTCAACTGTGCGTCCCCCGTACCCGGCGGCATGTCGAGGATCAGGAAATCCAGCTCGCCCCAGGTAACTTCGCGCACCATTTGCATAAGGGCCGACACCACCATTGGCCCGCGCCAGATCACCGGGCTTTCTTCATCCATGAGGAATCCCATGGACATGACTTTCATGCCGTATTTTTCAATCGGGATGATCTTTTCATCGACGATTTCGGGTCGTTCGGTGATGTCCAACAGGCGGGGGATGGACGGCCCATAGATGTCGGCGTCCAGCAGCCCAACCTTGAAGCCCAACGCGCGCAAGGTGGCGGCCAGGTTCACCGCAGTGGTGGATTTTCCGACCCCGCCCTTGCCCGAGGCAACGGCAACGATGTGTTTGATACCTGGAATACCGGCGGAGGCGGGGCGCATGTCGGGTCCAGGCACACCGGGATTTTTCGCCGGTGCGGGCCGCAGTTCTGGCGCAGCCCCTTTTTCGGCGGTCAGAACCACCAACAGGCTTTCGATGCTTTTGATATTGCCGCCAACACGCTTTTCAATCTCGCCTTTCAGGGCGCCCAGATCACCAGAAAAATCGGGCGGGACATTTACGGAAATGGCGACCTTGTGCCCGCTGACCGAAATGTCCTTTTCGGCCACAAGCCCGGCCTGGACGATGTTGCCTTTCACACCGTCAACTTCGATATGCGCCAAATGCGCAAGGATGCGTGTTTTCATGTCCCCTCCCGTGGGTCAGTCTGATCGGGGTCAGCCCCGCGAATAATACATGCCGACGACGTGTTCGGCCTCGGCAAAGAACAACCAGCGCCCGACGATAACCCCCAGGATATGGCTGGCCAATGCGACAAAGCTGGTCACGTGGCCCGCAGGGGTCAGAAGGAGGAGAAGGGCCGGGAAGGCGCCGATCAGGATCGCCGCAATGATGCGCAATTTGTGGGTGTGTTTGCGCCCGACGATATGGACCATTTCATCCAGGATGTAATTGCGCGCGGTGTGTGCGCTTTCCAGCATCCGCACATTGCCAATACTGCCCAGACCCGTGGCAGTGCCCTTGTCCGTGCCGATGGCAGACAGCCGTCCGTCGCCCATCATCCAGGCCGCAATTTGCAGCAGGGTCAGCAGCAGGATCAGGATGCCGGCAACCTTGGCCTCGCCGGCCATCAGCGCGCCACCGGCCAGCGCGTAGAGCAGGAACAGCACCGGGTTCAGCGGCATGTTCCAACGCGGGATCGTCTTCAATTGGGTATAGATCATCGACGTGGTAAGGACCGTGATCAGCGCAAACATCGCGCCGACATAGCCCAACAACGGGATCACCGTTTCAGCGAAGATCAGCGACAAGGCATAGGGTGCAAAGGTCAGCAACGTGACCACGGCCATGATGCCTTCGCGCGACAGCCAGGATGTGCGCCATTGGCTGAACGCATAGATCGCGTTCTTGCGGTTGCCCAGGTGAAAGGTCGATGCCACCAGCCCGCCGACCGCCATGGCATAGGCGATGGCGAAGAACGCGAGGGCCGTCATGCCGGTTACGTCAGGATAGCCAAGCCCAAGCCAGCACAACAGGCCAAAGCCAAGACCCGAAAACGTAGTGAAGATGATAACTGAGGGGGCCGGGTGCATTACAGTTTCTCCAGCGCTTTATCGAGCCACCCCAAGAAGCCTGAGGCTTCGGTTGTGACAGGTTTCAGGTCAGGGATATTCGCAGCCTCCATCGTGTCCTTGGGACGCGGCGGCAGGTATTTGTTCACTGGCTTGGTGCCCTGTTCGGGCATCAGGTCCATGCCGCCCCGTTCGGCAACCAACCTCGACACGTTGCTGTCGGGATCAGCGAAATCCCCAAAGTGACGCGCGCCTGCCGGGCAGGTGCGGACGCAGGCGGGGACGCGGTCCACTTCCTCAAGGTTTTCGTTGTAAATCCGGTCGACGCACAGGGTGCACTTTTTCATCACCCCGGCAGCCTGATCCAATTCGCGTGCACCATAGGGGCAGGCCCAGGCGCACAGCCCGCAGCCAATGCAGCGGTCTTCGTTGACCAGAACAATGCCGTCTTCGGTGCGTTTATAACTGGCGCCGGTAGGGCAGACGGTCACGCAGGGCGCGTCGTCGCAATGCAGACAGGATTTCGGGAAATGTACGGTCTGTGCGGCTTTTCCCTCTGGCTGTACCTCGTAACTGAATACGCGGTTCAGGAAAGTGCCTGACGGGTCCGCGCCATAGGCATCCATGTCCGACAGCGGCACGCCATAGTTTTCCGTGTTCCACCCTTTGCACGAGGTCACGCAACCATGACAGCCAACACAGGTATCCAGATCGATAACAAGGCCCAGCTTCTTGTCGGTATGGGCAGGAAGAGCGGTCATTTCACCTTCCTCGCCACGTTTTTAGGCCCCTTGCCGACAGGAGACTTAATCGGTGGATGCGCAGGCTGAGATTCTGATGGTTTAGGCACTGCTTTGCTGATCTTCACGCGCAGATCGAACCACGCGGCCTGGCCGGTGATCGGGTCGGAATTTGCCCAGCGCATGCCGTCACCTTTGGGCGGTTGCAGCTCGTGGATCAGGTGGTTCAACAAGAAGCCTTCGGTCGCCTCAGGCGCACCTTCGTCCAGTGCCCAGGCCCCCTTGCGTTTGCCAATGGCGTTCCATGTCCAGACTGTGTTTTCATTCAACCCGGCCTGATGGGCGACAGGCACGGTGATCGTGCCATGGGCCGACGTGACGTTGGCATAGTCGCCGTCGGCAAACCCGTTCTCCTCCCAGATCTTAGTGGGCAGATACAGGGCGTTCTTGCCGGTGATCTGGCGCAGCCACGCGTTTTGCGAGCCCCAGGAATGATACATGTGCATCGGGCGTTGGGTCAGGGCGTGGATCGGGAATTCGTCGATGTCGACATTGCCGTCCTCGAATGGTTCATACCAGATTGGCAGGGGGTCCATCGTCGCCTTGACGCGCGCGCGCAGGTGGTCAGGCGGCTGAATGTCGCCATGCCCTTCGGCGGCCAGCTGCAATTTGCGCAGCGGTTCGACATAGAGGTTGAACACATAGGGGGCCTCGGCATCAAAAATGCCACGTTCGACCGCCCATTCCTGATAATGTTTGTTCCAGGGCTTATAGAACTGCGCTTCGGGCGCGATGTGATCAACCCAAAAGCCGCCATTTTCGATGTACTTGTCCAGCTGCTCCGGGTTCGGTGCGCCGCGACCTTTGCCCTCGCCGCCCTCACCCCGCCAACCGGCCAGCGGGCCGACGCCGGGGCGGCGTTCGTGGTTGACCAGATAGTCGGCGTAATCCTTGAATTTCGCGCCGCCGTCTTCGGTGACAAAGCCGGGCAGGCCCAGTTTGGCCCCCAGTTCGATCAGTGCCGATTGAAAACCTTTCACGTCGCGGTCAGGCTCCACCACCGGCCAGCGTATCGCGTCGGCCAACCCGTCAGCCTCGCAAATCGGGCGGTCCAGTAGCGAAATGCAGTCGTACCGTTCAAGGTATGTCGTGTCAGGCAGGATCAGGTCGGCATAGGCCACGGTTTCCGAGCTGTAGGCGTCGGAATAGATGATGTGCGGAATGACATAGGCGCCGTTGTCATCCTTGTCGGTCAGCATTTTCATGACCTCGGACGAATTCATCGACGAATTCCACGCCATGTTCGCCATATACATGAACAGCGTGTCGATCTTATAGGGATCACCCGCGTGGGCATTGGAAATCACCATATGCATCAACCCATGGGCTGACAGGGGGTTTTCCCAGGTAAACGCCTTGTCGATACGTTTGGCTTTGCCCTCGTCATCAATCAACAGGTGTTCGGGACCCATTGGATAGCCCAGATGCGGGCCGTCCAGCGGCTGACCAGGGGTCACGCCTGCGTGCGGTTTGGGGTGTGCCTCGGGCGGCTTTGGATAGGGCGGTTTGAACCGGAACCCACCGGGCACTTCGACAGACCCAAGCAGGATTTGCAGCACATGCAACGCGCGGCAGGTCTGGAAGCCGTTGGAATGCGCACTGATGCCGCGCATAGAATGGAAGGACACCGGACGCCCCACCATCTTGTCGTGTTTTTCGCCCTTCCAGTCTGTCCAGGGCTGGTCGATGACGATCTCTTCTTCGAACGCCACACGGGCCAGTTCGGATGCGATCGCCTTGGTGCGTGCGGCGGATACGCCGGTGCGGTCTGCCACGGCCTCGGGTGCGTGGTCCTCGGACAAATACCGGTCGGCCATCAGCTGTAACACCGGGCGATGGGTGACGCCCGCGTTGCGGAAATTGCCGGCCAGATCAGGCATGATGCCCGGCTTGTCGTAATCCGCCAGCTTTCCGGTGGCGCGGTCGATGACCTGCGGCACACCGTTTTCGCCGCGCAGGAACAGACCCTTTTCTGGTGAATTAGGGTCTTCGTTCACTACAAACCCGGCGTTGGTGTATCGCGACAGGTAATTCAGATCGATATTGCCGGACTTCATCAGCTCGTGGATCAAGGCCATGATGAACAGCCCGTCCGTGCCGGGCGTGATGCCGACCCATTCGTCGGCGATGGCGTTGTAGCCAGACCGGATCGGGTTCACGCCAATGATCTTGGCGCCGCGTTCCTTCAGCTTGCCCAGGCCGATTTTGATCGGGTTGCTGTCGTGATCCTCGGCGACACCAAACAGCATGAACAGTTTCGTGCGATCCCAGTCGGGCTGTCCGAACTCCCAGAAGGCGCCGCCCATGGTATAGATACCGGCGGCGGCCATGTTTACAGAACAAAACCCGCCATGCGCCGCATAGTTCGGCGTGCCATAGGCCTGCGCGAACCAGCTGGTAAAGCTCTGTGACTGATCACGGCCCGTAAAGAAGGCCAGCTTTCTAGGGTCTGTGTCACGGATTGGCCCCAGCCACCCGGCGGCAATATCCAACGCTTCGTTCCAGGAGATCTCCTCGAATTCCCCAGACCCGCGCGGGCCGACGCGCTTCAACGGGGCCTTCAGGCGCGACGGAGCATAGTGCTGCATGATGCCCGCAGATCCCTTGCCGCACAGCACGCCCTTGTTCACCGGGTGGTCGCGATTGCCTTCGATATAGGCGACCTGACCGTCCTTCATGTGCACATTGATGCCGCATCGACAGGCGCACATGTAACACGTTGTCTGGCGCACCTCATCGGAAACGGGCGGCGAGGTCTCGACTTGGATATTCTCGGGTCTCGTCATCAGAACATATCTCATCATTGCGATATTTGAATGAGCATGACACAGTTTTCCCTTTGATCAAAAGAAAACCATGCCGCGCGAAATCCAAGAAAATCAGGCGCGAGTCAGGCCGGGTAGGGCCAGTTTTCGGGGAGCGTAGGTCCAGACGCGTGCTGGGTCAGCAATCGTCGTTACAATAGAGACGATAGAGCGTTTCGATCACCGCCATCGCCTCTTTCGAGGACAGCGAATAATAGACCGACTGCGCCTGACGCCGGGCGGTCACCAGCTTTTCGCCCCGCAGCTTGGCCAGCTGCTGCGATACGGTGGATTGACCCAGACCGGTTGCGTCTTGCAGCTGCCCCACCGACTTTTCGCCTTCAACCAGCTTGCACAGGATCAACAGCCGCTTGTGGTTGGCCAGAACGCGCAATAGCTCGCTGGCTTGTTCAGCGGTTCTGGAAAGGTCGTCAGTGTTCACTTGGGTCTGCTCCTGGCCTCGGTTTCCTGACTCTGGTCGGATTACGACGGATTTGTCAAATCACGCTATGAAGACTCTTCTTGACCCTGAGACAAATGTATTCAAGGATTTTAATACTCAAATATACGACCAAAAGGGAGGAATGGACCATGTTAGACAACATGGAGAATGCGAAAAGCATGTCCATCATCGTGACCAAAGGCACGCTGGATTGGGCATATCCGCCCTTCATCCTGGCGACGACAGCCGCGGCGATGGACGTTGAGGTGACGATGTTCTTCACCTTCTATGGCTTGCAGCTGCTTAAAAAGGATCTGGATCATCTGAAGATTTCCACGCTGGGCAACCCCGGAATGGAAATGCCGATGATGGGAATGCACATGGCGATGCCCAACATGGTGTCGATGTTGCCCGGCGTGGATCGCATGAACACCACGATGATGAAGAACCTGATCAAGAAGAAGGGTGTGGCATCAATTCCCGACCTGCGCGAAGCAGCGGTGGAACTGGAGGTCAACATGATCGCCTGTCAGATGACGCTGGACCTGTTCGAGATGAAACAGGACGATCTGATCGACGGATTAGAGATCGGCGGCGCGGCGACCTATATGGAAAATGCGCTGAAATCCGACATAAATCTGTATATTTAAGACGCCACTGAGGGAGGAAACCACATGGCTAACCAGGAACTGAATGCAGAGGGGCTGAATTGCCCACTGCCGATTATCAAAGCCAAGAAGGCCCTGAAGGGGATGACGCCGGGCGACGTTTTGTCGATCCGCGCCACTGACCCGGGCTCGGTCGCCGACTTTGCAGCGTTCTGCAACCAGACGGGCAACGAACTGGTCAGCCAGAGTCAGGATGGTGACATCTATACCTACGAGATCAAGCGCAGCTGAACCAGCTGACGCCAAGCAAAAGGCCCCGCCAATCTGGCGGGACCTTTCGTGTTTCGGGACCCGGAATTGGTTACAGGGCGATCCGGAACCGGGCAAAGCCATCGGGGCCATCGCCCGCAGGCTCAATGGTCACGCCTTTAACGTCATCCATGTAATCCGCCGCTTTGGGGCCAGTATCAAACAAAACCGTCGTGCCCGGTAGCGCCTTGAAGTGCCAGTTGGCATCGGCAGACGGGTTGATCGTACCCTGTTCAACAATATAGCGCACGATCACATCGCGGTTGGTGTCAGGGGCTTCGAACACGGTGGTTTCACCACCCGTTCCCGGGAAACTTCCCCCGCCACCGGCGCGATAGTTGTTTGTCGCGACGATGAACTCCATGTCATCTGCTACCGGTTGACCTTCAAACATCAGGTTCACGATCCGCGTGGCGCTGTCATCCATTGGCTCGCCTTTGGGGCCGAAGCGCGACGGCTGGCTCAGGTCGATTTCATAGGTCACACCGTCAATCACATCAAAGTTGTAGCTGGGGAAAGACGGGTTCAGCAGCACCTGGTCAGCTTCGCCCGGCGTGATCTGATTGAACATTCCGGCGGACCGTTCTAGCCACCCTTTCAGCTGTGCCCCGGTGATGCGCACGGCGCGCACGGTGTTGGGATACAGGTACAGATCAGCCACGTTCTTGATCGCCACATCACCTGCCGGCACATCGGTGAAATACTCAGGCCCACCCCGGCCACCCGCCTTGAAGGGCGCGGCGGCAGACAGGATCGGCAGGCCCTCGTGTTCCGTGCCCGCCAGCATCTGTTCGACATACCAGCGCTGGGCAATCGACACGATTTGCACCGAGGGATCATCAGCAACCAGTGCGAAATAGCTATGCAGCGGTGCCGATGTCTTGCCAACCGCGCGGCGGATATAAGCCAGCGTTTCGTTATGTTCCTGCGCCACAGCATCCAGCACCGGTTGATGATCTTCAACCAACGCGGTGATTGAACGATCCTCGTTCCGCTTGGAGATCGGGCGGGTTTCCGACGCATGACTGACCACACGCCACTGCCCGCCTTCGTTTTCCAGCATCAGATCGATAACGCCAAGGTGCGAGCCCCAAAAGCCGCCCATTACGGCGGGTTTGCCATGAATGGTGCCTTTTTCCACATCCACACCCGCGAAATCCGCATAGGTGGGGGATGGGAAGACAAGGTGGCTGTGCCCGGTCATCAGCGCGTCGATCCCGTCAACCTCGGCCAGCGGAACGGATGCGTTTTCCATACCATCGGTGCGCTTGGCAGAACCGATACCGGAATGCGACAGCGCGATGATGATATCGGCGCCTTCTTCTTTCATTTGCGGCACCCAGGCTTCGGCCGTCTTGATGATATCGCGGGCCTGAACCTTGCCTTCCAGATGGCGGCGATCCCAGTTCATGATCTGCGGCGGCACGAACCCGATGATGCCGACCTTGATCGCGTGTTCAGCCCCTGAGCCGTCTTTCAACACCCGATCCAGGATCACATAGGGTTTCAAAAGTGTCTTGTCTTCGCGCGGCGTGGCGCCCTGTTCTTTGGCAACATTGGCCGACACCACAGGGAAATTCGCGCCCATGACGGACTTCATCAGGAAGTCCAAACCATAGTTGAATTCGTGGTTGCCCAGGGTTGACGCGTCATAGCCCAGCGTGTTCATCGCGGCGATAACCGGGTGCATATCACCTTCCTTCATGCCGCGTTCATAGGCGATGTAGTCGCCCATCGGGTTGCCTTGCAAGAAGTCCCCATTATCGACCAGCATGGTGTTTGTCGCTTCGGCGCGGATGTCTTGAATGATCGTCGCGGTGCGCGACAGGCCCACTGTGTCGCGCGCCTTGTCGGCATAATAATCATAGGGAAACACATGCACGTGCAGATCCGTGGTTTCCATGATGCGCAGGTGCGCCTGATTGGCTGCCGCGCGGGCGGAGAACGGGTGCAGGGCGATCAGCGATGCCCCGGCGGCAGTGCTCAGGAATGTACGGCGGTTGAAAGTTGTCATGGCAGCCTCTCTGTCTGAATTCGCGCGATCATTATCCAGGCAGCGTAACAGGGAAGTCACAGATCGGCGCGTTGTTTTTGCCAATCGGTCAATTTCAGCCGACGAACGAAATCGACGAACTGCGGCACCCAAGGGCGACGGCCAGAGGAGCGAAGATGGCAAAATCCCGCCAGCGCATTGTGCACCAGAATGCCATCATGTTTGCCATCCACACCATAACCGCGTGTGACATCGCGGGCATAGGGCAGCGTGGGGTCAACATTGTCCAACCGGGCATAATGAAATTCGTGCGCCGCCCGCACCTCTGGGCATTCGGGCCAGGGGTGTTCGTCGCGATTTGAAAACCGGGTATAGCCGCGCCCTTGGGGCCGTTTCTCCATGATCGCATCGGCGGCAATGGCCCCAACCATCGGTGCCGTGTTGCCATCGTGGGACATGGACCGGCACAGGTACATCAACCCGCCGCATTCCGCATAGCTGGGCAGGCCTACCTCGATCTTCGTGCGGATTTCAGCACGCAAGCTGTCGTTCGCGGTCAGCTCGCTTATGAACATTTCGGGGAAACCGCCGCCGATGAACAGCCCGTCACAGTCGGGCAAGGCCGCGTCCCGCATCGTGTCGAACGGGACCAGTTGCGCGCCTGAGGCTGCAAACAGTTCCAGGTCATCGGGGTAATAAAAGCCAAAGGCGCGGTCCTGTGCGATGGCGATTTTCACATCCGGCATGGGCAGCGGTTTTGCCGCCGGGGGCGTGGGCAGGTCGGGCGCGGTTGCTGCGATACGCTCGATCGCCTCCAGATCGACCGAGCTGCCGACGATGTCGCCAAACGCGGTGATCATATCGTCCAGCGCATTGGATTCCGCAGGGGTGGTCAGGCCCAGGTGACGTTCGCCGATCTCCAGCTTGGCATTGCGATGCACCGCGCCGACGACCGGAATATCAGTGTATCGCTCTACGGCCTCGCGCAGCTTCTTTTCATGGCGTGGGCCGCCGACCTTGTTCAGGATCACGCCGGCGATGTTCACCCAGGGATCGAACGCGCGATAGCCGGCCAAAAGCGGCGCGATGCCGCGTGTCATGCCACCCGTGTCGATCACCAGAATGACCGGCAGGTCCAGGTATTTCGCCAGCGCCGCGTTGCTGTCGGACCCGTCCATGGACACGCCATCATACAGGCCTTTGTTTGCCTCGACCAAGGTCAGTGCGCCCGCGCGGGCGGTGAAGAATGGCAACAGATCTTCGCCGCACATGGTGTTGAAATCGAGGTTGTAACATGCCCGCCCGCTGGCCTGCGCCAGCCACATCGGGTCAATGTAATCCGGGCCCTTCTTGAACGTCGTGATGCCCTTGGCGGCAAAGGCCTGCGCCAGCCCCGTTGAGATCACCGTCTTGCCCGAACTTTTGTGGGCCGCAGCAATCATGAACCGGGGCGCGTGCATCAGCCCGCTGCCGGGATCTTGGTCGTGTTTCGTGTCGCCCAGATGTCTTCCGCCATGGCCTGGGCGGCCTGCATCGTGTCGGCTTTGCCCATGGTTTTCAAAGCGATCGCCATAGTGCCGGTGACGGCCCCCAGCGCATAGGCATCGGTGTCTGTCCCGAACCAAATGTCTTTCAGGCGGGTGATGTCCATTTCCGTATCCTTGGGCGCGTGACCGTCGTCCAGCAGCGCGGGCCAGGTTTCTATCTCCAGCCCATCGGTGCCGTGTGTAGTCCAGACCTGGGTGGGTTTGTTAGGGCGGCGTTCGACTTCGCCACCATCGCCACGGAATACGGCCATGCTGGGTTCATTCAGCAATTGCGCCGCGCCCGCGTGAATATCCATGAAGCCGCGATGGAAAATGCCCAGAACCGTTGCCTTGGCATTGAACGGATTCAGCATGCGGGTGAAGCTGTGGACCGGGCTGCGCAGGCCCAGGATCGGACGCAGATTGATCAGGTCACGCAAGGTGGGCGACAGGACCTCAAGCGGCACATAGGCAAAGCCGGTGGCACGGATACTGTCAGCCGCAGACTGAAAGCTATCCGATATGGGCACGCCCAGATATTCCAGCACTTCGCGCGTATATACGCGCCCCGGCGTGTGGCCTTCGGTGCCGTGCATGAACACGCTGTAACCCGCGCCCACCAATGCCAAAGCAGACAGGACATAATACGGCAGCTGCACGCGTTTTCCCGCATAGCTGGACCAATCCAGGTCCACCTCAGGCAGGCCCTCAGGCAAGTCGAACGTGGCCTTGCTGCCCGCCGCGAACCCGGCGATTTCCGAAGGGGCCTCCTCCTTCAAACGCAGTAGCATCAGAAAGGCGCCGATCTGTTCGCGCTCGGCCTCGCCACGCAATAGCATTGCCATGGCCTCGCGGCTTTCCTCCAACGTCAAATGCCGTTGCTTGGTTTTTCCGCGCCCCAGAATGGCAACGAATTTCGAAAATGGGTGCTGTGTCATGGGTCCGCCTTACCTGTCAGCAGGCAGGTTCGCATCCGACAGATTGGTTGGCAAGACCCGCAGAACCTTCGCGCCCAGCCCTGCGGCAAACAAGGCGATGGCGACGCCCCCCAATCCCAGCAACAATTCATAGATCGACGGCGCATAGGGGTTCACGATGCCTTCGTTGAAGCCTTCGATCACATCAAAGCCCGGGAAAATGTCCAGCGGATACGCCTGGCCACCAATCACGATCACATAAACCTGTGCAAAGCCGCCGATGATGACCAATGTCGCGGCCAGCACAGTTGAGCTGCGCGATGGGTTCAGGAACACCAAAGCGATCGGGGCCAGCCCGCCGATAACAACCTGCACCCCCCAAAATAGCAGCGTGTAAATTCCGCCATCGCGCAGGATGAACCGTTCAACGCCACCATGTTCGGTGGCATACAGGTTGGTCAGATGTTGCACGGCGGTGAAATACAGAACGGCAGCGGCAAAGATGCCCAACAGCCGCCCCATGCGGATCAGCAGCGCGTCGCCAAAGATACGGCCCGACAGGGTGAACAGCCACAGCGTGACCAGGATGAAGACCGCCAAGCCAAACGCAAAGCTCATGACAATGAACAACGGCGCCATGATCGCAGCGTCATAGCCTGGACGCGCCACCAGCCAGCCAAAGATCGACCCGGTGCCGGTAGTCAGTGCCAGACGCCACAGGAAGGCAACCAGACCGGCGGCTTTCACCAGACGCGGGTCCACCTTGCGCATCATTTGCAGCACCAGATAACCGCCGACAATCACGATGAACCCGTTATACAGCAACACGTTCCAGGCAAAGACCGAACTGAAGTTATACGTGGTCATGGCGACGATCAGGCGGTCCGGGCGACCCAGGTCCAGCACGACAACGGCCAACCCGCCCACCAGCAGGGCAATCGCCAAAAGCGACGAAAACCGTGCCATGGGCTTGTATGCCTTCTGCCCGAACACGGACGCAATCGAGGCCACATTCAACGCGCCAGACGCCGCGACGATCAGGAAAATCGCAAACACGTGCGGCAGGCCCCAGACGATCTGGTTGGTCATACCGGTGATGACATGGCCGTGGTGTTCGACGGTATAAACGCTCCACAATGCGGCCAGGATGAAGGCGGCCAGAAGTCCGCCCAGCTGCATGACCTGGGGTGTTGCTCTTATCTCGCGATAAATCGTGCGCTCCATGGTCACCTCACATGTTTTGGTAGCGAACGGCGGGGTTCAACCCCAGGTCGTCACGCAGCGCGATGGAGGGGTATTGCTCCAACGCTTTGGAAATCGGGCTGTCGGGGTCGTTCAGATCACCAAACAGAATGGCGGAATGTCCGGCTTGTTCGCAGGCCTCGACGCAGGCCGGAATGCGGCCCTTGTCAACGCGGTGCACGCACAGGGTACAGCTTTCAACCGTGCCATTGCCACGCGGCGCGTTGACCTTTTGGTCGGCCACCGGTTCATGCACGAACGACCGCGCCTTGAACGGGCAGGCCATCATGCAATAGCGGCAGCCGATGCAGATATGTTTGTCGACCAGAACGACCCCGTCGGGGCGCTGCATCGACGCGCCCGTGGGGCAGACATCGACGCAAGGCGGGGCCTCGCAATGTTGGCACATGATGGGCGCGGACACGGTGCGCCCGGTCGATTGTTCCTTCAACGTCACCTTGCGAATCCAGGCGGGGTCGGTTTCCGGTGATCCGTGGTCGCCATGACCCCAGCCGTTTTCGGTCGAACAGGCGGTCACGCAGTCGCTGCAATCCGCGTCACATTTGCCAGCGTCGATCAGCAGCCCCCAACGCTTGCCCGCGTCAGCGCCTTTGGCATCGGCCGAGCCACCAAAGGCCATCAACGTGACCCCCGACGCCAATGTCAGCGAGGCGACAGCAGCCCCAGATTTCAGGATATCGCGGCGGGTCAGTTCAGCACGGTTTGTCATTGCTCGGCCCCCTCGACACGGGTCAGATATGCGGCGATGGAATTTGGTTCATCGGCTGTGGCCATGGTGCGGTGAATGTCCGTGGCTGGCTTGGAGGTGTGGCACATGAAACAGTCGACCTTCACGGCGGCATAGTCATGACAGGTCCGGCAGAAATGCTGTTCATTGTCATACCCCACCGGTTCCCCGGCGACTTCAACCGCGTGGCAATCAAAACATTGGCCTAGGCTGGCGCCAATGTCGCGGTCCCCTTGGCGCAGCGTCAGGTCACGGTCGTGCTTCATCATCTCCATGTGATTGCGACGCATATAATCGTTGCCTTCGGGATGCGGATCGCCCGTCGCCGCCGGGATGGCCGGCATCAGATCGCCCGCCCATACCGGTGCAGCCAAACAGGCCAACAAAAGAGCAATCCGCATGATCATTCGCCAAGTCCCATCTTGATATAACCGGTCGGACAGACATCGGCGCAGATGTGGCAACCGATACAGCGGGTGTAATCGGTTTCGACATATCGCCCGACGGTGCGGTCGGCCTTTTTCACCCGATGCACGGCGTCCTGCGGGCAATAAATCACGCAGTTGTCGCATTCGAAACACATGCCACAGGACATGCAACGTTCGCCTTCTTTCTGGGCCTGTTCCTCGCTGAGCGCTATAATGCGTTCTTCGAAATTGCCCAGCACGCTGTCGCCTTCGATATGCACCTCGTCGCGCACCTCGCGCGGTATGAAGTTGAAGTGGCCTTTGAACAGTTCCGTGTGTGGGATGATCTGCCCCCGCGAGCGGTCCTCAAAATTGTGCACGGCATAATTGGCGGACGCGGTGCCGCGGTCCTGCACATGGTCATATTCGCCGGGCTGCTTGCCGCGCCGGGCCAACTCTTCCATCAGGTTGAAGTGATGCACGTCCACCTTCGGACGCTTGGCAACCTGGCCGTCATCCAGAAAATCGGTGATGGTTTCGGCAGCGATGCGCCCCTGGCCAATTGCGGTCGTCAACAGGTGCGGGCGGATGATGTCACCGCCGGCAAAATGCTTGTCCTGCCCTTTGACCTGATAGGTCGGCGAGGTGTCGATAAAGCCGCGCCCGTTGTCCAGACCTTCGACCCCGGTCATGTCCCCAAACTGACCGATGGCAGAAATGATGATGTCCGCCTCCAGCGTGAATTCGGTGCCTTCGATTGGTTCAGGAGTCATGCCCTTCATGGTGCATTCACACATCTTCAGCCGGGTCGCCTTGCCGTCGGCATCGACGATGACCTCCAGCGGCATGACGCTGCCTTTGATGTCCACGCCTTCACGTTTTGCGTCCTCGCGTTCGTGTTCGGCGGCGGTCATCTGTTCAATCGGGAACAGGCTGGTCAGGGTCGCCTGCATGCCCTCGCGGGTCAGGCTTCCGGCCACATCTTGGGCGGTGAAATCCACAGCACTGCCCGACGGGTGTTCGGATGGTTTCACCTCGGTAATGTGACCCAAACGCCGCGCAACACTGGCCACGTCGATCGAGGTGTCGCCGCCCCCGACCACGACAACCTTTTTCGCGGTGCCCAGCACATACCCCTGGTTGAACGCGTCTAGGAATTCGATGCCGTTGATACAGTTTTCCGCGCCCCAGCCTGGGATTGGCAGGTCACGACCGTTCTGTGCACCCAGAGCCCAGAATACGGCGTCAAAGGCGCGATCCAATTCCTCCATCGAAACATCTGTGCCGACGCGGGTGCCTGTGCGCACATCGACGCCCATGTCGATAATCCGCCCGATTTCGCGGTCCAGCATGTCGCGCGGGGTGCGGTATCCGGGGATGCCGTAACGCATCATGCCACCCAGCTTGTCATGCGCTTCGAACAGCGTCACCGCATGGCCGTCCAGCCGCAGAAAATAGGCCGCCGACAGACCGGCAGGGCCGCCGCCAATGACGGCGATTTTGCGACCCGTATCCGCGCCTGGCGTTGCCATCTTGACGTTGTTCTCATTGGCCCAGTCGCCCACGTATTGTTCGACCGCGTTGATGCCGACGTAATCGTCGACCTCGTTGCGGTTGCACCCGGCTTCGCAAGGTGCGGGACAAACGCGACCCATCGTGGCGGGAAACGGGTTGGCGGATACCATGCGCTGGAACGCGTATTCCTGCCAGGCCATATCGGGGTCCGCAGGTTTGTCCATGCCACGCGCGATTGCCAGCCAGCCGCGGATTTCATGACCCGAGGGGCACGAGCCCTGGCACGGCGGCGTCTTGTGAATATAGGTCGGGCATTTATACGACGTGTCGGCCTGGAAAATCTTTTCCTCCAGATCCCAATCGGCTTCGGTTGCACCCTCTTTAAAGCGCCGGAAGTTGGCTTTCTTTTCGGTAACCTCAGTCATTGGTATCCTCCGCATCGTCGATCTCTTGGCCAGTCAGAATGATGGCGTTCGAGACGAGTTGGTGTACCGACAGGATCGAATCCATGTCGTATCCGTATTTTGGCATGACCTTGGAAAACTGCGTTTTGCAGATGGCGCAAATTGCGGCCATGTGGGTCACGCCGTGGTCTTCGGTGACTTGTTGCAGCGCGGTCATGCGGGGGCTGGCCCCCTTGACGCGCAGGTCCATCAGATCGTCTGTCAGAAGTCCCCCGCCACCGCCACAGCACAGGGTGCTTTCGTGGGTCGTGTCGCGCTCCATGTCGAAATAATTATTGCAAACCGCCTTGATCACATTGCGCGGAATTTCGAACTGGCCGCCGGGCTCATCCCCCATGCGGCTGGCCCGTGCGACATTACAACTGTCATGATAGGTCAGCCGGATATGGTCGTTCTTTGACTTGTCGAAAGTGAACGTACCCTTCTGAATTTCGTCCCAGGTGAATTCCAGAATGTGCTGCGGGATCGGGTAGTTCTGATCCAGAAAATCAAACGGCCCGGCCAGCGTGTTCATAAACCCATAGGCCACCCGCCAAGCGTGACCGCATTCCCCGAAAATGATGCGTTTGACGCCCAAATCCTGCGCAGCTTTTTTGATCCGCAGTGACACTTCGCGCATCTGATCCTGGTTGCCAATGAACAGGCCGAAATTCGCGGCTTCGGAGGCATAGGAGCTGACCGTCCAGCTAACGCCCGCCTCGTGAAACACCTTGGCGTATCCCAGCAGCCCGTCGATATGCGGTTCGGCAAAGAAATCCGCGCTGGGCGTGACCAACAAGATATCGGCGCCGTGTTCATCAACGGGAATGCGGACGGACACACCGGTTTCGTCCTCGATGTCTTCCTCGAGGTCTTCCAATGTTGCGCCCAGAGCCTTAGCAGGCAGACCCAGATTGTTGCCGATCGCGTGGACCTTGCCGATGATCTCGTTTGAATATTTCTGCCCGATGCCCACATGCGCCAGGATGTCCCGCGCGGCCATGGTGATTTCGGCGGTGTCGATGCCATAGGGACAAAAAACCGAACAACGGCGGCATTCGCTGCACTGGTGGTAATAGCTGTACCACTCGTGCAAAACATCTTCGGTCAGGTCACGTGCGCCGACCAGCCAGGGGAAGTATTTCCCGGCAAAGGTAAAGTACCGGCGATAGACGCTGCGCAGCAGGTCCTGGCGCGCGACCGGCATGTTTTTCGGATCACCCGTGCCCAGGAAATAGTGGCATTTGTCCGTGCAGGCACCGCATTTCACGCAGGTGTCCAGATAGATCTGAAAGGCGCGGTTGGTTTCGGCCATCTCGGCCATCTTTTCGAGCGCCCTTTCCTTCCAATCAGGCACCAATTCACCGGGAAAGCCCAAAGCCTCTTGATGGATGGGGGCGGCGATAAACGGCTTCAACCCTTCCATCGCGCCGTGTTTCAGACAGGGGATGTCCAGCGGGTCGTCCATCTGCGGGATGTCTTCAGTCATGCTGTTCCCCTTCGTTGTCCCAACGGCCAACATGGCGCACGTCGCGGGCATTGTCGGCCTGCACGCGCGAGGGGGCAAAGAACAGGCCCGGCGCGTGCAACAGTTTCGAGATCGGGAAGATGATCATCAACGTGGCGACCAGCCCCAGGTGGATCAGAAGGAAGGGATCAGCCGGCAAATCGCCGATCCGGAACCGCAACAGGCCCAGCATGAAGGCTTTGACGGCGATAATATCAGTATGTGCGACGAACCGCATGGTCAGGCCCGAGCCGCCGATCGCAATGATCAAGGCCAGCATCAGGTGGTCCGATGGGTTCGAGATATAGCGGATGCGTTCCACCAGAAACCGACGCGCCCAAAGGCCAGCCAACCCGGCCACCATGGCAAACCCCGCGTAGGTGCCAAAGGGTTGGATAAACGCGACCCACCCCCAGACATCATAGGTGAAATACCGGAGGTGGCGGGCCAGAACCAACCACATCGACATGTGAAAGACCCAGCCGAACGCCCAGATCCATTTGTTTGATTTGAACAGGCTTTCAAAGAATAGCACTTCGCGAAACATGCGAAGGATCACGCCGGTTCGTGTCGTGGGCGACGGGGTTACGGGAATGCGCAGTGGCGCCGGGGTGCGGGCGTATTTGCGGATTTTCATCGCAAGACCCACGACCAAAAGGGCAGTCGCGACATAGAACAGCAATGCGTAAATCGTGCCCAGCACGCGGACTCCTCCCATATTGTGCCCTATTGTTATTGTTCTTCAGGGCATTATCTGGTTGGCGGCGCAGGCTCCTCCTCCCGCGCCGCCGGGGTGCATCTTCTCAGACGCAACCGGTCGGTTTCGGCAGACCGGCAATTTTGCAAGCCTGCTTCGCCGGACCATAGGGGAACAATTCGTACATGTACTTATTGTTACCCTTTTCGGGACCCATGGTTTTCTTGACGGCTTTGATCAGCACGCGCACGGCCGGGGCGATCTGATATTCGTCATAGTATTCGCGCAGGAAATTCACGACTTCCCAGCGTTCATCGTCCATCTCGACGTCTTCAGCCTTGGCGATCACGTCGGCCAATTCCTTGGTCCATTCGCTGAGATTGGTGATGTAGCCTTCTTCGTCATGCTCAACGGTCGTGCCGTTTACTTCGTATGCCATGTTCGCTTTCCTTCGTGTTGAAACGTGTGTTGGTTACAGCCAATTCTGTGTCCGGTCGTGTGTCGCGACCAGATCGACGAACCCCGCATAGTCCACGCCCTGAACGCCTTGCATCAGGCGTGCGGCATCAACCCCGCGCGCGGCAAGGTCGGGGGACAGGACATAAAGGGACACAGATTTCGCCGCGTTTGCCATGATCTCGGTCAACCCGGTGCCACCCAACCCGCCATAGACCCCGTCTTCGATCATCAGAACGGCGTCGCCGTCCTTGCAGTGACCCAGGCAGGAAATCAGCGATTGATTGGCAAAGGGCGATTTGTTCACAGTGTGCAGTGTCGACATGTTCCGCCCTCCCTAAAAGCTCAAGACGACATCGGCGCCAGCCATGACATCCGCCATTTCCGCGCGCGAGATGATCTTGATCGACGGCTTTTCCGCCCAATCGTCATCTTCGTCTTCATACATGACCTCTTGCAGATCGTCGGCCGTAAGCCCGCGTTCCGCCAGGCTTTCGGCTTCGACATACAGCTTGGTCACGTCGTAATCGCCCAGCGCCCGGAAGGTCGGCGAGAAGTTCTTGACCCCGATCCCATCCGTGTTCTGGCCTTTGGTCAGCTGAAAGACGCCATCGTCCAGAAACGCCAGGCTGACGTCTTGGTCAAAGGCCGCGCCGATCAGCACGACCTCCAGGCTTTCCAGCGCGTAAATGGTCCCATAGGGCGCCTTGCGGTTCACATAGAGGAAATTCTTGATGGTCATGATCCGCCCCTAGTCCCCAAAAGTCACCAGACGGTCGGTCTGGATCCCCATTTCGATCAGCTGCCCCAGCCCGGAAATCCGGAATCCTTCGGCAATGTTGTTGGCGTCTTTGCCCTGACGGGTCGCCTCGTTTTCATCCAGCAACCCGCGGCGCTGGGCGGCGGCGATGCAGACGACCAGGTCGATCCCGTGACCCTTGGCAAGCGCGGTCCAGTTTTGCTGGATATTGCGTTCGTCCTGGGGCGGGATCGACAGGCGGGTCGAGACATTGACCCCGTCGTGATAGAAAAAGACGCGCGGCACCTCGTGGCCCGCATCAAGCGCGGCCTTCACGAACAGATACGCGGAATCCACGGCCTGATGCGTGTAAGGGCCTTCGCTGACGACAACTCCGAATTTCACGGGCAGCTCTCCTTAGAAATGAACGTGCGCGGACATATTCATGGTCTTGCGCGAGCCGGTCCATGTGTCCAGGTGATGCTTGGTGAATGCCAGGTCGGTCATTTCAAAGAACCGGCTCCAGCCAATACGTTCGATCCATTCACCCATGCGTTCCCAGTGTTTCGCATCCGCCTTATAGGCATCGACGATCTTGCGCACGACGTCGCGCACTTCGGGCCAATGCGGCGGGTTGTTGGGCAGGTTGGCAATGGCCAGCTTGTGGAACGTCGGTTTCGATCGGGCGTTGGAATGCTTGCCACCCACCCAGATCGCGATCTTGGTGCTTTCGGCACCGTTGATCTGCATCGGCGGGCAGGGCGGATAACAGGCGCCACAGCAGACACATTTCTTTTCGTCCACCTCCAGCGACGGTTTACCATCCACCATCGCGGGCCGGATCGCGGCCACCGGGCAGCGGGCCACAACGGCGGGGCGTTCGCAAACATTGGCGACCAGATCGTGGTTGATCTTGGGCGGTTTGGTGTACTGCACATTCACGGCGATATCGCCCTGACCGCCACAGTTGATCTGACAGCAGGACGTCGTGATGCGCACGCGGTTGGGCATCTTTTCTTCGACGAAATCCTTGTGCAGCTCGTCCATCAGGCTTTTTACAACGCCAGACGCATCGGTGCCCGGAATGTCACAGTGCAGCCAGCCCTGGGTATGGCTGATCATCGACACGGACGCGCCCGTGCCGCCGACCGGAAAGCCCGCACCTTCCAGCGCTTCGATCAGGGGGGCGACCTTTGCTTCGTCTGCAACCATGTATTCGATGTTCGACCGGGTGGTGAACCGCACGTGGCCATCGGCGAAATTGTCGCCAATGTCGGCCAGTGTGCGGATCGTGAACACGTCCATCTGGCGCTGGGTGCCGGCGCGAACTGTCCAGACCTCGTCGCCAGATTTCGATACGTGGTGCAACACGCCGGCGCGGGGGCGGTCATGCCAATCCCAGTTGCCATAGTTGGCCTTCAGGGTTGGGTGCATGTACGGGAACGGGTCCGGTACGCCAACCTCGTCCGGAGTGCGGGGTTTGTTGGATTGATCATTCATGTCGTTTCCTCCCTCAACCGGATTATTCGGCGCTGACGGTCAAGCCCGCCTCGCGTGCTTTTTTCTCGAACCACTCGGCGGCGGCTTCGTCAAAGTCATCCGTGCGCACATAGGACGAGGTGCGCGGGTGGTTGACCATGTTGGGATCGGGGTCGACTTCGACCGCCTCAAGGAAGGCGGGCAGGCCGATCCGGTCGATGGTTTCACCGATGCGTTCATGTTCCAGCGCGTTGTCGGCGAAGAATTCGATGCAGGTTTCTGCAAAGTCTTCCAGCGCCTCGAAATCTTCGTCCGTGTCCAGCTTCATGAAGGGCACGATCATGGTGCCCATCAGGTCGCCGACCTTCAGGCTGCGTTTGCCGCCGATCATGATCGACACACCTTTGTCGTCACCGGGAGACAGCGCCTTGGTCATGACGTTGATGCAGTGCATGCAGCGCACGCACGACCGGTTGTCGACGTCCAATGTGTCGTCGTCATTCAGCGACAGCGCACGGGTCGGACACATCGAAATCACCGTATCGATCGTGTATTTGCGACCTTTCTCGGCGACGTGTTCTTTCACCTTCTCCTGGTTGACCTTCATGTCATCGCGCCAGGTGCCGATCACCGCGAAATCGGCGCGGTGGATGGCGTTCACACAGTCGTTCGCACAACCCGAGAACTTGAATTTGAACTTATAGGGCAACGCGGGGCGGTGCATTTCGTCTAGGAACTTGTTGATGATCGACCGGTGCGCGCGCACCTCGTCATAACAGCTTTGTTCACAACGGGCGTGGCCAACGCAGGACATGGCGGTGCGCAGCGCGGGGCCCGCGCCACCCAGGTCAAAACCCATCGCGTTCAGCTCATCAAAGGCCGGTTGTGCGTTTTCCGAGGAACAGCCCTGGAACATGATGTCGCCGGACTGACCATGAAACGCGATCAGGCCCGAGCCGTGGCGTTCCCAGACATCCGCCATCTGGCGCAGCAGGTCGGTGGTATAGTGATACCCGGCAGGCGGCATGACCCGCAGCGTGTGAAATTCCTTTGACGCCGGGAACCTGTCCGCGACTTCGGAAAACCTTGGAATGATCCCGCCACCATAGCCGAAGACCGATAGGGTGCCGCCCTTCCAAAAGCCCAGCCGTTCTTCATAGGAATGGTTCAGCTGACCCAGAAGGTCGTTCACCATTTCCTGATTGTTCGGAGTGCCTTCGTCGCGCAGCCGTTTCAGGCCGGTCACAAAACTGGGCCATTTGCCCCCCTCCAACTCATCAAGCATGGGTGTCGGGTTGATATCCTTCTTGGACGCATCGTCTTTCATGTCGTTCCTCCCTCACGAGCTGTTCGCGCTTGGTATTTTCGACCGATCACAGCGACCAACGGCGCGTGCAAACCCCAGCTCCTCCCGGTTTCTGCACATGCAAAGTGTCCTGCGTCATTGCTTTTCAATCTACACATCACGATAATCGAATGTAAGAAAAATGTTGTCACGTCGTTGAAAAATAAGGATTTCATGATGGGTGATGCAAGAAGGATGACGTTAGTGGAAGCTGAAGAAACGGGTAACCCGCACAAAGGTAACGAGTTTTTCTGGCAGTCGGCAAAGGCCGATAATTTCTATCGGAAATGGCGTGATAAGCGGCTTGAAGCAGCTGAGTGGACTCGTCGCGCCGGTTTCGTACAGATCGAAAATCTCGCCAACCTCACCGAATCTGAAAGATTCGAACTCATGCGGCGATGCAGCATTTCGAATATTGCGCTGTATCAGACCGACCCGGGCACAGATCCCCGCCTTGCGCTTCGCGATTTCGCCGATGGGTTTGCATTGCGTATCGCTGAAAAGCACCGGTCGGCGGGCGGTGATGGCATTGTCGCCTTGCGTGAAAGCAATGCGCCCGCGCAGGTCGGATACATCCCCTATTCCAAACGCGGCATGAACTGGCACACGGATGGGTATTACAACGCGCCCAAAGACCGGATCAGCGCCATGGTGTTGCACACCGCGGTGCCGGCCGATGACGGTGGCTCGAACCAATTCCTGGACCACACGGTGGCGTTCATCCGATTGATGGATGAAGACCCAGCCTTTGCGCAGGCTTTGATGGCTGATGATGCCATGTCGATCCCGCAGGACGATACCACGGGCCGCCCTGTCTCGGTCGGTCCGGTGTTTTACCCGGATCCCGACACCGGCGCATTGCAGATGCGATACACCGCGCGGACCCGGTCAATCACCTGGAAGGATGATCCGCTGACCGCCGAAGCCGCCGCCTGTCTGATGGAAAAGCTGGCCGATGATCCCCTGACCATCTCCTTGCGTTTTGCCGCCGGGCAGGGTGTGTTGTGCAACAATGTGCTGCATGACCGAACCGGGTTCGATCCAGATGCCGCACAATCCGATCGCACTGTTTATCGCGTTCGTTTCCACAACCGCGTGAAAGGAGTCTGACATGGCCAAACTGAGCGACCTCATCATTTCGCACCAGGAGGTAACCAGCTTTGCTGAGTTGGAAAAGCTGGTGGCCCACGCGGGCGAAAGCGGCCTCATGCATCTGGAGTTCGACCTGAAGCCCGATTACCGCGACACGCCGCGCAAATGGGAATGGCTATTGGAATCCGCGTTCACCCGGGGCACGAAATATGACTGAGCCCGTGCGCGAGATCGCCAAGTTCGAATTGCCCTATATGCGCAAAGCCGAACTGCGTGAGGTAGAATTCGACAGCGGCATGAAAATGCTGCGCCTGGTATTGCGTGAAGGCAAGCGGATCACTCAGGTGGATCTGGACCCGGACATTGCCCGCTCTATTGCGGCGGAAATGACCGCCTGGGCCGATACAAAATAGAGGCGTACAATAGGGCTGTCACGAAACGGTTACGCGGGTATTCTATGCCGCACAGGCTTGCTTAACCGTCGAAAAGGACACCCCATGACTCGCATCGCTATCAACGGCCTTGGCCGTATTGGGAAACTTGTTCTGCGGGCGCTGATTGATGACGGCGCGCCGGGTGAGATCGTTCTGTTGAACGACCCCGTGGGGGATGCCCATCAGCACGCCCACCTGTTCGAATTCGACACGGTCCACGGGCGTTGGGACGCCGATATTTCGCATGACGAAGACAGCGTCACGGTGAACGGCCAGCGCATGCAGTTGACCAATTCCTGGACGCTCGAAGACCTGCCGCTAGACGGGATCGACATGGTGATCGACTGTACCGGAGCCTTTAAGACGAACGAGAAATTGGCGCCGTACTACGGGGCTGGCGTGAAAAAGGTTGTGGTCAGCGCCCCGGTGAAAGAAGAAAATGCGCTGAACATGGTCTTTGGCGTGAACCATCACCTGTATGACGGTCATGACTTGGTGACGGCAGCGTCTTGCACCACAAACTGTCTGGCCCCGGTCATCAAGGTTGTGCTGGAACATCTGGGCATCAAACACGGGTCGATGACGACAATCCACGATGTGACCAACACACAGACCATTGTTGACCGCCCGCACAAGGATCTGCGCCGGGCTCGGTCCGCGCTGAATTCGTTGATCCCGACCACGACGGGGTCCGCCAAGGCGATCACGCAGATTTTCCCGGAGCTGACGGGCAAGCTGAACGGCCATGCTGTGCGCGTGCCGCTGCTGAATGCTTCGCTGACCGATATGGTGTTTGAACTGGAACGCGAAACCACCGTTGAAGAGGTGAACGCCCTGTTCAAGACCGCTTCGGAAGGCGAATTGTCGGGTATTCTCGGCTATGAAGAACGCCCGCTGGTGTCGACCGATTACACCAACGACCCGCGCTCAACCATCGTTGATGCGCTGTCGACCATGGTGGTGAACGGCACACATCTGAAGATCTATGCCTGGTACGACAACGAATGGGGATATGCCTGCCGGCTGGCGGATGTCACCCGCCTGGTTGGCGCGTCACTGTGAGCAAACCACAGGGGTTCAGCGCCTATGTCGCCGTGACGGTGGCCTATTGGGCGTTCATGCTGACCGATGGCGCGTTGCGGATGCTGGTGTTGTTGCATTTCCACACGCTTGGGTTCAGCGCGTTCACGTTGGCGTGGCTGTTCCTGCTGTATGAATTCATGGGTGTGATCACAAACCTGTCGGCAGGCTGGATCGCGGCGCGCTTCGGCCTGACATCGACCCTATATGCGGGTCTAACTTTGCAGATTGTGGCCCTCGTTGCTCTGGCGCAGCTGTCGCCACAGTGGGCTGTCGGCTTCAGCATCATCTATGTGATGGTCGTTCAGGGCCTGTCCGGCATCGCCAAGGACTTGGCCAAGATGTCGTCCAAATCGGCGGTGAAACTTCTGGCCCCCGGCGGCCACGGTGGGCTGTTCAAATGGGTCGCGGCGCTGACGGGGTCCAAGAACGCGGTCAAAGGGTTTGGCTTCCTGCTGGGGGCCGGATTGCTGGGGACTGTTGGGTTCACCGGGTCGGTAATTGGTATGGCAGCCGTTCTTGCCGTCATCCTTGTCGGCATTGCAATCTTCATGCCAACCGGCCTGCCAAAGGGCTCTAAGTCGGCCAAATTCAGCCAAGTTTGGTCAAAGGACGCCAATATCAACCGCCTGTCCCTGGCGCGGATGTTCCTGTTTGGCGCGCGCGACGTGTGGTTTGTCGTCGGCATTCCAATCTATTTCTACGCCGTGCTGTCAGATGGCACCGAAGAGGGAAACCGCGCCGCATTCTTCCTGATTGGCAGCTTCATGGCGCTGTGGATCATCGCCTATGGTGCCGTCCAGGCCTGGGCGCCCAAGCTGCTGAACGCGGCCAATCGGCCTGAGGGTGACATGATCCACGCGGCGGTGACCTGGGTCGGCATTCTAACAATTGTGATCACAAGCCTGACGCTGATCTCTCTGTTCCCCGGCCCGTGGCTGACGCCCATCTTGGTTGTGGGGCTTTTGGCCTTCGGTTTCGTTTTCGCGGTGAATTCTTCGGTGCACAGCTACTTGATCCTTGCGTTTACCTCGCAGGACCGTGTGACCATGGATGTCGGGTTCTATTATATGTCCAATGCGGCGGGGCGCTTGCTTGGCACGTTGCTGTCCGGCCTCAGTTACCAGATAGGGGGGTTGCCCCTGTGTTTGGGTACAGCGGCCGCCATGGCTGGGGCCAGTTGGCTGGCCGCGCAGCGCCTTGCGGCGGGGCAAGCTGCGTCCTAGGCTGATGCTATGGACTATGGCACGCTGATCGACGACGAAACCTGGGCTTTCATTCACAAAACGGCGGAATTCTATCCTCCTGATGCGACAGAAATGTCCATCGCTCAGCAACGCCGTGTCTATGACGCCATGTGCCGCGCTTTCATGCAGGAGCGCCCGAGGGGCATAACAAGCAGGGATAGAGCCTATAATGGTGTTCCGGTTCGGATATATGAGACAGGCAAGCCTGATGTCACCGTGATGTTCTTCCACGGCGGCGGGTTCGTCGTCGGAGGGCTGGAGAGCCACGATGATGTTTGCGCCGAGATCTGTGCCAAGACAGGGTTTCGTGTTGTTGCCGTCGACTATCGCTTGTCCCCGGAACATCCTCATCCTGCGGCCTTCCAGGATGCATGGACTGCAACGAAATATGCGGCTCTAACGCACCCTAAGATGCTGCTTTTGTGTGGCGACAGCGCCGGGGGAAATCTGGCCGCCGCAGTTGCGCATCATGCCCGTGGCAAAATTGACATTGCCGGCCAGGTTTTGATCTATCCCGGCTTGGGGGGGGATGCGAACGCCGGGTCGTGTCTGGTGCATGCCCATGCGCCGATGCTGACGCGTGAGGAAGTCGTCTTTTACATGGATATCCGCCAGGCCGCACAAGGTGATCCAACTGCCGAACCGTTGTGCGACACAGATTTCGGAAATCTGCCAGCAACAGTTTCTATCACGGCGGAATGTGACCCGCTTTCGGATGACGCCCGTGACTATGCCGCCGCAATCACATCTGCAGGAGGGCTGGCGCAGTGGATCTTCGAGCCGGGTCTTGTGCACGGGTATCTGCGGGGCAGAACAACTGTTGCCCGAGCCCGTGACAGCTTCGGGCGGATCATTGCCGCTTTGACGGATTTGGGGGCTGGTCACTGGCCCGACTGACCCTTTCCCCCGCGTCGCCAATCCTATAACTTGTGGGCGAATGCAAAACGCGGAGAGACCCATGACCCAACGCCTTCACCTCGTCTTTGGTGGCGAGCTTGTCGATCCATCCCAAAACGTCTTCAAGGATGTCGATGCGATCGAAGTGGTCGGGATTTTCCCGGACTATCAAAGCGCCTATGACGCCTGGAAATCCAACGCCCAGCGCACCGTCGACAACGCGCATATGCGGTTTTTTATCGCGCACCTGCACCGGCTGAGGGAAGAAGAGGCGGAAGCCTCGGCAACCGAGGAACTGGGCAACTGAACCGACCAATGCGTTACGCTCCTGGCTTGCAACTGTATCTGGCGCAACAGCGTCGGCGTGGTTTGGGCTGGGCGCAAACGCAGCTTCAGACCCGCCTGTCAGCCGGTCAGGAAGACCCTGATCGTGGGGCGGAACGGCTTGGGAAAACGTCTCTAACCCGGCCTGATGGGCCATTAGTTTGGTTCCATGCCGGGGGGGAAAGCGGCGCGATGGCATTGCCCGAACTGTTTTCCCGGCTTCAGGTCGAAAGGGACGATCTGAACTTTCTGATCACCACCACCCGATACAACCCCAAGCACCGGCTGGATGCCTTGTTGCCCGGCAACACGCGGCACCAATATGCGCCCTATGATGTGCCCCAGGCGGTCGAAGCCTTTTTGGCGCACTGGAAGCCGGACATTGCGCTTTGGTCTGATCACGACCTGCACCCTGCACTGATCACAGCCACGGCTGAGGCGAACATCCCCCAGATCATGATAGATGCCCGCATGCCGGATGACGTCCAGCATCGCTGGCGTTGGCGCCCCGGTATGGCCCGCAATCTTTTGCGGTGTTTTTCCAACATCCTGGCCGCCGACGGTCAAAGTGCGCGAAATTTTCGCCGTTTGGGGGCTGATCCTGACAAGGTTGAAGTCACGGGGTTCCTTCAGGAAGGTGGCGCGCCTTTGCCCTGTGTGCAGGGAGAAAGGGACCACATGGCGTCCGTTCTGGCCGCGCGCCCGGTTTGGTTGGCTGCCGAGGTGAGCGCCGAAGAAGAAGAAACCGTTCTGGCCGCATATCGCCAGGTCATTCGCCGCTCACATCGTTTGTTGCTGATTCTGGTCCCTGCAGACCCGGAAAGAGGCTCTATTCTTGCGGAAAACCTGCGAGACGAAGGCTGGATTGTTGCGCGCAGATCGGTGGATGACGACCCTGGACCTGAGGTTCAGATCCTGGTGGGGGATCAGGCTGGGGAAATGGGCCTGTGGTACCGTCTTGCGCCGGTCACGTTGATTGGTCAGACCTTCGACGGGGGCGAGCCGCGGAATCCTCATGAAGCGGCGGCCTTGGGGTCCGCCATTCTGTTCGGAGCCCACCCGGCCCGGTTCGCAGAACGCTTTAACCGTTTGGCCGAAGCAGGCGCAGCCCGACGTGTCCACGACACAACCAAACTGGCCGCCGAGGTCGAACACCTTTTGGCACCGGACAAGGCGGCGGGCATGGCGACTGCGGCGTGGGAAGTTTCGACCGCCGGGGCAGAGGTGACGGATCGTGTGACGTCGCTGATCCACACAACGCTTGATGCGCGGGGGATTTAGGCAATGCAGGCACCACGGTTCTGGTTCACCCCTCCGACGCACCCGGATTGGCGCGCACGACTTTTGGCGCCTTTGGGTGTGCTTTATGGAGCCGCAACGGCCAGGCGACTGGCGCGGGGCGACGGATACCGTGCCAGCATTCCAGTGATTTGTGTGGGCAACATAAATGCGGGTGGAACAGGCAAGACACCGACGGTCATCGCCTTGGCGCAGCGTCTTGTGGACCGGGGGGTTGCGGTGCATGCCGTGTCACGCGGATTCGGTGGATCGCTCGAAGGCCCCTTGCAGGTCAGCGAACGCGACCATTCTGCCGCTCAGGTCGGGGACGAACCCCTGTTGCTGGCCGCCTTTTTGCCCACGTGGATCGCCAGGGATCGAGTGCAGGGGATCAAGGCCGCCGAAGCCGCTGGCGCACAAGCGATCCTGATGGATGATGGGTTCCAGAATCCGAGTGTTCACAAGGACTTGACCTTTGTGGTTGTTGACGCCGCCAAGGGCTTTGGCAATGGCCGCTGTCTGCCTGCGGGGCCATTGCGTGAACCCGTGAATGTGGGTCTAACACGCGCTGATTTGTTGCTCAGCATCGGTCCGGGCCCGGCCCAATCCCAATTTGCCAAGACTTGGCCAAATGTGACCTGCCCCCATGCCACCGGTCACCTTGTGCCGCTTCAAACCGGCATGGATTGGCAGGGAATGGATGTGCTGGCCTTTGCGGGCATCGGTCACCCTGAGAAGTTCTTTGCCACGCTTACCAATCTGGGTGCGAACCTCTTGCGCAGCGAGGGGCTGTCGGATCATCAGCCTTTGACCGAAGCCTTGATGCGGCGCCTGGAACTGGAAGCTGCCACCCTTGGCGCACAGCTGGTGACGACCGAGAAAGATGCGGTGCGCTTGCCAGAGACATTCCGACGCAAGGTGCTGACTGTGCCGGTGCGGCTGGACCTGTCAGACTGGGCGCCTGTCGATGCCGAACTGGTCCGAATTGGCCTGAATTAGACCCTGATGTCACGTATCGGCACATCCCTTTGGGGATGTGCCACGCCCAACTGGCGGCGACGCCGAAGGCGGCAACGATGGGCGGGAGGGTTACGCTTTGGACGCCAGCTCGGCCCGGATTTCATCCGAGTGCTCGCCCAGTTTCGGGCTGGGGCGTGTCATGGCCTGGTCGGCCCCCGAAAAGGTGAACGGCGCACGGATGGTTGGGATACCGTCCAGTTCGGTCTGCATGCCGCGGGCTTGCACGTGCGGATCGGCAAAGACTTCGCCCAGGTCGTTGATCGGCCCGGCAGGCACGCCCTTGTCTTCGCAGGCCTGCAACAGCTCGGCCTTTGTGAAGCGCGTCGTTGCCCCGGTCAGGCGTCGGGTCATTTCATCGCGGTTTGTAAGGCGGTCGGAATTGGTCAGGAATTCGGGTGCGGTCGCCATATCATCCAGGTCCAGCAGGGTGCACAGGCGTTGGTATTGTCCATCATTGCCGGTTGCGATGATGATCCAGCCATCAGCGCAATCAAACACCTGATACGGCGTCAGGTTCTGGTGTGCGTTGCCAATGCGTTGCGGCGCGATGCCTGTGGTCAGATAATTCATCCCTTGGTTCGCCATCACCGAAGTCGCCACATCCAGCAACGCCATGTCGATATGTTGGCCTTTGCCGGTCGCGCCGCGCTGATGTACGGCGGCCAGGATTGCGGTGGTTGCGTACATGCCGGTGAAAATATCCGTCACCGCCACGCCAACCTTTTGCGGCTGTCCAACCACGTCGCCGGTCACCGACATCATGCCGGACATGCCTTGGATGATATAGTCATATCCGGCGCGGTGGGCATAAGGCCCCGTCTGTCCGAACCCGGTGATCGAACAATAAATCAGACCCGGATTCAGCTGGGATAGAGACGCATAGTCCAGACCGTACTTGGCCAACCCACCCAGCTTGAAGTTCTCGATCACGATATCTGCGTCGGCCACCAGATCACGCACCAGGGCTTGACCTTCCTCTGACGTGAAATCCGCAGTGATCGACCGTTTGCCCCGGTTGCAGCTGTGGAAATAGCTGGCGGACCGGTCGTCTTCCCGTTCGATGAACGGCGGACCCCAGCGGCGAGTATCATCCCCCGCCGGGCTTTCCACCTTGATTACATCGGCACCCAGATCGGCCAGGGTCTGACCAGCCCAGGGACCGGCCAGAATGCGGGCAAGCTCGATAACCTTGAGCCCCTCAAGCGGTGATGTCATTTACTGCCCCAACTTTTCGTCGACGATTGCCTTCAGCTCGGCATAGGACATATTCTGGTACTTTTCACCATCAATCACCAGGGTCGGGGTGGCGTTGATTTCATCCTCAGTCCCGTTTTGTTGCCAGGCGGCGACCATGCCCTCGGCCATCGACCGATCTTCAAGGCAGGCGGTCATCTGGTCATCATTCATGCCAGCCATGCGGCCCAGCTTCTTGAGGTTTTCCAGAACTTCCTGCGGTTCTCCCGTGCCGATCCAGTCACGTTGGCCGCCATAGATCAGGTCGTTCATCCCGTGATACCGCAGCTCTCCGCCGCAGCGTGCAATCATGCCGGCCCACAGGCTCAGCCGGTCGAAATAAACTTCGCGGTGGATGAACTGAACCTTGCCAGTTTCAACATACTCGGTCTTCAGCTGCGACAGAACTTCCTCGTGGAAATTCGCGCAGTGCGGACAGGTATAGGACGCATATTCGACAATAGTGACGGGCGCGTTCGGATCGCCCATCGGAATATCGGGGGCCAGGACGACATCGTCACTGGTCTGGGCCAAAGCCGGGTTCACGCCGGGCAGCGCGCCGTTGGTCTGGTTCAGGTAAATCGCCCCACCGCCTGCAACAAGCAATGCGCCAAGCGAGAGGGTAACTGTACGACGGTCCATTGGGTCAGCCTTTTCTGGTTTCCTGCCGAGATAAGATATTTTGTCCCAGAGCTTCAAGGGCTGCGCGCAAACCATCGTCTTTGACGGGGGCTGCGGTGTCACGGGCCTTGGCCTGAGTTTCGGGGTTTGGTTTCGGTTTTGCCTTAGGGGCTGCGGTGAATTCGACTTGGCCTTCGGCAAATCCCGTGGGGGCGGTCTGTGTGATCCGTACACGGGCGATGGCGGTGTATCCATAGACCGCATTCACCTTGTCACGCAGCTGTTCCTTCTGCATTTCCAGCATCGGTGCCTGCGCCCCGGTGGTCAGAATGGTCAGCGTCGCGCCCAGCCCCTCGCGGCCGTATTTCACGTCCACCGGACGGGCCACCGCGGCGGTCTGGTCGCCGACGATTTCAGGCCAGTGGGTCAGCAACCGGGTCACGGCAAAACCGCGCGCCTCACCCGCCTTGCGGATGCGCGCGGTCAGAAGGGAAGCGGTCCGTTCGAACCCCCGTCTGCGCCGTTCGGGTTTTTGCACCGGACCTTTTTGCCCCGTATTGCTGGCATGTTTTTTCATGACGCCTATTCTATCGTTCATGGGATGCTATGCCATAGCAAAGCCGGTGAGGGGCAAAAACAAATGCGTGATGAGTTAACTGCGGCGCAGAAATCTGCCGAGCTTCTGGCTTGGTACGACCGCCATGCGCGCGATATGCCGTGGCGTATTGGCCCCGCCGATCGTGCCGCTGGCGTGGTGCCCGACCCCTATGCGGTCTGGCTGTCCGAAGTGATGTTGCAACAGACCACCGTGGCGGCCGTAAGAGCCTATTTCACCCGATTCATGTCTCTTTGGCCCACGGTTCAGGATTTGGCGAATGCGCCGGAGGACCGTGTAATGGGCGAATGGGCAGGGCTCGGATATTATGCGCGCGCCCGCAATCTGTTGAAATGCGCACGCGAGATCACGGCACGCGGTGGCTTTCCTGACACCCGCGAGGGGTTGATGGAACTGCCGGGCATCGGCCCTTATACCAGCGCCGCAATTGCCGCGATTGCCTTTGATCGGTCCGAAACCGTTGTTGATGGCAATGTTGAACGCGTCATGGCGCGAATGTTCTGTATTGAAACGCCTCTGCCTGATGCAAAACCAGAGATGAAGGATTGCGCCGCCCGTCTGACGCCCCCCGAACGGCCCGGTGATTATGCCCAGGCAGTAATGGATTTGGGGGCCACGATCTGTACGCCCAAAAGCCCCACATGTGGCATTTGTCCCTGGAGTAGAGACTGCTTGGCACGGGAAAAGGGTCTTCAGGCGACGTTGCCTGCCCGCACGCCGAAAGCGGCGAAACCGGTTCGTCTTGGCATCGCCTATCTGGCGCGCAGACCCGATGGGACCTGGTTGTTAGAGCAGCGCCCCAACAAGGGCCTTTTGGGGGGAATGCTGGGCTGGCCGGGCGCGCCTTGGGGTGACATCGCGACCGAATCTCCACCAATGCAAGCACACTGGCACGAGGTCGGCGAGGAGGTCCGCCACACCTTCACCCACTTCCACCTGCGCTTGTCGTTGCGGGTGGCCCGGGTGGCGATGGAGGCCGAGCCACAGACCGGCAGTTTTCAACCTGTGCGCCCCAGCGATCTGCCGACCGTCATGCGCAAAGCCTTTGATCTTGCCCGCAGCGTCGTGCCGCATTGAGGCACCGCCCCAACCGTCGTATAAGGCGCGCGGGGAAATGAAAGGATTACGCTCATGGTCCCGGCGTCCACGATTGCCAAACTCAGCCACGCCGCGCCTTTTGCGTTGTCTCTGACCCTGTTGCCGCTGGTCTGGCTGGCGGCGAAATACGGCGGCTGGGCCCTGTTGCTGCCGCCGATGGGCGCATGGTGGTTGTATACCTTCCTGGACGCAGCCCTGGGGCGAAACACGGAAAATCCCGATCTGGATACGCCGGTCAGTTCGCTGTTCTGGTATCGCCTGATCACCATGATCTGGTTTCCAATCCAGGTTGTCCTGATCTACGGCACGATCTGGTATGTCAGCGGCGCCGATCACCTGAATGGTTGGGAAAAACTGGGCGTGTTCTTTGGCGTCGGCGTTCTGACGGGCGCCGTGGGCATCGTGTATTCCCACGAACTGATGCACCAGTCCAACAAGCTGGAACGCTGGTTGGCCGACCTGTTGCTGGCAACCGTGCTGTATTCGCATTTCCGCACTGAACACCTGTTGGTGCATCATCCCTATGTCGGCACCCCGCGCGACGGTGTGACGGCACGATATAACGAAGGGTTTCACCGCTATTTCCTGCGGGTTGTGACGCATGGGTCGCTGTCCGCCTGGAAGGCGGAAAAGGCGATGTTGGCGCGGCGTGATCTCAGCGCATTTGACGCCGCCAACCCGTTCTGGCGCTATGGCGCATTACAGCTTGCCGCGATGTTACTGGCGTTGATCCTGGGCGGTTGGGTCGGGCTGGGTCTGTTCATTTTCCAGGCTATCGTCGCGATCTGGCAGTTGGAGCTGACGAACTATGTCGAACACTATGGTCTGACCCGGAAATATCTGGGGGATGGAAAATACGAACACGTAAAGCCGCACCACAGCTGGAATTCGGATCAAAAAGCGTCAAACTGGTTGCTGATCAATCTGCAACGCCATTCAGACCATCACTATAAGCCCTCGCGCCGGTTTCCTCTGCTGCAAACCTATTCTGCCAGCGAAGCACCGCAACTTCCGTTCGGCTATCCGTTGATGACGGTTGCGGCGATGATCCCCCCCCTGTGGCGGCGCGTGATGAACAAGCGCGTGCGCAAATGGCGGGGCATGTATTACCCTGAGATCACGGATTGGGCACCCTATAAGGCTGGCAATCTGCCCATGCCAAAAATCCGCTAAGGGAACAGGGTGGGGGCGTCGCCCACAACCCAAGCCGCGCGTTTCTGCATGACATTGGCCAGGCGGTCGCTGGTCAGAAAGTCATTCAGCCAGGCGGACACGCGCGGCGTGGCCTCGCTGTCAAAACGTGCCTTGTCGATCATCGCGAACTGCCGCACGAACGGTAGGATCGCCAGATCAGCCAACCTCGGCTGGTCGCCAAACAGCCAACCATCGCCCAGCTGATCCTCAAGCTCTGCCAGCATGTGCATCGCCTGCGCGCGCGTGGCTTCGGGGTCGCTGTCCGGATGGCGCACAGCGTATTTTGTCAGGTCCAGAGCCTGTTTGAAGGGGCCATCGAAACGGGCAATCAGATCGCTGTCGGGTTGGGCCATCAATTGCTCAGGGTCTGTCTGTTCCAATGCCCATTCCATGATGTCAAAACTTTCGTCCAGCACGCTGTCGCCGAGCACCAGACAGGGCACAGTGGCGGACGGTGACACGTCCAGAAACGCCTGTGGTTTGTCGCGCAGCACCACTTCGCGCAGCTCGACGCGCACCCCGCTGCTGGCCAGGGCCAAACGGGCGCGGATGGCATAGGGGCAGCGGCGAAAGGAATACAGGATCGGGGTCATGCCCCTGTATAGACGAAAAAAAAGCCCCGCCTACAAGAGGCGGGGCAAGTTGAGAGTGCCGTGGACAGGCCACAGGCACCGGCGGTACCTCGGGTGTGGGGGCGTGTTGCCGCCCCTCACGAAACTTTGTGAATGTGGCTCAGACCATTTCCGAGCGGATCTGCTGACGCAGCAGGTCGATGGGCACTTTCTTGCCCTCGCGCTTGTAGTGCCAGTAGGTCCAGCCATTGCAGCTGGGTGCGCTTTCCAGCGCGGCGCCGACCTGGTGGATCGATCCGCGCACGTCGTCGGAAATCAGCGTGCCATCGGCGCGCACCTTGGCGACCTTGCCACGCGGGCTGGTCAGGATTTCACCGGGGCGCAGCATGCCGCGTTCAACCAACTGGCCAAAGGGCACGCGGGGCTCGGCGCGTTTGGACGGCGTCGTCTGCAACGCTTCCTTGTCAAACTTGCGCACCTTGGAAATGCGTTTCTCGGCGACCTTGCGATAGGCTTCTTCGCGCTCGATACCGATGAATTCGCGGCCCAGCATCTTGGCGACGGCGCCAGTGGTGCCGGTGCCAAAGAACGGGTCCAGCACAACGTCACCGGGGTTGGTCGAGCCGACCAAAACGCGATGCAGCAGGCTTTCGGGCTTTTGCGTCGGATGCGCCTTGTCGCCGTTTTCGTCTTTCAGACGTTCATGCCCGGTGCAGATCGGCAGAACCCAATCGGACCGCATCTGAATGCCTTCGTTCAGGGCCTTCAGGGCTTCATAGTTGAACGTGTATTTGCCGCCTTCGGCTTTCGACGCCCAGATCATCGTTTCATGCGCGTTGGTAAAGCGTTTGCCACGGAAGTTCGGCATCGGGTTCGACTTGCGCCAGACCACGTCGTTCAGGATCCAATAGCCTTGGTTCTGAAGCTCGGCGCCCATGCGAAACACGTTGTGATAGCTGCCGATGACCCAGATCGCGCCATTCGGTTTCAGGATGCGCCGTGCGGCCTTCAGCCAGGCACGGGTGAACTGGTCATAGACCTTGAAACTGTCAAATTGGTCCCAGTGATCATCAACTGCGTCGACCTTGGAATTGTCGGGGCGGTGCAGGTCACCCTTGAGCTGTAGGTTATACGGCGGGTCGGCGAAAATCAGGTCGACCGAGTTCTCTGGAAGACTGTTCATCACCTCGATGCAGTCGCCATCCAGAATCTGGTTCAGGGGCAGCTTCGCAGCCGCTTTCACTTTGGTTTTCGTCGTCATTTTCTGCCTCATGTACCGGCGTATTTTTACGCTCAGGGGGTCGGTGCGTTTGCACTCGTTTGTTGAGGTTAGAATGAGTCATGACTGATTCGCCGTCAATTTCTTTTTTGAATCAGTAGGTTAGAAATTAGTCTTGATACAAGATATTGTGGATGGGTTTGAACGAACGTCTATGGTGTGGGGTAACCCCAAGATTTCGGAGCGCCAACAGATGCTCTTTTGTCCCATATCCGGCGTTGCGCTCCCACCCATAACCGGGGTGCTGTTGCGCCAAATCCACCATGACATGATCTCGACATATTTTGGCCACAATTGAGGCCGCCGAAATCGACACGGATCTGGCGTCACCTTTGACGATTGTCTCGGATGACACGGTCAGACCGCGTGGCGTCATGTTGCCGTCGATCAACAGGTGGTCGACCGGTGTGGACAGGCCGGCAACCGCGCGTTCCATCGCCAGGTGACTGGCGCGCAGGATGTTCAGGTCGTCGATCTCTTCCACGCTGGCGTGGGCGATCGACACATCGGCCGTTTCGTGGATCACATCCCAAAGCGCCTCGCGCCGTTTTGCGGTCAGCGCCTTGCTGTCATTCAGGCCAGGCGGAATATTGGTCGGGTCCAAAACCACGGCGGCGGCAGTGACGGGGCCGCACAGGGGGCCGCGCCCCACCTCATCCACACCGGCGATACGCAGAAAGCCGCGATCAAGCGCGGCCTGTTCGAAGCTGAAATCAGGAATCTGTTTTGTCATATGCCCGTGGTCGCGCACCCTGCCGCGTGGTGCAAGAAAAAAGGGGTGAAGCGCGAGGCTCCACCCAGTTCAAGGCGCGGGCAGGATATTTGGGGATGTGACCCGCGCCCTGCTCGTATGCGGTTACCGGCGACCGGCGATGGTATAGCCTTCGCGGCGCAGGCACTTGGGGCTGAAAACGTCACGGCGAACGCGTTCACCGCGACGATTGCGCGACTTGATCGTCACCTCGCAGCGCTGCGGCAGGTGGCGGGCCTGGCGATAGTGCTTTTCAAGGCAGCGTGCCCCGAAGAACTTTTTCGCACCATCGCGGGTTTCATACCGTTTGAAGCATCGCGCCGGCAGTTCCTTGCGCACTGGCTGCGGCGGGGTGCGGCGGGTTGTGCGCCGATCATTATGTTTGTCGAGAATGAGTCCTGTGGCAACCAGACCCAGAATGATCGCCAGGGCTCTGTCGGATTGGGCATCTGCCCGGGCGGGGGCGGCGGTGATCGGGCTGAGCGCGATACCAAGGACCAGGGCCATGGTGACGGCGAAGCGGGCATAGGGCGTCTTGAACATTGTTGTCTCCTGTTCGGGCAAGGGATCTTGCATTCGGGATGAGACAACGATGGGTCGGACCCGGTCGGCCAAACAATATCGGCCGATTGTTATGACCTATCAGGCGACCTTGGGGGGCTTTGTTATTGAATAACCGGACGGTCAGGCGCATTCTTTTCGCATGATGACACGTATCCTTATATCCCTTGCCCTGACGGCGACCCTGGCCCTGCCTGCGCAGGCTGGTTGTTATGCCGATTACAAGGCCAAGCGCGACAACCCGCTTAAGCTGCACTATGGTGTGGTTGAGCTTCCTGACACCGCCTGCGGCTCGATCCTGGCCGCCGCCGATCAGATTGCTGGGCGGATTGCCGGGGACGGTTGGACCCTGCTGAACGTGCTGGGTATATTTGACGAAAGTGGATTGAACCAAAGGAAAGACAGTGCCGGAGCCTACTATCTTCGCTACTGACGCGCGCCGTTCTGGCGGTCGTGTTGTCATGTTCGGGATCGGGGCAATTGTCCTGATCCTTCTGGTGGCTGCTGTGCTGCTGTTTCTGAACCTGCCGGATGCGAATGCCTTCAATGCGCGGGTCGAACGCATCTTTATGGAAAACGATGGGCTGAACTCTGGCGCTGAAATCAAGCTGTTGGAGATCCTGGCCCAAAGCGGCACGTCATTCGCCGACACGCTGGCCAGCTATCGCATGGTGATCTTTGTGCTGCTGGTCTTCGCAACCGCGTTGCTGATTTCTGCGCTGGTGTTTCTTGTGACCATCATCGCCCTGAACCGACGCATGGGTGAAATCGAACGCGCCGGGATCCAGATCAATTCGCTGTTGATCAGCCGCGAGGAACGCGCGGTGTATCTGAACAACATGGAATTCAGCCTGACCGAAGCCGCCATCGAAACCCTGTCGGTTCTGGCCGAGGCCCGGATGGATGACGACGTGTTGTCCGGCGCCGAACTGGAAGCCGTGATTTCAGGTCGTCACGCGTCGGACTGCGAGGAGGCCGCCGGTGCCACGCGCATCAAACGTCTGCGCGACGCGCTGGGCAATCAGATGATGAGCGAGCTGTTGGTCAAAACCATCGCGCGGCGCGGCTATATGTTGTCGATCGACAAGGATGTGATCCGGATGGTCTGAGCCTCACAGCTCTAGAAAATACCCATCCACCCGCCGCCAGAAATGCAACAGATCGCGCGCGCGGGCCGGGGCGTGTCCCATGCTTTCGATCGCATAGACATCTGCCGCCAGCAACGCGACCAGGCGATAGGCAAAGGGGCCAATTCCGTCCACGTCCGATCGTCTGTCTATATTGTCATCAATCATCGAGGCGGCAGAGGTAATGGCAAACACCACCGACAGCGCTGGGTCGGATGGCTATTTCTGGCACATCTTGCGCACCAAAGCTTTGCGCCGGTCCTCATGCCCCGACAGCAACTCTTCCAGCGCATACTCGATCATGTCATCGACCGGCGTTTCGCGCATACCACACCCGTACTACTGAACCATCCACCTCTGGGGGATTCCCATTTCAATTTTATGGTGTATCACGCTGGGAACCCAGCCAAAACCATTGGGATTGAAATAAACTTAAGGCCTATATAGTAGAGATCCGTCTGAAAGGGCATCGTTTGGGTCCTTGCCGCAGGGGTGGTCCAGACTTCGTGTTGTCATTGATCTGCACAGGACCTATCGTGCCGTAGCGTCAAACATGCCCCCCTAACACAGAGTCCCCGACATGATTTCGACCTTCGCAAAGCGGGTGATTCTGCTGCTTGTTGGCCCGCTGAATTTCCTGTTTGTTGCCTTTGTGCCAGCAGTTTGCGGCGCTAGACCCGGGTTTCGGGGGTGGTTTTGGCGCACGGTCTCGCAGTCCTGTTCAAACCTGTTGTGGCTGCTGAGCATTCGCGTCGAAATCAGCGATGCCGCCCGGGCGGCTCTGGCCGAGGACGAAAACAGCGTGATCGCCGTGAATCATCGCAGCCATCTGGATGGTTTTTCCCTGTTGCATGTCATTCCTGATCGCAAATGGGTGACCTTCGGAGCCAAGAAGGAACTGTGCCAGGCGGCCCTGCTGCGCCGGGGGTTTACCGGGGCTGGGTTGCTTGAGATCGACCGAAGCAAAGGTAAACACGCGCTTGAATCGCTGACCGACGCAGTGCGCGACATGCCCCGGCGCCGGTCTCCGATCCTGTTTGTCGAAGGAACGCGGGCCAAATGCGAAGGGCTGGGGCCTTTCAAGGCAGGGGGGGTTCTGGTTGCCGGGGCAACAGAACGCACGATCCGCCCCATTGTTATCATTGGGTCTGACAAGCTGTTGCCACGGGGGCGGTTCCTGCCGCGCACCGGGACGATCCGGATCGAAGTTCTTGACCCTTTCACGGTTGACCCGTCTGCCAACGTGGACGACGAGGTCGCGCGCCTGCGGATGACCATGTCCGCCGTTTATGACGCAGCGACACGTGAACAGACCGCCCCCACAGGGTAACAAAACAGGGTAACACGACAGGGTAACACAACGAATACCCCGGGGGGGGTGCCCCGGCATCCCTGTGTTCGTCAATTGCACCTGTTTCGGGATCTGAGCCGTCACCCAGAACCCGACCTCTTAGTCCGTATTCAGCCATGGGATCGACCAGCGGTTTTTGGAATCGACCGCGAATATCTCAACAAGGGTCGCGGTGAACAAAATGCTGAGTACGAATGAACCGCCCCACAAGATCGACATTCCCCAAACGGTCATGCCTTGAATATTCAAGGCGTTCACGGTCGGAATGTCGATGACGCCCCAGCGTATTGCGAAGGCTGCGCCGGGCAAAATGGAAAGGGCGGCGCGTTTCCAACCCGCCAAAACTGGCTCAAACACCATGATAAGCAAACCACTGAACAGCCAACCCGTGGCGTTGATCCATAGATTATATACAGGATAGCCCAAAATACGCAGCATCTGATTGCCAGGCCGTGATTCCAAAACAAAGGATGAACCCCGTTTGCCGGCTGTGTCACATGGACCAACCTTCCAGGTTTCCTTCGTTGAAGAAGGCCAAGATCCCTGCCCCCAGCATCCACAGCGAAACGGATTCCTTGAACTTGATATTCCGATATATCGCGTAGAGGATGATGCCCCAAATATCAAAGACGTGATTGCGATCTGGCCGTCGCGGCGGCAGGATCGACAAGCTGATCGGTCTGAAGGGGATATAGGCTTCCATAGTCCGAGATATTCTGAGGTCCGCTCATTCGCACTGCATCCTCGATTGGTGGCCTGGGCCTCAGTGGCCTAGGCGTTTGAATAGTTGGTGAAAATTCAGCGAGAGAACGATAGGCTGTAGAAAATCACGGTCAAAATTCCCCGCCGTAGGCAATCGCGGCTCCTGGAAACCGCTATTTGACATAAGTGGACAAAAATACCCGATTATAGTGACGAATCTTTTCGTAAGCTGCCAATTGAGCGGGAACTCATGGCGTCTCTGGCGGGTTGATCTGTGGAAAGCCGTTCGCAAATAGAGAGTCAGAGAGAAAAAAATGGCAAAACCACAGTCTCCCAAATTCGACCCTGCCGCGCTCAAGCGGCTGCCACGGGGAATCTGGGCAATTGGCCTGGTGTCGCTCTGGATGGATATCTCATCCGAAATGATTCACGCCCTTCTGCCGCTCTACCTGGTGACGACGATGGGCACTTCGATGATGGCTGTAGGCCTCATCGAGGGCATTGCCGAGGCGACCGCGGCGATCACAAAAGTGTTTTCCGGCGCGCTCAGCGATTGGCTGGGCAAGCGCAAGTTTCTGGCAGTGCTAGGATACGGACTGGCGGCGATCACCAAGCTGGTCTTTCCATTGGCGCCCAGTGTCGGCTGGTTGGTCGGGGCGCGTTTTGTCGATCGGATCGGAAAGGGTATTCGAGGCGCGCCGCGCGACGCACTGATTGCGGATATCTGCCCGCCTGATCTGCGTGGAGCCAGCTTTGGCCTGCGTCAGTCGCTGGACACTGTCGGTGCCTTTCTTGGGCCGCTGTTGGCGATATTGTTCATGTGGCTGACATCGGACAATATCCCGCTGGTTTTCTGGTTCGCCGTCGCCCCGGCAATGGTTGCGGTTTACCTGCTGGTCCGTTTTGTCCAAGAGCCAGCCCGGCCCGCCACGGCCAAACCCACGCGGTTTCCCTTAAGGATGAGCGAACTGAGGCGGCTTGGGAGCGCATTCTGGTGGGTCGTCGGCGTTGCCACGGTGTTTACCCTCGCCCGGTTCAGCGAAGCGTTCCTGATCCTAAAGGCCCATGACGTCGGGCTCGGCCTGGGGGTTGTGCCGGTCGTGGTGGTGATCATGAATATCGCCTATGCGTTGGCGGCTTATCCGGCGGGCGCCCTGTCGGACAATGGCGGGCGGATTCGAGTGCTTGGCATCGGGATGTTCTTGCTGATCGGTGCTGACCTGATTTTGGCCTATGCGCCGGGGTTCTGGGGAATGGCTGCCGGAGTGGTTGTCTGGGGGCTGCATATGGGGTTCACGCAAGGCGCGTTTTCCAGTCTGGTTGCCGACACCGCGCCGCCCGCGTTGCGCGGCACCGCTTTTGGCATGCTCAACCTGATGACTGGGGTGGCGATCCTTTTGGCAAGCGTCATTGCCGGTGTTCTTTGGGATGTTGGCGGCCCCTCGCTGACGTTTCTGGCCGGGTCAGGGCTGGCAGTTGTTTCTCTTGTCGGCCTTTGGCCTTTGTCGCAGCAGCTTGGCCGACTGTCCAAGTCTGCGCCGGATGTTGGATGAACATTGATGGTAAATCATGACAATAACACGCATGCGGAAAGGGCCGATAGAAGTGTCCGGTCAGCCGAAAAGGACGCTTTAGATACTGGGACTCGTCCGGCTATGCGCGCTGATGCTCGCGAGAACCGCAAGCGAATTTTGTCCGACGCCGCAGAGTTTTTGCAACAGAGGGCCTTGGGGCAGCGCTTGATCTGGTGTGCGAGCGCGCCAGTGTAGGGCGCGCGACACTCTACCGAAATTTCCCGGACCGGCGGGCTCTTATGTTGGCGTTGATCGACAAAGTGCTTCAGGAATTCACTACTCTGGCGGATGAAATTGGCGACAAGGATGACGGCATCTTCACCCTGTTGGCGAATGTCCTCGAGCGGTTGGTCGGGAATGTCTCTGTGGTCAAATACTGGC
>Ga0209121_10000265_pt1 | contig 56302 bp, 45 predicted proteins | sample Cruoilmetagenom3_FD_187292 | JGI IMG/M metagenome (GOLD analysis project Ga0209121, IMG submission 187292) | Oil polluted marine microbial communities from Coal Oil Point, Santa Barbara, California, USA - Sample 3 (SPAdes) (version 2) | ecosystem: Environmental > Aquatic > Marine > Oil seeps ... | reverse complement strand
CGCATTTTTGCATCAACAATGGTGACCGCATCCCCGCCATAGCACCAGAAGGAAGCCTCGCCAATCTGATACAAAAGCGCCGATACAAAAACCTCCTCCTGCACCGATGATTTAGCTTTTGCAGCAAGGGTTTTGGCTTGCATGGCGGAATGGAAGGATTGCGCAACAACCTTTAACAGGCGGTCATTAGGCGCATCATGCAACAATGCGTCGATGACCTTGGATGAAATACAAAGGGAACGAATGGTGTCAAAGCCAATCATACTGATTGCCCTGCTAATAGTGTTTGTGCGAACTCCAGTCTTGTTGTAGTGGGCGCTGTTGGATATTCTAATAATACGTGAGGTTAAATTTGGATCCTCTAGCACCACTTTTACCAGCTCCGCGACACTCGCCTCACTACTGGCCGTTAAGCCCCCCAGGTGCTGAACAGAATGGGCAAGCGCAGGCATCTCTTTACGTGCCAGGCGGTTTACCCAGTCCTTGGTTCCGTAGGGGATGTTTACTTTATGCGCGTCTGAGGCCATACAATCCATGTGATAAATGTTTCTTTCTGAGAGGGGTATTATTTGTTGTTACGCATATCTGCATTAAAAACCAGCAAAGCTAACTAAGGTAATACCACCATAGGAGTTTTATACCTCTCTTATCAGACTAGACCAAAATACAGTAACTACCGTTTATTTTTAGCGGAAATCAGTCAGTTAAAACTCTATACTCCATTCAACTTATTTCCATAAGACAGAGGCTATTCCATTGAACCATCTCGCTTTATTACGACTTTTTCAAGGCCCATTCAAACACACATTGTTCGCATTATTCGCTTGCCTTTGTTTACAAGCTTCTCCCCTTAATGCTGAAACAGAGGGCAGTGAAATCAGTGTTCCCTTTGAAAAATTTACGCTGAGTAACGGTTTAACCTTGATCGTACACGAAGACCACAAGACACCCATTATTGGCGTCTCCATTTGGTATCACGTGGGATCTAAAAATGAACCGCCACATAAAACCGGTTTTGCGCACCTGTTTGAACACTTGATGTTTAATGGCTCGGAAAACTATAACGATGACTATTTCAAAGCCCTGAAAGATGCAGGCGCCAGCAGCATTAACGGCTCCACCACCAACGATCGTACAAACTACTTTCAAATTATCCCCACTTCCGCTCTGGAACGTACATTATGGTTAGAATCTGATCGCATGGGCCACTTCCTCGGTGCACTCACCCAGGAAACACTCGATGAGCAACGCGATGTGGTTAAAAATGAAAAAAGGCAGCGGGAAAACCGCCCCTACGGCAAAATATGGAGCCATATCGCCCAGCGCACCTACCCACCACAACACCCTTATTCCTGGCCCGTGATCGGCTCAATGGCCCACCTGGATGCAGCCAGCCTTGATGATGTAAAGCAATGGTTTAAAGACTACTATCACCCCGCCAACGCTACTATCGTGTTAGCGGGAGACATAACTCCGGCAGTAGCAAGGGAAAAGGTAGAGCTTTATTTTGGTAATATCAAAGCCGGCTTACCCGCCTCACAGCTCGTAGATTGGCCAGCCAAAAAAAGCGGGTCGGAGCGTGAACGTATTTATGACAAGGTACCCCGAAGCCGTATTTATATGGTGTGGAACACTCCCGGCATGACCCATAACGATGCCGACTTGCTCGACCTCGGCATGGCAGTGCTTGGCGGCGGAAGATCTTCACGCTTGTATCAACGTCTGGTACACAAAGAGCAGCTCGCCACCAGTGCTTATGCTTATTATATGGGCAGGGAAATTGGCGGCCAGGTTTGGCTAAGCGTTGATGCCAAACCCGGAGCATCATTGGTGCGTATCGAAGCCATCATTAACGAAGAGTTGGCGCTTTTCCTTAAAAAAGGCCCCTCCAAACAAGAGCTCGACCGAGTAAAAACCAGCCAACTCGCTGACTTTATCCGTAGCATCGAGCTGGTAGGAGGAGGTAGCGGTAAATCAGGTTTACTGGCCTATGGGCAGCTCTACTTCAATGACCCTGCCTATTACAAAAAAAGCATCGCAGCCACAGAAGCGGCAGGCAAGCGGGATGTACGAGGGGCTGCCCAGCGCTGGCTAAGTGATGGCAGGTATACGCTGGAGGTTCTGCCGCCTCCCAAACGCGGTATTTCTCAGCTACAAGCATCGAGAGACAAACTTCCCGAACTCGGCCCTGCACCCGAATTCCATACACCACAATTCCAACGCGCCGAGCTGGATAACGGCCTGAAGATTCTGTTCGTTAAAAGAGGGGCTACGCCTCTGGTAGAAATGGCTTTGCAAATGAATGCCGGTTACGCCGCAGATTCCCTCAGCAAACTGGGTAACGCCCACTTTAGCCTTTCCATGCTGAAACAAGGTACACAAAACCGATCAAGTCAGGAGATAAGCCAGCAAGAAGAGATGCTGGGTGCCCGTATCGGCACTGATAACACCCTTGATACATCCATGGTGAGACTTTCATCTCTGAGTAAAAACCTGTCTGACTCCATGGCACTTTTTGCGGACATAACACTCAACCCGCTATTCGCCTCCGAAGACATTGAGAGAAAACGCAGCCTTATTTTGGCCGCTATCGAAAGTGAGAAAGCGAGCCCCACTCGCATGGCACTAAGAACCCTGCCACCATTACTGTATGGTAAAGATCACGCCTACGGTATTCCTCTCACTGGCACAGGCACAACAGACTCCGTCAAACTCATCCAGCAACAAGACCTGATAAATTTCCACAAGACCTGGCTGCGTCCCGACAATGCGACGCTCATCGTCGTCGGCGACTCTTCCCTCGAACAAATCAAAGACCTCGCTCAAGCACAGTTTGGAAAATGGCAAAATCCGGAAACCGCCTTACCTGAAAAACACCTAAACGAGGTTTCTTTACCCGAAAAAGCACGCATCTACCTCATCGATAAACCCGGTTCAGAACAATCCATGATCATTGCAGGGCATATCGCCCCCTCACCCCAGGTTGAAGAGAATACCGCCATATCCCTGATGAACAGTATTTTTGGTGGCAGCTTCACCTCCCGGCTCAACCTCAACTTGCGCGAAGACAAAGGTTGGGCCTATGGCACAGGTAGTTCAATTTCCAGCGCCAACGGCCAACGGCCCTATTTTATCTATGCGCCTGTCCAAAGTGATAAAACAGCCGAATCCATGGTAGAAATATTAAAAGAGCTAAACGCATATTTAGCTGATAAACCGGCAACACAAGCGGAGCTTCAATCTAATGTCAAAGACCGCATTTTAAGCCTGCCGGGGCAGCTTGAGTCGTCCTCGGCCCTGCTTTCTGCCATTACAGAACTGCAACGCCTCAATCGCCCCGATGATTACCTCACTCAATACAAAGAAAGACTGGAGTCGGTGAATCTGGAAAAACTCAAAGACGCAGCCCAAAAAACGCTGCATCCAAACAAACTGACCTGGGTCATTGTGGGTGATAAGAAAAAAATTGAAGCTAAAATAACGGCTTTGGGGATCGGCCAGATTTCTACTATTGAAAACACTGAGCCCGCGAGCACCCAATAGAACCCCCTTTTAATCGTAAAGCAGGCCTATTAGATTTTGACTGAATTCGATCTATGGAAATTCGTTGCGGGTTTGGGCGTATTCCTGTTCGGCCTTCAATTGCTGGAAAAAGCCATTACCAAAGTAATTGGCGGCCAGCTTAGGGGCTTCCTACGACACCAAACCAAAAACCACTTTACCTCTCTTTTAGCGGGCACAGGAGCCACCGCCCTACTTCAAAGCAGTTCGGTGGTATCTTTAATGGTTCTGGCTTTTGTCGGCGCCGGCATCATCGAAATGAAAAATGCCCTGGGGATTATATTTGGCGCAAACCTTGGCACCACATTCACCGGATGGATTGTCACTACCCTGGGGTTTAAACTCCACATTGATAGCTTAGCCCTACCGTTAATCGCTATTGGTAGCATGGGAAGGCTATTCTTTACAAAGAAGAAGCTTCTTTCTTCCTTCACGTTTTCATTAGGTCTTGGGTTTTTACTACTGGGGCTCGACTATATGAAAACCAGCATCGAAACCCTCACAGAATTATTTAATATCGACTTGTTGCGCGGTTACAATGCCTTCGTCTTTCTATTTGTTGGTATCATTTTTACCGCCATTATTCAATCCAGCTCCGCAACCATGATGATCACGCTCAGCGCCCTTAATAGCGGCATTGTAGACCTTCACAGCGCTGCGGCACTCATCGTCGGGGCAGATCTTGGCACCACAAGCACTGTCCTGCTCGGGGCTATTAAAGGAAGCGCAGCCAAGAAACAAGTTGCTATGGCGCACCTGCTGTTTAACTTGGTCGCCACTACCATTGCATTTTTATCCATGCCTCTACTCATCGCTTTGATAACAGACTATACGAATATTGAGAACCCGCTTTACACCTTGGTGGCATTCCACAGCAGCTTTAATTTAATCGGTATAGTTATCTTTATCCCATTAATAAATCCGCTGGCTTCTTTTTTAGAAAAACGCTTTGTAAAAGAAGATCAGCAATATTCGTCCTATTTATACCAGGTACCGACCACCGTAACGGATGCGGCTTTAACAGCCTTGAATAAAGAAACAAAAAATCTCTTGCGCCATGTCACACAGCTCAATGTTAAAGCATTAAAGATAAGCGTTCACCAAGAAAAAAGGCCCACTTTACCAGGAAGCCATGCGGCGCTCAGTTTTTCAAAATACTACGAACTGGTAAAGGAGATTGAAGGAGAAATTCTGGATTACGGACTCACGCTGCAAAAAAAACCCTTAAACGCCAGCGCCACAATACAAATAAATAATCTTATTTCTGCAACCCGAGATGCGGTTATGGCTGCAAAATCTCTGAAGGATATTCGTCACAACCTTAGCGTACTGAGACATTCCAATGATTCAAATTTGCAGAAATTTCATCAGTTGATTTATGAGTTTGAAACGTATTATTACCAGCAGCTAATCGCATCATGGGAGGTAGAACACCATAGTCTTCTGGCCGACAACCTGGCGAACTTGTACTCCGAAAATGGCGATTTCTACAACCAGTGCCTAAAGACCATCTACAAAGGCACTCTGGACTCAAGAGTCGCAGCAGATGAAATACAAATATCCAGCCTGTTAAACGTTAGCCGAGAAGCCTTCACCTCGAATTTAAACCTGCTTAATAGCTTTAAAGCTTATCGCTTACCCAAGCATGCCATTGATGAGTTTCAAAATAGCCTTGCTACACAAAGCGAGACTGATCAAGGTCTTTCCGATTAACACCCTGGGCTTCAAAAACCTCTTATTTATTATATAAACTGTTAACCAAAGTAAGACTTTACAATTTATTACATTGCTAACATTCTTGATTTATTTCTTGCACCAGTGCTTCACTACAAATTTTTTACATCTATAATCAATAGCTTATAGCGAACTATATTTATAACAAAGTTATATTGACCTTTTGAGAAGTGCACATTTTACGCTTCCTTAACTGCTTAGCGCATATAAAACCTTGATGGCAAAAAAATAATCATGATAGAGTTCTCGCACAGCTCGGGAATGCACTTAGCCACTTCATAATAATAACCACAGGGAATAAGTATGAAAATAATCAAAACTCTCTCTTTTCTAAGCGTTTTAGCATTGGCATTAACAGGTTGCCAGATTGGCGTACTCAGCGCTGATATAGGTATCGGTTTTGAACAAGGTGCTTATGTCGTGTCCGACACGCAGTAAGCCCTACATTACACATTACTTAAATAAATAGCTAAATAAATAACCATTGGAGATCACTATGAAACTAATCAAAATCACTTCTTTACTGGCCGTACTTTCTTTGACTCTCACTGGTTGTCAGTTGGGTGTTCTTAGCGCAGATATCGGCATTGGTTTTGAACAAGGTGCTTATGTAGTATCTGAATAAGGCTATATGAATTAAAAAAGGGAGGATTTTAAAACCCTCCCTTTTTTAATTCAAACTTGTTTTAAACTTGGCCAATCAGCCCTTATTATCATCCAGAAGTTCATCGATATCGATATCAAGGTCAAAGTCTTCATCCAGGTCGGTAATTTCATCTTCCCCACCTGCTTCCGGTTCATCTAGGCTCTCTTCGTCAGAGCCCTCTTCAGCGGCCGCACTTTTGTCAGCATTTGAGGGCAAGTCGTCTTCCATTGAGTCTTCCCCAATATCCGCATCCTCCAAAAGCGAGTCATCCAGATCAATACTTTCAAGGTCCGTTTCATCTCCCTGATCTTCAAAACCCTCTAGATCATCAAGTTCGGACTCCAAGTCATTATCGAGAAGAATTTCATCACTCAAATCAGACTCATCGTCCATCTCCAGCTCTTCGGCACCCAGGTCATCCAAACCTGAGTCATCGCCGCTGAGTATCTTTGTATCCACCTCCTCGATTTCCTTTTTGGAGTCGGCACCACTAGCTGCCTGAGCAGAAGGTTTAGCTTTTTTGCCCTCTTTGGCTTTTTGTTTCTCCTCCCCAAGCTCACCTTCCTGAGAGGATTTTCGTTTTTTAATGAATTTGTAAATGCCATATCCCGCCGCTATCAACAAGCCGTTAACACCAATCAAAATTGCAATCAGCACCCCGGTTCCCAATGATTCAAAGAAGCCAGGAGGCTGCTCTACAGAATCAATAGGGGTTTGAGGCTCCTGGGTTTCTGGTGTGGCTTCTGGTGTGGCTTCTGGTGTGGTTTCAGGTGGCGCTTCAACTATTTTTTCAGCTGGCTTTTCTTCCTCTTTCTTAGCGACAGCGCTCTCTTTAGGAGGCTCTGGCTGTATGCTTGAAGGTGGCTCCGACTCCTCCTTAGAGCTATCAGCAGCAGCCCCTGCGGTATCAGATTCAACAGATGGAGTCTCATCCTGCTCAGGCACATACCCCTCAGGATAATAGAGCACCTCAGCTGCGCGGGTCTGATAATCCACAAAGCGGCCGGACTTCGTCTTGCCCTTCACTTTTACGATATAGCTGTATTTTCCCGCCCCCGAAAAAGGTGCGGCCTGTCCTAACCATTGGTTAATCTCATTTCGTTCGAGGTTAATTTCCTCACTTTGATCATTCTCATCTGAAAAAACCAATGTCATGTTGGTTTTATCTTCCTCCAATAAACCACCCTCTTCGCGAACGGCGATTTTATACACTGCGATAGGACTGTTTTCATCCAGCTCTACCTCAACATTGACCAACTCTTCAAACACCTTCACTTTTTGTACGCTCTGACGCGTGAAAGTTTTTCCATCGGCGATAATCGTGAATACATGCTCACCAGCCACCAGTGTTTTACCAAACTTGGCGAAGAAATTTCCCGGTTCTGTCATTCCTTTACGAGACTTACCGCCCAGACTGGCCGACCACTGACGACCGCCTACATGCTGCTGACTCACTTTCAAGTCAACCAGATCAAGAAACTCTTCTTTTTCAAGCAGCTTACCCTCTTCCAGTAGGCGCATATGTATCCCAACCCGCTCTCCTAACAGAATATTTCTAGGCAGTTCATCGACAGATAATTTTAAATCACTCACCACCGTGACACGGTTACTGATGTCTATATCAGCAATGAGCCGCCACTCCCCTAGCTGTGGCTTGCTAACGGTAATCAAATCGTAAGCGTCCGTTGCCAACCAACTGAGTGATTTTAAGCCACTGCGTCGTGACAGCTTCCTTCCATCCGGTGTTTGCAATAAAGTGGGCGGAGAGTTCTTTCCTTTAAAAACAAGTGCCGTAAATTCATCCACACTTCCATCAATAGAAAAATAATTTTCATCAAGCGGCACTTGGTCCTGAGGTACGGCATTATCAAAGGTTTGTAAAAATGCTTTAGGAAGATCAGCAGCATTAAGAACAGTTTGAAAGACGCCTTCTGTCTCAAGTGCTAAGCGCTGCATAAGTTTTGCATCAGCGAGCTCAGAAAGAGCAATGGTGTGCACGGTGACACCCTTTTGTCGTAGCTGCGGAAGCAATTTTTCTACAATCCGCTCCCGCTCCCGGTAGTTGTCCGACATATTGCGGGAAATGTCCACCACGCCATCTGTCAGTAATATCAAACTACGGCGCGCAGTAGGATCTGGCTTTTTCCAACCGGCAGTAGCCACCTCGATGGCTTTACCAATATTGGTATACATGGCAACCGAATTGATTTTCTGGATTTCTTTTGATGCTATGTTTTTCCACGATTCATTTACAAGGCCATGGGGAACCAACATATTGACATATTTCCCAAAGGTCCAAATACCCGCTTTGCTGCCTTCAGGCAATAGGCCAATCAGTAATTCTGAGGCTGGAATACGCAGATTTTTAGGATCACTCTTCTTCATGCTGCCGGAAATATCGATCACTACGCGCACATCCGATGACAGGTCTGGCGCGAGCATCTCCAGCTCTTCAGCAGCAAACGAAATAGAAACTGAAAGACTTAAAAATAAAACCAGCGTGTAGAGACAGAAAACAGAAACTGAGAGGCAACGTTTGAGATAAAACAAAAGAAGATCCTTTTCTTAAGTAGATAGTAACTATTTAGCGAACCTTGCATTCGAGCAGAACAAAGCGGAAGCTTTTACGGACTCAGCCCTTTATTTATAGTAAAAAGCGCCAATTAATCAACTCTCTAGCGATCAAAGATTGATAGGCATTCACCGTCTTTTAAGTGCGACGGAGAAAATAATGGTCAAAACAAATGCAAAGGATAATACGGACAACAAGGGCACACCGGCTCTTACCCAGAACTCACTGCCCTGAGCCAAAGCCTCGAACGCGGCAATTAAATAGGCCGGAGCCAAGTAGTCCTGTTCACTATAACTGAACCAGGGCATGAACAACACGACCATCATGCTTACACGCATTACGCGTTTTAGAAACAGCCAGGGAAGCGCATGTGTCACTTGCCAAAACGCAAAAAACAGCCCGTTCGCGGCCAATAAATAAACACCCCAGGCCATTAAATATTCTTCATGCGTCAGCATATTTATTTATTCCACCCATGTAATGACTCTTTCTTCCCAGGCATCCTCAGGAACGCTCGCCTCTGGTACAGCGCGACCAATAATGGAGTACCCAGCCTCCACCACCGATTGCCCACCACCGCTGATAAGAGGGTGCCACTCAGGCAGACTTTTCCCTTCAGCCACTAAGCGGTAAGCACAGGTTTTGGGCAGCCAGTGAAATTGCGGAATCAGCTCAACCGTAAGCTTAAGACACATTTCAACACTATTTAAACGCTTCTGATAGTTTTTGCAGCCACCCTGCTCTAAGTCGTAAAGCTGACAAGCAAGATCAGTGTAGAATACCTCGCCAGTATCTTCATCTTCCAGCTTGTGCAAGCAACATTGGCCGCAACCATCACACAAAGATTCCCACTCGCTGGCACTCATTTCCTCAAGAGCTTTTGTTTGCCAAAACGCCCCTTCTAGCTTCATTTATTCGCCAGGCTCAGGCTTAAATAGATCAAGTAGATAGTCTTCCTTAGCCGGTGGCATTTGTAAGAAAAAACCCTTTTCCTGAATTTGAGCCATCACCTCTTCTACATCAACGCGGGCCAGTTTTTTCTCCCGGCGTAACAGTAAATCACCGAAATGAACCGGCGGCCCGAAGTGGTTTAATAAGGCTTCGGGCACCTTTTGAAATTTATCTTTTTTGTCCACGTAAAGATACATTTCATCTTTTTTGGAGGTTTTGTAAATAGAACACAACAACTTCATTCTTCTTCCTTTCTAACAGAAGAGCGAGAGTAACTCTGCAAACGCTCAACAAGTGCCGCCTGACGAGAAATCTCTGCCGATAACACGGGAAGCAAGATAGCAGCACGCCAGCCTCGCAGCTCATCTTGCCAATCGTTAGTTTTTGATTTAAGCAGCTTCTGTAAAAGCCCCTCAAGGGTTTTACGGCGTAACAATAATTCTGGTTTTAAATCCAAGGTTTTTGCTTTGTTAGAGGATGCTTTTTTTAAGCCATCTAGCAATGGCTTACTTTCTTTTCGCAACGGTGCTGGGATCATTTTAAATTGCGCAGCAGGGCTTTCTGCACGCACTTGCTCCACCAGGGAGAGAATCATTTCACCATAACGCGCCATTTCCCGCTTACCCAAACCTTGAATAGCACGTAAATCCGCTTCCGATACGGGCATTGCTTCTGCAATAGGAAGCAAGCAGGATTCCTGCAGAATAAAACCTCTTGGCCGATCGCGATTGCGTGCTTCTTCTTCCCGCCACATGCACAGAGCTTGCAAGAATCGCTGTTGGGTAGTGGAAAAGTGACAGGCATTACGGAATTTCAAATAATAAGTCAGCGCCACATCGGAGTTACGCCCTTGCTTAATGAGCCCTTGGCACTCCTCCTCCACCCAGTCCAACCTTTCTTTTTCTTCCAGGCGCGCCCTTAAAACCTGGTGTATATCGAGAAGAAAACGCACATCTTCAACGGCATAAGACAGCTGCGCGTCACTTAATGGTCTTTGCAACCAGTTGCTTCGCGTTTCATGCTTATCCAAATTAATATCATAAAGAGCCAATACCAGGCGCTGGTATCCCATCTGGGTATCCATGCCACAATAGGCTGCCGCTACTTGGGTATCAAAAATTGGAGTTGGCAATACGCCACAAAAATAGGCAAAAACATCAAGATCCTCCCCGCAGGCATGAAAAACCTTGGTAATCGATTCATCCGTTAGTACTGCAGAAAAAGGGGAAAAGTCCAAATCAGCGAGAGGGTCAATCAGATAAATCCCCTCTTTATCCGCCGCTTGAATCAGTCCCAAAATAGGATAAAAGGTGCGCTCCCGTATAAATTCCGTATCCAGGGCGATCGCTTTTTGTTGTCGCCAACGGGCACACAATGCTGCCAGTGAATCATTGTCGTTAATATAGGTGACGGGCAAATCCCGATTGGCGTTAGTCAAGGCGTTTACGTCCCGAAAAGGCATAATTAAGGGTGCCGCCATCGGTATACTCCAGCTCGCCTCCCACTGGCACACCATGTGCGATGCGACTCACCGCCACAGAATAATCACGCAGGCTATCGGCAATATAATGCGCGGTTGCTTCCCCTTCTACGGTTGGGTTGGTGGCCACGATAATCTCCTCTATCTCTCCTTTGGCAGCTCGATCCACCAGCAGGCTGATGCCCAGTTGTTCAGGCCCGATGCCATCTAAGGGTGAAAGGTGACCCATCAATACGAAGTAAACCCCACTAAAACCACCCGACTGTTCAACGGCCAGGGCATCGGCAGGGCTTTCCACTATGCACATTAAGTTTTGATTACGAGAAGGGTTGCGGCATATTCTGCACAGCGGCTCTTCGCTATGGATTCGGCACTGCGTGCAGTGGCCCACGCGCTCCATCGCTTCGTTCAAGTGTTTTGCCAGCTGTTTGCCGCCGTTTCGATTGTGTTCAAGCAGGTACAAGGCCATTCTCTGAGCGGTTTTTTTGCCAACTCCCGGCAAAACCGTCAGCGCCTCCACCAGGCGATCTGTTAAGGGGCTTAAACTCATTTTGAATTTTTAAAGGGATTAAATTCATCAGGAATGCTCATACCTGGGGCCATACCCGCCAGTTTATCCTTATTTTCCAGCTCCACCTTCCGCACGGCATCGTTCACAGCTGCGGCGAGCAGGTCTTCCAGAATGACTTTATCTTCCGATAGCAGGGAGTCATCAAGGCTGACTTTTTTAACATCATGCCGGCCATTCATTACCACCTGCACTAAACCTGCGCCAGATTCTCCCGTCACCTCTGCGTTGGCGAGATCATCTTGCATTTTCTTGACCTTCTCTTGCATTTGTTCCTGCATTTTTTTGGCCTGGCCCATTAAACCGTCAAACGGGTTAGACATAGTGTTTCTCCTGCTTAAATTGCTCTTTATTGTTTATCAGTTTAGTCGACCTGAAATATCTAGAGGCCTTGTAACGATTCAGCTTGCGTACAAATATGGGGGTGAGCTAGGCAGTTACAACACCTAGTGAGTCACCCGGGGTTTGATCGACCCCACTTCAACACGGGCATCAAACTGCTCAATCAGCGCTCGGATACCCGGGTTTTCAGCAATGCTTTGTTCGGCGGCCGCTTGTTGCTGTGCTTGTCGCTGCTCGTCCAACTGCTGCGGGGTCGGTGTTTGAACCTTCCCAACCTCTATTTTCAGTTTTACGGAATGCCCCAAGTGCTCTTCCAGTGCTTGCTTAATGACGGCTTCCCGCGCGTGCTGAAGCAAAATAGCATGTTTTTGATCAAGCACTAGATTATAAGCGCCTGTGTTTTCTGGACCAGTAATCAAACAGCAGTTTCGGGCTAGGTTTAAGGCTGCACCACTTAGGGAAAGCTGGGGCAGTAATTGCCCCCAAGAAAGGCTTCCTTGCTGGGACTCGTGTTCTGATTGCGCTGGAGACTCTGGCGCACTTAACTCTGAAGCCTGGGAAAGAGGTGCGGACGCGGGAAAAGCATCTGCGCTCAAATTCGCCTTTTCTAATGGTGGCGGTGCGGGCTGATGAGGATTGTCCGTCGCGCTGCTAATTAATTTTTTTTTTACTGCCTGAGGTGATTCAGGTGAGGAAGGGCTGGGTTTAGGGTCACCGGAAGAGAGCGTATTCAACTTATCTCTCACTGACTGCAAGCCACCCCCAGCCGTAGGGCCTCTGCCCCTTTCATTCTGCTTAGCAGAGCTGCGCTGAGGTGAAGGTTTGCCGCCAGCAGGAGGAGGAGAGCCATTAGCAGAAGACGCGCCACTGCTCGCCATACCATGAGGGCGAAACAACAGCATGCGCAACAACACCATTTCTAAACCACGGCGTGCGTCCGGCACCAAGGGCATATCTTTACGCCCCATCAAGGCGACTTGATAAAACAGTTGCACATCTTCTGCGGTGAGCTGTGCAGCCAGGCTCTGAATCACATCCGCTTCAGTGCTGCCTTCTTGATCATCGTCGCTATAACCCGGCACCGCTTGAGCAATACTAAGGCGGTGTAAAAGAGTAATCAGCTCAGCAAGAATATCGTTGTAATCAGGGCTTTGCTCAGACAGCTGTGCCACTGCCTGTAATAACGCAGCGGCATCCCCGTCAGCAAGACGCTGCAATAGAAGCAATACGGCACTGCGGTCAACGGTTCCCAGCATGGTGCGCACTTCATCGCTCTGAAGCTGCCCATTGCCATAAGCGATAGCCTGATCAGTGAGGCTCAAGGCATCACGCATACTGCCATTAGCTGCCCTGGCTAGTTCCCACAAGGCTGGCTCATCAAAGCCGATCACTTCCTGTCCCAGTACATTTTTCAAATGACCTACGATTCGCTCTGGCGTCATGGCCTTAAGATTAAATTGTAGGCAGCGACTCAAAATAGTCACCGGCAATTTTTGCGGATCGGTAGTAGCAAGTAGAAACTTAACGTGGGGAGGCGGTTCTTCTAGGGTTTTCAGCAGCGCATTAAAACTGTGCCCAGATAGCATATGTACTTCATCGATCAGGTAGACCTTATAACGACCACCAGAAGGCGCATATTGCACATTATCAAGCAGCTCGCGAGTGTCTTCCACACGGGTACGTGAGGCCGCATCAACTTCAATTAGATCGATAAAGCTGCCTGCATCCACCTGCGTGCAGGCGGAACACTGACCACAAGGCTGAGAACTCACGCCACTCTCACAGTTCAAACACTTGGCAAAAATGCGTGCGATGGTGGTTTTACCAACACCACGGGTGCCGGTAAACAAGTAGGCATGGTGCAGTCGGTTTTGATCAAGGGCATTCACTAAGGCCTGTAATACGTGGGTTTGTCCCACCATTTCCTTAAATGAACGTGGTCGCCACTTGCGGGCAAGAACCTGGTAACTCATAACACAGTATGCCCGTGTGAAATTTTCATCATTAGTTGGCTGCGACAAAATTACTTAAGAGGGAAAGTATTACTTTCCCGAAATAAACGCCAAAGCCGAAGAGGCTTAAACGGGAAAAAAGGAATCATAGCCCATTAGAGGAGCAAAGAAAAACCGGGGAATTAAAACGGAGGGAATATAGAAGAAGATTGGGTGGCGACCCCACCAGCTGCACCTCGGCACACGCATCAGTCGCTACCGTTGCTCCCTTCCAGGCCTGGCGGAGTTCACAACCTAGCATTGCGAGGGAACCGATAGGGTCACCATAACTAACTGCTTTCGCGATCCTTTTTACGGGCCTTGCGAAACAGGCGCGTATTATGGTTTTTTCGTGCGGCAAGATCAAGCAGTTTTCCCAACTGATTTTCCAGCAATATTGTTATTCAGCCCCTTGCCTACCCACAGCCAGGGCAAGCGAGTTAAAATAAGCCTCTTAAACACTACCGATCAAAAATAATGAATGATTATTTTAAAAGTAAAGGTTATCTAGAAGGCGGCATTATCACCAACAGCCAGCAGCAACGTATTGATATGCGCGCCCTGCCGTCAATCCTACGGGTATTACTGGTCACCGATGGCACCGTCACAAAAACACTGGAAGCCTATTACTGGGAGCCCATAAGGGTTACGGAAGTGGAGCAGCAAGAAATTATTCTCGCTGAAGACAACGAAAAGCTATCCGCCAGCAAAGGAGAAGCCCTGCTGAAACGATCCATTAAGCTAATGGGTGAAAACAGCGCACAGTGCTATGCGAAAGCCGATTCCTTGATTCGCTTACAACAGCTACCGAAAACCATCCGTCAGAAGCTGGTGAGTGGAGAAATCGGCATTGGTGAGTTGCTGCGTGAAAGCGGCCTGGAAACTTATCGCAAGCTCATTGATATTGGTGAAAAAGAAGCTGGCACCATCTATCGCAGTTATCAGATCATTATTGATCATGTGCCAGCCATACTGGTGACGGAGTATTTTTCTACTACTGTTTATCAGAAGAATAAATAAGCTCATCTACTGGCAGCAAGGCATCCACCACCAGCAGAACCAGCTACTTTTTAGCTATCAGCCAAAAAGCCTTTACTTTGCAGAAAATCCACCACCTGAATAGCGCACTCTTCAACAGAATGATTTGCAGTGTTAACCACCAACTCAGGTGATTCTGGTTCTTCGTAGCGAGAGCCGATGCCGGTAAAGTTTTTGATTTCGCCTGCACGGGCCTTTTTGTACAAGCCTTTCGGGTCACGTTCTTCGCAAACATCCAGAGGGGCTTCGACGTAAATTTCGACAAATTCACCGCCTTCAAAAAGCGCTCGCACTAAGTCTCGATCTGCTTTAAAGGGTGAAATAAATGCAGTAAGAACGATTAATCCGGCATCAGCAAATAGCTTGGAAACTTCTCCAATACGACGAATGTTTTCCACCCGATCTTCATCACTAAAACCCAAACCTTTATTGAGGCCGTGGCGCACGTTATCGCCATCCAGAATATAGCTGTGGCGTTGTTTTTCAAACAACAGGGATTCAACCGCATTGGCGACGGTGGATTTTCCCGAGCCACTTAAACCTGTAAACCATAATACGGCGGGCTTTTGGTTTTTCTGGCTGCTACGTTCTTCGCGGGTAACATGGTGCTCATGCCAAACAATATTGGAACTCATAATAAGGGGATTCTCGCTGTGGGGTTTTCAGAAAGGAAAGGTGCATGCGACAAAAAAAGGCCTGCTCGTGCGCACAAGCAGGCCTGATGGTACTCTTTGCAGAATATAAATAAAAGAGCCGGGGCCATGACACCTTAGTACTTTTCAACCCCGGCTTATAGCCAGCTAGTGGAGCATTACACTTGAATAAGCGCTAAGCCCATAGCCTCCAGTTTTTCAGCATTACCACTGTGACTCACCACCGCAATACTGGCATTTCCGGGTTTTAAATAACGTTCACCCACTCGCTTCAAATCTTCAAGACTAACTGCCAGGACATTTTTCCGGAAACAACGGCGCTGTTCTTCAGTGCGTCCAAATAAGTCATTGTGATAACTTTGTTTGGCTTCACCAGCGGGTGAACTGGGTTTATCTATATCACTGACAACTCCCAGTATCGCCTCTTCCACTTGCTGCCATTCGTGATCATTTTCAAGCAGCCAAGCGACCGATTTATCGAAGTCATCGAGGGTTTCTTCCAGGCGCGGGTCGCGGTAGGAAAAGAAACGAAACACGGCATTTGCGCTATCAGCGGAAGCCCCGCCACCGTAGGCACCACCCTGTTCTCGAATGGTTCGGTGTAAATAGCCATTCCTTAAAAAACCACCCAGAACAGTTAAAGCGGCCGCATCAGGGTGATCAGACGTGACAGTGGGATAGGCCTTGGCACAGAAGTTCACTTGTGTACTGGTTATCCAAGCTTCTTTCCGTGCCTGTCGAGTAGCATCCAATTTAAAGGGAGAGAACCCTGGCGATGATGACTCTACATCCTGCCAAAGTGCATCCATATCTTTGACTAGTTCCGTTTCATTTTCCTGCTCAGCCACCAGCAGCATGCGCTTTGGCGCTTGCAGAATTAGCTGGTGTAGCTGCTTGAATTTTTCTGCTAGATCTTCGATGGCTTGGGAATCATCCCCCCTCAAGCCGTCATCCAGTGCCTTAAGGCGTTTTATTCCTTCCAGGCCGCTTATACGATGACTAAGTTGCGCAACGGGGGCAAGACCTGCGCTGGCTGCCATCATGGCCAGACTATGGCCACTGCCGGTAATACTTTGTTCCATCTGTGCGCGGCGCTGGGCCATGATGTCTTTAATACGCTCCAGCTCATCAAAACGTGGAGTAAGAACTGTCTCTTTTAATAATTGCGTCATGGCGCGATGATTTGGAGTCAGTGCTTTACTGGAAAGCACCAGAAAACCCTTAACATTTTGCTCATCATCCACCGCTCCACGAACAGAGCTACTGCAGCTCATTCCACCCGTTACGCTGGATTGCAATGCCTGGGTTTCAATATAGTCACGCCCCGCTGAACCCAATTCAGTCAGGCAGTGACAGTAATAAGGCAAGACATCCAGTAGCTCATTTTTCAACTCAGGAAGATCAATAATGAGCTGCTGATAAACCAAGCCGTTTGTTCCCTGGGGGTAAAAAGAGAGAGGGAAACTTGCTGCATTTTTTTCCGTACCATGCGCCACCTTGAACTCTTTTGGCACATCTTCCAGCCCTACCTTAGGCAGAATGCTTTCATCATCTTTCTGCTCCTGACGGGCTGCGAGTTTTTCAGAAACATCAATAATCTCTGTTTTTTGCGCGTCGCTTAAACCGGCTTTCATTTTAGCCAAGCGCTGCGCTTCAGCCACTTGTTTGCGCTGATTGAGCTCTGGGTCTGGCTTCATGGTAAGACGAATGCGGTGCATATTGTCCAGCAGCAGCTCTTTCACCAGACCAGGAATAAAATCCGGGTCTTTAATATCCTTTCGAAGCTTAGCCAGTACAGGATCAAGGTTAATAGCGGCGATTGGATCACCTCGATGCACTGCCGGGGCCAAGCCTCCCAGTATCAACTGTAAACCGAAGGGATAGTGCCCCCCGCCAATTTCTCGCTGTTGAATTTCAAGCTGATGCAACATGGCTTCCACCTGCTCCAGCGGCACGCCGTTTGTTGCCACATCCTCCAGCACAGAAACAACCAACTTTTCAAAGTCTTGCGCCCTTCCAGCCTGACTGCCTTCAATACCACAAAGGAAACTCATTTCACGGTTGCTATCTTCCAGCCCACAAAGATTGGAAGGCGCGGTACCAATATCACTGGTCTCCAAGGCTTTGCGCAAGGGGGAAGCGCTATTATCTAATAACACATCGGAAAGCAGTTGCGCCTTAAAGCGCTGCTCAATATCGATACTTGGGCTAAGCAGCCATGCAAGCACATGGTGAGATTTATCTTCCAACGACTCGCCATTATCACTCTGATCCAGCGCATAACTTTCTTCTATCGCTATCGGTGAAAGGTAGCGCTTTTCATCATCCACTTCGATTTTGACATCGAGCCGATCAAAACGAGACAGGGCCAAGGTTTCAAAACGCTCTTGCAGCTCTGCGGGAGGAATATCCCCATAAGTCATCAAAATGGCATTACTGGGGTGATAGTGGGTTTTATAAAACTGTTTTAGGTCTTCATAGCTTAAATCTGGAATATCTTCCGGATCTCCACCACTATTAAAATGATAGGTTGCGGTGGGAAACAAATGATAATTCAGGGTGTCATAAACCGTCGCCACAGTGGAACTCATAGCGCCTTTCATTTCATTAAACACTACGCCCTTATATACCAGATCACTACTTGAATCTTTAGGGTTTGAAAATTCAACACGGTGCCCCTCTTGAGCGAAATCCATGGCATCAAGGCGAGAGAAAAACACCGCATCCAAATACACTTCAAGCAAGTTATCAAAGTCTTTTTTATTCTGACTAGCAAAGGGATAAGCCGTCCAATCACTACTGGTAAAGGCATTCATAAACGTATTAAGGGAACGTCGGATCATCATAAAGAAAGGATCGCGCACCGGGTATTTTTCGCTGCCGCATAAAGCGGTATGCTCAAGAATATGCGCCACCCCTGTTGAATCAGTGGGTACTGTGCGCAAGCCGGCCAAAAATACGTTTTCAGGATTATCCGCCGCAATGTGATAGTGCATTGCACCTGTCGCTTCGTGCAGATATTCAGATACGAAAACGTCAAGAGAGTCGATACGCTCAGTTCGCAGATGTTTAAATGTGGAATACGGCGAGAGATTGCTCTCTTTGCCACTTTTATGTGTTTGCTCCAAAGGTGTTGCGCTCATATATCCTTAAATCCTCTACGGAAATAAAGGCCTTCGTATCAAGCTATTTTGCTCTTATACGAAAGCCTTAAAAAATTACATTCATTACTGAAATGAACTGTACAGCAAAGCTTGGCTCTCTTGCCAGCGCTCATAGAACTCATCTGAACAGTCTCACTTATTCATAGGATGAATTTCTCAGTATTACAAGTACCCACCCTAGATCGGCGGCGGCTGCAAACAACAGCCAAAGTCAATAATCACCCACGTAAAACATTACTCATTTACGCCAAACTAAACTAATATAAGTAAATATAAGGGAAAGGATATCCCTTTTGTTGCTACATTTTAGATAAAACGCACGGAACGCCAAATGAGAAATTTTATCCGTCACGCATCAGACATCCCCCTTGATGTAAAGGTTGAAACCAGTGAGAACACCCACTCTCACCAGGCTGTGAATATCAGCCAGGGTGGCATTTCATTTATTTCAAAAAAGGCCATCCAGACAGGCAAGCTAGTTTCTATTCGTGTACCCGCCATATCAGCTATTTTCAAATTTGAAGGCCAGGTTGCCTGGTGCCAAAAAGATGGCAACAGCTTTACCATCGGCATTCAGTTTTATGATATCGAACAAAGCTTCACTGCCAGAATGATAGAGCAAATTTGCCACATAGAAAGCTATCGAAAAGACATATTAAAAAAGGAGAAACGTCAGCTCAGTAGTGATGAAGCCGCAGAAGAATGGATAGCCTTATATGCAGATACGTTTCCCCACATCGGGCACTACACACAAAGTACCGCTGCCAGCACACCACCTAGAACCATTACACGCTAGAAACACATGGCCGCGAGTTTGCTATGACGTTGCCCCCGCTAAAGCTCTTGAACACTTTCGAATATATTCAAACGCACACCGTGCAAACAAAGCACGCCCTCTTCCACAAAAAAAAGAAATAATCCAAGCCACCTCTTTATCTCCAAAAAATTCTTTAGCCTAAAACCCGCCATTAAACCAAGGAGAAACGATGCGTAATTTAATAGCCTTTGATCCACATAGCGAAGAGCTCACCCTATTCAGGGAAACCGTCAGAAAATTCGTAAAAGATGAAATCATGCCGCACTATGGTGAATGGGAAAAAGCACAAATCACACCCAGAGAACTGTGGAATAAATTCGGTGAAGCGGGTTTATTAGGCGTCGACGTTGCCGAAAATGATGGAGGCATTGGTGCACCCTTTCCCTTTTCCACAATAATCCCTGAAGAAATTGGTCGAGCCGGTGCCGCCGCTCTTGCAACAAATGTTTCTATACATTCGGATATTGTGATTCCCTATATTCTGCATCTAGGATCAGAAGAACAAAAGTCGCACTGGATGCCAAAAATGCTAACGGGAGAAGCTGTCGGTGCAATCGCCATGACAGAACCCGGCGCAGGCAGTGATCTATCGGCCATCAGCACTTCTGCTAAAGAAGAGGGTGATGACTATATTATCAATGGCTCCAAAATATTTATAACCAATGGCCAGCACGCCGACGTAATCATCGTTGTCGCAAAAACAGATCCGGAAAGAGGCTCCAAAGGCGTTTCACTATTTTTAGTTGATGCATCACTTGCGGGATATAGCCGTGGAAAAAACCTCGATAAAATGGGGCTGCACGCTGGCGATACCTCTGAGCTATTTTTCGATAATGTAAGATTACCGAAGTCGGCACTGCTGGGCGAAAAAAATTGTGGCTTTGTCCACCTGATGGATGAGCTACCCAGAGAACGCCTGATTATCGCCATTATGGGCCTGGGTGCCGCCGACGGTGCTTTTGAGTGGACTCAGGAGTATGTGCAAGAGCGCAAAGCCTTTGGTAAACAGATAAGTGATTTCCAAAATACGCGCTTTAAATTAGCAGAAATGAAAACAGATATTGAATTAAACCGCGCTTTTCTAAACCAGTGCATTGGCAACTATCTAAACGGCACGCTTGATACGGCAACCGCCTCCATGGCTAAACTGGCTGCAACCGAGCTGCAGGGAAAGGTGGTAGATGAATGTTTGCAGCTTTTTGGTGGCTACGGCTATATGACAGAGTACCCAATCTCAAGAGCCTATGTTGATGCTCGCGTACAACGCATCTATGGCGGCTCATCGGAAATCATGAAAGAGATTATTGCTCGCTCAATTGTAGGTCGCTAAAAAAACCACTCGCCGGAAACAAAAAAAACCCCGGTAATACCGGGGTTTTTTTTGAGAGGAAGCAGCTATAGCCGACTCCCTCAGCAGAAACGCGAGATGTAAAAAATTACATCATGCCGCCCATTCCACCCATTCCACCCATGCCGCCCATATCAGGCATTCCAGCAGGTGCTGCAGCATCTTCTGGAAGATCCGTTACCATTGCTTCTGTAGTAATCATCAGACCAGCAACGGAAGCAGCATTCTGCAGTGCAGAACGTGTTACTTTAGTGGGATCAAGAATACCTTTCTCGATCATGTCGCCGTATGTATCATCATAAGCGTCAAAACCGAAAGCACCTTCACCTTCAATAACTTTATTCAGCACAACTGCAGCTTCACCGCCGGCATTACCAACGATTTGACGCAAAGGCTCTGTCATCGCACGACGCAAAATAGCAACGCCGATATCTTGATCGTGGTTCTCGCCCTTTAACTCAGCCAAGGCTGCTTCAACACGAACCAGTGCAACACCACCACCAGGCACCACGCCTTCTTCTACCGCAGCGCGAGTAGAATGAAGAGCATCTTCAACGCGGGCTTTTTTCTCTTTCATTTCCATCTCAGTGGTTGCACCCACCTTAATAACCGCAACACCACCAGCCAGTTTGGCAACGCGCTCTTGCAGTTTTTCACTGTCGTAATCAGAAGTGCTTTCTTCGATCTGGGCGCGAATTTGACCCACACGCGCTTCGATTTCAGTCACTTGGCCGTCACCATCAATAATGGTGCTGTTTTCTTTAGTAATGGTTACGCGCTTAGCAGAACCCAGATCTTCAAGAGTTGCGCCTTCAAGATTAAGGCCTACTTCTTCAGAAATAACAGTGCCGCCAGTTAGAATAGCGATATCCTGTAGCATTGCTTTACGACGATCACCAAAACCAGGTGCTTTTACTGCAGCAACCTTCATTACACCGCGCATGTTGTTCACTACCAAAGTAGCCAATGCTTCGCCTTCAACGTCTTCAGCAATCACGAGTAGTGGACGGCTAGCTTTTGCAACGGCTTCCAGTACGGGTAGCATGTCACGAATATTTGAAATCTTTTTATCCACTAACAGGATAAATGGAGCTTCAAGATCAACACTCATGGTTTCCTGATTGTTGATGAAGTAAGGAGAAAGATAACCACGGTCAAACTGCATGCCTTCAACCACGTCCAGTTCATTTTCAAGACCTGAACCGTCTTCTACAGTGATAACGCCTTCTTTGCCTACTTTCTCCATTGCTTCAGCAATGATGGCACCGATAGCGGTATCAGAGTTTGCAGAAATTGTTCCCACCTGAGCAATCGCTTTGCTGTCAGTACAAGGTGTAGAAAGTGTTTTAAGTTCTTCAATTGCCTTCGCAACACCTTTATCAATACCACGCTTAAGATCCATGGGATTCATGCCGGCAGTGACTGCTTTAATGCCTTCTTTAAGGATGGACTGAGCCAAAACAGTTGCGGTTGTTGTTCCGTCACCCGCTGTATCGGAAGTCTGTGAAGAAACTTCTTTCACCATCTGTGCGCCCATATTTTCGAACTTGTCTTCGAGTTCGATTTCTTTCGCAACAGATACGCCATCTTTTGTTACGGTTGGAGCGCCAAATGACTTATCTAATACAACGTTACGACCTTTAGGTCCCAAGGTTACTTTTACCGCGTCAGCCAATATGTTTACACCAGCAACCATACGTTGTCGGGCGTCATCACCAAATTTCACATCTTTTGCAGACATTGTTAAATTCCTTTGTTAAATCGTTCTTTATAAAAATAAATCTTGCGTGTTGCAAAGCGAAAACTTAGGCAAGTACGCCCAGAATATCGGTTTCATTCATGATAAGAAGTTCTTCACCGTCTGCTTTAATAGTGGTGCCGCCATACTGGCTGAATACAATGGTGTCGCCCACTTTTACTTCCAAGGGACGTACTTCGCCATTATCAAGTACACGGCCATTTCCTACCGCCAGAATTTCACCCTGTGAAGGTTTTTCTGTGGCTGATCCAGGAAGTACAATCCCCCCTGCTGATTTAGTTTCTTCATCTTTTCGACGAACCACAACACGGTCGTATAATGGACGAATATTCATATCGCTCTCCTAGTTGATATTTTCTGGTTACCAAAACTGGCTATATTAAGGGGCACAGCTCGTGCCCAATTCTGTATTCAAGAAACTTCCCCCGGAACCCCTCTTTGGGCTTTAAAGTCTCTTTTGGCACTCTAGCAGGCTGTTGAAATTCGCTGAGTTGAGCCACATACAAGGCGAAATCAAGCGAAAAAGCGGAATTCACACGTGTAAATGAGCACTTTGAGCGCGATTTTAACGCCGTAGGTGGCCAAGTCAGTAGAATTTCCGCAGCCTGCTAGTGCAAAGAGCGCCAATCATAAGGCCTAACCTCCCCCCGTCAAGCACTAAAAGATTCAATAGCAAGAAGATGGGGGACTATTCAGACCAGACCGCGAAAAAATGGGGGGAGTGCTTTCGGATTTCAAGGGTGAAAGGGAAAATATTTCTTCTTTAGGGATAAAAAGCCAGCATCGAGGAGAACGGGCCTACTTATCATCCTGACGGTATTCCCCCTCAATGGTTTGATGGGAGTGGCTATGGCCTTGCTCTCCGCCACCCTGATGGAAGCGGTTTTTACTTGATTCATAGTAAAAACTTTCACCGCCATCTGCCCCGTCTATAGGGTAGTGCCTCAGAAGCCCAAGATCCAAAATGCGTCGACATATTGCGCGCCTCGAACCAGGGAACAGACATATAAAACCAAAAATATCGGTTATAAACCCAGGGGTGAGCAATAAGGTCCCACCAATCAGAAGTAACGCCCCCTCCAGCAACTCGGTATCTGGGAGCTCACCCTTTCGTAAGCGCTCCTGCACCCGGCGCAAGGTTAAAAGCCCTTGCAAGCGCAGCAACCAAACCCCCACCACGGCAGTCAGTGCAACGGCAAGAATGGTAGACATAACCCCGATGACACCACCCACCCATATTAAAACAGCCATTTCTACCATGGGTACGATTAAAAACAGCAATAACAAAAATTTGGACATTTAATTTGTTCCATTTACTTGAAGATGTTTCAGCCACTGCGTGGCATCGAAATGTTTCACTCCACCAAAACCCGCGATATAACCCACTTCTTGTATATGCAGCTCATAAAACTCAAAATCAAGCTGGTCATGGTAACCATGGCTATGTGGAAATCGGGCATAATAGGCGCTTGCAACCACTTCGACCTGCGGTGCAGCAAGCTCTAGGGCATCACAAGAAATCGTTAATCTCGATTTACTTTGAACATCACCCTCAACATCTGCCATAACAAAAAGAGACACCTTAGGGTTCTTTTTAATATTTCGGGTATGTTGGGCCAAACGACTGATTAAAATCAGAATGCGGCCGTGGGTATCAAGCAAATACGGCAATACCGAAGTATGAGGGTAACCCGGCAATTTCGCAGAATGACTGCTTAGCACCCCAAAGGTTTGCGCTTGCAACATATCACGCGCCTGACATAGCAGTTCTTCATTTTTTTGCGCCATTTCAAAGCCTGCTTGATACTGAATTAATGCATGTGAAAACCTTTTGCTAATATCATACTGAAAGAAGGCTATAAACCCAACCAGCAAGGAGAAAGCAATTGGACATTAACGGTAAAACCATCATCGTCACTGGAGCAGGCCGAGGGCTTGGCCGGGAAATGGCGCTTTCACTGGCTCGACAAAATGCCAACCTGGCTCTGGTAGATCTTGATGAAGATGGTCTCTCCCAGTCTCAAGCACTATGCGAAAAAGCGGGAGCCAAAGCCATCGCGTATAAAGCAAATGTCGCGGACGAAGGCAGCGTTATAGACAGTTTCAAAAAAATAAAAAATGACTTCGGTCACATCGACGGTTTGATCAACAATGCGGGAATTATTCGCGACGGCTTACTGGTGAAAGAAAAAAATGGCGTCATCGAAAAACGCATGAGCCTGCAAGCTTGGCAGTCGGTTATTGATGTGAACTTAACGGGGGTTTTCCTCTGTGGGCGCGAAGCCGCAACCCATATGATCGAACAGAAAAACGGTGGCGTTATTATTAATATTTCCAGCGTTTCGCGCGCAGGCAATATGGGGCAAAGCAATTATTCCGCTGCCAAAGCCGGCGTTGCAGCCATGACAGTAAGCTGGGCGAAAGAGCTGGCACGCCATCGAATTCGAGCCGCGGCCATCGCACCAGGGTTTATTCGCACCGAAATTCTCGACGCCATGAAACCGGAAGCCTTGGATAAAATGGCCCAAGGCATTCCCCTAAAACGTATCGGCAAACCGCAGGAAATCGCAGATACTGCCCTGTTTATTTTCAATAACGACTATATTACGGGGCGTGTGTTTGAAATAGATGGCGGCCTTCGTCTCTAAAAAGGAAATTCATATGGCTGAAACTGAACTGAAAAAAGCACTATTTAACCGGCGCATGCTTATTTGCATCTTTACCGGTTTCAGTTCCGGCCTACCTCTTTACGTTATTTACACGCTTCTTCCGGCATGGCTAAGAAGCGAAGGGGTCAGCCTTAAGGAGATAGGTCTGTTTTCCCTAATCGGCATTCCCTATGCCTGGAAATTCATCTGGGCACCGGCCATGGATCGTTACTCTTTGCCGTTTTTAGGGCACCGCCGAGGCTGGCTACTGTTACTCCAGTTCTGCTTGCTCTTATCCATTGCGGGTTTTGGCTTTTTTTCACCCAGCCTATCCATCGGCTTAATCGCCTATCTCGCCTTTGCGGTTGCGTTTTTCAGTGCCAGCCAAGACATCGTGCTTGATGCCTATCGGCGCGAATTACTGCCTGATCATGAACTAGGCTTGGGCAACTCCATACACGTGAATGCCTACCGCGTTGCCGGTTTGATTCCCGGCTCCTTGGCGCTGATTCTCGCGGACCATATGCCTTGGCGGGAGGTGTATATGATCGTCGCCATTTTTATGTTGCTCGGCATTGGCATGACGATACTGATTTCAGAGGCGAACCCAACGCCCCACCCACCAATGAGCCTTAAGGAAGCCGTTGTCACCCCCTTCCAAGAATTTTTTCAAAGAAACGGTCTAAAACCAGCCTTAGCAATTTTGGCCTTTATGTTTCTTTATAAACTTGGGGATAGCATGGCCACCGCCCTCTCCACGCCCTTCTACCAGGATTTAGGCTTTACTCTTTCAGAGATAGGCATCATCGCCAAAAATGCGGCCCTTTGGCCAGCTATATTCGGTGGGCTCGCGGGTGGTATTTTGATGGTTAAATGGGGAATCAACCGCGCATTGTGGTTATTCGGCCTAGTACAAATTGTCTCCATTCTCGGGTTCGCCGCACTGTCGGAACTTGGCCCGAATAAACTCGCCCTCGCATTCGTTATTTCTTTTGAATACCTGGGTGTCGGCCTTGGCACCGCCGCCTTTGTGGCCTTTATTGCTCGCACCACCCACGAAGATCATATCGCCACTCAATTTGCCTTGTTCACAGCGCTCACTGCCTTACCCCGCACCTTCGCCAATGCCACCACCGGTTTTTTAATCGAAGGGGTCACAGCAGATAGTTTTCTGGTGAGCCTGTTCGGCCCTCACCCCCTTCTTTTGGAAGGGCTGGGCTACACCAACTTTTTTCTTTTTTGTACCGCTTTAGCCATTCCCGGCATGCTGTTACTGTTTTATGTCGCCCCTTGGTCAGAGCAGAAAATCGTAGATAAAAAGCATCCCGACTAAAACGTAAAAGCAGAATATTTTTCTCCCAGCATTCCCGCTATTTTGGAGCGGTTATTAGTCCTATATTTGCAGGCCGAACTAAATTGGGGCCGCCTGCCTCTAGGATAATGTCTACACTTAAACCTAAGCTGGAATACACAAACTTTTATAAAGCCGGTATGAGGCAAGCAACCCCTAAATGTTAGATAAACAAACACAACTCAATGTAGCACTTTCCATCCTGGTGGTGGATGACAATCGCTTCAGCTCAGCAATGATCAAACGAGTACTCAAGGGCACTCCCTACCAGGATATTCGTTATGCCTCTGACGGACAGAAGGCGCTGGATGCCATAAAAGAACAACCTGTAAATATCCTTATTGCCGACTGGCTAATGCCCGAAATGGATGGCTTGGAACTATCACAAAAAGTTCGCGCTATCGATACAGAAACGGAGCATTTCACCTACATCATTCTTGTTACTGCTAAAGATGGAAACAGCGCGCTGAATGAAGCCTTTGATAATGGCATTGATGACTTTGTAAACAAAGATCAGTTAAATGAACAACTTCTACCGCGTATTCGCGCAGCAGATCGAGTTACCCACCTTTATAACGACCTTCTTAAAAAAAATAACGCCCTTAAAAGAAGAGTCTTATCGCTGGAAAAAACCAGCACCGTTGATCAGCTCACCGGCTTAGGTAACAAGCGATTTGCACTGCAAAAACTTAAAGAAACAATCCGCTACTGCGAACATCGTGCGGGCGTAGTGCAGTTAGTGATGCTGGAAATTCACCCTTGGAACAACATTAGAAAACAATACCCACCAGCAATACTTCAGAACCTGGTAAAAGCGGTGGGAGTGCAATTGCAAACCCTCGCGCGCCCACTAGACATATTATGCCGCATAGGCCCAAATCAATTTATTCTGGTTACACATCAAAAAAGCATTGAAGATTGTCATGATAGGTCATTTCATCGATTTAAGAAAAAACTCACTACTAACCGAATAAAAACCCCTATCGGCACACTTTCTGTGGAGGTAGCCATGGCGATTTACGCAGCCGAGATTACCAAGCACCAAATAAGCTCGGCAGAACTATTAATCAGCAACTGCATTAAGGTTATGGAAAAGGCAAAAACAAGCGGAAAAATCGAGACAGGAACACTACTTTGACGGGGTGACCCCCAATAAAAAAGCCACCAAGGACAAACCATGGTGGCCAAAGGGTTACAACAACCCACGTGAAAAACCTACTTAAAAACTTACCTCTAAAACACCATACACGGCAAAACCGATACATCCATGCCTTAATAGGGGTTTAACTCTTCTTCATTATTAAAAGTAACTGGTCTTTTAAATTCAAACGCACTTTTTTTCGCTCTTCCAGATAGAAATCAGAACTGTTTTCAGCACCCACTTCAATACGATGCACCTCGTGATCCACCGTATGATACTCGTCAAACAACTTAGCAAAATGCCGGTCATTTATTTTTAAGTCGTGAATTTTTTCTTTGTATTGCGGGAACTCATGAGCCAAATCGTGTTTTTCTAATGACACTAACTTCTCCTTCAGTGCTTTATGAAATCAACGTGCGCGTTTAAGTGAGGTGGATTATGTCTACATAAGTCACTTCGTACATTGATACAGATCAAATCAACAACGAATGAAACCGCTTTTAACCGGCGTGCTGGCTCAGCAAAAACCCACTTATTCTGGATGCCGACTCTCAAACGCGCTAGTATTCACCACCTTTCTTCAACCACTAAAAATGAACACTTTAACTATGAGTTTTAAACGTATTAGCTGCAATGATATCCAACAGGTATTAGAAACCAAAGACAGCATCCTTATAGATATCAGGGATAACAACTCCTATCAAGCCGGTCATATAGATACAGCCCAGCACATTGATTCCGTTGATCTAGACGCATTGTATTCTCGAGAAGAAAAAGACTTTCCTATCGTTATCTGCTGCTACCATGGACACAGCAGTCTTTCTGCTGCCGGATTCTTTTGCGAAAAAGGTTTCACCAATGTCTATAGTCTGGATGGCGGTTACGCTGCCTGGGCTTTGACCAAGCCCCTCTAAAGCACATATTTGCGTAGGAGATTTAGGGCTCTATAACTGATGGCATGCTGGCAGTAGGCATCACTTCCGGTCACTTGATCGCTCACACAGAGCTGCCCATGCCCCGATACCAGAAAACACTGCGCGCTTTTGGCAATTGAATCACCCTCTTTACTTTTTACGCTGTCGAAAGGCGTAATAATCAGCGCAATATCCGCTTGTGATGTACTTCGCAAGGTATGGGCCAGGTGGAAATAATGAGGCTCCTCCGGCGAGCCACCTTGTAAATTCAACATTTCGTGCAGGTCATTCGGTTCCGCAAAATAATAGCCTTTTTTAATAAAAGACATGCCCTTTGCCGAAAGACTCACAAGCCGCATAAACTCCCCGCCGCTGGCACCTTCGGCACAAACAAGCTTGATATTCTTCGCCGCTAAAAGCGCAACGACCACCTCTGCCAAGTTACCAACAGGCCCTTGCCCCCAGCCTTCGATTGCGAAAACACAGTCTCCCAAAATATCGGCCATATAGCGGCAATGCTTATCCAGCTCTTCGGCCTTACACTGGGCAGAAAAACGCAACTTAACCTGAACCTCTCGACCCATAGCCCGGTAGCTGAGGCACACATGCTCATGCTCGAACTTACCGATTTTTTCCTGCAGGTTCGACTCGCCAACACCGGTGGTTCTGAATATGATCCGTCGCGAAGGCTGCAAATCAAAGTGTTTTAGCAGCTCAGGCTTCAGGCCATGCTCAAACATTGCCTTCATTTCCCCCGGCACTCCGGGCAAAAATGCCATCAAGGTATGCTTGTAAGAGACGATAAAACCTGGCGCGGTGCCCCAAAAATTATCAATCCTTGTGGCTCCTTTTGGTAAGTAAACCTGTTTTTCATTGGCCTTCACCATGCTCCGGTTCAAGCGAACAAACATGTCTTTCATAAGCGCCAACGCTTGCGCATCAAATTCCAGAGGGCTGCCACTGAGCAAGGCAACGGCTTCGGCGGTCAGGTCATCATCGGTGGGGCCGAGACCACCACTGCATATCACTAAATCAACACGCTGACTGGCTTGCGATAAGGCGTCCCGAATATCCTCAATAGAATCACCCACGGTGCTGTGGCGCACAATATCGAAACCCATTAGCACCAACTGTTCTGATAACCACGCCGCATTGGTATCAACAGTTTGCCCTGTTATAACTTCATCACCCTGTGAAAGAATTTCGACTCGATTCATACAGCACTCTCCTTTGTGCTTACTATACTCAAAGCTATTTCCAAATCAATCACAGGAGCCTTGCCCATGGATTTCAAACAATATCTTCAGCATCTGGTGAATGAAGACGGTTCAGACCTCTACCTGAGTACGAAGGCCTTACCCAGTGCGAAAATTTTCGGCAAACTGGTGCCTATCGACGATACACCGCTGGCACCAGGCGTGGTTGAAGAGCTGGCCTGCAGCCTGATGGATGAAGAGCAGAATGAAGAGTTTCACACACGGCCCGAAATGAACCTTGCCATATCAGAGCCCGGCATTGGGCGTTTTCGCGTTAATATTTTCAAACAGCGCAATCAATGCGCCATGGTGATTCGCTCCATAAAAACGGACATTCCCAATTATGAAGACTTGGGGCTTCCTGAAATACTGCCCAAATTAATTATGCAAAAACGTGGGCTAATTCTTTTTGTGGGTGGAACTGGCTCGGGGAAATCCACCTCCCTCGCCTCACTGATAGATTTTCGCAATACTAATAGTGCGGGCCATATTATTACCATTGAAGACCCGGTGGAGTTTGTGCATTCCCATAAGAAGAGTATCGTCAACCAACGTGAAGTGGGGGTAGACACCCTTACCTATCAGGATGCTCTGGAAAACACCTTACGCCAGGCACCCGATGTGATTTTAATCGGCGAGATTCGTACCGCTGAAACCATGGAGCACGCCCTAGCCTTTGCAGAAACCGGGCACTTGTGTATTTCCACCCTGCACGCGAATAATGCCAACCAGGCAATCGACCGCATTGTGAACTTTTTCCCCGAAGAGCGGCATAAACAAGTATTGCAAGATTTATCATCAAACCTGCGTGGTTTTATTTCACAGCGTCTTATACCTACTATTGATGGCAAACGTGCTGCAGCAATAGAAATATTGCTCGGAACCCCTCTGGTGTGTGATTTAATAAAACGCGGCGATGTGGGTGCAATAAAAGAAGTGATGCAGAAATCAGAAAACCTCGGCATGCAAACTTTTGACGGCGCTCTATTTCATCTTTATAAACAGGGAAAAATAGGCCTCGACGAAGCACTTAAAAATGCAGACTCTAAAAATAATTTACGTTTAAAAATTACCCTTGATGAGGGTGAAGACGGTGGCAAGGCGGCCAATGAGAATAAAGCGCCGAGCAATGACAATAAAGAAAAAAACATCGATAACAGTAGTTTATCCTTATCTCTTGAGCCTATCTCAAACGATGAAGAAAACAATGATAAAGACGATCTTTCAGCGCTTGGTTAGAACTCAAACTTCGGGGTTTTAATATAATCAAAAGCACCTGGTTGGGTTAAGTGTAGCGTAGCGAAACCCAACACCTTTCAGCTTAGCAAAGGCGGTGCTAACGGGCGGATTTGTTGGGTTTCGCTACGCTCTACCCAACCTACGGGATATTTTTGACTAACGTGCTCTTTAACACGCGGAATAAAATACATTTATTTCCACCATAAAAAAACCGGCTTTTAGGCCGGTTTTTTTATGGTGGGTGCTTAAAACATAAGCACCTTAGGGTTTTTATTTTCTTTAAGGAATTGTTAACAGCACCTTCAACTTACTGCTAATTGAATCGGCACTCAAGTAACCAATACCATCCTTATTTTCTGCTAACCAGACAACCATATTCTCTTCACTGCTGACCTGGTCAAGGGGTTTACCTTTACCAGTGAAAATACGGTTAGCCCAGTAGGCTTTCATTTTGCTGGGGTCTTTTCCCACCACCTTCGTATCAAACTCGATTTTTAAGGCATTGCTATCGGGCAAGTTTACGGCACGTACTTTGCTGCCATTGATCTTTGCCGTTTTACCCAAAAAGAGTTTTTTTAAGGTAGCCTGATCCACCGCAGAGATATTACTTTTTGCGTGGGCCACCACCATCACCTCTGCCATGGATATTCCTGACAAGAGACAACATAGCATCCCTGTAGCGAGTGCTTTATATTTCATACAACTATCTCCTATTTAGAATACCATGGTGTAGGCAACTTGCAGCTTGATCACTTCATCAGGCACATCACCGGTGAAGGTATCCAGAGCTGGCAGTTCGTTAAACAAACCGGTACTTGGCAGAGCGGCCTGGTCCGTGCCCGCCAATGGGCCAGAAGTACGGATATTGTCGTCACCCAGCTCAATATATTGCGCTTCAAACTTCAAAGCTGCCCAAGGTTGAATATCATAACGCAAACCTAAGATTGCAGACGTCTGGGTCTGGTTTACCAGAATCGAATCTTCTGATTCATGCACAGAATAGGTGAAGTGGGGCATCATTTTATTTAAGCGATAACCCAAGGTTACAAAACCGGTGTTGGAGTCAGGAAATGGTAAACCACGAACACTACGCCGCGCCACTTCCGTCATAAAGAAAATACTATCACCATCATATCTCATACCCGCAGAATAAAACTCAGCCTCACCATTGCCGTTAGGAACGGCAGCAAATAACGACTGGTTGAACTGTCCCTCTATATAAGACTTTTTCAGATCTTCAATAGTCTCTGTTTGTTTTGTTCCATAGTCACCCGGCACAATTCCCAGTGCAGCCAGAGTCTCCTGAGCGTCTGCGTTACCATTACTAGTACCATCACCAGCAGCATTAAGCAGAGCAAGCAAGCCGGTGGCCGTCATCATAGCCGCACCAGCCTCTGCCTGTAGATTTTGCGCAATAGGCAAGCTACTTACCGCATCAGAAATCTGCATTGAAAATTCTACGGTCGATACACTCGCCCTTAACTCCAAACTCTCAGTCCCGAAGGAAAATGAAGCACCATACATTCGTGTAATTTCACCGGGGATATCGGTTCCCATTGTTGGAATCGACATATTATCTCGACCCATATAGAACTTGGCATTGATCCAGGTTTCGTCGAAAAAATGGTTGTAGTCAAGATTAAAACCCGTCATTGCAGTAAATGGGATGTTGGCAAAACCATAAATCTCTTCCGGTGGTGCTATCCAAGGGTAGGTTACCCCCACATCATACGCTTCAGAGATTAAGAAAATCGGCAATTTTACTCGCCCAACGTTAACGGTAAAATCCTCTGTCGCCTGCCAGCTAACATATGCCCAGTCAGCCTCCAGGTTCCAGTCATCACGCCCCCTGGCTATCAACTGCGTTACAAAAGATATGGGCACGTCGACGTTGGGTGCAAAACGCATTTGCAAACCCATAAAGCTGGACTCATTAAAAGAACCATCTTTATCTGAAAATAAATAGGTTTCGGAAGAATCCACCCAGGCGAAACCGGCGTTCGCAAAACCATTAATTTTGAAATCCGTTGCCGCCATGGCTGACATTGGCAATGCCAGTGCCAAGGCGCCGGCAGCGAGTGACTTTTTAATTGACATATGTTCCTCTCCACTAGAGAAAATGAATAAAAAACTGCGCCAGGATACAAACACCCTAACTACAAACGTCACCTGCTGGCGACTGCAGCCGGATAATCCCAGCCCTTGTTTTTTAACTCTAGTAGAGATCTTGAGGTGTGCCTAAAAAACTATTGATTTTTGACGGCTTTCCTCTATTTGTTAGAGAAAAGTACAGATCACCTGCTTTATTGAAGTTTTTCGATAAAGACTTCAGCCTCATTGATGGATTTTTCCATCGCAATGACCAGCCTGCCCACATCGCGCTCGATACCGCCCAGCTCTGCTCTTACGGCAGTGATGGCTTGCGCATTGAGATTATGTTTAAGAAAAAGGGTTTGATCGCGCAAGGTGTTTAACACGGGGGCCATTTTTGCTTCGGCCTGCCGCATTAGCAGCATTAGTTTTTTATATTGGCGCTTTGTTTTAATCAGTTTAGCGTTGCTAATACTGCGTAATTTCCCATTGCTGTAAAGTGCTAGTTCTTTTTCCCATTCGTTGAAAAGCGCTTCTGAAACGCTTTCGACTGCTGCAATTTTGTCGCTCACTTCCTGTGCGGCAGCTTCACTTGTTTCGTATTCAGACTGGAGAGCTTTATAGCGTTTCTCCAGCGTTGTTTCTTCGAGACGAAGTACCGCTTTGAACTCATCCAGGGCTGAGACAAATTGCTCCTTTGTTTCTTCCTGTGCGTGCTGTGCATCTTCGATACGGTCTTTAAGAATATCTCTTTTATGAATACCCACTTTTTCCATGGCAGAAAAATACATGCTGTCGCAGCTTGTCAGGCTGAGTGCAACCAATAAGAAAAGTGCTGTCCGGAGCATATTCGTTCCACTGTTTAACTTCATATCGACTCTCACTTGCTTTACTCGGTTCATTACGGCGCTCTAATAGTTTTATAACGCCAATCAAAGAAGTTTATCATGCCCGTGGATTTGTGCCATTTGGGGCTAGTCGGCTGGCAGTCGTAGGCTCGACAATGCCGTGAGCACTCGTTAGTATGCGAAACCTTCGCCGCTCAAGGGAATTTACTGGTGAATACCAGCGGGGCACAGACTCCGTTTTAAATATCTTGCTCGACACCATTGTCGCCAAGCGCAATGATACAATAATAACCTATATTATCAGCTAGATAAGGCTCGCTATGAATAACTTCCCCCTCGGCCCGTTTGTATTACGTCACCGCTGGCTTATTGTCATCATGACGCTACTGATGGTCGGCTTGTTTGGTTTTCAGATTCGCAACATCACCATGACAGATGATCTGAATGTATTTTTTGCCGAAGATAATCCGCAACTGCTGGCCTTTAACCGCTTTAAAGATTCCTATGGCGAAACGAAGAATGCCTATATCGCTATGGCACCTGATAACAAGAATATTTACACCCGCCAGAACCTTGCTCTGATTGAGGAGTTCACCGAAAGAGCCTGGCAGACCCCCTACTCCCACCGCGTGGACTCATTACAAAACTTTCAGCGCACCCGCGTTACTGAAGATGAGCTACAGGTCGACAATGCCTACGAAAATGCCCATACGCTCAGCCCTGAAGCGATAGCGGATCTACGAGACTATGCAAGTAATCATGATGTATTGGCCGATAAGTTGGTGGCAAGAGACGGCTCGATCGCTGCGGTTGCGATCACCTTTAATTTAACAGATGGTGAAGGTGCGCCTGCAAAACGCCAAGAGGTGATAGATCACCTCGAAAAGTTAATGGCAGACCTCAAGGCGACTTACCCTGGAGTGACTTTCTATGAAACTGGCGGGGTCTATGTCAACAAGGCCTTTGCTGAAGCCATGCTCAAAGACGGGCTTGCCTTAATGCCCTTGATGGTGGGCCTGATGGTTGTTTTGATGATCGCTTTCCTACGCTCTGTGGCAGGTATGTTTGCCACCATGCTGGTGGTGATCTTTTCAGCAGTCGTCGCCGTAGGGGGTGTGGTCACACTGGGCATTACAATGACAAATGTGACCGCCATGGCACCCATCGTTGTGCTCACAGTCGGGGTGGCAGATAGTGTACATATTCTTATTTCCATGTTTCAGGCCATGGGGCATGGTAAGAGCAAGGATGAAGCTATCCTGGAAACCCTGCGTATTAACCACCAACCTATATTTCTCACCAGTTTAACCACAATCATTGGCTTTTTGAGCCTGAATTTTAACGAATCCCCACCTTTCAGGGATATGGGTAATGAAGTCGCCATTGGTGTTTTAGCCGCGTACCTTCTTTCTATTCTGTTCTTACCTGCGCTTCTCAGCCTGATTCCCATCAAGGCAAGAAAGGTTAAGGATGACGACACTCCCGCCATGGAACACTTGGGTGCGCTCGTTAGCAAGCGCTACCCCTTGGTGCTTGGGGCAATGCTTGTTTTTATTGCCGGCCTCGCCTCACAAATTCCAAAACTGGAATTTAACGATATGTTTTTGGAGTATTTCGATAAAACCATCGAGTTTCGACGTACCAGCGATTTCCTGATGGAGAATATGGTGGGAATGGTGGGAATTTCTTACGATGTTGATTCGGGGGAAGAAGGAGGGATTAATAACCCTGCCTACCTGAGTGATTTGAACAAACTCAGGCAGTGGATGCTCACGCAACACAAAGTACAGTATGTCAGCTCTTATGACGGCATTATCTTTGAGCTAAACCAAACCATGAATAATGACGATGAAAGCTTCTACCGTGCTCCAGAATCCCGTGAACTGGCCTCACAGTACCTGCTCATGTATGAAATGTCTCTGCCTATGGGCCGGGATATTAGTAATAGCATCAGTGATGATCGCAGCCGTTCGAGCTTAAACCTGAATATCGAAAACGCAAAGACAAGCGAAATTATCGACCTGGCGGAAAAAGTAGATGCTTGGGCAAAAGCAAATACGCCCAACCTTATCCTGTCCCCTGCTATTGGGGAGACCATTATGTTTGCCCATATTGCCAAGCGAAATATTATCAGTATGGTGAACGGTGCTTTTCTCGCCTTATTTCTTATTTCTGTCATCCTGCTAATTTCTTTACGCAATATCAAACTGGGCGTTTTAAGTTTGGCGCCCAATGTATTGCCTCTGGTGATGGCCTTTGGCGCTTGGTCCATGCTAGTGGGAGAGCTGGGAATGTCAGGCGGCGCGGTGTTGGTCATCGCTTTAGGCATTATCGTGGATGATACCGTGCATTTTTTAAGTAAGTACCTGCGGGCTAAAAGGGAGCTGCACTTAAGTACCCATGATGCAATTCTTTATTCTTTTCGTACTGTCGGTGTCGCCCTGTTAGTAACGTCTATCGTGCTGGTAATCGGCTTTACGGTGCTTTACGGCTCTGCATTTAAACCCACCAAGGACATGGGCTTACTCATCTCTCTAACGGTTGCCTTCGCCTTAACGGCAACGTTTTTTATTATTCCACCGCTGCTTTTAATTATTGATAAAGCAAAATTTCGCGCTAAAAATAATAACTAAGCGTTACCTGTAAGGAATCATCGTCACGCAAATCGTAAAGCAGACGATCACTTTCAAGAGGCGTTAATACCGAGGGCTGAGGCTGGTGAGAAATAATGGTGGATTCCAGGCTAAGTGCCAGGGATTCACCCATTTCTATACTGCCTTCAATAACAAACACGCGCGCGAAGCGATCTACATCCTGTATCCACAGCACCACCAGTTCGGCACTATTGAGATTATTGAGTGCCCAGCGTGCGCCAACGGCAATATCTTCTTCATAAGGGTTTAATGCAGCTTGGTCCCGGCTATCGTAAAGAAACTCTGCAATGATACCAAGATCCTGAACACCGCCTCCCAAAGCGTAAAAGGTATATTCAAACCCACTTGTCAGCGCGGAATAATCCTCTTTTTCAAAAAATAAATTTGGCTGGCCCTCTCGATAAATACTTTCTAGCTTAAACAGCCATTGATCTTTAATGTATTGCGCCTCAAGCCCCAGCTGTTTGATTTGAGGGTAGTAAGGCAGAATTGTGGGGCTATCTGCTGAAAAGACATAACTCGGGTCGCGGCCTGTGCCTTGAAAATATGAAAGGGCTAAGTCAGCACTATTGAAACTTTTGGTGATTCTAGCGGCAAAGTCGATATGCTTTTCTTCATCGTCATCTTCGTAGAGCGGATTATCCTGATCAATAGGCAAGGAAAAGCGCAAGCGCCCTTCTTCACCAGGAAAGGTTTGTTCACGAAAGTGAGGCAATAGATAGAAATCTACCAGGCCATTTTCAATAGGCATTGTAAGGGCAACCATCGCTTGCCCTAGTTTTGTTTCTCTATCGGGCGACTCAACAAGATCGGTTTGCCCAATAATATCCACCAAATGATTCGTTTCTGTAACCCCCCAGAAAACACGATTTACTCCGGCCAAGACTTCAAAGCGCGGGCTTATCCAGCGTAAATAAGCCTTTCTAACATCCCCCTTGGTGCGCTCCCAGTCAGCATCGTCATAGCGATTAAAAACATCTATTTCAGCATCGATATTTTCACCAAAATCCCCAGAAACATTAAATGCCATCGCAAAAGAGCGGCTTTGATCCTCTTGACCCGCATAGGATGCTGATTGGTTAAACAGGCGGGTTTGCAGGGAAAGCTCCCCCTCCCCTTGGAGTTGCGCGTTAGCATTCAAAGCCAGTAACACCAAGGGTAAGGCGAGCAGCCGAGCTGCAACACGGTTTAGGGCTATTCCATTCATATAGTTAACACTCTCGTTTCGGGGTTGAATAGAGCCGAATCAAAGCTACAGATTATTGTAGGCTATTATGAGCGTCAAAACTTGCGTGCTTACCCTTACAACATACCCCGGTTACAAAATATCTTTTTTGCAAGTTACCGTAAGGCTACGACATTGTTACATAATCTATACCTGCGACTACATGACACACCCAGGTCGCCATCGACTAATCACTTATACTCTTACTAACGTCGCCATTAAGTACATCATTCTCATGGCTTAAACTCTCCAACTTCTTCATATAACGTCGGAAATACAGATCACTATGAATCACTACGCAACAGCTCTGCTTCAAAAAAAACGTTATGGAATAATATTTTCTCTCATTTTTGTGGTTCTAGTATCCGCTGGCCTGCCCTCTTTAAAGTTTTCAAGCGACTACCGTATATTTTTTAGCGAGCAAAACCCTCAGCTCAAAGCCTTTAACGAGTTCCAGGAGCGCTTCGGATCGCAAGACAATATTATGATTGCCATAGAATCGACGGATGGCAATATATTTCAAAAAGACATTCTCGAACTCATCCATCGATACAGCAAGCTTGCCTGGAAGACACCCTATTCCAAGCGTGTTGATTCACTGAGCAATTACCAGCACACCGAAACAGAAAATGATGACATGATCGTAAGTGCGCTGGTAAAGGACGACTCTACTCTAACGCCACAAGACATTGAAAATATTCGATCGGTTGCACTCAATGAACGTGAACTGGTGGGTAGGCTGGTTTCCCACCGAGGGCATGTCACTGCCATCAACATCACCATGGACCTGCCCCCCGATGCCGGTAAGGAAGAAGCCGAAGCAATGGCCTTCGCCAGAGACCTTGCTAGCCGAATTGAACAAGAAAACCCAAAGCTTAAGACCTATCTTTCTGGTCAAACCCCTTTGAACGCTGCATTTATCGAGTCTGTTATTCATGATGGTTTAACATTAATGCCACTGATGCTTTTGGTTATCATCGCAACCACCTATGCTTTCCTACGTTCTTGGGCGGGAACAGCCGGAAGTATGATAGTGGTTTCACTTTCTGTGATTACCGCATTTGGCCTGGGTGGACACCTCGGCATATTGCAAAGTAGCACGACAGGTGCCGCACCGGTGGTCATTCTGACGCTTGCGATAGCTGATTCTATTCACCTGCTATCAACATTTTTTCATGAGCTACGCCACAACAAAAGCAGACAGGAGGCAATGCGGGAATCATTACGCATCAATATTCAGCCTATTTTTCTGACTAGCTTCACCACTGCAATTGGTTTTTTTAGCCTTAACTTTAGTGAAATACCGCCCATCAGAGACCTTGGAAATACCGTTGCTTTAGGTGTGATTGCTGCGTTTATATTCTCTACTGTTACGCTGCCTATCTTTATGATGTTTATTCCGCTAAAAACAGAAAACCTCTCGCAAGATCTACCACACAAGCTAATGGATACGTTACATCAATGGGTAGTAAAACATTATCGGGGAATTATTATTTTTTTCGCGGTGGTGGTGCCAATATTTACCGCTTATATCCCGCGAATAGAATTTAATGATCTATTTGCGGAATATTTTAGCGACTCCATTGAGTTCCGCAGAGATAACGATTTTATTCTCGAAAACTTAACCGGGGTAATGGCCCTGCATTATTCAGTTGATGCAGAGTCTGCTGATGAAATATACAACCCCGCTTATCTGGAACAACTACAGCACTTTGGTGACTGGTTTGAACAGCAACCCGAAACGCTGCATGTTGATTCACTAGCAACACTGGTAAAGCGACTAAACAAAGTTCTACATAATGATGACCCAGCTCGTTATGCAATTCCAGATGATGCTGACGAAATTGCACAGTATATATTTTTTTATGAGCTTTCTTTGCCCTACGGATTAGACCTTAAAAACAAAATGGACGCACATCGCAGCAGTTCGCGCTTGACTGTTACCATTAAAAATACAAAATCCAAGGATCTCATCGATCTGGATGAGCGAGCCATGGCTTGGCTGGCTACAAATGCACCTGATCTAAAAATAAAAAGCTCGGTGGGCCCCTCGATTATGTTTTCACATATCTCTGAAAAAAACTTGGGCAGCATGATTCAGGGGCTCGTAACGGCAATTTTTTTAATCACCATCGCGTTAATGATCTCATTAAAAAGCATCCCTCTTGGTTTACTTAGTTTAATCCCGAATATTGCACCCACCCTTATGGCCTATGGGGTATGGAGTTTATGGGTGGGTGAGATTGGCATGACCGGTGCGATAATGAGTGTTGTCGGCTTGGGTATTATCGTAGATAACACGGTACACTTTTTAAGTAAGTATCTGCGCGCACGCAAAGAACAGAATAAGTCGGCGGAAGAAGCCATTCACTATGCATTTAATACGGTGGGCATTGCACTGGGTGTAACATCTACTGTACTTATTGTGGGATTCCTCGTATTGGTGCTATCTGCATTCGAGCTCAATGTCGTACTGGGGAAGTTGGTTGCCTTGGACTTATTTTTTTCTCTTATTATCACTTACCTACTATTGCCTTCCCTATTACTACTTGGTGCGAAAAGACATACGAAGGACAACAAAGCACCTTCCGATTCTTCCATTTCATAAGCGGGTATAGAAAGTGGTATTAAATATATAAATACGGCAGTATGAGGGGCTTCGATAGTCGCCCCCCTCATAAGGCTCTTACAATGCTTCGCCGGTACTTTTTGTTTTTCATTGCAGCAAATTCACTGCTATTTCAAGCCATCAATGCTTATGCCGGCGCAGAGCAACCTACCCGACTGATACTTCTCGACACCCTTGTTCTAAACCACAACAACTCGCTTCAGCCCTCTGGATTAAGTGTTTGCCAAAACCGGCTTATTATGATTTCAGATAATCGGGACTTTTCTATTTATGTCCTGCACCCTTCAAACAGAAAGAGTCCACTGAGTTTAATCCGCAAGATCACCATCAGCCCTCCCTCCCTCCCTTCATCACTTCCCTGGAAGAATACCCTGCAAACAAAGCTAGGAATGATGTTTTCTCCTAAAACATACGATTGGGAGGCCATTACTTGTGACCGTGAAGGAAATATCTATCTCGCCAGTGAAACATTCTTCAATATCGCAAAAATAGATGAATCTGGAAACGCGCAATGGTTAATGCACAACCTTTACGAACGCGGTGCCAAAGAGGGTTTTTTTAGTGTGTACAACGGTGGTATAGAGGGGCTAGCATGGTTTGGTCTTGATACACTTTATATTGCCGCAGAAAGGAATAAACGTGGCATTATTAAAGCTCAAATCAGGGCGGGAAAATGGGAAGTAACACAAACGGATTTAATTCCAGATTCCCGCTTTGCTGGCTATCCAGAACGCGCCCAAGACCTAGCGGGTTTATGGCAAGAAGGGGATTACATTTTTACTCTGGAGCGAAATAACTTTCTGGTCTGTCGGAGACGGTTAATCGATATGATTGTAGAAACATGCTGGAGTTATAGTCATATCGAAAATGCACCAAAGTTTCGTTACAAAGATAGCCAGTTTGGTATTGCAGAAGGTATAGCTCGCCAAGGAGATAAACTGTATATCGTGGTGGATAATAATGAAAAAGCACACGTTAGCAGCAATACAGATACACAAGCTATGCTGTTGATTTATAAACTACCGGAAGACTGGCTTCCTAGCATCCCAAGGGCTGGGGATAACCAATAAAATACCCCTGAACCAAGTCTACCCCTAGATCAGAGACAAAACCAAACTCCTCTTTGGTTTCAACCCCTTCTACGATCAATGTACAACCGAGCTTGTCTGTTAATGATTTAACGCTTTCAATAAACAGGCGCTTTTTATTATCTTTATTAACATCATGAACAAAGTATCCATCAAGCTTGACATAGTCCGGCTCGATATCAAACCACTTCCTCATGCCGGAATATCCCGCTCCAAAGTCATCTATTGCTACCTCAACACCCATTGTACGATACGTATCAAGGGCTGAAATTAAGCGGGAGAAGTCTTTGCTCGGAAAGTGTTCAGTAACTTCAATGACGATTTTTTCTGGGGAAACACCCTGTGCCTCACCCAGTATTAGCAAAGTATCCATTTCATCGGAAAATGAAGTAATTGAATCGGGAGAAAGGTTAATGAATATTTTTTCAGACCCTCTTGCTCGTTGAAAACGATGCAGGGCTAGCGAACTGCTTATTTTATCCAAGGCCTGTAAACGGCCTTTTTTGAAAGCGTATGCAAAGAGTGCGACAGGTTCGTGTAATTCGCTTTTACGCGGACCTCTCGCCAAAGCCTCATAACCAAAAACCTTACTTTCTCTCAGTGAGAATATTACTTGGAATAGCGTTGAAAGCTGTTTTTTATCCAGAATGGTTTCTAGTTGCCCTGCCCACTTAGCATTATTCATTATTATTTTCCCTGTTAACAGAAACCTTATCTTGCGCCGCTAAAAATAGATTGAAAACTGTGTTGCGGTACAACATTAACAGGGAGCGTTCCTAAAAAAGCAGAAGCAGGCCAACTTTTATCCAACAAGTAGCTATTTCATAATACGCTTATAAAACCAGACTACGTATATCTGCCAGGTACTCTGATAGGGTTCGTGTAAAACGTGCGCCCTCTGCACCGTCAATAACGCGATGATCGTAAGACAAACTTAGCGGCAACCACAGCCTTGGCTGTAATTCCTTATTTATATAGGTGGGGCGCAATTCGCTTCTGGATACGCCCAAAATAGCCACTTCTGGCCAATTCACAATGGGGGTAAATTTTGTTCCACCTAGACCACCGAGTGAAGAAATTGAAAAAGTGGCTCCTTGCATATCTGCGGGTTTTAATTTTTTATTGCGCGCTTTTTCTGCCAGAGAAATAATTTCAATAGCAATTTCTTTTACACCTTTTTTATCGGCATCTTTCACCACCGGCACCACCAGTCCATCGGGCGTTTCTACGGCAATGCCAATATGGAAATAATTTTTCCGTATCAGATTTTCACCAGAATTATCGAGAGAGCTATTAAAATCGGGGTATTTTTTCAACGCTGCAACACTTGCTTTGACTAAAAATGCCAGTAGTGTCAGTTTGTAGCCTTCTGCTTTTGCCGCATTGCCTTGGGCGCGACGAAAGCCTTCAAGGTCAGTAATGTCTGCATCGTCAAATTGCGTTACCTGGGGAATCGTATTCCAGCTTCGCAATAAGTTCTTAGCACTTACTTTTTGAATTCGGCTGCGGGGAATCAGTTCTGTTTCGCCAAAGCGCGTAAAATCAATTTCCGGCAAGGGTTCAGACAAACTGGGCGCCCCAGCGGCAGTGGATGCTTGCGAGAGGCGTTCTTTGGTGAAGGCCATCAAGTCTTCTTTTAGGATGCGTTCCTTTGGCCCAGAGCCTTGCACTTTTGACAGTTCAATGCCAAATTCTCTGGCTATTCGACGTACCGCTGGGCCAGCATGAACGCTTTGCGTCTCTACACTTAGTTCCGCACTGCCCGGTTTGTTGCTGCTTGTTTTTTTACTGGCTGCTGCAGACACTTGAGGTATAACTGGCTGAACCACTTCCTCTTTAGCCGGTTTATTATTTCCCACCGAAACTGTGGAGTCTGAAGCAAGCTCGACTTCTATTTCTGCAAGTTTGTCACCCTGTTTTAGTTTGTCGCCAATTTTTACCCACAGCTTTTGAATTTTCCCTGACTGCGGGGCGGGTACTTCCATGCTTGCTTTATCGGACTCTAAAACAGCAATGCTGCCGTCAACATCTATTTGCTGCCCTACCTCGGCTAGCTCGATCACTTCGGCGCTATCAGTGCCAATGTCCGGCACCGTCACTGAAATAACTAAAAAGCCGGAATTATTTTTTTCAGTGCTTACCGCTTCACCCTTTGAAGCCTCTATATTTGGCAAGCTCTCACTGACGTCTTCTGGTTTTTCAGAAGCGTCTTTTGCATCTATATCTACGCTACTTTCTCCCTCGATCAAGTTCAGCAGCACATCTCCCTGGCTAACCTTATCGCCCAGTTTAATATGCAGTGTTTCAACTTTTCCGGCATGGGAGGCAGGCACCTCGATGGTGGCCTTATCTGACTCCATCACAGCGATGATGTCATCTATATTCACTTCATCACCTACCGCAACATTAATTTCGATGACCTCGACGGGGGCATCAACACCCATATCAGGCACTAACACTGGCTGCACTGACACGATATTTCTCCTTATATTAATTGTACGGTTTGCTGCTAGGCATATTTCAGGTGATCATTAACTCAAGTTTCGAGGGTTAAAAAAGCTCGAAACCACCCTGCATATACCACCTTTCAAACCCAACATCACATTCTTAATCATAGCGCCTACATGAAGGGTTAGAGGCTTATTTAATTCCGTCGCGCCAAAATTGAAACGACAAAGTGTATTTCAAAATTGTTGGGTTTCACTTTGTTCAACCGAAGCTACACGTCGTACCTTCCGTGGTTTGCAGATGATTTTTTTCAAAAATATGAACTCCGTAATTTGAGCCATTAACTATGCAAAGGGTCTGGTTTTTCCGGATTAATACCATATTTTTTTATAGCTTCTGTCACTATGGAATTTTCTAGCTTGCCTTGTTCTGCCAGTTCTTTTAGTGCTGCGATAACAACAAAATACCGATCCACTTCGAAAAACTCGCGCAGTTTATTGCGGCTATCGCTACGGCCGAATCCATCTGTGCCTAATACGCAGTAATCTTTGTTTATATATGGTCTGATTTGCTCTGCATAATTTTTCATATGATCTGTTGCAGCCACCACGGGCATATCTGTACTGTTAAGGTTTTCACTCACCAAACAGCTACGCGGTGTTTCTTCTGGGTGCAGTAAATTCCAGCGTTCAGCAGAAGCCCCCTGTTTGCGTAATTCATTAAAACTGGTGACACTCCAGATCTCAGCACTGATGCCGTAATCCGCCTTCAGCAAGTCAGCCGCAGCCATGACTTCAAGTAATATAGCGCCGCTACCCAGTAGCTGCACGGACATTTCTCCGGCAGACGCATCGAGCTCCTTGAGGCGATACATGCCGTCAATAATTCCCTGCTCTGCACCTTCCGGCATTTCAGGGTGGGCGTAGTTTTCATTCATCAAGGTGATGTAATAAAACACATTTTCCTGGTCAGCATACATGCGCTGCAAGCCGTGACGAATAATAACCGCGAGTTCAAAGGCAAAACTCGGATCGTAACTCACGCAGTTGGGAATCGTGGAGGCGAGTATATGGCTGTGGCCATCCTGGTGCTGTAAGCCCTCGCCATTAAGGGTGGTGCGTCCAGAAGTTGCGCCCAGCAAGAAACCCCGCGCTTGCGAATCTCCTGCTGCCCAAGCCAAGTCACCGATGCGCTGAAACCCAAACATGGAGTAGAAAATATAAAACGGAATCATGGTGCAGCCATGGTTGGCATAGGAAGTGGCGGCGGCTGTCCACGCCGCAAAGGCTCCGGCTTCGTTAATTCCCTCTTCCAGTATGCGGCCTTTCTGGTCTTCTTTATAAAACATCATCTGGCCGGCATCTTCCGGCTCGTATAATTGGCCTTCGGTAGAATATATTCCAAGCTGTCGAAACATGCCTTCCATACCAAAGGTACGCGCTTCATCTGGCACGATGGGGACTATTTTTTCGCCGAGGTTTTTATCTTTTGTGAGTGTGGACAGTATTCTCACAAATGCCATGGTGGTGGATAAGGTGCGCTCACCCGAGCCTAGCAAGTGCGATTGAAAATCCGAAAGTGGTGGAATTTCCAGTTTGTCACATTGTGAGCGGCGTGCTGGCAAATATCCACCTAGTGCCTCGCGGCGTGCTTTTAGATAGCGAATTTCAGGGCTTTCATCACCGGGGTGGTAGTAGGGCAAACCTTCCAGCTCGGCATCAGAAAAAGGCATGCTGTAGCGATCACGAAAGTTCTTGAGAGTTTCCAAATCCATCTTTTTCATGGAGTGGGTTTTGTTGCTGGCTTCCCCTGGCCCCAGACCATAACCCTTTACGGTTTTTGCCAGAATAACCGTTGGTTTGCCATTTGCTTTTACGGCTTTGGCGTAGGCTGCATATACCTTGTAAGGATCATGGCCGCCTCGGTTCAGGTGGAATATCTGCTCATCAGTCATATCACTGACACGGGCTTTTAACTCGGGGTATTTGCCAAAAAAGTGCTCTCTTGTATAGGCCCCGCCACGGTTTTTGTAGGTTTGGTATTCACCATCCACCACTTCCATCATGCGTTTTTTGAGTAAGCCATCGTGATCTTCTTCGAGTAAACGGTCCCATAAACGCCCCCAAACCACTTTGATAACATTCCAGCCTGCGCCACGAAAAGCACCTTCTAGCTCCTGAATAATTTTACCGTTTCCCCTCACCGGCCCATCCAGCCGCTGCAAGTTACAGTTAACAACAAAAATCAGGTTGTCGAGTTTTTCTCGCCCCGCCAGAGATATTGCGCCGAGAGATTCTGGCTCATCGGTTTCACCGTCACCAAGAAAAGCCCAGACCTTTCGATCATCCGCTTTAATTAGCTCGCGGTTATCCAGATACTTCATAACGTGGGCTTGATAAATCGCCTGCAAAGGCCCCAAACCCATAGAAACGGTAGGAAATTGCCAAAAGTCAGGCATCAGCCAAGGATGGGGATAAGAGGAAAGCCCTCCTCCATCTACCTCACGGCGAAATCTTTCCAACTGGGCTTCACTCATTCGCCCTTCAAGAAAAGCACGGGAGTACATTCCCGGTGCTGAATGGCCTTGTATATACAGCAAGTCCCCTGATGAGTGCTCATTGGGGCCCTTGAAGAAGTAGTTAAAACCGACATCATAGAGGGTGGCTGAAGAAGCAAAGGTTGAAATATGCCCACCCACATCGGGATCTTTTTCATTGGCGCGCATCACCATGACCAGCGCATTCCAGCGAATCAATGAACGAATTCGGCGCTCCATGTGCATGTCGCCGGGCATCCGCTCTTCGTCTTTACGCTGGATGGTATTGGTGTAAGGTGTGGTGACACGTTTAAAGGGAACCCCTTCCAACCTGGCAGTGTCCACCAGACGCTTCAAAATATAGGTGGCGCGCTCTGTCCCCTCGTGCTTAATCAGGGACTTTATTGCATCCAGCCATTCTGCGGTTTCCTGCGGATCGAGGTCTTCAATAGAGGGGGTTTCGCTCATGGAGAAATATCCTTTTTTACTTCTTAGGCGCTTTCCTAAATAATATTTTATTCCTTAACCAAATAGCTATTCAGCAATTTCCGCAGCTGTTTAAATAGTAGGCGCAAATTGAATTATGACCATTCTTATTTGAAAGTATAGGTGCATAAGTTTGATAAATCTTTCAAAAACAAGGATCTTGAAACAAAGGGGTAATTCAGGCTAATTCTTCAGGTTTTCTTTTAGCGCATTGAAATATTTAGACCAATCAAATTCAGGGCCCGGATCAGTTTTTCTCTGGTAGGCAATGTGCTGGTGCCCACAAATTTTATCCGCTGTAATGCGCGGATAATGACGCATTAATGAAATAGTGATGGAGGTGAGCTGTTCATACTGTTCAGGCGTAAACGCCTGGTCGTCGCTTCCTTCCAACTCTATGCCAATGGAAAAGTCATTGCAACGCTCTTTCCCCCTGAAGTGCGATTGCCCAGCGTGCCAGGCGCGTTGATAAAAGGGGACAAACTGAATGATGTCGCCATTGCGACGAATAAATAAATGGGCGGAAACCTCTAGCTGATAGATTTCCTGAAAATATGGATGGTCTTCAGGGTTAAGGCAATTGGTAAAAAGTTGCTGCACGTAATCCCCGCCGAATTTACCCGGCGGTAAACTAATATTGTGAATCACCAGCAGGCTTATATCTGCCTCGTTAGCACGCGCATCGCAATTCGGTGAGCAAATAAATGTCGCTGAGCCCAAGATGCCCTTTTCTATGAAAGCAGTTTTTATTTTATTAATTCCACTGAAGTTATTATTAACTCTTTGTTTCCTTTGCATTACGCAAGTCACTCACAACGGATTGCAAGGCCCTGTCAAAAAGCTGGGTCTCTTTTAGCACTCTCATCTCAGCAGAGACCAGCGCGTCCACCAGGCTGCTTCGGTTACGCTCCATCACCTTTTCACCCCGGCGATTTACAAAAATATATTTATTGTATCCTGTTAAATGCGCCGCTAGTTTACAGCGATACTTCCCGTCCGCCTCCTTATTATAGACTTCGAACCATACCCCGAGATTAAGCTGATCTACCAAAATCTCGGCCTCATGCCGTTCAAGCCCAACTTGCTCAGCGTTAGCGGCCTTGTTTGCAGATACTGGCGTTTCCAAATCTGCGGAAGCGTTTACGGGCTGATCTTTATGAGCCACCCCGTCTTCGTCAGGCACACCGAGCTTACTATTTGATTTATTCATGATTTGACGGGTGATGGATGCGATATCCCCGCTTATTGCTTCGGAGGAAGCCTCGGCACCCGCCTCCTGAGGCTCGTCATTGTCCGCAACAGAAATCGGCTTACTTACACGGGTAGATTCTTGTTCCTTTATTGGCTCTCTTTGCATACCAAAAATTGCCAGATGCTCCTGCTCAAGCTCCGTGAGTATTTCGCTCAGCGCAAATGACTCAAAGTTTATAGTTGCAAGCCCTTCCTTAAGTTTTTCAATCAAGTGGGGAACAAGTTGAAGCAAACGCTGGCGCGCTGCCCTGTCTTTATCTGGTTGAACACTCCAAATTAACTCTTCCGCAGTGAGTAGGTAATCCCCCCAGTTTTGTCCGGGCACACCTTCTTTTAGCAGGGTAACAAGCATAAGATTGTTCCATCCCTCTTGGAGTAATCGCTCTACGACGGGAGGGATCACTTTTTTTTCTTTTAGTAACCCTACGTTCTGGGAAATAACTGAACGAGCCAGCTCGACCTTCTCCTGCCCCTCTGATGCAATTCGGGAACGCTGCTCCATCTCGTCCGCCCGTGCTTGAGTGCGTTTATAAAAAAGCATTAAATCATTATATGCATTTTCAAATACGGATACATCCTCCTTAAATGCTCGGATAATACGCTGAGTGATTTCCTCTACCTTTGTATAGAGCACGTTGCGCGCCATTTCTGACTTATTAGTATCGCTGCTCCCTAGCTTGGCAAGCTCATTGACAAGAGCGCGGCCAACGTGTTCCCGCTCTACAAAAAGAGAGCTATCAACAAGCCCTAATTTAACCAAAGGAATCTGTAATCGACTCAATGGTGCTTTAACCAGGTCAGCCAAAGCGGGGTCGTCTAATATAGCATTGAACAACTTTTCAACCAAAGCAATCACTTCTTCATCGTCTTTGGATAAAACGCCGCCTTCATAATAATCTTGACGCTCAGCAAGAACCTGACGAACCTGCTCACGAATATCAACTCGGGAAATTCGCGCATCTAAGTCCGTTGGCACAGGAATATTCCTTTGCATTGATGAAAGAATTTCCAGTAGTTCCTGCTGGGGTAGCACGTTTCCCTGGCCTGCATTCGGCTTTTCTTCTACACCTTCATTCGTATCGGAATCGTGCTTCAGTAATTGTTGCAAATGAGAAAAAACCTCGGCATCTTCTTCAGGAGAAGAGCCTAGCTTTCGGTCGGACTTTCCTCCTACACCAGGGTAAGACTCTTCATTCACACTCGAAGACATTTGCGCATTAAAGTCTGGCAAAACCCCCGCCTCAGCAAGACTGGCATTCACCTGCTGAAGAAGGCTCGGCAAAACACGAATCACATTTCTGTCAAATAGTTTAAACAGAACGTTTCTAGATTTGTCATCAAGATTGAGGAGGTGAGATGCTCGATTAAAATACTCACAAAGGTTCTTAGGTGATAAGGCATTATTGGCGTCTACCACTTGAAAATCATCGCTCAGGGCATCAAAGCGTACTGCCACCTTATAAAGCTCTGCACCATGTGCCGCTTTGAATTTTCGATCAATTCGATTGACCGCATCTTCCAGACCGCCCACGGATTTATCCAAAAGCACTGGCGGGGCATCCACTGCCTGCTCTCCAGACTCAATAGAAAAACACATCGTACGGAAGCCATTTTCAATATTTTGCCGAAACGATTGCTCTACACCCCGGCGACCAACACGCACATCTCTCATGGCTTCAAAATATACGTTTTGCTCAGAGTTACTTTTAGCCTCTTCAGCCAGATCAAAAAAGTGATCATCCACGGCATCAAGCAACCTGAGAACAGCCGCATCGAGCTGATCCACGGACAGCTCGACAATGCTTTGTAGCAGCGGAGGCAAGATAACCTTTATTTTGTTTAACGAAGGGCCGGAGAAATCCGTCATACTAAAATAACTACCTGTTTATATTGAAGTAACTCTAACAACCTCACCCCAGACAAAGGCGTTAACCCTAGCATAATGGCTCAACACGAAAGCTCTGCTAAGATTAAGAGGAACCTAAGCACAAGGTGACAGGCCGTTGACCGACCCATGTTTAAGAGTAGCGTTATTCCGAAAACACTGCAGGGAATCTCGTCACTTTGCCACCCTAAGGCAATACTCCCTTGCCTCAACCTGGGTGAAGGGCAAAGACAAACAAAACCCTACTTTTATACTGGCTTAAAGATGCCTATACCTGGGAACTTATATAATGCTAGGCTGCCTAATTACCTTCAAAACATACCAAAAGCCGACATAAGCATATGACAGACAACTCCAATTCTTATTTAGCTAGTTTTTTCAAACTCGAATCTGCCGGTGGCATCCTCCTGATGTTCTCGGCGCTGCTTGCCATCATCCTTGCCAACTCTCCCCTGCAATCCTATTACGCTCTCTTCCTCGATACGCCGGTTGAGGTACGCGTTGGGCAATTGGAAATCGCAAAACCACTCCTGCTATGGATTAACGATGGCCTAATGGCTGTTTTCTTTTTCCTGGTGGGGCTTGAGTTGAAACGAGAACTGATAGAAGGCGAGTTATCCGATAAGAAAAATATTATCTTGCCCGGTGTTGGCGCCATCGGAGGCATGGCAGTACCCGCGCTTTTTTATATCTATTTTAACAAGGATAACGACATCGCAATGCAGGGCTGGGCCATACCCGCCGCCACTGACATAGCATTTGCGCTGGGGGTTTTATCCTTACTAGGCTCAAGAGTGCCGGTGAGCTTAAAGATTTTCCTCTCATCACTGGCCATATTTGATGATATAGGGGCCATTGTAATTATCGCCGCGTTTTACACCGCTAAAATTTCTACAGCGGCTCTGATAATTGCGGGCTTATGCATACCCATTCTTTTTCTTTTCAACAAGCGCAAGTATGCCAGCCCCACCCCGTATATTTTAGTCGGCCTGATTATGTGGACCGCAATGTTAAAATCAGGCGTTCATGCCACCTTAGCGGGTGTAGTTTTAGCCATGTTTATCCCTATCCGCTCTACATCTAAATCCCACCCCTCGCCGCTGAAAGAACTGGAACACGACCTTCACCCTGTGGTGGCGTTTTTTGTTTTACCTGTCTTTGCATTTGCCAATGCAGGCATCAATATTTCAGGCGTTGGTACAGAGCAGCTATTACACAGCGTCCCTTTGGGCATCACCGTTGGCCTTTTTATCGGCAAGCAAGTCGGCGTTTTTAGCCTGTGCTGGCTGGCCATAAAATTAAACTGGTGCAGTCTGCCCAAAGGAATGAGCTGGGCTTCGCTATACGGCATGGCTGCTTTGTGTGGTATCGGTTTTACAATGAGTTTATTTATTGGCTCATTAGCATTTGAAGACATTGGCGTAAACCGGATGTTTGACGAACGGCTGGGCATTATCCTTGGCTCAGTCTTATCGGGTGTGGTTGGTTATTTGGTATTGAGCAAAAGTCTTCCGCCAAAAACCGATCAAGCTTAAGGGGCAACTTTGAAACAGCCCTCCATACAGTGTATTCAAATTGGTGACTTACCTGCCCTGCAAATCAATAACCAACTGGCAAGTGCCGTGGTGCTTCTCCAAGGCGGGCAGCTTATTCAATTCCAAGCCCATGGCGAAGCACCTCTTTTATGGGAAAACCCTGATGCACAATTCCAACGAGGTAAGGCTGTGCGAACTGGCATTCCCATTTGCTGGCCCTGGTTTGGTGACCTGAACTGTAACCCGCAGACGGTGCAAAATGAATTTCAAAAATTGCCCACTCAGCCCGCCCACGGATTTGCCCGCACTGGCACTTGGGGACTTTACGATTATAATATGCATGAGGCAGGCACCACCCTTCGCCTCAGATTGCTCGACACCCCCTGCCCTCTTCATTTAAGCCTGGAGGTAGAGATTGGTGAAAAGCTGTCTCTCCGGCTAATCACCCATAACCCGTCTCAGAACAGCGTTCATTTTAGTCAGGCCTTACACAGCTACTTCCCCACGCAAAATATTTCAGAAACAAGCATTCACGGTTTGGATAATTGCGAATACCTGGATGCTATGGATGGGTGGCAGAAAAAATACCAAACCGGCCCTATCTCCTTTTCTGAAGAAACCGATCGTGTGTATTTTGGCAGCGAGGGAGACTTAAAAATTATGCGGGGTAATAGGCAAAAAGGGGAATCGCAAAATACCCTGATAGAAAGCTCCGGCAGCGCATCCTGTGTTGTCTGGAACCCCTGGAAAGAAAAAGCCGCACGCCTTTCACAATTCAGCCCAGAGGCATATCAATCCATGCTTTGCGTGGAAACTGCAAATGCTGCTTCCGACTCAATAAAACTGGCAAAGGGTGCAACGCACACACTAAGCCTATCCCTCAGCAGGCTTTCTTAAGGCCTGACTGACAAACAATAAATGAAAGGCTGACCCATCAATACAACAGAACGAATAAAAGAAGACACCCTGTTTTTTAAAGCCGGATAAAAAGACCAACCCTAACTCTACAACCTCTTCTTCATACCCTTCCTCAGGTCGCTGCCGTTTTATCCTTTTCTTGTTGCTTTTTATTGGCTGTATGTTAATTATCTGACAAGAAATTTTTCTAATTCCCTCGCTTAAACGGTATTATTTTCCTCTAGGTAACATGTATATTAACGGAGTATTTTGCTAGCACATCCGGTTAATTTTTGAACTGGTTTATTTTTGTTCGAAATTAACCGGAAACCAGAGGCTGCTTATCCCTGCCATTAGGCTCATATTTATACGGCACTGCACCTATGCCGGAACTAAAGAAATTTACAACAAAACTATGGAGAATAATTATGAATAGAAGAAATTTTATACGTGTATCGACATTAGGTGCTGCCACCGGAATGATGGCACCAACGGTTGCCTTAGCTTCCACTGTAAGTATGGCCGGTGGAGTTTATTACACTAAGGAAGCTCCAGGCCGCTGGAGTAAAAAAATTGAAAGTCATTTACCAATAATTGAAGTTTCAGGGAAAAAAATACAAGTAACAACTCCCCATGGCATGACTGGATATGATCACTATATTGTCAAGCACATGATACTAAATGATAAGTTTGAATTCATTGATGAGAAGATGTTTGACCCGACTCAGGATAAAGCCCCAATATCTCAGTTTGACCTTGGTAATTACTCAGGTCGAATACATGTTTTGAGTGCCTGCAACAAACATGACACCTGGTTAAATATGGCTGACATATAAAACATAACTAATAAGGGGGGGGGTCGCGCATTGCTGAAGCTCCCCCTTATTAGTTGAATTCAAGAGTTGTTTTCTCTTAAGTAGGTCCATTCTTTTTAAGTAGTTCTAATTTACTTTATTAGGCAACAACTGCACCCATCAACGGGTGGCTTTCAGTAATTCAATAATTTTAGTATTTCCCTGGTTTTCCGCCCACATCAAGGCGGTTTTACCATTCTTGTCTTGAATCTTTGTATCGGCACCATATAACATTAACAAATTCACTATATCGTCGTGTCCTTCATATGCGCCTGCAATTATAGCGGTCCAGCCATCTTTGTCATTTGGTATGGCATCAATATTTGCGTTGTTTTCTAATAACATTTTGGCGATCGAATAAAAACCATATTTTGATGCAAACATGAGCGATGTCCTTCCAAGTTTGTTTTTTGCATTTACATTCGCACCGCTTTTAATCAATACAGAAGCAACCTCTTCATTTCCTTCGGCAACAGAGATCATGAGCGGCGTCCATCCAATGCCGATTTGAGTATTACGAGTACTACTTGTTGAATATTCAACGTTTACCCCTGCATTGATCATCGCCTCAACCAAACGATGATCTCCAAATTTAGCCGCCGCAAACAGCAGAGATGCACTCCGTTTATTTATCTCTAATTCATAATCCATTAGAAGGCTTTGACATGCATCTTCTTCCGGTGTCTTGGCACATATCCCCGCTACTACTTGACAGTAATAATGAGCAACAAGCTGCGGGGTTTCCTTACCATCTGTCTTTGCCCTTTTTTCTGCCGATGGCATACATGCTTCATAAATCAACTGTTTAGTCGTGGGCTTACGAGGTGACTGACTAGGAGGCGCTGTTGTACAACCGCTTATTAATAGAAAAATGGATAGTGTAAAAATTAACGTGTAGTTGTTCACAATTACTCTCCTTTTGTGTTCTCTTTCACCGTCATGGTAGAACACCGCGTTGCCGAGGTGCCCCCATATAGATCCGGACGTACGGAATTACCGCATCCGTCTCTTCAATAGTATCGTTGCCCGTGTAAAGCACAGAACCTCAATACCAATCCAAAGCAATGAGTCGTTTGCTCACGCGCATGGGTTGAATTCCGAAATATCTTAACATCTCTTTCACCCCTGACTAGGTGCAACTACGCCGCTGACTTCTTCGGTTTAACCATTTGTACAGGCTATGAAATATATGGCTAAGACAAAAAATATAAAGACAGCCACTATATTATGAATAAAACAATTGGGCGTAATAGATAAAAGAGCAGTAACTACCGGGTAGTCATCAACAAAAAAACAAAGAAAGCATCACACCACAAGCAGGTGATCTACCTTTTAGCACGGGATAAAACGACCCAGCCTAACCGTACAGCTTCTTCGAGCCCCCCTCCTTTAATCCAAGCAACAGATTCTTCGGCATTCCCCTTTTCAGATTGTTGCCTATTTTTCTTTTCCCTGAATTGCTCTAGAGAAGAAAGCGTACCCGCTGCATAAAAAAAGTACTTCTGGAAGTGAGAAGCGGAATCAATCCAGTTTTCAGGCTGATTACCTAAACGGCGCAAAATTGGCGGCAAATGGCTGTAGATAGCCCCGCGCTTATCTTCTCGAAGAGTGCCCCCGCCCTATCCACCAACTCAAAATAATCCTGCCGCGTAAATGGGATCCCTAATCAAGTTCGCTCTCAAGTGGCGAAATAAAGCCCCTACAATTTTATCCAGACCTGTATTGCTCCTTCCGCTATAATGCCGTCCCCAAGATTATTCGCTCGTAGCCAGAACCATGAACAACGACCTTCAACGCCTACAACCCTACCCTTTTGAAAAGCTCAACGCGCTGAAAGCTGCGGTGTCACCACCGAGTGAGCTTTCTCCCATTCTGCTATCCATTGGTGAACCCAAGCACGCTGCACCTGCCCATGTATTGCAGGCACTCAGTGATGCCTTGCCCAAAGTTGCTCACTACCCCGCCACAAAGGGTTCGCCAGAATTGCGAGAGAGTATCGCAAGTTGGCTCATACAACGTTTTAACCTTGCTGCTGATTCGATAGATTCTGAACGGCATGTTTTGCCCGTTAGTGGCACTCGCGAGGCCCTGTTCGCCTTTGCGCAAGCGGTGGTCAACCGTGAGGCTGTGGCAAGTGGGGCGAAGCCCTATATCATGATGCCCAACCCGTTTTACCAGATCTACGAAGGGGCGGCCTTTTTGGCAGGCGCAACGCCCTTTTACTTGCCAAACAAAGGCATACAGCCGGATTTCGACAGTATTGACGAGGAAAGCTGGTCGAAGTGCCAGCTACTGTTTATCTGCTCGCCCTACAACCCCACTGGCGCGGTGATGCAGTTTGAAACCTTGAAGAAACTAATTGCTCTGGCCGATAAGCATGACTTTATCATTGCCAGTGACGAATGTTATTCCGAGATTTATTTAGATGAATCCCAGCCGCCCATGGGCTTGCTAGAAGCCTGCGCAAAACTTGGTCGCCATCAATATGAACGCTGCGTGGTGTTTCACAGCCTGTCGAAACGCTCAAACCTACCGGGCTTGCGCTCGGGATTTGTGGCCGGTGATGCCAGCGTTCTGAAGGACTTTTTGCTCTATCGCACTTACCACGGTTGCGCGATGCCTTTGCATCATCAAATCGCCAGCATTCACGCCTGGAATGATGAAAGTCACGTTATCGAAAACCGCACTCTTTACCGAGAGAA